>Ga0272441_10002763_pt1 | contig 34922 bp, 28 predicted proteins | sample SSMProp6N_FD_193582 | JGI IMG/M metagenome (GOLD analysis project Ga0272441, IMG submission 193582) | Marine sediment archaeal communities from Little Sippewissett salt marsh, Falmouth, MA, United States - SSM-Prop-6N | ecosystem: Environmental > Aquatic > Marine > Wetlands > Sediment ... | reverse complement strand
CTCCGACGCCACCGCCGCCGCCACCGCCTTGGCCGTAGTTGCCGCCCTGATTGAGGGCAGTGTCAAGATCCAGGTCCGGGGCGTTGTCGAAATACGGCACTTCGAAGAGCAGGTCGCGGATGTCGTAGACCACCGTGAGCACGCGCTTGCGGAGCGCCTCGTCGCTGGAGACCGTCACGATGCCATCCTGGATCGCGTACTGAGGGCGATCCATTTCGTCGCCAAGCTGCTCAAGCACGCGGTCCAGGGCGGCGGCCATCGTCACGTCGCCCAGTTGAAGCGTGACCTCGGTCTCGCGATCGACACCGATGTTGCTGAGATTCTTCCAGTCCACATAGATCGTCAGGCCCGCCACGCTCTCGAGGAAGGTGACGACCTGCTCGAACGTGTTGTTGGTGAAATTCAGGGGCACGGACGTCGAGTTCAGGCGCTGGGCGACGGCGCGGTCCTCCGGCGTGTCGTGGAAGCCGCTCTCGTTGTAGCGCATGATGCTGATCTGCGACCAGTCCTCCGGGTACTGCAGCAGCTCGGAGGTGCCGCGCATGCCGGGCCCGTAGATGTTCCGGTGCGGGAGAATCATCCGCTCCTGGTTCTGCAGCGCCAGCTCGGGCACGACCATCTCCTTGCGCCGCTGGATCTCGACGTACTCCTTGTAGATCGCCGTCGTCTCCAGGGCGTCTTTCAGCAGGAGGGCGGTGGGATGCAGCTCATCCAGGAAGAGGATCTCGTCAATGACCTGAAGCGCCTCCTTGTATTTCTCCTCCTGCTGAAGCTGGCGGACGCGCCTCAGCCGCTCCTGGATCTCCAACTCGCGCTTGCGCGCCTCCTCGCTTTTGGCGCGCCGCTGGTCCTCGACCGCCCGCCTGCGGTTCAGCTCATCCTGGGCCAGCCGCGCAATCTCTCGCTCCTGATCGATATTGGCCAGGCTCTGCTCGGCCTGCCGGTAGAGCTGATCGTATTCGCTGGGCTGGAAGAGTCCGCGTCGCTCGCGGAGGCGGATCTGGGCGGTGAGGGCGATGCGCTCGGCCCCGTCGAAGTTCTCCTGACCCAGCAGTTCCGCGGCCCGCTGCATGGCGTCGTCGAACTCCACGCGCGCCTGCTCGCGGAGGACCCGCCGCTCCGCCTCCACGTCTTCAATGGTGGAGCCGCGGTCCAGTTGCGTCTGCGCCTCGCGCAATCCCGCCTGGGCCTCCTCGTTTCCGGGCAGGTACTTGAGGGCCTCGGCAAAGGCCGCCGCCGCACTGCTCCATCGGCCGGCTTCCATGTGTTCCCTGGCCGTGGCGAGCGCCGCCTCGCCTCTGGCCTGATCGGTCATCTCCTGGGGCTGTCCGGGCACCGGATCGTCCTGAGCGGCGCCCAGGGCGATGGTGGAAACGCAGCCAATGGACAGACCGATTGCCCCGACGATCGCAATCGTCCCGATACGTCGTTTCGCGAACACCTTCACCTTCGTGTCTCCCAAAACGCGCGGCCGGGCGTTGGCCAGACGCAAACCAGTCAAAAACAGGCATTTGCCTGAGGGTGGCGATGCTACTTGGCCACGCCTCGCTGCGCGACCACCCACCCCGCTCACTGAGACAGGGCATCAGACTACTTCGGGCACAAAACCTTCGCAACCCGTGGACGGAAGTTCTTTTACGGAAGACGGCAAAGACCGCGGCCCGGCTCCGGGGACCGCCGGCGGCGCCTCCCGGACGCCTCAGCGCCGGCCGCCGGCAACCCGGAGACGACCGACAACCGGCTGAGGGCCGCCCTGGGGCCGCTGCCCCACCCGCGGGGCCGCGAACACCGGTGCCGGCCGGCGCCTCACCCCAGCCGACTCGCCCCGCCTCGCCGTACACTGTGGCCGACAATGGCCAGCCTTTTTGCCAGCGAAGACCGACAACGACGGATCGGCTATGCCCGCGTCGCAGTCGAGCGCGGCATCGACCGCTACCCCGAGGGCCTGACCTATGCCATTCCCTCGTCGCTGGCCGACCTGGCGCCCGGTGATCGGGTCATCGTCCCCCTCGGGCGAGGCGACAAGCCCACCGCGGGCTATGTCATCGACATCAGCCAATCCTGCGACCTCGATGCCGATTCGGTGAAGCTCATCGAGCGGCGCGATGAAGCGGCGGTGAAGCTGCCCCCCGGCCTCCTTCAGTTGGCGCGGTGGATGAGCAACTACTACTGCGCGCCCATCGGCATGACTCTCACCGCCATGCTCCCCGCGGCGGTGAAGCACAACGTCGGCGCGGTGACGCGCACGTTCATCGACCTCGGCGATCCCCTGCCGCTGGAAAAGAAACTGCCCCCCAAGCAGCGTGCCGTGCTGGAGACGCTGGCGCAGATGGACGCCGCCCGGCGCCCCATCGGGATCCACGCCCTCGCCGAGCGCGCCGGGCTGAAGACCACCGGACCCATCAAGCGGCTGCTCGAACTGGGGCTGGTCGAGGCGATCCGCAAGACGAGCATCGAGGCGGCGTGGGCCCGCCAGGCCGTCGATACCACCATCCCCGAAACCCTCACCGACGCCCAGCAGCGCGTGATCGACGCGGTGAGCGCAGTCCTCGATGGCGGTTTCTCCGCTCACCTGCTCTTCGGCGTCACCGGCTCGGGCAAGACCGAGATCTACATCCGCCTCATCGAGCGCATCCTCGCGCGAGGAAAGACCGCGTTGATGCTCGTGCCGGAGATCTCGCTGACCCCACAAACCGGCGGCCGGCTCGTGGGCCGCTTCCCACGCCATCATGTGGCCATCCTGCACTCGGGTCTGACCGCGGCCCAGCGGCATCAGCAGTGGGCGCTCGTCGCCGAGGGCAACGCGCCGATCGTTCTCGGGGCGCGCTCGGCGGTCTTCGCCCCGATCGCCGACGGCCGGCTGGGGCTCATCATCGTCGATGAGGAGCACGACTCGTCCTACAAGCAGGACCAGACGCCGCGCTATCACGGCCGGGACGTGGCCATCCGCCGGGCCCAGCTCGCCGGCTGCCCCATTCTGCTCGGCAGCGCCACCCCCTCCCTGGAGAGCTGGCACAACGCCACCGATCGCGGCATCTACCACCTCCACCGCCTCAAGGAGCGCGTCACCGGCATGCGCCTGCCCACCGTGCGCGTGCTCGACTTCATCGAGCAGCGCAAGGCGCGCAAGGAGAGGGGCGTGCATCTGCTCGGGCCCGCTCTGGAGGAAGCGATTGGCCGTACACTTGATTCCGGGGGCCAGGTGCTGCTGCTGCTCAATCGCCGCGGCTACGCCAACTACATCGCCTGCCCCGATCAGCGATGCGGCTGGGTGATGACCTGCGATCACTGCGATGTGACGATGGTCTACCACAAGAGCCGCCAGCTTCCCACGGGGGGCTTCGTGCAGTGCCATCACTGCCAGGCCGAGCAGAAGCTGCCCGCGATCTGCCCCGACTGCGGCCGGCGCATCACCACCTTCGGCCTCGGCACACAACGGGTCGAGGAGGAGCTTCTGCGCAAGTTCCCCCAGCTCGAAGCCGAGCGATCGATGATGCGCGTTGATTCGGACACCATGCGCTCGGCGGCCGACTTTCACGATGTCCTCGGGCGGTTCGGGGCCGGCGAGATTCGCCTGCTCATCGGAACCCAGATGATCGCCAAGGGGCTCGATTATCCGCTGGTGCGGCTGGTGGGTGTCATCAACGCCGATACCGCCATCAACCTCCCCGACTTTCGCGCCACCGAGCGCACGTTCCAGCTCGTCAACCAGGTTTCCGGGCGGAGCGGGCGCAGCGCCGAGCCGGATGGCCTGGGGCTGGTGATCGTGCAGACGTTCAATCCGATGACGCCGGCGATCCAGTTCGCCGCAGCGCATGATTACGAATCGTTCGCGCACGCGGAGATCGCCGAGCGCCGGCGCTGCGGCCTGCCGCCCGTGACGCGGATGGCCCGCATCGTGGTGCGCGATGCCGATCACGTGAAGTGCGTGACCGCGGCCCGGGCGCTGGCCGACGGGCTGCGCGATCTCCAGGAGTTCCGGGAGTTCCGGGACTTCCGGGGGCCGGCGGGGAAGGAGATTCGCGTGCGCGGCCCGGCCCCCTGCCCCATCTCGCGCCTGGCCGGCAAGCATCGCCAGCAGGTGGAGATCCTCGCCCCCACGGCCAAGGCGATGCAGACCCTTCTCACCGCCGCCCGCAACCAGGGGCTCATCCACCCCGGCGCCTCGATGGCCGTGGACGTGGACCCGATCGCGCTGTTGTAGCCAAGGTGTGACTGCCGGCAACCGCCACACCCGAGAATCACTCAAAGAAACAGGAGAAAGCCCCCGGGCGGGGTTACTATCCTTGATTCTGCTGCGCCGCGGCGGCCCGGCAGGCCTGGACGATCGGCGGGCGGGACGCGCAAGCCTATTGACATCAGCCACTTGGGACACATCTGATGACCACGCAGCAACGGGCGGAGTTGTCAGTCAACGGCTGGAACAGCCAGTACATCGAAGCCCTTTACGAGCAATGGCGGGCCGACCCGAGCACCCTGGACGCCCAGTGGCAACGCTTCTTCGAGGGCTTCGACCTCGGCTACCGGCCCCCGGCGCCCCCGGAACTGCCTGCCGCGGGCGATGAAACGCCCGGAGCCGGGGCACCTTCCTCGCCCGGCCCGTCCATCGGCGAGGCTGCCGCGCCCGTCGAGACCGGCCACACCGACCAGGCCCGCGTCGACTCCCTCATCTACCACTACCGCGACATCGGCCACTTCGCCGCTCGCATCGACCCGCTCGGCAACGACCGGCCGTTCCCTGAATACCTGCGCCTCTCCTCCTTCGGCCTGACCGAGGCCGATCTGGATCGCCCCTTCGACCCCGGCCACCTGCCGCTGGCGAACCCCTCCACTCTGCGCACGATCATCCAACTGCTGGAAGAAACCTACTGCGGCCACATCGGCGTCGAGTACATCCACATCCAGGATCGCCAGCGAAGGCGATGGATTCAGCAGCGCATCGAGCCGGTTCGTAACGCCCCGCCGTTCACCCACGAGCAGAAGATGCGCATTCTCCGCGAGCTCATCGAGGCCGACTCTTTCGAGAGCTTTCTCCACACGCGCTACCGCGGGACGAAGCGCTTCGGCCTGGACGGCGGCGAATCGCTCATCCCCATGCTCGACGAGCTGGCCGAGTTCGGGCCCGAGCACGGCGTGAAGGAGTACGCGATCGCCATGGCCCACCGCGGCCGGCTCAACGTGCTCGTCAACATCCTCCATAAGACCTACGACCAGATCTTCACCGAGTTCGAGGAGTCGTGGACCGAGGACTTCCTCGAAGCGGGCGGGGACGTGAAATATCACCGCGGCTACAGCGGTGACTTCATCACCGAAGACGGCCACACCATCCGCATGACGCTCTCCCCGAACCCCTCGCACCTGGAGTTCGCCAACGCCGTCGTCCTCGGCCGCGCCCGCGCCAAGCAGCGCATCCGCAAGGACACGAACCGCGAGCAGTGCGTGCCGATCCTGATTCACGGCGATGCATCGTTCCCCGGCCAGGGGATCGTCACCGAATGCCTGAACATGATGAAGCTGGACGGCTACACCGTCGGCGGCTCGCTGCACCTTGTCATCAACAACCAGATCGGCTTCACCACCGGCCCCGCCGACGCCCACAGCGGCCGGTACTGCACCGACATCGCCAAGATGGTCGATGCCCCGATTTTCCACGTGAACGGCGACGATCCCGAGGCATGCGTTTTCGCCACCCGCCTCGCCATCGCCTATCGCCAGGCGTTCAAGAACGATGTGGTCATCGACCTGTGGTGCTACCGCCGCCACGGCCACAACGAAGGCGATGAGCCGACGTTCACCCAGCCCCTGATGTATAGGAAGATCAAGGCGCACAAGCCGGTCCTTCAGATCTACGCGCAGAAGCTCATCGAAGAGGGCGAGCTGACGAGGGAGGAGTTCGAGCAGCGCTACCAGCAGGCCAGGGCGACGCTGGATGAGGCCCAGGCTCGCGCCCGCGAGCATCCGGTCGAGACGAGCGTGCGGGCCTTCGGCTCCGTCTGGGCGGGCCTGACGGAGAAGTACAACGATGATCCCGTCGAAACCGGCGTGAGCCGCGACCTGCTGCTGAAGGTCTCCGAAGCGCTGGGGCGGGTGCCGGAGAACTTCACACCGCACCGCAAGCTGGCGAAGTTGCTGGAGGCGCGGCGCACCGCCGTCGCCGAAGACCGGCCCCTGGACTGGGCCATGGGCGAGCTGCTCGCCTACGGAACCCTCCTCCTGGAGGACGATCCCATCCGCCTCACCGGCCAGGACACCGAGCGCGGCACGTTCAGCCACCGCCACGCCGTTCTCTTCGATCAGAACACCGGCGAGGGCTACTGCGCCCTCGATCACATCCACCCCGACCAGGCCCGCTTCTGCGTTCACAACAGCCCGCTCACCGAGTCCGCTTGCCTGGGCTTCGAGTACGGCTACTCGCTGGGCCATCCGCACATGCTGGTGATCTGGGAGGCGCAGTTCGGCGATTTCGCCAACGGCGCGCAGGTCATCATCGATCAGTTCATCGCCTCGGCGGAAGTGAAGTGGCGCCGCTACAGCGGGCTGGTCATGTTCCTCCCGCACGGCTACGAAGGTCAGGGGCCGGAGCATTCCTCCGCCCGCCTGGAGCGCTTCCTGGTCCTCTGCGCCCTCGATGACATGCAGGTGGTCTATCCCACGACGCCGGCGCAGATGTTTCACGTGCTTCGCCGACAGATGAAGCGCAGTTTCCGCAAGCCGCTCATCGTGATGACCCCCAAGAGCCTGCTCCGCCACCCGAAGGCCGTCAGTCGCGTGCAGCGCCTCGTCAGCGGGCGGTTCTATCACATGCTCGACGATCCGGAGGCGGTCAACCCGCTGAAGATTCGCCGTCTGCTGCTCTGCGCGGGCAAGATCTACTACGACCTGGTTGCTCATCGGGAGAAGGTCGGCCGCGACGATGTGGCCATCGTGCGCATCGAGCAGCTCTTCCCCTTCCACCACCGGAGCTTCCAGATGATTCTCGACCGCTACGGCCAGGCCGAGGAGATCGTCTGGGTGCAGGAGGAGCCGAAGAACATGGGGGCCTATCGCCACATCGAGTCGATCCTGCGCGAGCAGTACGACATCGAGCTGCCCTACGTGGGGCGCGAACCCAGCGCGACCCCCGCCGTCGCCTCGACGAGGATGCACCACCAGGAGCAGGAGCGGATCATGGTCAACGCCATCGGCCTGGCGACCATGTGCCCGATATCATTCGACGATCAGCCGCCGGCAAGGCCGGAGGAATGAGTAACAAGGCCGAAGGCGCCACAGGACTCGCCCCATGCCCGTTGAGATCATCATCCCCAGCCCCGGCGAATCGATCACCGAGGTCACCGTCGGCGCCTGGCTGAAATCCTCCGGCCAGTGGGTCGAGAAGGATGAGCCGCTGGTGGAGATCGAATCGGATAAGGCCGCCCTGGAGGTGGCCGCGCCCGAGTCGGGCGTGCTCACCATCACCGCCGAGCAGGGCGCGGAGATGAACGCGGGCGATGTGATCGGCACGATCGACCCGGACGCAAAGCGGCCCCCGGAAGCAGACGAGGAAGCGCCGCGCACAGCGGCCACGAAGACCGAGCAGATCGCCACCAAGGTCGAGGTCGCCACCGCCACCGCCGCGGCCGCCGATGACCAGGCCGAGCACGGGCGGGTTACGCCTCTGGCGCGCAAAATCGCCGAGGAAAAGGGCGTCGACCTGGAAGGCATCCGCGGCACCGGCCCGTCGGGTCGCATCACGAAATCCGATGTGATGGCGGCCGCCCCCGGAACCACGGCCCCCGCCCCCGGAAGTGGGGCCCCTGAATCAGCGGGCGGCGCGCCGCGCGATGATGATCACTCATCCCTGCCCGCCGTTTCAGAACAGACCGTCGCCGCGCCGCCCGATGCGGGCATTCCCGATCTGCCTGTCTCAATGCGCGGCGTGCGCCGGGAGAAGCTCAGCCGCCTTCGCCTGCGCCTCGCCGAGCGCCTCGTCGCCGCCCAGCGAACCGCGGCCATGCTCACCACCTTCAACGAGGCGGACATGAGCGAGGTCATCCGACTTCGCAAGCAGCACAAGGACACCTTCCTCGAGAAGCACGGCGTGGGGCTGGGCTTCATGAGCTTCTTCGTCAAGGCCGCCGTCGCCGCTCTTCGCCAATTTCCGGGGGTGAACGCGTACATCATCGACAACGAGATCGAGTACCACGACTACCAGGACATCTCGATCGCGGTCGGCACGCCGCGCGGCCTGGTTGTGCCTGTTCTGCGCAACGCCGAGCTCATGTCGTTCGCCGGCATCGAGTCGAAGATCAAGGATCTCGCCGGCCGGGCCCAGAACGGCCGCCTCTCGATCGAGGAGATGACCGGCGGGACGTTCACCATCTCCAACGGCGGGATCTACGGCTCCCTCATGTCCACACCCATCCTCAACCCGCCGCAGTCGGGAATCCTCGGCATGCACAAGATCATGAAGCGCGCCGTCGAGGACCCCAACAGCCCCGGCCAGCTCGCCCTCAGGCCGATGATGTATCTCGCCCTGAGCTACGACCATCGCGTGGTCGACGGCGAGCAGGCCGTGCGCTTCCTCATCCACATCAAGGAATGCATCGAGAACCCCGAGCGCATGCTGCTTGAAGTGTGAGGGGGAGCGATGAGCGATGAGCGATGAGTGATGAGTGATGAGTGATGAGTGATGAGGCGGTGCCACGACCTGCAGCGCAGCGGAAGGTCGTGCCGGCGAGCAACACGCGATGAGTGAGAAGCCAACAGCGAATAGCCAACAGCCACGCGCTGAACGATGAGCCGTTTAGCGACGCGGCTCGCCCGCGTGTTCTGCGCTCGATATCACCCCGCTCCTGCCGCTGCGCCGCCGGCGATGGCCATGAACACGATGGCGAAGTACCCGCAGCCGCAGAGCGTGCTGAACGCCCCCAGGCAGAGGCCGATGATCGAGCAGATGTAGCCGGCCTGGGCCACGCCGTAGTTGGAGTACATACCGGGATTCAACTCGCAGAGCGCCTTGGCATCGCGCGACTTGGTGAAGCCGATCCACGCCAAGATCAGGCCCACGATCGGCCAGGAGAAAACGATGCTGCAGATTCCCAGCACGAGGCCGGCCGTCGCGCCCGGGGCGTCCTGGTAGCCTCGCATCATCGGCCCCGGTGCCCCCGGCATCATCGGCGGCATCGGCTGACCCGGGGGCTGACCCGGCGACCATGGCTGTTCCGGGGGCGGCTGTTCCGGGGGCGGCGGCGGCATCTGGCTCATCGATTGCTCCTTCCCATCGGCGGCCCGGCGCGACTGAGGACTCATCCGGCCCATGCGCATCAGGCCGCCGGCCCGCATCCCCCACCCTTCTTCGGCAAATCGGCACCCGCATTCGACAGTGTTTGATGTTCGATCACGGCACGCCCCGCGCCGGACCTCTTCCCCACCCGCATTCCGGGCAGCCCTCGGTGATGCGCTCTCGCAGATCGTAGCCGCAATTCGGACAGCGGTTGAGCTTCACGAATCGCTTCAGCTTCCGGCCGATCCGGACCGCCTCGATGAGCAGCCAGACGAGCCAGGCGTAGAACGGAAGACCCGCCGTCAGCCATTGCGCTGTCACGAGCACCAAGTACAGGTCGTACTGGTGATCCGATGCCACATACAGCGACCTCGCCGCACCCCAAACGAGCCAGGCGACCCACCAGAGCAACCCCAGACTGTGCAGCACGAAACCCGACCAGAGTAACCACCGTCGGCGGCGATCGCTGATCAGGCTTCGATTGAAGTGCTCATCAACAGCGCGGGCCAGATGGTAGCCGGCGAAAAGTACGGCGAAGCACACAAGCGACAGAATCAGGCCGGCGGCCGTCACCCACGGGCGGATGAACGACAGGACGCCATCGCCGATGCCAATCGACGCAACAAGGACCCACACCGGCCTGATCGGCGCCCACGCACACGCCGCCGCGAAATAGAACACGATCGCGATGACAAGCCAGCGAGGCAGCGACCAGTCCCTCGCCCGAAGAATGCGCAGCATGCCCATCAGGGCCAGGGGCCAGACCGCCCAACCGGTTACACTGAAGGCGAACCTGCCCCACACCCAGCCGCTTCTGCCGGGGCTCATGGTCATGTCGAGCAGCCAGTTTCCCGCGAACCCGATCAATTCGCCGGCGAGGCAGATGATCATCGCCCAGCGCAACAGGTTCAGCCCGCCCGCCAGCCGCTCGGCGGTGGATCGCAGTTGATCGACGGCGTCCGCCGATCGCGCCGGAGTGTCGATGATGTCATCGGCCGACTCGATCATGACGATCCCCAACGCCCCTCCGGGCATGCCTCATCCGATCCAGACCAATGATAACGGTTGCCCGCCGACCTCACATGCCCCATCGCCCGCAAAGCAAGACACGATCGCCCGGGGCCATCGAAGCTCATCCGCGGTTCCCGGCCCTGTGACCATGACACGGTGGGTTTCGCTTCTCTCAATCCACTCTTACCGCGTCAAACACGAACATTGCGTGGCGGTTCGGGACTCGCTACGTTTATGAATCATGCTCACCCAAACCGTCTTGACGCTTATCGCTACACAGGAACCGACGGCACAGCTTCCCCAAGCCGCAGCGCAGCTTCCCCAACAGACGTCCACGCTGGCCACCCTCACATTCTGGGTCGCCTTCTTGACCTGCGCCGTCGCCTTCCTGACGCTCGTGGTAACTGCGTATGTCGCCTGCCTTGAATGGCGTGCAGCGCGGTCAAGAAGACGGGTAGGGATTGTCTGGCTCACCCTTGATGAGTCTATGCGCGTGGGATATGAAGTGAAGGAGAAGAAGCCTCCACCTGAACAGGCATGGCAATGGCACGAGCGTGTAGCACGATTCTGTAAACTCGCCCTCGGGTACCACGCCATGAAACTCATACTGCAGGAGACCGGCACACTTGATGAGATCAAGAAGAAAGCGAAAGAGGGGGCGGCTCCTCCAGATATCATTCAACGTACACTAACTCGTATCCACGACCACATTGCCGGCAAAGTCCTTGAGGGGCGAATCCATCCGGACTTCAACGAGAAGCGATGGGAAGGCTGGACGCCCGAGAAGGATACACCAGAATAAGGTACGCTGGGTACCGCTAGTCTTAGCGGCGACAGGAGCGCAGGCTCCTGATCGCTAATCGCTCATCGCTCCTCCTACCATACCGTCGGATCCCAGAGGTAATAGAAACCCACCTGGTCGGAGAGGGGTGGGGCGGCGATGTTGAGTTCGATGAGGCTCGCACCCGGCGAGCCGATGGGCGCTTCGGAATAGGCGCTGCCGACGTAGTCCAGAGGGCGATGATACTTCACGAGCCGCGCGCGCAGCACACCGGCGCGCTCCTTGGCGGCATCGAACGCATCGCGCAGATCACCGAGCCGATCGATGAGGCCGACCTCCGCCGCCCGCGCGCCGGTGACGATGCGGCCGTCGGTGATCCACTCAAGGTCCGCCTCGCTCAGACCCGTGCGATTCTCCTTCACGACCGCCAGGAAGTTGGCGTAGAACTCGTTGACGATCCCCTGCAGCAGCGCGCGGTGCTCGGGCGGCATGGGCTCGAACGGCGTGCTCACCTTCTTGTTCGGCCCGCTGGTGATCGCATCGGCCTTGATCCCGATGCGGCTCATGCCCGCCGAGAAGTTGAACGTCTGCATGATCACGCCGATCGAGCCGGTCACGGTCGTGGGATGGGCGATCACCTCATCGCCGGCGCAGGAGAGGTAATACCCGCCGGACGCGGCGACATCCGCCATCAGGACAACGACCGGCTTGCCGCTCTGCCCCCGGAAATGTTTCAGTTCGCGATACATCACATCGGAAGCGGTGACGGTCCCGCCGGCGGAGTTGATGCGAACGATGACGGCTTTGACGTTCGTGTCCTTCCCGGCCTTGCGCAGCGCCTCGGCGAAGCGGGCCACGGGGTTCTCGCCGCGGGCGACGATCCCCTTCCGCTCGGCGTCGATGATGAGGCCGGTCACATCGATGAGGGCGATCTTGCCCGCCGAAGCGCCCGGCCCGAGGCGCGCCCCGTCATCCTCCATCACCGTCGTCTCCGTCAGATCGTCCCGGGACGGCGTGATATCGATAATGAACCGCATGCCCACGCAGCCCGGGACGATGCAGGTGAGGATCATCAGGATCGGCAGCAGAGCACATCGCATGGCGGATCTCCCGTTCACCCCCGGCAGCGTCTACGGTAGCCGCCGGGGCCGGCGGCGTGTAGTTTCATCGAAGTCTGATGGACGAGCACGGCCACATCCCGGTCCTCGCGGAGGAGATCCTCGACCTGCTGGGCCCCCGGAAGGGGGAGGTCGCCCTCGACTGCACGACCGGCCCGGGCGGGCACAGCGTCCTGCTGGCGGAGGCGATCGGCCCGACCGGCCGTCTCATCGGCTTCGATCTGGATGGGGAGATCCTCGCCCATGCCCGGCGGCGGGTCGAGGCGCTCGGCGTGGCGTTCGATGGCCTGCATGACAGCTTCATCATCGCCCCCCAGCGGGTGCGCGAGTTGGGGGTCCGCGCTGACATCGTCCTCGCCGATCTGGGGTTCAGCTCCAACCAGATCGACGATCCGGAGCGCGGGTTCAGCTTCGGCGCAGACGGCCCGCTGGACATGCGTTTCGATCGCGAGCAATCGACGACCGCGGCCGATCTCCTGGCCCGCCTGAGCGAGCGCGAGCTGGCGGATTTGATTTACGAATACGGCGAAGAGCCGTGGAGCCGAAAGATCGCGCGAAAACTTGCACAAACCCGCCGATCCAAGCCGATCCAGACCACGGCAGAGCTTGCTGGTCTGGTCGTCGAGGCCTACGGCGGTCGCGCCCGCCACTCGCGGTTGCATCCCGCCACCCGGACCTTCATGGCTCTCCGTGTCGCGGTGAACGACGAGCTGGGGGCGCTGCGAGCGCTCCTGGAGGAGATCGCCGACGGCGCGGAGAAGATCGATGAGGGCGGCTGGCTGAAGGGCGGATCGCGCATCGCGATCGTCAGCTTCAACAGCCTCGAGGACCGGCTGGTCAAGCGGGCGTTTGCCGAGCTGGCCCGGCTCGGCCTGGCGGAGCGGCTCACGAAGAAGCCCCTCATCGCCGGGCCGGGAGAGGTCCAGGCCAATCCCCGGTCACGCTCGGCCAAGTTGCGGGTCGTCAGGATCGACGGCCGGAGCCCGAAGTGAGCCGCAGGATGGGCAGCGGATTCTGCCCCCGGCGGACGAGGCACGGATGCTGAAGGCACATGACGCGTGAAAACAAGCTGGCACTCGTAGTCGGATTCGGCCTCATCCTCCTGGTCGGCATCCTGATCTCCGATCACTTCTCCGCCGCCCGCACCCAGCAGGCGGCCGAGCTGACGCAAGTGGCCGATCCGCTGGACCATTCCCGCTGGGAGGACCCGGATCTCATCGCCATCGGCGCCGGCAGCCTCACCACGCCGCAGCCGGCGGGCCGTCTGAACCGGCCGGCCAACGCCTACGAGGAGGGCTCCGACCGCTGGGCCGGCGAAGACGTACGACCCCTCGATCGGACGGCCACGTCCTCCCCCGGCGCGATCGAGATGGGACGCGGACCCGATTCGGGCGTCGGCCTGGCCGAGGCCGAGGCCGAGGCGCTGCCCTACCGCTTCCACGATGTGCGGAGTGGCGAATCGCTGACATCCATCTGCCGGCGCTATTACGGCGACATCTCCCTGCTGGAGGAGCTTGCCCGCTTCAATGGCATGGAAGACCCCAACGCGCTGAGCGCCGGCCGCCGCCTGCGGATTCCCGGTGCGGCGGACCTGGTGAGGGGCAGCGCGGCCGACTCAACACCTCCCCGCCGCGGACAGGACCGGGAAGAACCGGCCCAGACCTACACCGTCCGGGAGGGCGACAGCCTCTCGGAGATCGCCCAGCGCCTCCTCGGCTCGGCGAAGAAGTACGCGTTGATCTTCGAATGCAACCGCGATGTGCTCCAGTCGCCGGACGACATCAGGTCGGGAATGGTGCTGAAGATCCCGCGCCAGGCCCCGTAAGCGGCCGCGGAAGGAAGTCTCCGAGCCCGGGAATCACGTGATGTTCGGCAAGCTGCTGCTGGTCATTCTCATCGCCGCCCTCACCGCCGTCGCGCTGCTGATTCTGCGGCAGCAGCGGATCGAGACGGCCCACGAGATGTCCGTCGTGCATCAGCAGATGCTCGAGCACGAGCGGGTCCTGTGGGAGTTGCAGTGCGAGATCGCCCGCCTCTGCCGGCCGGAGGAGGTCCGACGCCTGATGCAATCGCTTCAGGAGCAGTGGACGACGATTCCCGACCCCACGTGCGCCGAGCCGGCCGAACCGAACACCCTGACCCTGGGGGCGACGGCGCTCGGCGGCGCGGGAGCCGCAGACGACGAATTCGGCGGTTGAACCGAACGGACCATTACCAACGACTGAATCATGGCCCTCCCCGGACGAATGCCCAACATCTCGAACACTGATGAGCTTCAGGCCTGGCAATCGCAGCGCATCGTGGGCTGGGGTCGGCTCATGCTCACGTTCATCATCCTCGCGATGCTGGGCGTGCTCGGCCGTGTCGTGCAGTTGAAGCTCCAGCCCGATCCGCGCATGGCCGCGGCGGTCGGCAGCGCGATGTCCAGCCGAGCGGAGATGGCCCGTCGCGGCGACCTGCTGGACCGTCGAGGCCGCGTCATCGCCACGAGTACGGTCGGCTATCGCCTCTTTGTCGATCCCCAACAGGTGGATGATCTGGCGACGATCGCCGTCGACATCGCGGCCATCATCGGCGGCGACCCGGTCGAGATCGACATGAAGCTCCAGCCGCGGCTGCACAGCCGCTACGTGGCGGTCAACCAGCTCCTGGAGGAATGGCAGGTCGAAGCGGTGAGGCGGGCGGACCTGAGGGGCGTGGGCCTCGAATCGCGGCTGGTGAGGCAGTATCCCTTCGGCGAGGTGGCCGCGGCCCTCGTGGGGAAGGTGGGTTTCGAGCACACCGGCCTCAGCGGCATGGAGCACCGATTCAACGAGCGCATGCTGCCCCGAAGCGGTCGCCTGACCTACCTGCGCGACGCCCAGCGCAAACCGCTCTGGATCGAGCCGGAGGGCTACGTGCCCGGCCAGGACGGCCGGCGGGTGCGCCTGAGCGTCGACCTCGTCATCCAGCAGATCGTCGAGACACACGTGCGCCAGGCGGTCGAGCAATACAACGCCGGCGGGGGGCGCATGGTGGTCCTGGACTGCGACACCGGCGAGCTCCTGGCCCTGTATGACATGCTCAATGACCGCGAGGGATGGGATGAACAGACCGAGGACCCGGCCCGGTCGATCGACCCGGCCCTGGGCCGAAGCCGCTGCGTCACCGACCCCTACGAGCCGGGCTCGACGTTCAAGCCCTTCGTCTGGTCCGTGGCCACGGAGCTGGGCAAGGCGGAACTGGATGAGGTGCTGCCCACGCCGGTCGGACCGCCCGGCCATCGCACCAGCTACGGCCGCCTCATCCGCGACGCCTACTACTACGGCCCCTCCACGTGGCGGCGGGTGCTGGTGAAGTCGATGAATGCGGGCATGGCGATCGTGGCCGAGCGGATGAGCCATGCGCAATTGCAGGAGGCGATCGGCCGCTTCGGCTTCGGGGAGAAGACGCGCTGCGGCCTGACGGGGGAGTCGCCCGGCCTGGTGACCAAGCCCGCGGACTGGTCCAAGTACACCCAATGCTCGGTGGCGATGGGCCACGAGGTCGCCGTCACCCCCGTCCAGATGGTCCGGGCCTTCAGCGCCTTCGCCCGGGATGGGACGATCCCGACGCTGCGGCTGACGGCCCTGTCGGCGGCAGACAGAGAGTACCGCTTCATCCGCCGGGCGGTGCCCGAGTCGATCGCCCTGTTGACACGCCAGGTGATGTGCGAGGTGATGACCGAGGGAACGGGACGGCACGCGCAGTCGGATCGTTACCGGCTCTTCGGCAAGTCCGGCACGGCCCAGCTTCCGAAGAAGGAAGGCGGGGGGTATCACGAGGACCGTTATGTGGCCAGTTTCATCGCCGGCGCACCGTTCCAGCGGCCCCGTCTCGTCGTCCTTTGCGTCATCGACGACCCGGACAAGTCCAAGGGTCACTTCGGCGGGGCCATCGCCGGTCCCGTGGTCCGCGACGTGATGGACTGCGCCCTGGAGTATCTCGGCGTCCCGCCGGACAAGCCCCGGCAGACGGAGCAGAAGCTGGCCTCCGCCCGCTGACGGGGGGAGACCTCGGAAGACCGGCCCATCGTGCTCAGATCACCCGCGGCTAGGGGACGATGCTCTGGCTGAGCCGCATGAGATTCCACCCGATCCAGAAGAGGATGAGCAGGAGAAGGGTCATCCAGATTAGCTTCAACTGCTTCTCGCTCACGCGGCACCCCCCGAAGAGGAACATAGTTGGACAGACCGTGATATCGTCCGCCGACGATTGAGCAATGCGTCTTTCGTCGGGATTCGCCCGGCAATCCAGCGAATGCGGGGCCGGTCAACCCGCCTACCTCGGCGAAAGATGGCGGATGCCGTCCCATAACCGCCGGCCGAACCGCTGACCGCGGAGGCCGGGCACAGGCTCCTGCCCGGGCAGGCCCCACCCCTCTGCGGCTCTGCCGGCCCGAGCCTGCTCAGCCACCTCTCGATGCTGTCCCCACCTGGCGGCACGGAAGGCGAGCCTGTCCGCTTACGGCCCGAGCAGGAGTCCAAACCATCGGCCGCGCCGATGCGTCGTGTCCGTGCTTCGTCGCTCACCCTGCCTGGCCGTACTCTTCCAAACCGAAGTGCTTGATCTTCTTGTACAGCGTCGTGCGGTTGATGCCGAGCACCTCCGCGGTCTTCTGGCGGTTCCAGTCATTGGCCTGGAGGGCGGCGAGGATGATCTGCTTCTCCGGCTCCTCCAGCGCTTCGCGCAGCGGCATGGGCCGATATTCGCCGATGCACCAGGGCCCGTCGCCGGCGCCGACATCCGGCCCCAGTCTTCCGGGGGCGTTGTCAATCACGTTGGCCGGCAGATCCTCCACGCCGATGCGCATCGATTTCGTGAGCACCACCGCCCGCTCGATGATGTTCTCCAACTCGCGGGCGTTGCCCGGATAGCCGTAGGTGCGCAGGGCCGCCAGCGCTTCCTCGGAGAAGCCGGTGACCTGCTTGCCCGCCTCGGCGGCCTTGATCTGAAGAAAGTGCTCGGCCAGCAACGGGATGTCCCCGATCCGGTCGCGCAGGGGCGGGAGCTGGATCATCACCACGTTGATGCGGTAATACAGGTCCTGCCGGAACTCGCCGTTGGCGACGAGATCCTCCAGCGGCTGATTCGAGGCGAGGATGACCCGCACGTCCACGTGCACCGTCTCGTTGGACCCGACGGGCTCGAACGCGCGTTCCTGCAGCACGCGCAGCAGCTTGAGCTGCATCCCGGGCGAGGCGGAGTTGATCTCATCGAGAAAGAGCGTTCCCTCGTGGGCGGCGAGGAACCTGCCCGGCTTGTCGGTGTGCGCGCCGGTGAACGCGCCTTTGACATGGCCGAACAGCTCGCTCTCCAGCAGCGTGTCCGGAATCGATCCGCACGAGATCTCGACGAACGGCTTGTCGGCGCGCGGGCTGCGGCGATGAATCGCGCGGGCGATGAGCGACTTGCCCGTGCCCGAGGCGCCGCACATGAGAACGGTCGTCCGGCTCGGGGCGACCGCCTCAATGACATCGTAGATCCGGCACATCCGCGCATCGGCACCGATGATGTTGTCCATGCCGTAGCGCTGATCGAGCTGGCGCCGCAGATTCACGTTCTCCGCGATCAGCGCGTGCTGCTGCACCGCCTTCTCCACCGCGATGCGCAGCTCGTCATCGACGATCGGCTTGGTGAGATAATCGATCGCCCCGTGGCGGATGGCCTTCACCGCCGTCTCGATCGTGCCGTAGCCGGTGATCACCACGGGCACGATGTCGCCGTGGTCCTTGCGCACGGCCTTGATGAGTTTCAGCCCGTCCATGGCCGGCATCGACATGTCGGTGACCATGACCGAAAAGGGGTTGGGCGTTCGGCCGCCCACCGCGTACTCGGCGTCGGTGATTGCCTGGAGCGCCTCGGCGCCGCCGTTGGCCGTGGCGGCGTCATAGCCAAGGGCGAGCAGGAACTCGCCGATCGAATCGGCGACGATCGGATCATCATCGACGATCAGCACTCTCGGGCGATGATCGGTCATGGTTGGGCCAAGCTCCGAAGCGGGATGGAAACCTCCAGCACCGCGCCGCGGCCGAAGGGAATGTTGGCCAGCTCCATTCGGCCTCCGAGTTCGGTGACAACGTCACGGCAGACGCCCAGCCCGAGGCCGTGACCGCCGGCCTTGGTGGTGAAACCGGCGACCGGCTCGCCGCGCACCCCGCCTCCGCTGTCGGAAATCAGGATCAGCAACTCCGAACCGGCCCGGCTGAGGATGATGGAGGCATCCACGCGCCGCATGGTCAGGCCGTCGACGCTACAGGCCTCGATGGCATTGCGCAAGCCGTTGGCGAGCACCGGCCCCAGCGGTCCGGCCGGCAAACCGGCCGCCTCCGGAGACACCTCCACCTCCAGCACCACGCGACCGCGCTCGGCCAGCGGCGCCACGGTCGCCAGAACCTGACTGACCTCTTCGCCGAGTGTGCGCGACGAGCCGAGCAGCTCGGCCCGGGAGACTTGTCCACCGCTCATGGCCCGGTCCAGGACCGCAGCCATGTCGTTCATGGCCAGATGGGCGGTCCGAAGTCGGGTCAGGGCATCTTCGATGGATTGCCCCTCTCCGGGCGCCTCCGCCGCCGTGTCCAGCGCCTTCTCGGCCAGCCGCACGCATCGCATCGATCCATCGAGCAGCGAATTGAGTTCGTGGGCGAGCTTCCGCACCGACAAGGTATTGTCCGCACCGGACTTGTGGTCCTTTTGTCCGCTCTCTTGCTCTGATCTGGAGCCGCGCATCGCACATCATTGATCGACGATGCGGAGGGGATGCTGAAGGTGGATGTTGCCTATTGACAACATGATTCTCGGACGCAGATGACCGGAAGCAACCGGCATTGCCCGGCCGCGCATGAATTGCCTATCTTAACAGGCGCGCGTCGGCAATTCCTTGAAAACTCGTCACTTGCGCTTGCGAACCGATGCGCGTACGCTAGATTGGTGTTTCAACACGGCCTACCGAGACGGCCCCGGAGGAGAGGCCATTCTCGGCGGCCGTTTTTCATGCGCCCCATCCGCCGGCGCACAGCGCTGCTCGGCTGGAAGCCCCAACCGGCGGGGTCAGGGACGAAACGCGATCGGCCGGCCCGTCAGGCCCGTCAGTTCCTTGATGAGCGTCATAGCAACGAAACCGAATACGGCGAAGAGACCGATCCACAGCGCCTGCGTCTTCAGGCCCAGTGCCAGCAGCCACGCCGCACCGTAGAGGCTCTGCCACATGGCCCCGTAACGCTTGAGCTTCTCGGCCGCGGCGGGTCCGCTGACGCGACCGGCCTTGATGCAGGCCACCACCACGAACATGATCGCGGCCAGCAGCGGGTACAGCGCGCCCCATGCGGCGGGCCCGTCCGGCCACAGCCCGTCGCCGCTCATCGCCCCGGCGCCGAGGATCAGGACCGACCAGAACGACCAGCCGAGGACCGTGCCCGCAATCGCCCGCCGCGTGAAGCGAGGCCGCTTGTTCTCCAGCACGTGCACCGCCGCGGCGATGGCGATCGAGTGCGTCATCACCAGCCAGACGGGAAGCGTGAAGGAAAGCTGATGATTGGGAACAAACATGTGGGCGGCATGGATCAGGCCGATCGTGATCACCCCCACGGACGGGATGTACTTGCCCGCGGCGTTGTAGAAGAGCAGCCCCGCCGCCGTCAGCAGCGTGATGCAGGCGGCCCAGGTGCCCATGCCCGCCCCGGCCAGCACCGCCACGATGAGCGACCCGATCGTGACCACGATCGCCTGCCCCAGCTTGATGCGGCCGGCGGGAATCGGTCGATCCGGGCTGAAGGCGGCATCGTGCCGCACGTCCAGAACATCGTTGAGCGACGCCCCGTAGGCGAAGAGGCCGACGGCAACGACCGCACCGGCCAGCAGCGCCGCCACAAGCGGCATGCTGTGGACCTCCACCACCCCGGCGTATTCGCCGCTCGCCTGCGTCAGCAGGATGACGAACCAGATGTCGCTGACGGCTCCGAAGGCGATGGTCAGCCGCGTCAACTGGATCGCCGTGGTCAATCTGAGCAGTAGCCCGCGCACGGCTACATCCTACCCGCGATCGCTGCACGTCTATATTGAATCCCCTGCCCGGCGCTCGTAGGATGCCCCGCCGCTGCCCGTCGGGCGGCCGCAGTCGCCTTCCCTTCTGACCAAGGTGCCCGCGCCATGCACGTCGAGCGTGAATCCAACGAGAGTGCCGAAGGGCTGCGAATCGGCATCGCCGTCAGCCGGTATCACCAGGACATCACCGATGCGCTGCGCCAAGGCGCCGTGGAGGTGTTCACCAAGGCCGGTGGATCGGCCGACGACCTGCTCATCGCCACCGCGCCGGGCTCCTTCGAGCTGATGCCCCTCTGCCAGGCCCTGGCCAACCGGGAGGATGTGGATGCGGTCGTCGCCCTCGGCTGCGTGATTCGGGGCGAAACCACGCATGATCAGTACATCTGCCAGGCCGTCTCACAGGGGCTGGGTCAGATCACGCTCGATACGGGCAAGCCCGTCGCCTTCGGCCTGCTCACCTGCCAGACCAAACATCAGGCGCGGGAGCGGGCCGGCGGCGAGAACGGCAACAAGGGCGCCGAAGCGATGGCGGCGGTGATCGAAACGGTTCACGCCCTCCGCCGGCTGGCCGCGGTGAAGGAGCGACGCTGATATGACGACCGCCCGCGATTCGAGGCGTTGCGCGCTGCAGGCGCTGTACCAGTTCGACGCCGGCAACGAATCCGAAGAGCTCGTCCGCCAGTCCCTGGAGCATTCCGCCGGGAGTGAGAAGACGCACGAGGAGGGATTCAAGCTGGCCCAGGCCGCCTGGAGCATGCGCCGCCAGGCCGATGAAGCCGTCGCTCGCCTCACCCCGGACTGGCCAACCTATCGCCAGCCCGTGGTCGATCGCAGCATCCTTCGCCTGGCCTATTACGAGATCGTCTCCGGCCACGCCCCGCCCAAGGTCGCCATCAACGAGGCGGTCGAGCTGGCCAAGGAGTTCAGCACCGAAAAATCACCTCTGTTCCTGAACGGCGTGCTCGACAAGATCTACCGATCGATGAGAGCCGACCATGAACAGGAACCGGTTGACGATTCGACTCCTGCGGCGGAGCAGCAACCAACCGCCACCGAATCCACCGCGTCGACGCCGGGGCAGGAGGACGATCGGTCAACCTGAGGCACGTCACCACGGAAGATCATGGGTCTGTTCACCTCCACCATCGGCGCCATTCGCAAGGGCCTGGCCAAGACGCGCCAGACTCTGGCGGCCCCGCTGCGCAGCATCCTGCTCGGCAAGACGCTCAGCGATGAACTTATCGATGAGATCGAGACCCATCTCATCACCGCCGATGTCGGCGTGGGGACGACGACCGCCATCATCGGCGACCTGCGCGAGGCCTACCGCAAGGGCGGTCTTTCCAGGGGTGAGGATGCCCTGCGGTTCCTCAAGGACCGGCTGAAGGCGCGCTGGGAGGACGTCGACCGCTCGATCGCCGTCGCCGCGGAGAAGCCGACCGTGATCCTCGTGGCGGGCATCAACGGCGTGGGCAAGACGACCAGCGTGGCCAAGATCGCCAAGTCCCTGAAAGACGAGGGCCGCAGCGTCCTGCTGGCCGCCACCGACACCTTCCGCGCCGGGGCGATCGAACAGCTCGGCATCTGGTCCGATCGCCTGGGGGTGGACATGGTGAAGGGCGCGCCGAACGCCGATCCCGCCTCGGTGGCCTTTGACGCGGCCGACGCGGCCATCGCCCGCGGCTTCGATGCCCTGCTCATCGACACCGCCGGCCGGCTGCACACGCAGCAAAACCTCATGCGGCAGCTCACGAAGATCCGCGATGTGGTGCGCAAGAAAATTCCGACCGCCCCGCACGAAGTCCTGCTCGTGCTGGATGCGACCGCGGGCCAGAACGCCATCGCCCAGGCGCGGATCTTCCGGGACGCGATCGACATCACCGGCATCTTCCTCGCCAAGCTCGACGGGACGGCCAAGGGGGGGATCGTCCTGGCCATCCGCGACGAACTGGGCGTGCCCGTCAAGCTCATCGGCGTGGGTGAGACGCCCGATGATGTCGAGCCCTTCGACCCCGATGCGTTCATCGAGGCGATGTTCGCCGACGAATAAACGTCAAAACGTCCAAACGTCGAAACGTCAAAACGCGGCAGCGGCGTGTGAAGCCGCGGATGGTATCCGCAGTCCGGGCGCTTACCAGTGCGTCTCGATGCGCTCGACCGGCACGGTGAACTGGCCCTCCCAGAATCGCCTGCAGCCTTCCTCGTCGGCGGGCCAGAAGGAGGCCCCAAGCTTCACCGCGGCAATGAGAGCCAGGCCCACGTCGCTGCTGATGCGGATCAGCCAGGTTGAACCGTCATCGGAGATCGTGTCCGGTTGTGGAATCAGCCAGCGCGTTGGAATATCGACGTCAGGAGCATAGGTCGAGATTCTCCCTTTTGGACGCGGCGCCGCGGACGCCAGGGAATAGGCAACGACCTCGCCATCGCGCAGCACCTCTGCTCTGTAGCCGACACACATCTCGTTCGGCTCGCCGAGCCGGGGAGTGATCACATCAACCCAGATCTTCACGTCCGGCCCGTTGAAGCGCACCAGTCGGGGGCGCAACCTGCGCGCAAGCAGGTCGGCATCGCGATCCGACGCCGGCTCGATGACATCCTCGATCGTCCCGCGAACCTCGACGGGCTTTCGGATCTCGGTGGACCAGACGACGAGATCATCGATCACCAGCTCGTAGTCGAATATAAGCTGATCGACACCGGGAGCCGGCAGTCCCAGGTCAGCGCAGGAACGGAGTGCGTCCGCGTCGCGGCGAGAACGGTCGAACTCAACCCACGGCCCCTGCGGCGATCGCAACCGGACCCGGCACAGGATGTCATCCCGGTTGGGACGGGTGATGCTGAAAACAAGCCCGGGGACACGAGCACGAACATGAAGGGGCACCTGTTCGGGCCAGCGCCGGCGAGCCGCGATCAGATCGCTGATGCGCTCCCCCTGCGTTCTGAAATGACGATCCAACATCACTCGCCATTGCCACGCCGCCAGCCGTCGCTCCGCGGCGCGGCGATACAACTCAACGGTAAGCGGATGGCTGGACAGCGGATAGTCGGAGGCCAGTTCGGCGGTCGGGACGATCAACACCAGCACCGAGGAGGGAATGACCGTTACCCATCCATCGCGCTGGCCCTTCGGCGTCAGGTAGCACGCATACCCCCCGCCCAGCAGGATGAGGGCGAAAACGAACCACCGCCAGCGGCGACGCGTCCCGTAGAGCCGGCTGATGCGCGTTGTCTCCCAGCCGCATTCCGGGCAACGCAGGCTGTCCAGACCGTCCATGATGTACCAGCACTTCCTGCAGCGGCGCCGGCCGCGGGAGCGATCGGCAAACAGCGACCACGCGGCGAGGGTCAGCCCGATCACGCCGAGCAGGCCCGCGGCGGACCACCAGACCCATGCTGTCCATGCCCACGCCTGCCCCATAGAAGACAGTCTACCGCGCCCTCCGGCCTGCAACGGAGACCGGCCTCGCTCAATGGGAGGGGTTCGGCTCCTGCCTGCCGACATGTGCGTCACGAGTTCGCCGGTTATGCCGAATATCGCGTGGAATACAAACCTCGCCGCGCGCCTCCTTATCGTCGGGATTCATCGATTCGTCTCGGGTACAGGGAGACACGCCATGACGAAGGGACAACGACTGATCGCATCGCTGCTGGCCGTCATCGCCATCCTGCTGGCGATGAACGTGCTTCACGGCCCGCCGGCCGCGGTGGCCTCACCGCAGGCCGCACCGCTCGGCACCTTCCACGGCTGGGGAATCGCCGTCGAGGAGGGCGGCTGGGCCCTCGTCAAGGGTGCCGACGGGAGGGCCTACATCGTCACCCCCTCCGGCTGGCGCACCGCCGAAAGCATCGAACACGGCCGGCGAGGACCGCTCCAGCTCGATTAGCGGCGTTCCGGCGCGCCGGGGCGCTTCTCGTGCCGAACCCGGCTCGGCGCGAAGCGGCAAGCGGCCGGCCCCGGCCTGTTGTGAGGGTCGCCGCCGGCCCGTATCATCCCCGCCGTGGCGGATGGAATACAGGCCGTGATCCGGCGACACGCAGCGCAGCGGGCGCGGCGCATCGCCGTGGCATGGGCACTTGCGGCCGCTTGCGCACTGCTTCTGCCGGCCGCCCCCGCCGCCGCCCAGCGGACCATTCCCATCACGGGCGACCGGCTGAGCGGCATCGTCCTGCCCATCGAGCCCCTCACCGGCGACATCGAGCTGCAGGCGACGCGGGGCTGGGCCTGGACGGTCGATGACACCAAGCGGCTCCTGCTCACGGGTGATGTGATGATTCGCATCGCCGGCCATCAATTCAGCGATGACGGCGCGACGGTCTGGATCAACCGCCTGCCCAGCGCCGAGGGCGTCATTAATCAGATCGCCGTCTACTTCGATCATGTGAAGAACCCCACGCACCGCGCCGGCCTGGGCGTGGCCGGCGATCGGCTCCTCATCACGGGCAGCACCCGCGGCGAGATCACGCTCAAGGTGACGGTGCTCGATCGAGGCCGCCCGCACGATCGCGGCCTGCTGACGCGCGGCGAGCAGCGCCTGGCCATGCATCTGCGCCGCCTGCTGGGCGAGCCCCAACGGCTGGCGCGACGCCCGCAGGCCGAGCGCCCGGACCCGCCGCAGGAATTCGCGCCCATCCCGGGCGGCGCCGTGCGCCCGGAGGACTACGAATTGCCGACGGAAGTCGAGCTGCCCCCCATCGACGAGAAGCGGCCCTGGCTGCGCAAGCCGGGCTCGATCGTAACCTTCTCCGCCGATCGAATCGAGGTGGTGCCGGGCGAGGAGGAAAACACGATCACCGCGATCGGCTCGATGGTGGTGGAATACTTCGCCTATCACCGCAGCGAGGAATTGTCGCAACTGACGCTCTCGGCCGATCGGGCCGTGATCTTCACCGAGCCGGGCACGCTGGAGGAGATGGCCGCGTGGGAGCTGGACGCGGCCCTCATCCACGGCATTTACCTGGAGGGGAACGTCGTCGCCAGCGCCAACGACGGCGAGTATTCGGTCCGCGCGCCGCGCGTGTACTACGACTTCACCACGGGCAGGGCGATCATGCTGGATGCGGTCCTGCGGACCTACACGCGTGACGGCCGGCTGCCCATCTACGCCCGGGCCGCGGAGATGCGGCAGGTCGCCGCCAATCAGTGGCAGGCCCGCCGCGTGCGCGTGAGCACCAGCGAGTTCTACACCGGCCATCTCGCCCTGGGCGCCGAGCGGATGACGGTCACCCGCCGCCCGGTCGGCGAGGGCGATGAACAGGAGCACGAGACGCATCTCCAGGCGCGCGGCATCTCCCTTCGCGCCGATGACCTGCCCTTCTTCTACTGGCCCAGCTTCTCCGGAACCGTGCGCAACGTCCCGCTGAAAAGCGTGGAGATCGGCACCCGCGACAACGACGGCCTGCGCCTCGAGACGACCTGGGATCTCTACTCCCTGCTGGGCGGTGATCGCCCCGACGGCGTCGAGGCCGACCTGAAGCTTGATCTCTTCACCGAGCGCGGCGCCGCCGCCGGACTGACCTTCGACTACGACGTCGCCGCCGGGTACGGCGAGCTTGAGCTGTACGGCCAGTATGACGACGGGACGGACCGAACCTCGGAAGGCGTGGAGGTCGAGCACCGCGGCGAGGTGCGCGGCCTGGCCCTCTGGGAGCATCAGTGGAAGTTCTCGCGATACTGGTCCGCCCAGGCCCAGCTTGCCTACATCAGCGATGAATCCTACATCTCCGCCTGGCGCGAGGACGATTTCAGGGAGCGCCGCGAATACGAAACGAGCGTCTACCTCAAGAACCAGAAGGATCGCGCGGCGCTGACGCTGCTCACCAAGTACGAGCTGAACGACTTCATCTCCAACGACTGGCTGCTGGCCAGCGCCCAGTACAAGGTCGATAAGCTGCCCGAGCTGACCTACCGGCGCTACGGCGATTCGCTGTTCAGCGACCGGTGGACCTATACGGGCGAGACCCGACTCACCCGCATGCGCTTCGCCTTCGATCGCAGCACACCGGAGGAGCTGGGCGTGCGCGGCCGGGCGTTCGGGATCGCCAACGACGAGCAGATCAGCGACCTGCTGCGCGCCGAGGGCCTGGAGACGAGGTACGTGGCGCGATTCGACACCCGCCACGAGTTCGCCGTGCCCACGAGCTGGCGCTTCATCGACGTCACGCCCTTCTTCGTCGGCCGGCTCACCGCCTACGATGACGACTTCGACGCCTATTCCTCGGACAGCGATTCCTTTCGCGTGTTCGGCGCCGCCGGCGTGCGGCTCAACACGCAGTTCCAGCATATCGACAACAGCGTCGAGAGCCGGCTGCTGGACCTCCACCGCCTGCGCCACATCGTCGAGCCGTCGGCGACGCTGTGGTACGGCTACGCCGATGTGGGCCAGGATGACCTGCCGATCTACGACCTGGAGGTCGAATCGCTGGCCACCGGGGCCGCGGTCCGTCTCGGCGTGCGCAACACGTGGCAGACGCAGCGCGGCGGGCCCGGCCGGTGGCGGTCGGTCGATGTCCTCACCGTCGACACCGATCTCGTGTTCAACAGCAACGATGCGGAGATGGAGTCGCCTACCCCGCAGTTCTTCGACTACCGGCCGGAGTACTCGCAGATGGGCGACCATGCCCGCACGGCTCTGCTCTGGCTGCTCAGCGATTCCCTTTCCTTCAGCGGCGCCGGCACGTACGACCTGGACGAGTCGGCGATCGCCCGCGGCTCGATCGGCGCGCAGCTTCGCCACTCGCCCCTCCTGTCAACGTACGCCGAATACCGCTACATCGATGTCAGTGACAACGAGCTGCTCGATGTGGGCTGGAACTATCGCCTCACGCCCAAGTATCGCATCCTGCTCTCGCCCCAGTGGGATCTGCGCGAGGATGAGTTCCGGGCCGTCCGCCTGCGGGTCATCCGCGTCTTCCCGGATTTCGAGCTGACGCTGCAGGTGCGGCATGATGAGATCAAGAACGATACGACCTTCGCCGCCTCGATCGATCTGGTGGAATTCTGAGGCCCGAGCGAAGGTCAACGAGCGCTGCCCGCTCAGAGATGGCTTCCCCACAGGACGCGCAGGCGTTCGATCTCCGCCGGGTCGATCGCGTTCCTGTCCGACCAGATGGCGAGCTTGAGCGCATCGTGGGCGGGGCTTGGCCGCGCGCGAAGGAGGGAGATATCTTCCAGCGCGGTCTTGATGAGATCGATCGAGGCCTGCGTGGCGCGGTTGAGATTGCCGATGATCTCCTCCAGCAATGACTCGCCGGCCGGTTCATCCGCCCCCTTCCGGGGGCGGGGGCGCCAGCAGTCGTAGTCGGTGGGCAGCGCGATGAGGGCGAAGGCGATCTCCGCCTCCCGCGCCAGCCGCGCTTCGGGCAGTGCGGTCATGCCGACCACATCCGCCCCCCACTGCCGGTGCATGAGCGCCTCGGCCCGCGTGGAGAAGCTGGGGCCCTCCATGCACAGGTACGTGCCGGCGCGATGCACGCGGGTGCCGTCGATCTGCTCCGCCGCGGCGAGCAGCCATTGCCGCATCACCGGGCAGAACGGATCGGCGAACTCCACGTGAACCGCGGCCCGCTCGTAGAACGTGCGCGCCCGGCCTTCCGTGCGATCGATGAGCTGATCGCAGATCACCAGGTCGCCGGGCGCGATGTCCTCGCGGAGGGAGCCGGCCGCGCCGGAGGCGACGATGTGCGTGCAACCGAGAGCTTTGAGCGCGTAGATGTTGGCGCGGCTCGGCACGGCTGCGGGATTAATGATGTGCCCCTCGCCGTGCCGCTTGAGAAGGGCGATGGGCGCATCGGCGTAGCGGCCGGCGACGATGGGACCGCTGGGGGCGCCGAACGGTGTTTCGACCTCACGTGAAGTCGTCTCCTGCGGGTCCATACCCTTCAGCAGCACATCGCCCAGGCCGGTGCCACCGATGATCCCGATGCGGATGGGGTCGCTTGAGTCTGTCATCAGGGGCATGGTACCGGATCAAGCGTGGGGAAGAACATTTGAAACACGGAGGGCCACGGAGGGCCACAGAGGTGGAGAAGGGGTCGACAAGGTACGAGACCCGCCGGCTCCGGCGTCATCGTGCGGCGCGCCAGAGATGCGTCAACTGCTCAACCGTCAACACCTCCGGGCGCATGTCGGCCGTCACGCCGTCCGGCCAGGAGCGATCGCGGCCGAAGATGGTGCCGAGCTGCTTGCGGCGCTTGGAGAAAAGGTCAGTGATGAAGCGCGCAAACGATCGGCGCGCCTCGGGCGATTCGAGCCCCTCCCCTTCCGGGGGCCCCTCACCCCTAGCCCCTCTCCCGGGGGGAGAGGGGAAAATCGAGATCATCGCGCTGGTGACTTTCGGCTGCGGCCAAAAGCACGTCGGCGGCACGGCGCCGATGCGCTTCACCTCCGCCAGCGCCTGGATAATGATGCCCAACGGGCCGTAGGCTTTTGTTCCGGGGGCGGCGAGCAGGCGATCGGCGACCTCCTTCTGAATCGTCACGTACTGGCCGAGACAGTTCGCATGGTCCAGCAGAAGGGTCGTCATCAGGGGGCTGGCGACCTGGTAGGGAAGGTTGGCGACGAGCCGGAAGGCGCGCCCGTTGATCGCCTCGACAACCGAAGGCGCCAGCGCGCGTCCTCGCGCCAGGCAGTCGCCGCGGATGAGGGTGATGCGCTCGCCGAGCCGATCGGCGACGAGGTCGGCCAGTCTCTCATCGATCTCGCAGGCAATGACGGCAGCGCCGGCCTCGAGCAGCGCCTCGGTGAGCGTGCCCGTTCCGGGCCCGACCTCGAGCACGAGATCGCCCGGCGCGATCTGCGCGGCCGCGATCAGCTTGCGGAGCTGGTTCTGATCGTGCAGGAAGTTCTGCCCGAGCCGATGCCGGGGGCGCAGGCCGCGCTCGGCCAGCAGCGCTCGGATTTCGGTGATCGTCTGCATGGCCGGAATTCCTCGATGATCCCGCAATCGTCGCGGATCAAGAATCGGCGACTTCGCGCACCGGAATCCCCTCCGCTTCGCAACGGAACTCGAGCAGGCGACGGACGAGCGGATGTTCATCGCGGTCAAGTAATTCACGGAGCCGCCGCTTGCCGACGCGCCGATCAAGGACCCCGATCGCGCGGATGAGCACATTCTCGTTGTCGAGGATCTCGCCGATGCCCAAGTTCACGTACTTGAACATCGCCCGTCCGAGCTTTCCTTGCCAGAACACCGACTCCTCCGCCATCGTCTGCGCGGCCATCTTCCACCCGATAGAGTAGGCCCATATCTCGCCGTCGAACTCCTTCTGCATGCGCCGGGCCATCTCGTACTGCATGCGCCAGGCGGCGACCGTGCTCATGTTGATGATCTCCTCGCCATCGAGGGTGATCCATGCGCGCCCGTCCTGGTCGTGCGCCTTGCGATAGCGAGTGCTGTGAAATGCGACGCGACCCGCCACCGAGTCGGCCAGCAGCGCCTCGACGCGACATTTGACCTTGCTCCATCGAATCATGGCGGTGCCCATCAGCGTGATCGGCGGATGATACCTCACGCGCGCCCCGCGCGGGACGGAGTCCCGCCGCTAAACGTGGTTTCGGCGTCATCCGGTTTCGATGTTTCGATGTTTCGATGTTTCGGCGTTTCGGCGTTTCTATCACGCCTTGCCGAGGTACTCGCCCGTGCCGGGATTGATGCGCACGACCTGGCCCACGTCGATGAACGGCGGGACGCGGATCTTCGCCCCCGTCTCGACGATGGCCTCCTTGAGCTGGTTCGTCGCGGTCGCCCCCTTGGGTTGCGGCGTGGTCTCGGTGACGGCCAGCTCGACCACTGCGGGCATCTCGACCCCCAGCGGCCGCCCTTCGTGTCGGAGCACCGTGACCTCGACGCTTTCGTTCAGCCACTGGCTCTGGTCGGCCGGCAGGACGTCGCTGTCGATCTCGATCTGGTCGAACGTCTCGTTGTCCATGAAGACGAACGGGCCGGCCCCGTGCCCGGAGCTGTCGTAGAGGTACTGCATCGTGCGGCGGTCGATCGTCGCGTCCTCGAGCTTGTCGGAGGAGTTGATGCGGTGGACCTTTATGGTGCCGGTGTCGAGGTTCTTCATCTTGGCCTGCACGTAGGCCGGCCCCTTGCCGGGCTTGACATGCTCGGTGTCGAGGACGATGTGAAGCTGGCCGTCCCACATGAGGGCCTGGCCGCGCTTGACTTCTGTTGCCTTAATAGGCATGGCAGTGAAACTCCAGTATGGCGCGCTACCGCGCCACCGCTTCCGCCCGGACCTCGCGGAGGACGGTGACCTTGATTTCGCCGGGGAAGGTCATTTCGTCCTCGACCTTCTTGGCGATGGACCGGGAGATGGCGAAGGCGTCGGCATCGGAGCTCTTGCGGGCGTCGACGATGACCCGCACCTCGCGGCCGGCCTGGAAGGCGTGGGCCTCGGTGACCAGATCGCTCTCCTGGGCGATCCCTTCCAACTGTTCCAGGCGCTTGATGTACATCTCCATGGACTCGCGGCGTGCGCCGGGGCGGGCGCCGGAGATGGCATCGGCGGCCATTACAATGGGGGTATAGGGCGTGGTGGCCTCGATGTCGCCGTGGTGGCCCCCGATGGCGTTGAGCACGGACTTGGACTTCTCGCCGTGCCGGCGGCAGAACTCCATGCCGATGGCGGGGTGGCCGCCCTCCATCTCGTGGTCCATGGCCTTGCCGATGTCGTGCAGGAAGCCGCACCGGCGGGCCACATCGCCCCGCAGGCCGAGCTGATCGGCGATGATCTGGCTGAGGTAGGCCACCTCCAGGCAGTGCCGCAGGACGTTCTGGCCGTAGCTGGTGCGGAAGCTGAGTTTGCCCATCGCTTCGATGATCTTGGGGCTCAGACCGCGGATGTTCGCCTCCATGACCGCATCGTTGCCGGCCTGGATGATCCGCTCGGCCATGTCCTTGCGAACGCTCTCCACCACCTCCTCGATCCGCGCCGGGTGGACGCGGCCATCGGCCACGAGCCGCTGAAGGGCCTCGGCGGCGACCGCCCGCCGGATCGGGTCGAAGCAGGAGACGGCGATCACGCCCGGGGTGTCGTCCACGAGGATATCCACGCCGGTGGCCCGCTCCAGGGCCCGGATATTGCGGCCTTCCCGACCGATGATTCGACCCTTCATGTCATCGGAGGGGATGCGAACGCTCCGCACCGTCGCATCGGAGACGTGTTCGGCGGCGTATCGCTGGATGGCCTGGATGGTGATCTCCCGGCTGCGGGTGCGGGCCTGGGTCTCGCTCTCCTCGAGGATCTGCTGGGTGAGGGCGATGGCCTCATACTCGCTCTCGGCCCGGATCTCGGCCATGAACTGCTCCCGGGCCTGCTCCTCGGTCATGCCCGAGACCTGCTCGAGCCGCTGTTTGATCTCCGTGCGGGCCTGATCGAGCTCCTCGCGATCGTGTTCCAGCTCGTCCTCGATGCGCTTGATCTTGGCGTCGCGCTGTTCGAGTCGGGTCTCGGTCTCCGTGATCTTCTCAAGCTTCTTGTCCAGCGTGTCCTCGCGCTTGGCGAGCCGGGCCTGGTCCTTCTTGACCTCGGCCAGGGCGTCGGCGATCTCGCGGTCCAGCTCTTCGCGGCGCTTGGTGGCCCGCTTCTCGGCCTCCAGCTCGATGCGCTGTTTGGAGGCCTCGGCTTCCGCGGCGGCGGTCTGAGAAATCTGCTCGGCATCCTTCCTGGCCCGGACGATCGTGTTGCCCGCGATCAGGCGGATGACCACCCAGGTCAGCAGGCCGCCGACGATGATGCCAAGGATGACGGCGATGCCGCTTTCAAGAGGATTGATTGCCAGTAGGGCGTGCATGACGACCCCCGCTCGGTTGTCGGCCCGCCCGGTCTGTCGGCGCGAGGGACCACGCGCCGGCGGGACCGGATCGACGACACGAGCGAAGGTATGGCTCTCACCAACGTTCAGGTGCCCCAGGACACTCCTGGCGGTCCTCCGACGGCCTCGGCGGCCGGTTTCGGATCCCGCCTGGCCACCCTTCTCCCAATACCCCGATTAATGGCGTACACGTTGGCTCAACCTCTGGCTACACTCAATCTATCCAGCCGCCTGGTAAGGACTTGCGGCCGCCGGCCCCCCGAGGGGAGCCGGAAGAAACGGGAATGCCCGTGTCGTCAATGGGCGGACCGTGGATCCAGGTTTACCACGGCGGTGCCCGGGGCACCATCCGCTCATCGTGAACAACTTGTCGATATGATTATCCGCCGCCTCAGGCCCCCTTGTCAAGGCCCATTACGGCCTTCCGGCGCTTCCATTACACCCGGAAGGGCCCGGCCGGTAGGATCTGCCCGCCATGCCCGCGATTCTCAACTGGCTGCTCCGCCTGCTCCCCACCAACCCCATCTGCATGCGCCTCGTGCAGGGGGGCTCCCGGCGGGTCCGGCACATGTATATCCGCTCCGGCTACCTGGCCGTGATGATCCTCGTCCTCCTTTTCGTCCTCCTCAGCGAGGTGGGCGGCGGTTCCCTCTCCCTGCGGGGGCTGGCCACCGCCGGCTCCCAGATGTTCCAGAAGGTCAGCTACCTCCAGGTGGGCCTCATCTGCCTCCTGACGCCGGTGTTCATGGCCGGAGCCATCGCCCAGGAGGCCAACCCCCGCACCTGGGACATCCTCCTCACCACCCCCCTGAACAACCTCCAGATCGTCTTCGGCAGCCTCTTCGGGCGGCTCTTCTTCGTCATCGCCCTGCTCTTCTCCAGCCTGCCCCTCTTCGTGATGACCCAGTACTTCGGCGGTGTCCCAGGCGAGTCCATTTTCGCTAGTTACGCCATCGCCGGCGCCAGCGCCCTGCTCGTGGCCGCGATTGCCGTCACCCTTTCCGTTACCCGGACCGCCGGCCGTCGGGCGGTGTTCGTCTTCTACGTCAGCGTGGTGATGTATCTGTTCGCCACGTACGCCTTTGATGTGCAGCTCCGTCGTCCGATCGCCCTGGGGGCCTCGGCGGTGCACACCACCATCCTCACGCCGCTCAACCCATTCCTGGTGCTCAAGGTCCTGCTGGATTCCAACAACTATGTGCCTTTTGACTTCACCGGAGAGGGGGCGACATGGCTGGAGCGGATGTGGCTGAGCCGGCCCATCGCCTCCTTCTGCTGGCTCTGCGCGCTCATCAGCGTGATCCTCATGCTCTTCTCCACCGTTCGCCTGCGCATCATCGGGGCGAAAACGGGCAGCGTGCCGTGGCTGCGACGTGTCTTTGGCCTAGGGGCTCGGGGGGCGGCCGAGCGGCCGGCCCGAAAGGTCGGACGAAACCCGATCGCCTGGCGCGAATCGGTCGCGCGGGGCAAGACGCTGACGGCGATCCTGGCCCGCTGGGGGTTCGTCGCCGTCGGCGTGGGCGTGGCCCTGACCATCGTGGGCCTGTATCACATCGGCACCCTCAGCAGCCCCGATCTTCGCCTGGCCATCACCACGATCGTGGCCGCGGAGATCGTCATCATCGGCCTCACCGCTCTGAACATGAGCGCCACCGCCGTGGCCCGCGAGCGGGAGGACGGCACGCTGGACCTCATCCTCACCACGCCGATCCAGCCCGGGCCCTACATCAAGGGCAAGCACCGAGGCCTCGTCCAGTTCCTCATCCCCATGATGCTCGTGCCCGTCTTGACGATGGGGATCATCGCCATTTACATCGCCTTCGACGGCTTCGGGCGGCAGGGCGGGGTGATGCTGAAGAATCTGCCGCTCAGAAGCGTGGCCGACACCATCAACCTGCCGGTCATCCTGCCGGAGACCGCCATCGCCCTGCCGCTCATGCTGGGCCCGTTCATCGCCTTCTGCGTGATGGTGGGCCTGCAGTGGTCGATCAAGAGCAAGGGAACGATCGGGTCAGTCATCGCGGCCGTGGGGCTGGTCGTTGCCGTCGTCGGTGTACTCAGCCTTTGCGGGTTGGCCGGCGGGAACTCGCTGTCCCATCTCGGGGCGGTGATGACCACCTTCAGCCCCATCAACCTGCTGATTGCCGGCGTGTACCCGGAGAACACCATCGCCGACGCCCTCGATGACAGCCCCCGCGTCGCCCGGGCGTTTCTCATCGTCGGGGCGCTGATGACGGCCGTGGCCTACGCGGCGATCTCCTACGGCATGCACACCAACATGAAGCGCACCTTCATGATGACCGTGCGGCGCCTGGCGGGGACGACCTGATGGGCTGCCGGCGCGAGCCGACGCCCCGAATCCGGCAGGCGCCTTCTGATACGATCAACGCGGCCGCCGCTCATCGGCGGCGCTCCCAAGTGAAGGATGAGCAACGATGGCAGAGCGCATCGCGATTTTCTGGCCCGGTGACTATCGACCCAAGCCCAACGAGTGGGCCGAGCCCATGGCCGAGGAGGCCACCGGCCAGCTCGAGAAGGCCCTGAAGAAGCTCGGACGCTCAAGCTACCGCATCAACGGCTTCCTCACGCGTCCCCACGAGGCGATCGAGAAGCTCGCCCCCGTTGACGACCCCCTCATCGGCGTGTGCGTGCACTGGTTCTACGGTCCGCACACCACGGACGGCGTGGCGGGCAGGGACAATCCCCTGCTCTTGGCCAGCAATTTCTCAGGCACCTGGCCCGGGCTGGTCGGACTGCTCAACACCGGCGCCTGCCTGGCAAGCCTCGGCCGGCCGTTCTCACGCGCCTGGACCAGCAACGAGGACTGGACCTCCGACAAGGCGTTCATGACGCGACTGGACGAATGGTGCG
>Ga0272441_10002762_pt1 | contig 34925 bp, 25 predicted proteins | sample SSMProp6N_FD_193582 | JGI IMG/M metagenome (GOLD analysis project Ga0272441, IMG submission 193582) | Marine sediment archaeal communities from Little Sippewissett salt marsh, Falmouth, MA, United States - SSM-Prop-6N | ecosystem: Environmental > Aquatic > Marine > Wetlands > Sediment ... | reverse complement strand
TGCGCTTCTCCCTGATCGCTCTGATCGGCAGCATCCGGTCCAGGTGTGTGTGGTTCTGCGTACAGACCGCCGTTGATGGTCGGAGGGACGTATATTGCGTGCGATCGTCGAAGATCGAGGCATTTGACAAAGGCGTCAAGGGAGCCAGGCGCTTCGGGAGGAGGACGCGGCATCTGGGTTGCTGCGGGCGTGGAAAGGAAGAAACGCAGGAGATGACGGCCCTCGTCGTCACCCGTCACGAAACCGGACGTCTCTGTTGCCGTTTGAAGCTGATCTCCTTCTGCTTTCGACCACCAGGAGGCGATGGGATCACACTCGGCCACCTTGAGAATCAGTAGGAAACGTAAAACGACCCCGCCCACAATGGACAGAAAGAGGCTCAGGACAATGCGAGAGAAGGCGCCGTCAAGAGGAACACGAACATGGCCGATTTCGCCGCTGAAGACGAGCCGAAGAGAGAGATCCCTAATCGGAATACGTAACAGCCCGGTCATGTCCCTGAACAGGAGGAATTCGAAAGCAAACAGGAGCAGAAGGACGAGTGTCAACGCGGCGGTATTGGCCCGACGGACCCGGGCGCTGACCGGGTGCGTGCGCCATCTGGTGCGCATTAGCCTGCAGTGCTCGAGGATTGCCGAGATGACCTTCATCAGCAAACGGGATATGGGATGCTCTCCGGGCCCTCACGGTCATTTCATCGCGCCGATCACCAGATTGTCGGCAATCTTCAACAACGAGGTGTCCCAGGAGTACCGGCCGCTAGATTGCCATTTTGTCGCCTGAGCGACAAACCCGCAATCACATACGACCGAGAAGAAGAAATCCTCCAGAATCTTCCGCATCAGCGACCATTCCTTGCGGATGTCGTTCTGCAAATACGTGCTGCCGAAGAGAAATTTCAGGGTGTATTGGCGATCGATAGGGGCGACGATATTGGGCAGCACGTGTGCCATCACTTTGGAGTTTCCGACCAGTGTCGTCCCACTGGCCATCACCTTGACGCTTCGGAATATGTGTTTGAGGCGTGCCCATCCCTTGGGCCCGACCTTGCCCGGCCGGAGCCTCCGAGCAGCCGTGATGTCGGGCCGCAGCGCGTCTAGGCTCTTCCGGAACACAGCAAAAGGCTGCATCTTCGAGCCGCCTTTGCCCATGCGGTGCATACCCCACGACGACAGCACGGCGTAGATCAATTCGGCCCGGTTAGCCTGGTTGACTGATCCCTCGAGGCCCAGAGCGCGACGGTGGAAGTGGAGCGACGGGCCGCCGAACGTCTGCACCTTGTAGTACTTGGCGTGATACTTCGCGGCGTTCCGCAGGATGCGGGCTACCTTCGGTTGAAGATTGCGTTCCGAGCGTCGCGTTGCCATTGCCCCTCCCGGGTGCGCGTATCCGGTGAGCCCTCCTTGCCGACCTGTCGGATAGAAATAGCAGATGTGGGGCGCACGGACAAGAGGAAGGCATGACCGGGACAACTGACCTGTGCCTGAGGGCTGGCCGTTCAACTCCGTGTTGCAGCGGCGGGGACGGCGTCCATCTGTCTAGTGCTACCTACGCCAGTTGTAGTTGTCGCTCGCACGAGACCCGCACCTAAGGCAAATCGCATAGAACTTGCCGTGCGCCGCCTGCTCCAGGGCGTCCTTTCCCGGATAGTCGGCGGTAAGCTCAGCCCACCGAGTCTTTCCTGAACGACGACAAAGAATCCTGACGACTCGTTTGCGATCGGCTCTGACCGCATATCTGGGCAGCTTCCCCGTGTAGACGGCCGAGTTGTCTTCCGGCGGCCGCAGAAGCGCATCTACACTCGTCCGGCTCAAACCCATGCGTTGCTCCCATTCCGGCATGTTGTGGTCGTTGCTCGGTTTGTGAGCGAAGCAAGTGACATCTCTACCTTGCTGCCTCGCCTCGTTTATGCGGCTATGCCAAGGGCCATCATCGCTGATGACCCCCGTAAAAGCATACAGGCCGCGATCGTGATCAACGATGATCAGTCCCCACGGTTCTCGTTTTCTCATTTCGACTCCTCCTTACTGGCGCTTGGTTCTGTCCGCTATTGGACACTCATCATATATCATACGCAAAGCAGGATGGAGTTTCCTGCCTCGCAACGTCATTATTCTTCGGTGCCGACGCGGGAACGCCGGACACATCGCGCCTGTACCGACGGTATTCGACCGATCTGCTCAAGATGTGTTTCTACGTCCGAAAGCTGCTCACAAACCCGAAGGTGTGCGCCTATCTCGATGAGAAGTTCCCGGATCTGCTGGGCCGCCTTCGGTCGATTGTGTTTGAGGCGGAGGGGTGACGGGCTTCAGCCCGCACAGCTATTTCGATCTGCGTCTGGCCCTCGGTTTGCCTGCTACGCACCACCGGCTCGATGCTGACAGTTGCGTTTGTGCGGCGCCTAGGGTCGGGCTGACCTGCTCGTGGCGCACGTCAGAATGGTCTGGATTCCCTCAGAACTCCCCGCCACAATACAAGTCGAGCGGACGGGCGTTGGGGTGCGGGGGACGCGATGGGTTTTGAAACCAGGGCATTGCGGCAAGGCGATACGGCGGCATATTATGTTCCTCGTGGATTCTACATGCATTTCAGCGAGGATGTCTTTGACGCGAAGTTTCATCTGAGAAGAGAACATGTTCCGCTCTTTTTTCACGAATACATGCATCTCCTACAGGACCGGACTACGCTGCACGGGGCAATCGACTTCCTTCATCTGCTGAACGGGATCCAAAGCGCTTTCAAGCATGCCTCCTTCTATGAACGTCGCGTCGTTATTCCCATGCGGGACGTACTTCGTGATGGAAGACACCCCCAAGATCAATCCGAGTGCTGGCTCGCAACAACAGAGCGCGTTCGAAAGGCGATTTCGGGACAGGAACAGTGGCCTATTGCCATGGAACTGACACTTGTGGACAGAGAGATACAGAAGACGCCGATTCTAGATACACGGCTGCCGCTTGCGGTCACTTCAGTGACCCTACTCATGGAAGACCGCCTGGGCGATGAGCATGTGCACAAGCTCACGGCGTGGGAGATATGCGAGGGGTGTGCCACGGCGGTCGAGGAAAGTCTGGGCGGCAGCCCTCCTGCGAAATTCTTGGCGTACCAATACCATGTCATCAGCGCGATCTTCAAAGTCTACTACCCAGCCGCAGAGGCATGGCAGATTGCGGAGGTCTGTCAATGGGCACTGCAATCACCTGGTCCGGCGGCTCAGCTGTTCTCTCTCCTCGATGGACTGAAGAAGAAATGGCCGCTGGTAATGCCGGAAATCTCCAAGATCTCGGAGTTCTGCCGCGCTCAGTTGTTGGCTGACGGGTTCGCTCAACACAAGGACTGGGTCGATCAGGAGCTGTCGACGGCAATTGCCGCACAACGCGGAACGGGAGAGGATAATCCGCTGTCCGATGTGTACCGCTGGTACGCAGAGACAACGGTCTCCCATCTCCGCGGGATTTCTGATGCCCATTACAGCGGCTTTCCGCTCTTCCTTATGCGAGAAGCCCTCAGCAGGCTTCGCGATGGCGATTCCACGGACACGGCGCTTGCGTTGTTATTCACACAGATCCCTGTTCCGATGATAGAGCAAGACGGTCTGCCGTTCTTCACTGTGGGTTCTCCCCCCGTCGAGGTGGACTCCGTGATGCTGCTGCGCTGCATCAACACTATCGTGATGCACATATGGGCGGGTGAGTCGATCGAGATCGAGTGTCCGCTCTGGAAGAAATGCAGGTTGCCGTGCAGAAGCGCCGACTGCCAGAGCCGTCCGTGGGAGAATTTGACTTCTGGGCAGCCCCCGTGCGCCTTTGGATACGCGGCTGCTGCCTTCGACCTGACGACGAAGGAGTTTGCCCTGAACTAGTCGGCCGTGAAGAGCTATTGCGGAGCTCACCCGACGGGTCTGGGACATTCTCCGCAGGCCAGACCGCAAGACGGGCCCTTTTCCCTAGGAACCTACTCGACTCAAGCTCAGAAGCACTGTCCCACAGGAGCAATCTCCGTCTCATCGACGGCAACGATCTTGTGGATCTTGTTCTCCAGTGAAACAGGTGTACGTGCCAGCGTCTCCAGGAAAGGGCGAACCTTGATAGTCACGCCACCGCCTCCGTCAGGTGCTCCACCGCAGCGGCCATCAGCTTCTCGCCGTCGGACTGAGCCTGCGTCAGGTTGGCTTCCAGGACGTCGCACCGTTTCATGAGCTCGTCGACTTTGGCCACGATGCGCTGCTGTTCGGCGAGAGGCGGAACCGGAATGGGGAAGGCCGAGATGTTCCCCATGCTCAGGTTGGCCCTCGCCATGTCCACCTGCTTCCGAAACATGTAATCTATGCATGTGCCGCTGTTCAGGAAGACCAGGATGTAGGGCAGCGCCAAAAGGGTTCCCGAGCCGATACATCGTATGAGGCACACGGCCTGATTGATGTTCGCCTGCTCCTCAATACGAAACAGCGCCGTCCGTCCAATCGAGGCCCCGACGATGTTCATCAGGATGTCGTTTTGCTTCAGGATGGAACGAGGTTCGATCTGGTTGAATCTGGGTTCCACGTATTTCCTCTTGTGCATCAACAGCGTCATGGTGCCCACGTTCTCGCTGGTGATGAAGAGTACTCCTTCTCCCTCGTCGACGTATTGTACGCCTTGCCATCTTGGTGATGAGCCTTTCGTGATCAAGGAACAGAGGTCCCTCAATCGGACCCACTCCCACGCCGCCGGCAATTCGTATGGCATCTCACCGGGATCAATCGGCGGCGAAGGCTTCGTCTTCCTGATCGTCCCCTCTGCAACAAGCCGTTCCTTCTCGGCCTTGATCTTCTCTAACAGCACGGATGCCGGCTCATCGTTCGGATCCTGCGGCACTAGCTTGCCCATCACGGCCAGCTGCAGAATGGACTGGCGGAGCGCGGCGACCGTTTCGGGCGTATCATAGAGCAGATCGAAGTTGTCGCGGACACGCACCCATGCACCGGTCTGGTCTTCGTCTTCCGGAGATGTCAATGCGTTCAGGCATGCGGCGTTGAACGATATCTGGGTCCTGCGCCGCTGCTCTTGCCGCTTCTCCAGCTCGTCACACCGGGCCATGAGCTCGTCGACCTTGGCCACGATGCGTTTCTGTTCGGCGAGGGGCGGAAGGGGAACAAGCAGGGATGCTAGGTGCCGTTGGTTCACCGTCTTCTGCCCCGCAGTTGTGATGAACATTGATTCAATCGCAGCCCTGCAAAGACGAGAATGCCCAAAGAGAACCAGAAATCCCGGCGGAAAAAGACCGGTCTGCCCTCGCATACGGATGAAATGGTCGCAATAGGCCATGTCCCTCTTCTGGCGCACCAATGCAAATGACCCAACCAGGTCAATGCTGCCGTTAACACGTGTGACCAGAATGTCAGACGAATTGACGGAGTATTTCCTGCGTTCCGCCTCGCTCAAACCGATTTCTCGGGGGTCGTTCAGCGAAATGAGTCCGTCAACAACGTCTGCCAGCCGAAGCACGATCGTCGGTGTTCCGCCAGAGCTTCGCCTCTTCGAAAGCCCGTTCTGGAACTCGAACCCGAGTGCCCCCAATTTCGACCATGTCCACGTTGGCGGCAGCTCATACGGCACCTCATCCGAGCCAATCACTGGCAACGGCTTCCCCTTCTTGATCTTCCCTTCGGCAACCAGCCGTTCCTTTTCTGCCTTGATGCTCTCCAGCAACACGGACGCCGGCTCGTCGTTCGGATCTTGCGGGACGAGCTTGCCGCGCACGGCCAGCTGGAGGATCAGTTCCCGCAGCTTCTGCACGCCGTTAGGTGCGTCAACCAGCAGGTCGAAGCTCTTGAGAAAGGTGTCGCCGTCCATCACGTCCTCTCCAGGGAGGCGGCGAGTTCGTCGCGCAGCGCGTTCCGCGTTTCGGCCACTTCGGCCAACAGCGTTCTGTACTTGGCCAGCAGTTCGTCGGGATCGCCAAGGGACTCGTCCGGGGCGTTGGGGTTCTTGATGTCGAGGTTGTACCCGCTGTCCGAGACCTGCTCCGCTGGTACACGCCAGGCGTACTCGCTCTCCTCCCGCTTGGGCCACCATTTCTTCTCCCGGTCGAATTCCTTGATTCGGATCGGCTTGGTCTTGGAATACGACTTGTAGCCCTCCGGATACGGATGCTCGAAATACCAGATTTCCTTGGTCGGCGTGCCCTTCTCGAAGAAGAGGAGATTCGTCTTGATGCCGGTGTATGGGTTGAACACGCCGTTCGGCAACCGCACGATCGTGTGCAAGTTGCAGTCCTGCAGCAGCTTCTCCTTTATCCGGGTTTTCACCCCTTCCCCGAACAGCGATCCGTCCGGCAGCACCATTGCGCAGCGCCCGCCGGGCTTCAGAATGTGCATGATGAGCACCAGAAACAGATCGGCGGTTTCCCGGGTCCGGAACGTGGCCGGGAAGTTGGTTTCGATGCCGTCTTCTTCGGTGCCGCCAAAGGGAGGGTTCGTGATCACGATATCGACGCGATCCCGCGGTCCATAGTCACGAAGCGGCCGGGTCAGCGTGTTGTCGTGCCGTATGCGCGACGGAACTTCGATGCCGTGCAGAAGCATGTTCGTCGTGCACAGGAGATGCGGTAGCGCCTTCTTCTCGACACCGTGAATGGATTCCTGCAACAGAACCCGGTCTTCAGCCGTCTTCACGTATTTGCCGCGCATATGCTCGATCGCGCAAGTCAGGAAGCCGCCCGTTCCGCAGGCCGGATCGAACACCGTCTCGCCAAGCTTCGGGTCGATCATCTCCACCATGAACTGGGTCACGGCCCGGGGCGTGTAGAATTCGCCGGCGTTGCCCGCGCTCTGTAGATCTTTGAGAATTTTCTCGTAGATGTCGTTGAACAGATGCCTGTCCTCGGAGCTGTTGAAGTCGATTTCGTTCAGCTTGTTGATGACCTGGCGGATCAGCGTGCCCGACTTCATGTAGTTGTACGCGTCCTCGAACGCGTCCCGGACAACGAACCCGCGGGGATCGGCATCCGGCGGAAACGTCAAATTCTTGAGCCCGCGAAACAGCTTGTTGTTGACGAAGTCCAGCAATTCCTCGCCCGTGATGCCTTCGGGATCGGCCGCCCAGTTCCGCCACCGCAGCGCCTCCGGGAGCGGAGAGGCATAGGCCGCCTCCATCAGTTCGTATTCCTGTTCCCGGTCGTCGTAGATCTTGAGGAACAGCATCCAGCCGAGCTGCGCAATGCGCTGGGCGTCGCCGTCCACGCCCGTGTCCTTGCGCATGATATCCTGGATGCTCTTGATCGTGCTTCCCACGGTCATTGTCTCAACTCCTCGCCGAACAAGTACGTCCTGTTCCCTGCCATACCGTGCCTCTGTTACGCAGCCGCGTAGATCTCGGACTCCAACTCGTGAATTGCCTGAAGGTACTGATCCCGCCCGCCGAACAGCGCGACGATTTCGAGCGGCGTTCCGAATTCGTCCAGCGGATGTACTTTCAGGATGCCGAGGTCCTCGAGCTGTTCGATCCCCGCATCGGCATATTTATCCAGCAGCGCCTCCAGCACCTGGCGCGCTTTCTCTCCGTACTTGGCGAAGTAATCACGCTTCCGGACGTTCTGGGCCCGTTCCCGGCGCGTCAGCGGCGGTCTGTCGAATACCACGTGGCAGATCAGGTCAAATGGATCGAAATCCTTGCCTGCTTCTGCCTCCAACGCCTCGAACAGCACGCCGCGTTGTTCCAGTTCGTGGATGATCGCCTGTTTCCTGTCGGCGGCGGACCAGGATTGCAGGAACTCGTCGAGCGACGTGTACTGCGGCAGCACCGCGTTGCGGGTGTAATTTTTGAGCGATTCAGTGATCAGCTTGCCGTCCTTGCCGTAGTACTGCACCCGCTCGGCGACGACCCACGCTTTCACGTCGCCGACCACATATTTCACTCTCTTCCCGGGCGGCGACTCGTCCCGTGGAGGATCGCCCCCCGGCCCTTCGGGGCCGTCTTCCTCCGGACCGTCGTCAGGCGGTACCGGCGGGTCATCGGGCCCGGGTTCGTAGATTTGTACCGGATCGCCGTCAAACGCGGGATCGGCGAACAGCTCCGTCGCCTTCTTGAAGTCCATGATCGTGAAGTACATCTTCCCGTAGTCTTCGTTGATCCGGGTTCCCCGGCCGATGATCTGCTTGAACGAGGTCATGGATTCGATGCGCTGATCCAGCACGATCAGCTTGCAGGTCTGCGCGTCTACGCCGGTGGACAGCAGCTTGGATGTCGTGGCGATCACCGGATACCGGCTTTCCGGGTCGATGAAATTGTCGAGCTCGGCCTTGCCCAGGGTCTCGTCCCCGGTGATGCGCATCACGTATTTCGCATTGTGCGCCACAAGCTGTGCGTTTTGATTCACGAGCGCCTGTCGCATCCGCTCGGCATGGTCGATGTCCTCGCAGAACACGATGGTCTTGGCGTATGGATCCGTGTTAACCAGGAATTCCGTGACCTTGGCGGCCACGAGCTCGGTACGCTTTTCGAGCACTAGAGTCCGGTCGAAGTCGCGCTGGTTATAGATCCGGTCCTCGATCAGCTCGCCGTGTTTGTCGCGCTTGCCCGCCGGCGGGCGCCAGCCGGTCAGGTCCTTGTCGATGTCGATCCGGATGACCTTGTAGGGGGCGAGGAACCCGTCCTCTATGCCCTGCTTGAGCGAGTAGGTGTAGACCGGTTCTCCGAAGTAGTCGATATTGGAGACGTATTTCGTTTCCCGCGGCGTCGCGGTCATCCCGATCTGGGTAGCGGAGGCGAAGTATTCCAGGATATCGCGCCACACCGAGTCGGCGGCCGCGCTGCCGCGGTGGCACTCGTCAACAACCACAAGGTCGAAGAAGTCGGGCGAGAACTGCCGATAAATGTTCATCTCCTCTTCGGTGCCCGTGACGGCCTGGTACAGCGACAGATAGATCTCGTACGACTTGTCGACCTGCCGGTTCGTGATCTTGGTCATGGCAGAGCCGAAGGGCTTGAAGTCGTTGATCCGTGCCTGATCGGCCAGGATGTTCCGGTCCACCAGGAACAGAATCCGTTTCTTGGCCCGGGCTTTCCACAGCCGCCAGATGATCTGGAACGCACAGAACGTCTTGCCCGTACCCGTGGCCATGGCGAGCAGGATGCGGTTCTGCCCCCGGGCAATCGCCTCGACCACCCGGTTGATCGCAACGTGCTGGTAGTAGCGCGGAGCCTTTCCGCTGGTGTCGGCATAGTAGTCTTGGGTGACGACGGGCAGATGCTCCTCGGTCAAACCGCGGGAGTCGCTGTAGCGCCGCCACAGCTCGTCCGGGGACGGAAAGCTCTCGAGCGGCAGTTCGCGTTCGACGGCGCCATCAGTGGCCGTGCGGTCGTGTTCGAGAAACCCGTCGCCGTTGGAACTGTAGGCGAACGGCACGTCGAGCGCGGCGGCGTAGTCCAGGGCCTGCTGCATGCCGGCACCGACGGAATGGTTGTTGTCCTTCGCTTCGATGACGGCGATCGGGATGTTCGGTTTGTGGTAGAGGATATAGTCGGCCCGCTTCGTGCTGCCACGTGAGGTCTTGCTCCCGCGCACATTCACCCGACCGGCCGTGAAGGTGACCTCTTCGCGGATTTGCAGTTGAAGATCCCAGCCGGCCCCCGTAATCGCCGGCGTAATGAACTTCGTGCAGATGTCCCGTTCGCTCAGAGCCCGTTTATCCACCTGGCCCTCCTCGGGGATCGCGTATTGACAAGACGGGCTACCCCATCTGAAGTCACCGAGGGCCCAGTATACGGGCTTCTGCGGCCGGGCGCAAGAGGGCGCAGGAGGCATTGTCTCCTGCACGACCATGTCCGCACACACGTTAGTACGGAGAAACGATTGCGGGATCCTGGACACAATGCCATAATGTGCTATCGGGCGGCGCGCCCCGGCTGTGACCGCCCCACAACCGATGGCGTCCAAGCCAGGCGCGCATGCCATTAGCGCGATGGATTTCGGTGCGGCACGGACACCGAGGAAGAAGCGCAATGAGTGACGACACAGAGTCTCAAGATGCAGCAACGCCGACTTGGGCGCGTTCCATCGCCGAGATTCCACCATTCGTCGTTCAGATAAAGAGCAACGCCGGAAGCGGGACAGGCTTTAAGATCGGCGCCAGCCAAGACGGTGATTGGCTCATTGCGACAGCTTGGCACGTAATACACAACGGTCGCGGGGAGCTGTGTACAAACCTACAGCTAAGCAGGGTCACGGCTGCGCCCACGATTTCCGCTCACGGTATGCGGGTTGCCCATTCCGTCCCCGTGGAGATCACGGAGTCTGATGTGTGGGGCAACAAGGAGTTTGACCTCTCGTTTTTCGCGGTGCCTCGTCAGTTACTCGCCTTTCCCGCCAAAGGGCCGGCTGTGATTCCGTGGGACGGCTACGTGAAGATTGGCTGCCCGATCTGCTGGTGCGGCGTTCCTCACTGCACCGGCGCCGACCAACTCATTTTCTTCTGGGGACGCATTGGAGGGCAACTGTCCTTTCGGAACGCAAGCTATTTTGCCGACGGTTCTGCTCCACCAGGAGTTAGTGGCGGCCCCGTATGGTTCATCCAGAATGGTTTACCTGTGGTGTTTGGCCTCGTGAGTGCATACTACCCGGGAAAGGGCCCCCGTCCCGGTGAGGATCTGCCCGGTGTGGCGTACGTGTGCGGGATCCAGCCGATCGTCGGGGGCATTACTGGATTCCGGGAAAAAGGACCGAGCGGGGCGCAACGGTAAGGCGATCATATCTTCGTCTCAAAAGGCTGATCCCATAGATCGGTTCGCAGTGGGGTAGATGAAATGAGGACTTCGGGCTTCGACGCGGCGGGTAGGACGAAGGAGGACGATACGCTTCAGCGCTGGGGTTTCGCAAAGGAAATCCTCGGGATCGCGACCACTTCGCCGAAGAACTGGTCCGTCCGCATAGGAGTATACGGGGACTGGGGCAGCGGCAAGACGACCGTCCTCAATTTCGTGGAGACCATGGGCCGCAGGGGGAGGAACCTGGTAGTCTGGTTCAACCCCTGGGAATTCCGGACGCCCGAAGAGCTTTGGTCTGCCTTCGTCACCAAGCTCTTTGAGCAGCTCGAGAGTCAGATGGGCAGTGTCCCCGGTCGAAAGAAGGCGGCTGTCAAGAAGTTCATCGCGGATTGCAGTGGCATCGTTGACGAAATTGCCACGCTGAATGCGAAGACGGGAGCGGCGGCCAAGCTGGGATTGCCTCTCCTGAAGAGATACACGGCGCTCGGGAAGACGGACGTAAAGGACTTGCCTGCCGTTCTTGGCGATCGTCGGCTGCTAATACTGATTGACGACTTGGATCGGACAGACCCCACGCTGGTGCCGCAGCTGCTATACGCGTTGAAGGAGATCCTGGACTTGCCGGGCTTCTGCTTCGTTTTGGCTTTCGACCCGGGCATAGTTGGCAAAGCGTTGCAGCGCTATCACGAGGGCTTTGGGGAGGGGGCAGAATTTCTCGACAAGATCATCGACTATCCGCGTTGGCTGCCCCCTCCGGGGCGGGACCGTCTACTATCTCTGGCCAGGCGGGAGATCAGTGATGCCTGCCCACAAGTGGACATCACCGGGCTTGATCGTGTTATAGATCTACTACCGAGCAATCCTCGGGCGCTGCGCCGGTATGTGCGACACCTAGCTCTTCTGTCGCCTCAGATTGCCCGTCACGGGAGCGACGAACTGAACTGGCCGGTGATTCTGGCCGCGAACGCGTTGAAAGTGGCATTCCCCCGATTCTCGCATGAGTTGTTCTCGGACGACGACTTCTGGCGAGACGTGGTCACCGTCGATTGGCTGGACGACAAGAAGGAAGGACAGGCGAGAGCCGCCATCACGGAAAAGGTCGAGCAGATGTCGACACACACTGACGTTCGCGGCGATAGGATTCAGGACGTGATTCGTACTATTGAGGCAATTGTATCGTTTTCGTCTGCTACGCTTTTGGAGGGGGAAGATATCCGATACCAGACGACGTTGGCTGAAAGACCACACGCAGTCACATGGAAGGAGTTCAACAGCTTGCTGGCGCGTTGGCCCATAGGAGCTGCCGATCTCCGGGGTTGGATGCAACGACATGCGGAGGAGCAGGACCAGCCGTTCAGCAGGTTATTTGATGAGCTGTTTGATGCGGCGGTGGATTTACGCCTGCGGATGCTCGGCAAGGCTGCGGACGGCATACCGGCAACGGAAATGGGGCCTCCGTTGGAGCACGCCCGGTCGCTGCTTCAGTTCCTGAGTGTGTTGACTTTTGACATCGGCAGGCTCGGCGAGGGTGACTGCATCATCGGTATGCGGCATTTTCGAAAGGCAGCCGAAATGGTCTACAAATATGCCCACTTCCGAAACACGAGAAGCTACATCGCAATCCGTTCTGAAGAGCGGCGGTACGTTGTAGGTTTTGCCAGACAATGGCGACAGGGCACCGCGGCGATAGTGGACGCAATCGACCCATGGTCCTCGGATCCCATTGGCCCTCCCTATGAAGAGGAAGCGCGGAAGATCAGGGCTCGCCTTTCGAAGATCGTTTTGCCGCGGTTTGCTGATGATCTCATAGACCGTCTGCGAGAAGCGGGCTTCATAGCTGCGATCATGCCGACGAACGTCGCACTCAACGAGACGCGGATGCTTCTTGACCAGACCGGCATTCTGTGGCAGCGCAAACGGAAGAAGGCTCTGCGGGTCATCGCAGAAGGGGAAAGCAATCACGTGGTCCAGGACAACATGTACCACTTCCTTGCCCTTCTTGAGAACTACTGGCTGAAGCGTGCTGATACACCGGAGGGTAAGGGAGCGATTGCCCTTTTGTCGGACAAGGAGGTCGTCGAAACGATCTGGCAAGCCGTGACGGCCAGAACATTGAACCCGCGGGCAGTGGGCTCGCTGTCCGATCTTCCTGAGAGAATCCACGAGGAATTTGACATTGAACTGAAGATCCCGAAATCCTGGTCCTCGCCGACAGCCTAATCTGCTCGCTGGGGGGATATGGAGAACAATCCTCTAGAGGAAAAACGCAAGCTCTGGGAACAACTGCTGGCCGACGTCAAGGCGTGTGCGCGCATACGGCGGAGCGATGACTCGCAGCGGAACCGACGGGCCTACGTGCGTACGACCTTCGCCGCGATCGAGGCGCTCGCTCACCTCCTTCGGGTCAAAGTCATGCAGTATCTCGAGCTCGACATTCAATGCAAGGCCAGCAACGCTCTGAGACATGACAAGCGCTCCAAAGACCACGATGTCCATAGGATCGAGTGGGCAAAGACCAAGACGGACATTCCGGAGTACTACCTCCTGCGGGAGGAAAGCCATCGGCTTGATGACACGGGACGAGTACGGGCCCAGTTTTCGCGGTTTCCCTTCGCCCAGCACGTCGCCTTTTCCATCAGAATGTACGCGAAGCATTGGGGCTGGATGGAAAGCGATCACTTCTTCTCCGACAGTCGGTGGGGGGATTTCAGGAACGCGGTCCGCATTCGAAACCGGATCACACATCCGAAGGAACTCGCAGACATAGAGCTTTCCGACGACGACATGGATGTGGTGCACCGGGCGGAGAATTGGTTTCAGGAAGCGTTTCATCAAATGGTCAACATCCACCGGACTCGATTCGAAGAGACCGACCTGTCCTGATGCAGATGGCACGGTTGGCGGATTCGGCCTGCTCACCTGCGCCAGTCAGTCAATGGCGAGGATGTGCAGGTAAGCCTCCGCCAGCAGCTTCTCACCCGCCGCTCAGAAGCGCGTTTGTTCACACTCGACGCCGTCCCGCGCCAGGCTTCCCGCCGACTAGGTAATCGTGCCTAGCGAAAAATAGGCGCTTCTGCCGATAGACTTGCCTGCGCCCGCCGTGATAGCGTTCTTCCCGCGGAGGGACTGGATAGGCCCGAGCTGTTGAGCCGGGCCCAAGCGCTCCTGGCAGCCGCTGATCCTCTTTTCGCGCAACGCCGGGAAGTTGTTGACATAGTAGCCAAGGCTCTGATAGTGGTTCGTTGCTTCGCATGAAACGCTTCCTCTCCAAATGGGGATATCCGGGGAAAGCTCTTCTGGCCGCCGCCTTTGTGCTGGTCTGTGCGGCGGTCCTGGCCGCAATTCTCAAGGACGGGACCGAGGTCGAGTACGACCAGGCGCGGCACGACGAACTGCTCGACCTCCAAATCAAGAGCCTCGACGATCTCGTTGACGATTATCTCTTCTACCAGAGCGAATTCCTTCGCATTGCGCCCCCGAATGCCCCAGCGCCCCTGATCCAGTCCGGCGGGGTTCTGCCCCTGCTCGACCAGACCAAATTCCCCGAGTCCTTCATCGACGGTCTGCTCGGGTATGACAACGACGGGATCGAGCGGTTCCCGATCCGCGTCTACGAAGACGGCAACAGCTACGGCCGGGAGATCGTGGTCGAGAACATGCTCGGTAAAGAGATCGCCCGGCTCAAACGTGCCTACGACTACAGCCCCGACTGGTTCGTGCGCGAACAGTATCCGGATTTCGACACGTATCCGCAGGCCGATCGCGAATGGCTGCTCGCCAACTATGATCCGGCCCGGATCGTGATAGATTACGAGTTGATCCTCGACGAGAAGAACCTGATCCGGCTGGTCTGGCAGGAGACGATTCTTGCGGCGGTCAAGCCGGACCCGGGCGGCGGCATGATGATGATGGACTGGGAAGGCGGCCCGGTCACGAACCTGCAGTTCGTCGATATCGAGTGGCCTACGAACCACACAGGCGTTCTGGTCACTCTTGCCTACCCCGAGGAAATCCAGACGAACGCAAGCACCGTTTTTGAGATCTTCACCTGCGAGAACCTGCTCGATCCGTGGTGGGACCCGGCGACGACGATCGACGTGGACACGGACACAAACTGGGTCGAATGGCTTGATACGAGCGCCACGAACATGGCCGACGGGCCCCGGTTCTACGCCGCGGCCGTGGAGGACGACCAGGACGGTGACGGCTACACAGACGGCGAAGAGATCTACGTGTTCCAAACCGACCCCGAGAATTCCAACGAATACCCGGTGTCGGTCTCTGGCACGATCAGCTATTCCGGTCCGCAGGAAGGCAACATTCGCATGATCGCGGTCGGAAACTCCAATGACTGGTTGGGCTGCCCGATCGAGATCGCAGAACCCGGCGCGTACACCAATCACAAGGTCGCGGTCGATTCGAACTACTGGTTCAAGGCTTGGCGCGATTCCGACGCGGACAACGAGTTCGACTCTTCGGAAGCCTACGGCATGTATACGACTACGGCCACCTACGTCACTACGGATCTGACCGGCATAGATATCCTGCTCGCCGATCCGGACTACGACGGAGACGGGCTGTCCGACTGGTGGGAGATGGAATACCTCGGCACCCTGGCCTACGGGGCGGCCGACGATGTGGACGGCGACGGCCTTTCGAATTCACAGGAATTCAGCGGCGACACGGACCCGAGCCTGATGGACACGGACGGGGACGGCGTGAACGATGCGGCCGATGACGATCCGGACGGCACCGCGGACGACGACGGGGACGGCCTGCCGGACGGCTGGGAGAATTACTGGGGCGGCACCAACTGGTTTGATGCCGGTACGAGCAACTGGGACGGAGACGCCTGGACCGACACCGAAGAATGGCAGCTCGGCACGTGCCCGACGAACGCGAACGTGAGCGACGCAGGCAATATGACGGATTTGACGGTCTTTACGCCGACGGAATGATGCGGAAGCGCTATCGAACAGAAGATGAGATGAGACGGCAGCAACAATCTGATCGCAGCGCACCATGGACGAGCGGTTTTCTCCGCGCTTGCGCGCTGGCCGCGGTGCTGTCCTTTCTTCTGGCGGCTGCTCCAACCGCTCGTGGCGGTACCGGCGAGTACGACGGCGACTTTCACGTCTTCATGTACAACCGCCTCGTGGAGATGCTCAACGAACGCTGTCTGGCCGCGGGCGCAGAGACGCTGACGAACCGATTGCTGTCCATCGCCCAGCAGGATAGCGTCACGCAGAGCAACCTCAATCTCCTGCGTGCGACCATCACCAATCTGTGGGATTGGCGGCCCGACATCGACTGGGACTGGGGTTATTCGTCCCAGCGTTGCTACATCGTCACTGATACCAACAGCTATGCGAACGACGAGCCTTGGTACACGAACGCCTTCGCCGCGCTGCACACGGTCGTGCTTACGAACGGGTTCACCAGAGTGCCGGCCAACTGGACCACAAACGGCGTCGCGATCTACAGCGATGATTTCACAGATGTACCCGTGTTGTGGATACACTTTCAGGAAATCCATGAGGCGGTCACATCAATGGTCTGCAATGCGGGAACGTACTGGCGGGATGAGGGGAACATTATTCTTCGGGGCGTAGGGAGGACGGGTCAAGGCATCACGAACACGTGGGAGGCGGCAACCAATGCAGCAATGGCCGGATTCAATGGTCCTGGCAGCACGAATTATGACTCGGGATTGGCCGTAGCGTGGACGTCAGGAGACACCAATTTCTGGTATCCTGACTATATGGCATGGATCCACCGCGAGTGTGGAACGCTCACTGTGACCAACCTTTACACCAATGCGTCACATGCCGTGTCTTTCTACTACCACGTAGTGCCGTTCTCCGGGCCCAACGCCTCTTTTGATGCCAACGGCGATGGCATTGTCACAGGAAAATGGACATGCTGGGATGCGGAGGATCCCTCTCACGACATCGCTGTTACATCTACGAATCTTGGTAATCCAGATCTCCCTGCTCCTGCGTGGTGTGTCGGTCCTGATGGCGACAAGGGATATTACATTGATATGTGGTACGACGCCGCCGCGGTCATCGAATGGAGCGGCTTCACCAATTTCGACATCGCCGACCCGGCCAAATGTGACTGGGAACAAGACGCTCTTGTCGAAACCGGCTGCGAATGCACCGGCTGCGACCTCGAGCTGAAGATCGGCTATGAATCATCGAAGAGCGCCGCTGTCCGCACGAAATACGAGCTGGGCACGTCCAGCGGCCTGACCAACGGCGGCGTGCGGGTCAAGGCGTACATCAGTGAGTACAAGCTCGATGGCGATCTCCGCCAAATGTACAGCCTCGACACCCGGGTTATCACCAACGTCTCCAACGCGGCCGAGGGCTGGGAGTTCGTAACCGTCAAGCGTCCGTCCGGAGCCGAGGTCACCTTCGGCCTAAAGGGCAAAGACGCCGGCAAACCCGACAACGGCCTGTCCTACCACATGGAAACCAATGGGGCGGACTACGAAATCCATTTTGCGGGCGAACAGAACGTTGTACACAGGTTCAATAATGTCGCGGCCGGCGGGGGCATCAAGGAAGTGCGCGTCGGCACGAAGCCCCCTGTCAACGGCTCTGCCACAACTTGGCCGGGGATGAAGACATACGTGGACGGCGGCGGCCAGATCGAGTCGAACGCTTGCGCCACGGTCAACGCCGTACTCGAGTACTCCGGAGACTTCGTCACGAAAGTCGTCTACCAGGACGAGCAGGAAAACGAATTGCACACGCTGGTCGTGTCCGAAGAGGACGGCGATAGAGTCTGGGTCCTGAACAGCGAGAACGCAGAACGCAGACGTGTAGTCGAGACGAACGACACGGTACAAATCTGGTACGAGGTCGACGACGGGGAAAGCATTTACGTCGCCAAGAAAGAGATCCGGGCAGAATCCTACGATCCGGACGCCGGCATTATCACGTTGACCCAGACAGATATCCTGGATCCGGACGGCACCCCGACGAGCAACGTCACGGTCACCGTGGTCAGGACTTTCCCCTGGGGGCACGAAACCATTGCCGTCACAAACGGCGTGGGCAGCGCGGATCCGCTGGTTACGACCTATTCGTATTACGATGATCTGGCCACCGACGGCCCCACGAATTACACCCGGCTCAAGCTGCAGGTCGATTCCGACGGATCCTGGGTCCGCTACGACGGCTATGACGAAGAGGGCCGCGCCACGAACGTCTTGAGCACCTTCAATAGCGCAGGGCCCGACTCGACCGCCGCGCAATGCCGGGCAGTCTACACGTATTACGCCGGCAAGGTGCCCTCGGGCAAGGCCTTCCCGACCGAAACCGGCGCGGCGACAAACGACTGGCGTCCGCGGCTGGTGATCGAGAAGGTGCTCGGCGAGGAGGTCGCCCGCACCTACTACGCATATTTTGCGGACAGCAACGTCACGAAGCGCTGCGTGACCCCGGATGCGGCCTACGACGCATCCGACAATCTGGCAACGGTCACCCATCTGTACTCAAGCGGCACGCATGACGGCCGGCCGCAGAAGACGGAACATCCGGACGGCACGATCACGACCTACGCGTACAGCTACGATTCCGGGGACGATGAGCTGACCACGACGGTCGACAACGGCGCGGAAAGCGGCGGATCGGTGAACGATGGCGTGCGTACCGTCACCGTGCAGAACGGGGCAGGACATGTTCTGTCTTCGACCGTTTCTGACATCGCAACGACCATCACCAAATCCAGCACGAGCTATATCCGCAATGCGTGGGGCCAGCCGCTCTCGATCACAGACGATCTGAGCGGGTTGTATGCCACCAATGTCTACGGCTGCTGCGGCCTGGCACACAGCCGGGACAACGAAGGTATCTGGACCACCAACGAGTACACGGACCTGAAACAGATTTGGAAGGTCCACCGGTTGGGCGTGACCACGACCTACGGCTATGACGTGCAGGGCAATGTCGTCTCGGTCGAACGCGCCGCTGGCGGCGTCACCGCCACCAGCACTTCGACTTATGACGATGCCGGACGGCTCAGGGCCCAGACCAACGAACTCGGCTACGGCACGGCTTATGCCTACACGACGAACGCGTCCGGCGAACGCGTCGTCACGACGACGTATCCGGACGGCACGACCCGAATCGAAACCACGTACCTCGACGGCAGAACGAAACATATCGGCGGGACGGCCGTCCACACGAACAGCTTTTCCTATGGCGTGGCGACAAACAGCCTCTTCACGATCCAATACCAGGGCGAAGACGGTGCCGACGCCTGGGTCAAGAGCTACGTGGATCTGCTCGGCCGCACTGAGAGAGTCCACTATCCCGACGGCTACGAGCAAGGCACCGTCTACAACGCAAGCGGCCAGGCTGTGGCAAGCGGCGACGGGATCTCGACGAACCTGACAGCCTACGATTCCCGGGGGCGACCATTCCAAACCGCCGTTGACATGGACGGCAATGGCGCAATCCAGAGCAACAGCACGGATCGCATCACTGAAACAGCGTCAACCTGCGCCAGTTTCGACTCCAAATACACCGAGCAGACCGTCACCTACGTTTACCCGACCAACACGCCGTTCGAGATCGGCCGAAACATCCGTGCATTCGACGGCTCCGCGATCTGGTCGATCGCTTTCGGGCGAACCAATCACACCGCCATCGTGCACGACCCGGACAATGCGGCCCGCACCGAGACGCTCACGCATCCGGACGGCACGCAGACGATTTCGGCGTATACCAACGGCCTGCTCGGGGTCCGGACCCGCAAGGACTCGGGCGGCGGGACGATTTCGACGGTTTCGTATGCTTACGACCCGTTCAACCGCCTGGCGACTGTTGTGGAAACCGCGGCCAGCGGGGATACGCGCACCACGAGTTACAGCCGTGACAAGCTCGGCCGGGCAACCAACGTCACCGTATCGGCCGGCGCGATCTCACAGACTACAAGCCACGAGTTCGACTCGATGGGGCGGCGGACCAAGACCGTGCTGCCCGACGGCGAAGAGGTCGAATACGAGTACGCAGACACGGGCGAGCTCGTTTCCCAGGACGGGGCCCGCGTCTATCCGGTCACGTACACCTATGACTCCGTCGGCCGGATCGAGACCATGTCCACGCATCGCGACACAATGTGGAGCGACCCGTACACGACGACCTGGACCTACGACTCGCAGCGCGGCTGGATGACGTCAAAGATTCATGCGGACGCCACAACGAACAGTTTTGAATATTTCGATAACGGCCGACTCAAGAAACGCTCGTGGGTCCGGGGCATCACTACCGAGTATGAGTATGATCTCGGCGGCGCGCTGACCAACGTAGACTATTCGGATTCGACGGCCGATATCAGCTATGTGCGGGATCGGCTCGGCCGCGCCGTACGCGTCACCGACGCGATCGGCACATGGACTAACACCTGGTGCGATGACGGCCAACTCGACCAGGTCAGCCTGCCCCAACTCGCCGGCGGCGTGCTGGATCTGGCCCATGATGCTGCCGGTCGGCGGACGAACACCGCGCTCAGAATCGCAGGCACCACCGTGCACGACAGCGTGTATGGGTTCGATACGGCCGGTCGTCTGTCTACCGCGTCTGACGGCGCGCAGACGGCAACCTACACGTACGGACCGGACGGGGCCACCTGGACCAATCTCTCGCTCGGCGGGCCGCTCAACATTGGCCGCACGTTCGACGGGTTGAACCGGCTCACTTCGATCGTGAACACGCCCAGCAACGACACAGCCGCGACGTTCTCATACACCTACAACGCGGCCGATCAGCGCACCACGAACACGCTGGCGGACGGGTCGTATTGGGTCTACACCTACGATGCGGTCGGACAAGTCTCGAGTGCGAGGAAGCATTTTGCGGACGGTATGCGGATGCCTTGGGCGCAGTTCCAATATGATTTCGATACGGCCGGCAACCGCAAGACGGCCGCTTGCACGGACAAGGACGCGGACAGCGAGCAAGAGTACTCGCTCAACGACGTAAACGCGTACACCAGTCGCACCGTGCCCGGCAAAGTCATCGCTGCGGGAACCGCCGACAGCAGTGCCGTCGTCACTGTCGGAGACGGCACGAACACCGCCGCGCTCGCCAACCGGCATGGGGAGTACTTCTGGCACGTCCTGGATGGGGACAATTCCGGGGGCGTGTTCTCAACGACCAACCTGCAGGTCCGGGCGTTCGTGCAAACCGCCACCAACAGCCCGGTCCGGACCGAGGTCCGCGAAGCGCTGCTGCCGCAGACGGCCGAATCCTTCACGTTCGACGCCGACGGCAATCAGACTGCGAGTGGCCTCTGGACCAACACGTTCAATGCCGAGAACCGCCTCATCCAGGTCGAGAGCCGCTCCGGCGTGCCCGACGATCAGAAGGTCCGCATCGACTACGTCTATGACCATCAGGGCCGCATGACCACACGCACCCTCCGCAGCGGGTACGCCGGCGGCGCATACGCCACGACGAATGTGACGACGTACGTCTGGGACGGCTTCAATATTCTCGCCGAGATCACCGATGCCGGGGAGACCAACTTGAATTTGTGGGGGCTGGACCTCAGCGGCTCGCTCCAGGGCGCTGGTGGCGTCGGCGGCTTGATCGCCGTCAGCACGGAAGATGGCGAGACGTTCTTGCCGACTTATGACGGCAACGGAAATATCTGCCAGTACATCGCCGAAGACGGTACGGTCGTCGCCGATCGGGAATACAGCCCGTTCGGCGTGACAATCGCCCTGACCGGGGAGAAGAAGGACGACTTCACGCATTGGTGGAGCACCAAGCCGCTGGATCCGGATACCGGGCTGAGCATCTATGAATTCCGGGCGTACAGCGCGGAGCTTGGGCGATGGTTGTGCCGGGACCTGACCGGGGAAGAAGGTGGTCCAAACCTATATGGCTACGTTCTCAATTCCCCGATCATCCTCGTCGATGATCTTGGCGCAGCGGTCTTTGACCATACCGTAGGCCGTGGTCAGACTCTCAGCCATATCTACAGAGACTTGGTGCGGGAAGGACGTATTGATCCGAGTGTGCTGTCAGCCGAAGCGTTCTACTCCGGTGTCGAGCGATTGAATCCAGGCTTGAACCGGCATGTAATTCGCGCCGGGCAAAGCATTCGGCTTGCAACATCGAGAGTGTGCTGCCTTGATGGGGAGATCATTGATGCAGAAATGCTGCTAACGCAGATCAGTGAACAAGGTCGCCGTACCATGCACATGCTAAATTTGATCGGCAATTGGTGTGGTGGATCTCCGGAAGGTAATGCAGCGAGAAATGCTGCAGTTGATACTCTACAGGGCCTTCTGACTTCTGGAGGTACCGGAAGCACTCTCGGCAGCATGGGAGTCGGCATGGTGCAAATTGCCAATCAACTCAATCCTCAAGGAGCCCTTGCCGCTCTGAAAATCAGTGACCCGAACGCGTTGCGTGTTGCCGGAAATCGATTAACGATGTTTGGTGTTGGAATCAACGCCGCCCAACTGGGAATCGGCATTGTTCAAGTCGCCCGAGGTCAAGCAGGTGCGACTGCGATCACAGAGCCAGCTGCGAATCTCGGGATTACCGGCGTCGTATGGCTGGGAACACATTCTGCTGCTAATGTCAGTGCAGGTTTTGCCGCAAGCCTTGGCCCTGTCACGGCTACCGCTGTCGGGGTTACGTATATCGGTCTGGCAATCCATAAAGAGTTTGCTGTCGACCGTCCGGCCCGGCGATATCAAGCCGAAGCCGACGCCAACTGCCGCATATGGAGTTCATGTTACCAGAAGACAGCTCAAGAGTATCAGCGGCTCGATGAGATCTACCGGAACTGCAATGCCCAGTAAGCGACAGCAGACAAGCTTTTTTCGCCTGACTCGTCCTCCAGGGCCCCGATTGGGATCTGAACGAGCCGCAGGTCTGAAAGCATGCAGAATAGCCACAGGCATAGCTGCGTGTGTTTCCCTGATGGGAAGCTTGTGCGCATTGAGTTTTGCAGTCTTCTTTTTCGTTCAGAGCGGGTACAAGTATTTCAGCCCGTCGCTGGCCGCCGGTGCTGTTTTGGGCTTTGGCCTTTTCGTGGCCAACCTGCGAATACGAAGATCATGTAGATTCACCGGTCAAGCCGGGGATGAGATGCAAGAGCGTCGTGAAGGCTGAAAGCGAAGCGCCAGTCTCCCAAGTGGATAGCTCCTGCAGGCTGACTGGCTGAGTGACCTGGGGATGACACCAAATTGCCCATCAACAGTATTCTTTCTGAAAGGAACGTATTGAAAACAACTCGTTTTCGCGTACAATAGCGTCCATCGTGATACAGATGACCCAATACGACGCGGTCGGGCAGGTCACGACCGCACGCAAGTATTTCCCGGACGGTATGCGCATGCCCTGGGCACAGTTCCAGTACGATTTCGATACGGCCGGGAACCGCAAGACCGCGGCCTGCACCGACAAGGACGCGGACAGCCAGCAGGAATACTCGCTCAACGACGTGAACCAGTACACCGAGCGCACCGTTCCCGGCAAAGTCATCGCTGCGGGAACCGCCGACAGCAGTGCCGTCGTCACTGTCGGAGACGGCACGAACAACGCCGCGCTCGCCAACCGCCACGGCGAATACTTCTGGCACGTCGTGGACGCGGACAATTCCGGGGGCGTGTTCTCGACGACGAACTTGCAGGTCCGGGCCTTCGTGCAGACCGCGACCAACAGCCCGGTCCGCGCCGAGGTCCGGGAAGCGTTGCTTCCGCAGACGGCCGAGTCCTTTACGTTCGATGCGGACGGCAATCAAACTTCTTGCTCCATCTGGACCAACCTTTGGAGCGCCGAGAACAGACTTATTCAGGTCGAGAGCCGCTCCGACGTGCCGGACGCTCAAAAGGTTTGTGTCGATTTCGTCTATGACCACCAGGGCCGCATGACCACACGCACCCTCCGCAGCGGGTACTCTGGCGGAGCGTACGGCACCACGAACGTAACCACGTACGTCTGGGACGGGTTCAACATCCTGGCCGAGATCTCGGACACGGGAGAGACGAACCTCAATCTCTGGGCGCTTGACCTGTCAGGAACGCTGCAGGGGGCGGGCGGCGTCGGCGGGTTGATCGCCGTGACGACGGAGGACGGGGAGACGTTTCTACCGAATTATGATGGCAACGGGAACATCTGCCAGTACGTGGACGAGGACGGCACCGTCGTCGCCGATCGGGAGCATGGGCCGTTCGGCAGGACTATCGCGCTGACCGGGGACAAGAAGGACGACTTCACGCACTGGTTCAGTACTAAGCCGCTCGATCCGGATACCGGGCTGGTTCTGTACGAACTGAGGCTGTACGACGCAGACCTGGGTCGATTCACATCTAGAGATCCCATTGGGGAGCGGGGTGGAGTCAATCTGTACGGATTCCTTCAGAATGGCCCGCAGGGGCGGGTGGATCTGCTTGGTTTGGACTGGAACCCGCCGGAAGCAGCGGGCTTGCTTGTTGCCCCGGGAAATGCCTTTCAGAAACCACAGAAGTTGTTTGCAGAGTACTCCCCGGCCCAGAGACAGCAATGGTTTGATGAGTTTCGAAGCAGATATGGCGCCTCTATCAACGCCGCCGCGCAGGTGAACTGTGTCCCACGCAAGTTGCTGGCCGCAATGATAGCCAACGAACGTCTGGGACACACTGCGGCTGAAGCAAGAATGGAACAAACAGCATACGATTTGGGCCTCCTGGGCCCAGAGACAAGTCGGGGTGTTGGCCAGGTTAGGGTCGATGTCGCCTTGCGGTACAATGCATCCGGGTACAAGCTGAGCGATTTCGATGACAAGATAGTCTCAATATACCCTCTCTGCATAGTCCGAGCCCAGATGCAGCTGGAATCTGCTGTCTCCGCCGAGCTCATGGATCCGGGGCGCAACATAGCGGTCTTCGCTAGGCTTGTCAGGCGCTACATGGATCTCACATGCGCGGCCGCAAGCCAAGGCAAGATGAAGGAACCATACTTGACTGCCGTGACAGGAAGAGTCTTGGATCTCTCATACCCCCACAATCGTTACCGTGAATTCTGCTGCGCATGTCCTGTCGACTTCGTTCCCGACAGGAACACTCTCGCAATGATGGCTGTGGTGTGGAACAATGAGCCAGGGAATTGGGACAAGGATATTCAGGCGGAAAGGCCTGCGGCGTGGCAATTCATGATAGAGGGACAGGGACTGGCTGGTTTCGCGGGGGATTGGTGAGGAAGGAATGAAGAAAGGGTGCATCTGGGCGTTATTCATTGCCTTCCTGCTTGTCGCGATTGCCATCTGTTCGCCTAGGGTTCTGGCCAGTCTTCGATTCCAGGCGGTGCGGTGTCTGTCGGGTTTCGGCGAGAAGCGAACAGGACAAGTCTGCAGAGCACTATCTCGGCAACTCAGCGATACTGAAGAGGGTGTCGAGTTGGCCGTTGCAGACCTCGATTGCTACGGGGGACGGACATCGGGGTACAGCAACTGGATCTTGCTGACGAGTCGTCTGCACGGAACCGTACGGTCCCGGCTTGAAGAAATAGCGGAAAACGATGCTCAGAGCCTAGAACGTCGAGTTGCGGCTTGTGAAATCCTATGGCGACGTACAGATGAAGATAGGTGGCTTGAACGCTCGTTCGAGCTCGCTCAGCCAGGCGGGAGCCCTGTTGTGTCGTATGCGCGGGCAGGGCTACGCGAAGTCTTCGTAGCCGGCGACTCACCAAAGGCTATTGACGTCCCCGATTCTCAGGATCTTCCCGTCAGTGTTGAGGACTTCAGAGGTATCGTCCAGCGCTATCGATCGAGTCCTTTCTACGAATCGACGTACGGGGCGGACAAGTAGTCGACTTGGGAAGTCTGGGGCAGATCGCCCTCAACTTAGGCGCAATCATGACGGCGAAGTGGGTGTCGATCCTCCGGACCGACGGTGCTGCGGTCCGGGGACGTGCCGATCTGTGCGTTGCCACCGCAATCATGTTGATTCTGACTGTTGCGCTGTTTGCCGCGACGGCCAGATGCTCACATCGGCTGTCCGCTAGGACTCGTTCCCTGCTAGCACTCCTCTGCACTGCATTGCTTCTGATCTGTGTGTGCTTTCTCCGCGATTCACTGCAGCTTGTGAGAGTTCTGTCGTCCCCCTCGGTGATTATCTACAGCAATCTCGCAGTTCTTCCCGGCGCCATGCTCGCTGGCGTCTTGTGGGCAAGGCCAGGCATTCCTTGTTGGCGACGCATGGCCCTTTCTCTCATGCTGGCAATCACAGGAATCTACGTTGTCGCTAAACCGATCGTCATTCGGCCTCCAAAGTGCGAAGACAGATGGACGGACGGCGTTTGTCTTCAGACGACTCCCTCGACGTGTAGTCCGGCTGCCGCTGCGACGTTGTTGCGTCTGTTCGGAATATCGACCACTGAACAGGAGATGGCCGACCTTTGTTTGACCGGAAGACAAGGAACCCCTGCCCTTGGCCTCTACAGAGGCCTTCGAGTGAAGACTCATAGAACAGATCGGCAGGTTGAAGTTATTTGCACGGATATCGATTCTGTTCGAACGAGCGTGTCGCTCCCGGCTCTCGCCATTCTCAAGCTAACGCGGCATGTCTCCAACCGTGAGCCGCGCTACGCGCAGAAGTGGCACTGGACGATTGGTGTATCCCATGCGGTTGTGCTGTTTGGCTTCCCTACCCAGAACCAAGTTGCTATAGGGGACCCGCGGTTCGGTCGGGAGACATGGAATCTTCAGGGATTCTGTGATCTGTGGCAGGGGGAACTGATTTGCCTGACTCAACACCTATCGTACACCGCTGAAGAGTATTTGAAGGATCTTGAGAACGACGCCTGCCTCAGCACGTTCACTTTCTTCCGGTCCAATGGCGTGCCGGCTGCCGTGCCTGTGGTCATGCGCACGTTCGAGGAAACGGACAGCATCCACGTGCGCACGGGCATTTTGCATTCCCTATCGTTGGGTGCCGCGTCGCAGGGGCGAGCAGAAGACCTGATCCCCATTCTAGAGAGAGGGCTTGTTGACGAATCCCCACAGGTTCGTCAGCACGCCTCGTCCGCGTTGGTTGTGTTGCCGAAAGCTCGTGCGCTTCTCCTTCTGGAGCGTCTCACCGGACACAGCAACACTGGAGTGGCAGCACACGCTAGAGCGACCATCCCGCAACTTCAGAGTGCGGCGAGCACGGAGCAGTCGGCAACCGACTGACAGAAACGGCACACGGCCTCCCTACGAGGCCACCGGTCGAAGTGCCTCCGGGAGTGCTCTGGTGGACGCGGCAGCGTCAATCGCTTCCTGCAGCCCGCTCAATCCCCGCCGCCTTCAACACCTCCGCCCAGCGGCCGAAATGCTCACGTGCGGTCTTCGCCAGCGCCGGGTCTCTGTGTTCGCCAACTTGCAGGCTGGTCGCGGTCATAGGCAGCCCCTTGCTGTGCCTACGCTGAATCTCCGCGATAACAGCGTCCGCCGAAGGATACTTTCTCCGCTGAGCCTGAACCCACGCATAGTCGATGCCGGCCTCCTCAACGGCTGCGCCCCAGTGGCCGAAGAACCTGTAGGCCTTGGTCTGCAGTGCACGGTCGGCCGTCTTGCCCTTCATGACCTCGACATGCCCAAGCGACAGTCCGGCTTCGTGCCGGGCCCGGATACCCCCCGTTCTCCGACATCGCACTCCCGCGCCCATGGGACTACATTTTGCTGTTTATAGCGTTATGATTAGATGAGACTGGATAGATCATGCGTGACCTGCCGGTCTCATCTCTAACCCGGTGATACAGCCCTGGTCGTACGCCGGGTCCGAACCTACCCCGAACACCGTCTTATCTATCAGAAAGGAGCCTGCCCATGCCCACACGTTACGCCTGGCCCGCAAGCGCGTTGACCGCGGACGACATGCACGCCCTGTATGTGGCCCGTCGTTTCTCGCCGGTACGTACTACCATTTCGGCCCTGATCGTCGAAGCCGTCCGCAAGCAGTATCGCCATCATGAATACGTTGCGTGCGACGCACCGCACCAACGCAAAACCGAGGAGGCTGCATGAGACTATGCTGTTCACTTACCTGCATCGCCCTCGTCCTGCTGCTCGCCGGCTGTGACGATCCCGTGCCGGACTACCGGCCCTACGCCAAAGCCCTGCGCCGACGTTGCGCCATGCTCGAGAGCCAACTGGCCGCCAGCAGAGAAACCCAAACCGCTATGGGGATCAGCCTGATCGTGCTCGGCGGTTCGCTGGCAGTCGCGATCTATCACATCCACAGACTCAAAAACAGGGAGACCAACCATCGTGCAAAGAAACCGTGATAGACCCGGTTTCATCTGGGCCGCCGTTGCGGGCGCGGTGATCGGAGCCTGGATAGGATATCGACTGGGCCGTGCTGTCGCGCCTGCCTGCGAGACCGCGCTTCGCGAATTGACCAGGGCGCTCGCCGATGCCCACGACTTCAACTCTGCCGCACCGATCATCAGCGCGGCAATCGTCAGCGGCTGCGCCATGATCACGGGCACGGTCATACCGCTAGTCATGTGCTGGTTCCTGAAGACGAAGGAGAACTGAATGCAGAAAGACAGCAAGACATCCTGCGGGAAACTCGCCCGTATCGTGACGGGGCAGTTGCGTGGCGCCTGGGTCCCCATCGCCGTCGCCGTGGTTCTGTCCGTCGTAATCAGCCGGCTGGCTTGGGCGTGCGTGCCGATCCTGGCGATCGCGGCGCTCACCGTAGCATACGCACGGGGTTGGCGAATTCGGATTTGTCGCTCAGGCGACAACCCCGAAGACAAAAAGGACGTTTGACCAAAGGCGCCTCGGCGTCATCTGAAAGGAGACACATTTTGAACCTAACTCTCAAACGCGGCGCTCTCAGAGACGCTCTTACCGGCCTCGGCAAAGTCATCGCCGGCAACTCGACACTGCCGATCCTGCGCGGCGTGAAGTTCCACGTCGGCGAGAGCGATGTCCGCGCAACGGCTACCGACCTGGACCAGGTCTTGACGCATACGTTCGAGCGTCCCGAGGTCAAAAGCCGCGGCGCGTTCGTCGCCGATTTCGACGCGTTGAAGGAACTGTCCAAGGGGAGCGGTTGTGATCTTGTCGAATTCGCCTGCACGGCCGCCGACCAGGTCGAGATCCGGAATCACATCGGCGCACAAGAAATCGTGCACCCGTGTCCGACGCTCGACGTCGAGGATTGGCCCAAGATCGACGACGAAATCCCCGTGCAACCGGCAGATGGCTTTCTGGATGCGTTCCGGCGAGTGACCCCGTTCGTCTCCAGAGATGAGACGCGGGGTGGTTTGACGGGCATCTACCTCGACGCCTCCGGCAAAGGGCCGAACGCGGCATGCATCGTAGCGTGCGACGGCCGCAGGCTAGCCGCCTGCAACACCATGGAGTTGCCCGTCGACACAAGCTGCATTCTGCCTGTCTCGAAGTTCCTGTTGTGGCCAAAGCTCGAGCCCGCCGTCGAGATCGGGAGCCGGACGGCAGACGACATCACGTGGGTGAAACTGACGATCGGGCCGTGGGAATATACCGTGCGCGCCCTGGCCGGAAGTTACCCGACCTGGCGCAACGTTCTGCCCCGCGACACGGGGGTGAAACGTTTCACCTTCTCCGACGAAGATGTCCAAAGGCTGAAAGAAATCCTGCCTCGTCTGCCGGGTTATGATTCGGCCAACCCGTGGATCACGCTCGTCGGCACGAAAGGCAAGCCGGTCAATGTCCGGTCGCAAGGCCCGAACGACGCAGCCGAGACCCGGATCGACCTCGAGGGCGGCAGCACATACACGGGGCCGGCCGACTACATCGGCGTCAATCCGCGCTTCTTTATCGACGCGCTGGATTTGGGGTGCCGGCAGTTCGGTTTTCCCGATGGCGCCTCGCCGCTGTACTGCCGTGAGGGCAGCATTCAGCACGTGTTGATGCCGGTGAACAGCATCGCCGAGCCCGAGGGATGGAAGGCGAAAGCCAAACGCGGCGCGAAGAAGACAAACGCCGAACAGGCAGGGCCCGCGCCGAACACGGAGACGAAGCCAACGGAAGCCGCCGAGAAGACCGACAATCCCGGGGGTAATCCCGGCGACATAACCGAGGAGAAGAAAGGAGCGAAACGCGCTATGCCGAAGGAGAAACAGGGCGAGACAATCGAACCGACCGGGCTTGACCGTGCGCTTGCTGCGTGCGAACAGGCGAAAGTCAAACTGCGGGAAGCGAGTTCGGCCGTAGCCGAGATGGCAGCCGCGGTCCGTGATGCTGTGCGGCAAGCCAAGCAGCAGAAGAAGGACGTGGACGCGGCCCGGAATACGCTGGCGAAACTCAAGGACATCGCACTGTAGCACACGGCTGCAGAACGTAGAGATCGCGGGGTCACCCGTCTGACACGGGTGGCCCCTTTGTCATTGCATCGCGAACACCCGGAGGACTGTTTGTGAATCTATACAAAGTCGTGCTGGCCGTTGCCAGAGCCGCCGAGTTGCATACCGGCCGTGAGATCATCGCGGAGGTCGCTGCACGGGGAACACTGGATGCCGCGCTTGTTGCGGAGGAAAGCGCCGACGCTACGCTGTGTGAACCCGATATCGAGTACACGCATGCACTGAGCGTCGTCCCGCTGAACAGACGGGTGCCGGCAATTCCGGTGGCGGCATAGACGGACCAGGGAATTACGCACGAGAAGGAGGTAAGCATGGCCGTCAAAGCGGTCCTGAGTTTCATGAAGAAGATCCCCGCGGAGCAGGAGTTCAGCTCGCAGAGCTATCACCTGTCGTTGGAGATTGAGCTGCCGAACGACGTGGACCAGCCGCAGGTGCGGACAAAGATCCACGAAACGTACGCCATGGTCCGGGCGGCTGTAGAAGACGAACTCCGCGGGAACGGGCAGCAGAGCCCGGCAAGCCACGGGCTACCGCCGAAGCCGGACTCCGGCCCGACTCGAACCGGCAAAGCCGCACAGGCTGCAACGAACCGCCAGTGCCGGTATTTGATCGACATCTGGTCGAAGCAACACAAGCGGACACTGAGCGAGCTCAACGAGCTGATCCGGCGGGAATACGGGGCTGACGGCCCGTACGGATTAACAAAGAAGCAGGCGGGTGATCTCATCACCCGGCTCAAGAACGTTAATACACAGGCCGCCTAGCGGCCGTTCCGAACGAGAGGAGACCGATCATGAGCATTATGGATCTTCGCCGTGAACGTGAGCGGTACTGGAGCCAGAGCCGGATCGGTCTCTTTCTCCGGTGCTCGCTCAAATTCGCGTTTGTGTACGTCTACAAGCTCCGGCCGGCATTCACGCCGGCCGCGCTGTCGTTCGGCTCGAGCGTACACCGGGTGCTAGAGATGATGTCGCTGATGCGCAAGGAGGAAAACACGCCGTCGGCGGACGAATGCGCCGATCTGTTCGGGGACATTTGGATCCGGCAACTCAAGGAGGACAAGAACATCCGGTTCAAGGACGGCGAGGACGCGGACACGTGCAGGAAGCAGGGCCAACAGATCGTGCGGACGTTCCGAGACAATATCGACGAGACGGAGCGAGTGCTGAGCGTGTCGGAAGCGCTGGCCGTGCCGCTGGTTCGAGACGATGAGATCTTGCCCGAGCCATTGATCGGGGAGATTGATTTGCTGGTCGAGACCGCGCACGGCAACAAGCTCGTCGTGGACTGGAAGACGGCCGGCGCGAAGTGGCCGGTATCGAAGGACGGCAAGCCCGGCAAGGCGGATCGTGAGATTCAGCCGACAGCGCTGCTCTACGCGTTCAAACAGCAGTACGGCGAGTTGCCGGGGTTTGAATACCGGATCGTCACGAAGTCCAAAACACCCGCATTTCAAAGGGTGGCTACCTCGAGGTGCGAGGATGATTTCACCCGGTTGATCCGGGTTATCCAGATCATCGACGCGATGGTAAAAGCCGAGCACTTCTTGCCGGATGATACCGGGTTTATGTGCGGCGACTGTCAGTATGCGGAGCATTGTCGGGCTTGGCACAGAAAATTCCGCCGGGTCGTCTCAAATGCCGCGTAAACGCATCCGTCGTCACGACGGCTTCATTCGACACCGGCTTTGATCCGGTAGAAGTACGGCCCCGGCCCCGTCGCGTTCGTATCGACGTACGTATTCGTTGGTGGGTTGGCCACCATGTTGGAAACCCAGGCGGAGAACTCGTCCTGCAGATTCGTGCACCGCTCTACGTGGTAAAACCGGTTTGAAGCGCTTACCCACTCAACGACAAGTGCGCTGTTCGTGGGCACAACCGGCCACAGCTGCAGGTAGTCCTCGCCATTCGTAGGGACAGTCCCTGCCCAGTACTCCTGCAGATTATTGAACGTGTCGCCGTCAGGGTCTTTGTAGTAGTCGTTGCTGCTCCAGGCATTCAGGCCGTACAGGTTCTCCCACACGTTTGGCATGCCGTCGCCATCGTTGTCCGAAAGCACGGTCACGGTCCAATTCGTCCACACGTTTGACCACGCACCGTCGGAGACATCCACCCGCATCGTGTAGCTTCCCGCCTGGCCCCACGCCGTCAACAAATCGTACTGGCTGTCGTTCGAACCGACACCCCCGCCGTTCCAAGTCCACGAATAGATGAGATTACTGCCTTCCGGATCCGACGCAAAGACCTCGAAAAGCTGGTTGGTGTTCTCCGGCACACTAACGGCGGCAGCAGGCGGAGCGTTGGAATTGATGACTGGAGGATCGTTCGGCAGAACGACAAGCTCGATTTCCTTGTTGGTCTTGTTCCCGAGGCCGTCCTCCAGCACGAAATTGACCAAGTTCGACCCGCTCACCGTCGGGATTCCGGAGATCACCCCGTTTGTCGAGAGGGCAAGCCCTGGCGGAAGCCATCTCACTGGTTCGAACACGATGTCCTGCGAGTTGGACATGCTGCCGCTCTGGTTCTTGGAGCTGATCAGGAAGTTGGTGCCGTCGCCGGCGGAGATACCGATTACGCCGCCGAGGCTATTGCCTTCCCCGTAGCTCAAGCGGATTTCGCCGTCCGGCATGAGTGTTGCGGCGGCCTGCACCGGCTGTCCACCCGGCAAATACGTTGCATCCCACCGAACGCAGAAGCTCTGCGCGGTGCTCTCAAGATAGATGTCGTGGACGCCGCCCGTCGTCGAGAGATCCCGCCAGAGCACGGCAATCATCTTGGAGTTGACGAGCTTGTTTGTGCTCGGGTCGAAGTCGCTGTCGCCGACGTCGAACCGAAGCTTGCCGTTACTGTCGACGAAACACTGCGTGTAGCTGCCGCCGTAGAAGCCGAATGCAAACGGCAGATCTACTGTCCACCAGTCATCATCGGTATTCCAGCCCTGTGCTGAACCGGATTGGCTGTGAGTATTCGTCTCAAGGCTCTCACTGTAGGTACCCTCGGTGCGCCAGGCGTAAGGAGGAACTGCGTTGGCATGGGCCATTTCCTTGCTGTATGGGTAAAACTGTACTGCTGGTTCCATATTGGTGGTGGCAATGCAGAAACGCGCATGCATCTTTGTGAGGAAGGCGTCCCCAGATGCACCTTGGCAGGTCTCGCCGTCGAATGATCCCCCGGCCACGCCCCCAACGATCAGATAGCCGGGCGACGCAATGGACACAGCCGTAGCGGAATCGTTACTCTCCGATCCCCATATGTGACTCCAAAGCCGTTCTCCCGCGGGCGAAAACTTCGAAAGGCACAAGTCATTGCCTGGGGTGGCCGAGTGGGATTGATGGTCGAATTCACCACGGGTAATGCCGGCCACATACAGATAGCCGGCGTCATCCACTGCGACAGATCTGGCGCTGTCGTTGCTCGTGGAACCCCAGATACGTGTCCACACATGAGTACCGCCTGTTGTGTATTTCAGGAGGCAGAGATCGCCAGCCCCGTTGTTGGTCTGTCCATCAAAAGCAGACTCCGTGCGGCCTGCGACATAAACGGCGTTTGTGCCGTCTACAGCCACAGCGTAGCCGTGGCTGTTACTGCCGCCCTTCGCATCGCTCCACAGGCTCACACCTTCCGATGAGTACTTGCACACATATATCTCATCCAATGATGTGGAGTGACCAGCAACGTATACACTACCCTCGGCGTCCACTGCGACATCCTCGGCGTAATCACTGCCTGAATAGCCCCATATGCGGCTCCATTGACGGGAGGCCACTCTGTGCTTCGATAGACAGAAGTCATAGTTCCCTATGTGGGCCTGTTCGTCGAACTCGCTGCTCGTGTATCCGCACACGTACGTGTTTGAGCCGTACGAACCAATTCCCGAGCAAAAATCGCCCCACTCGCCTCCCCATATCCTGCTCCAGTCCCTTGTTCCGTCGGGCTGCACCTGGGCCAGGTACAACGATATCAGCCCAGGATTGGTCTGACCGTCGATTTCCCCCTCCGTGTGTCCCCCAACGTAGATTTTGCCCGTTGCACCCGTACAGACGCCATAAGCATAGTCGTTGGAGGGGCAGCCCCATATCCGGGTCCACTCCGAGGACCCACCCGGCGTGTACTTGCTCAGGAAGAAATCCGTCAAGCCCGAGTTGGTTGCCCCGTGGAACTGTCCGTAGGTATCGCCAACAGCATAGACAGATCCAGAATCGTCAACCGTAGCGTCCCGTAGAGAATCACGATCTGTGGAGCCCCAGATCCGTGTCCAGACTCTAGTTCCGTCGAGGGCACTGCAGCGGACAGGCCGAATGGTGATCAGTAGCGTCACAACCGTAATCACAAAGCGGGGATGTATCCTCATGTGGCTATACCTCCTCGTAAGCAAAGAAAAGGGCGCGAACTCCAAGTCCACGCCGCACCAGAGGGACCGCGAAGCCCCGCCGAACGAACGCAAGACGAGAAGCCGCGCCCGCATAGGGCGCGACCTCGCCAGCGTCATACGTTCGGTTCGAAAGTTCGCGGTTTTCTGGTGCGATGACTGCTGCGAGTCGCAGATTCTGAAATTGTCGCGCTATATCAGCCTATACACGCCTCCGTTGGACGGCCGCAGAACAGCGCCCCGGCCTACTCCGGGTTTATACAGCTTTCTCGCACAAGACTCAAGGTCATTCGCCGCAGAAACACAGAAAGGAGAGAGAATGAGCAACAACCAGCTACTCGACATCTTGACCAGGGAGGGCGTGCTGATCAGTGTCTCAGTTCGCTATTGGCGAGCCGCCAAGAAACTCAAGCCGGCCGATCTCGGACTCGATGCTGACGACGTCACGGAAGACCTGATCAGCCTG
>Ga0272441_10002761_pt1 | contig 34940 bp, 31 predicted proteins | sample SSMProp6N_FD_193582 | JGI IMG/M metagenome (GOLD analysis project Ga0272441, IMG submission 193582) | Marine sediment archaeal communities from Little Sippewissett salt marsh, Falmouth, MA, United States - SSM-Prop-6N | ecosystem: Environmental > Aquatic > Marine > Wetlands > Sediment ... | reverse complement strand
AACAGGGTTCAGTCTTGTGGCTATGTCTTGTTTCATCATGTTGGCTTCGTCAAGATACATTATTCCGCCTTTTCTTAGCCACTGCGTTAACAGACCGTCGATCCAGTTTTCTTTACCTAAACCGATGAATCGCCCGATAAGGTCAAAGCTGCTTGTGCTCAAACCACAGTTAACTTCCCAAATCGGCAAACCTGTGAGTTCAGCGACGAGGTAGACGATGTGGGTTTTGCCTGTTCCCGAAGGACCTATGAGGGAGCATTGTTTGAAGTAGTAGAGGGCACGTACTATGCGTTCTACGTAGTTGTTGCCGCTGTCGATGTAGTAGGGCGTGTTTTTTGGGATCATGTCGTCGAGGTGTGCGAAGCTGTAGTTTGGGTGTAGGTTGTAGCGTTGGATGTCGTATCTGTCGTATAATGGTGATTTGGACATGGGGCGCTCTTTGTTTAGGGACACGGTTACCTTGAATTTGTCTTGTCTTAGAGATGAGACTTCTTCAACTTTGCTGACTTCGGATTCGTCTTTTAGTCCTTGGTGTCCATAACTCATGGGCGCGTTGCCTCTAGGTGTATTAATTGGTTTGCGGAATGAATATAAATATTGTGTATTACGACTTGTTATATAACCTACTGTTGCCGCCTACACACCAAACCTCCGCAGACAACACCCAAATCTAAAGCCTCATGTGTGTAAATCCTGAAACATACAAGTGCTTTTCTCACCCGAAAACCATAAACATGAGTTGAACAACCTTGAGCCAAGAAAACAGCATTGCACAAACAACACCCGTTCCACAAACAACAACAAAAGTAGTAGTTACAGAGCCGAAAACGATTCAAGAACAAGAAATATCCATCCAAGAGCTCGCAGACGCTATGAAAAGCATGGCAGACGACGTAGGCCAAATAAGCGAGTTAGCATCCGAAGAGAAACTTTTAGTCACAGAGTTTTTCGCATCACTCCTCAAACTCATGCAGCCTTTAACCCCGTCAATGCCTGTTTCTACATCGGCGCTTCCTGCTGAAGCTGGAAACATTGTTAAAGCATACATCGACCCAACTGGTCACTTAGCCTTAATTCATGAAGACGGACATATGGAACTGAAAAATCTGTCTGAGGAACAGAATCGAAACATCATGATTGTGGTCGTTAAGGACGTAATGCCAAAATTTAAAAGTCTAACAAGCCTGCAAAAACGCAAAATTGAGAAAAGAATCCAGTTTTTATCAGCCGTAACCAACGAAATCCAAAAAATCTCTGGAGCACTCGCAACGTTAAAGACCGTAGCTCAAAAATAGCTGTTGACGCTATTCAAAAAAACCGCAGTATAGAACCTGCCACATCAACAATAATATGCTGATTTGGCTCACGGGATGAACAACAAACATAAGGTGGTAATGCTGGGAACCGAGATTCGCACGTTCACTACATTAAAAGAGCTAGGCGATTATCTAGCAGACCATCTGGACCAGTACAAAATGTTACACGAAGATTACAGCCAATGGCTAGGGTCACTACTGCGAAGCTGTGAAGAAACTCACAAGAACGAGGAGTGGTACAAGAATTCAGCGGCCCTCCAAAAGAGCTTGGCGGGAGCTAAAACAAAAACTTCTGGAAACACTGGGAAGAAAAAAGGAAAGGGAAAAGGAAAGAAAAGCGAGTCTTCAACTTGGATTCAGTCCGGCGACGTTATGATTTCTTCTACCGAACAAGGACAAGCTGAAGTGCTTTTTGAAGCAATCGAAAAAATCGGCGAAAAAATTCAAGAGATGGATAAATTCAAGGCTACGGTTCAACAGCTTGAACGCCTTGGTTTAGGAAAGAAAACCGACTACATAGTTTACATTGAAGATGACATTCCCCGAAAAATAGTGGTTCGTGTTAAAAGCGGCCTGCCTGAAGAGGAAGCCTTCAAGTTCGCCACAGAACTTTCAGTTCCTGCCTTTTACAGCGATTTCAGCGATAAATAAGGAGATTTCACCTTCCTTCAGGCAGAAGAAAGTGATTCCAGAATCTACAAAAGTTAAATATGAAATAGCTAAAATAAAGTAGGGGAATCAATAATCTGCCCGAAATATTCTGTTACAGGCGTCATTGTTTCAATTCGCATAGACAGCCTTCAAGCTGGAAGAACAACTCAGATTTCGCCTACAGAAGACCTTTTTTTCGATATTAACGCAAAAATCGAAGAGCAGAAAAAAAGCGGCAACCAAGTTGAACTTAACTTCAACCTGTTCATAACCACAAAACCAAACATTGTAAAATATTCAACCGCAGGCACCGTAACTCTGGAAGGTCCCTCAGCGGAGGTCCAGAAAAAGTTGGCAGCAAACCCCAAAACCAAAATTCCCCAAATCCTCTTCACAGTCTACCAGCACGTTTTCAACTCAATCTACATTCTCGCCTCAATCCTGAACACGCCTTATCCACCACCTGACCTGCTACACCCCATGGCTGAAAAAATACAGATACTACCCAGCACGCCTAAACCTAAGCCAGAACCTGAAAAAACTGCAACTCCAGAGCAAACTTCAACTCCTGAAAAACCACCCGCACAAACGACTGCGACCGCTACGGAGCAAAAAACTGGAACTGGCACCCAGCAGCCGACAAGTGGTCAACCTTCAACGCCTCAAACGTCTGGACAGACACCTGCACCCGCCACAGGCGGCGACACCCAAACAAACACCACTCAGCCCTGAGCAAAACCCTAAAGTCTACTCTTCACTCGGTTGCCGCTAGAATATTGAAAAACGGGGTATCTCGGATTTAGCACGTTCGTATCAGAGATTCAGTCTTCTATTATGCGTGTAAGGGTGCCTGCGCTTTTTATCCATCTTTGAATCGTTCTGTACGGGGGTATTCGTCTAACCAGATTCTTTTTCATGTTGATTGCTTTTAAGCTCGCATGCAAGTTTTTCGGGTTTCGCCTTGAGAGGTCTGCCACTGTATTGACTCCCGCCGACTCTAACAGAGAAGAGTACTGCGTTCCGATTCCCTTTATGCGGAAAAAGTCCGCGCGATAAACCCATTTAAGCAATTTCGCAGGAGCCACACCTATTTTTTTTGCTAAAATTCGCCGCTTACTTCTCGTAGAACCCGCTCGCAACAGGTCATCCACGACCTTCACTCCAGAATTCCTAAGTTTGCTGCCGTATGCAGGCCCTATCCCTTCGATAGTCTCAATATCCTGATCTAAAGCAGTGTACGTTCTTCGTTTTTTAACCTGAGTCGGACGCTTTTCTAGCGGTTTCTTGGACATTGTCACGACTGTGGTTGCTTCTGTAGGTATGGGTTTAGGCGCTGCCGGGTAACTGGGAGCCCTCATCGGCTCAAACTCCCTGCTTTTCGGAGCGGGACTAGCCACAACGTATATCACAAAAACAATAAGCCCCCAAACAAGCCCGTTTATTATACCGTTCAAAATAGTCACGACAGAAAGCCCCAAAATAGATGTTGTTCCCGGAATTCCGAATAAACTAATTATCATGTCCCCGGGAGGTATAACAGGCACAACTAAAGTTACTAAAAAGAGAAGCAGGAAGACTATCGCGAAAACCACTACTTTCGACATGGCTGACTAATATGTTAAAAACATTTATAATATTTTTTAAACTGGAACCTTCCAAGAACAAGCAAACAGGCTCAGAAACAAGCACATACTCAGCTTAACACCAACACCCAACAATTCTCCGCTACAAAACCATGCCAAAACAACAGTTTCCGCCTTTAAATAAGGGGGCTATAGACTTTTCCACGCGTAAAGGAAGCTAATCAGCATATTAAAATCCTAATAGAAATTCATTGCAGAAACTTATAGGGGGTAGAGAAAAACGCACCAGACTCAAATTTTAAAAAACTAAACAAAAAAGAAATAAAAGTGGAAAAATTAGGGTTGCCACTTGTCGATTATGTATTTGGGTATTTCTGAAGAGTCACGTGGTCCCACTTGGACTTTCCAGCCGCTGAGCTCTTCGATTTCACCGCTTATCCTCGACGCTTTGCCTGGAATGATGATTTTCCTGTGCTTAACCTTGTTTTCTATGCCTGTTTCTTTTATGGCGTCTGCCACTTTTTCTGCTGTCAGTTTCCGCCCTGCAACGCCGCTGTCAACCGCTGAACCTTCAGTTTCCACCACAATCAAGTAAGCGTTAGTCTTCGAGCTCTCAATGTCCGATGCTACAGTGTAGTATGTCAAAGCAAAGTTTGTAGTGAACAACACAGGCGAATTCTCATCGGGCGTACCGAACTCTTTCAAGCCAGGCTCCACTGCTACAGGCTTACGTGGGTCAGTGTAAATGTTCTGCCGCAACACCGCGTTCGGAAGAAGCGACCAACCGTCATCACCGTGCATCACAAGAACATCAGCGTACCTGACAATCAGCATAGCTGCCAAGTTAGCTTCACGCCACTTCATAACTTCATCCGCCACTTCACCCTTGTCTACCCAAGCAGCCATCGGAACACCCATCAACGGAAAACCAGCAAGCTCCTCGCCACCCTTGCACGCAGCCCTACGCAACATAGTAAAGTTGTTCAACGTGTCAGCCAAACCCTCATTCGCGAAAGTACCAGGATCCAAAACTAAATCTTGAACACCATAAGCCAACAAAGTCTTAGACAACGACACCAACGCATTCAAATCGTTAGGCGCAGAAACCACCAGCGGGCAACCATACATCAGCGCCAACTCCGCCATATCCTTCCAGTTATCCAACGTAGCCGCATACAACAAAGGCTTAGCCTTCGGCGCAGCCATCAAACCAGCTTCAGCCACAGTCGCGTTCAAAGTACACAGAATCAAAGGCAAAGTAGTTTTTTCAACCACTTTCTTAACAGCAGCCTTGAACTTTTCAGGTTCACCAGACGTGGAGCGAACAGCAATCATATCCAACTTGAGCGTGTAACCGATATACTCGTAACTGAACTGCTCAGTCTTCTTTATGCGGCTCAGCAACTCTTCGTCAGTCATCTCATCTGTAACGTCAATCGCAAGCGCCGTCGGGTTGAAGTACGTGAATTCGTGGCGGTACATGACAAGTTTTCCGCCGAGCTTAACCGCTTTTTCGCCTTCACCAACGACCACTTCTTTGACTGGAGGCTTCAGCATTTCCTTAAGTTGACCGTAAGCTTTTGCGTGTTCCTTCTTCAGCAAAGGAGTACACTGGTCAACATTCACTTCGCGGTTAACGATTTTCGTGGCGAAAGCCATGCAGTTTTCTTCGCCGCACTCTTTACAGTTGGTTTTTGGAAGAAGCTTGTAAATGTCTATGGGGCTTAGTTCCTTTATTCCAGCTTTACGTTTCTTTTCTCTTTCAGTCATACACAATCGCTCCTTTATGGTTTCAGGTAAATCCAGTCAGCAAACTTGGACGCGTCAGCTTTCTTGCCGCTTACCAACTTTCCAGTAACTTCCTTCAACGTCTTCACCGCAGCAGGATGCATCATCATAAACAAGTCCACGCCGGCAAGCAGAAGCGTCAACGCAGTTGTAACTTCCCACAGTGGACCTCTAAGCTCACGAGGCTCCCACTCAGGAGACATCTTAAGCCACGCTTCCCGCGCAGCCCAAGCATTTGTGGTGCCAGAAGACATAGGATGTGCAAGCTCTGGGTCACCCATTAAACCCGCAAGGCGGGCGCGTTCCATGTTGGTAAACGCGTAGTCCAAGCCGTAGCCAAGTGCTGCAGTCGTCAAGTCCATGATAATGTCTTCTTTACCCAGATGATCATACAAACGCCGGTTAAGCTCACGAGCCAAGTTCAGATCCATAGGAGTGAAAGACAACGCCACGTGACCGTTCTTCTTAACGAATTTCGCGCAGCGTTCAACATCCATGTCCTGTGTTAAGGAACTTATCAGGAAACGTTCACCAGCAAAAGTCTCAGTTATTTCAGTGAAAACAGCCGTGTCCTTAACTGGGTCACCGCAACCGCCAATCACCAGTGGCACGTCAACAGCCTGCAGAATCTCTTCCACAGTTTTGACAGCGTCCTTCGGCGTAGCATCCTTCAGCAACGGGTCAATGCTAATCAAGTGAACTGTAACCATGTCCGCGCCGAACTTTTCAACCGCAAGCTTAGCCCAAGCCGCAGGGTCACCAATAACTTCCTTCACATGCATCTTAACAGCCTTAGACAAAGGAAGCGCCATGTCAAAAACGTCAAGGGTAACAACCGGCGGATGCACAACAGGCCGCTCAAAAGTGTAGAAAGCCGGAGAAGTCTCCCCGCCAATGACTACTGAACGACCTCGTGACCCACCTTCGCCTTTAGTAGCACCAAGCTTAACCTCAACGATCTTGCCTGGATACGTCTCGATTGGAGGCATAAACTGCGTCTTCAGCAACTCTGCAGGCTTACCCCTTACACCAGGAGCAGCTCTTAACTGAGGCACAAGTTGCCTAGGCAAGGCACCAGACTCCAACCACAACTCTAAGTCGGCTACTTCCAACTCGAAGTCTTCCAACTCAACCTCCTGAAACTTCGCAAGAAGATCCAGCAGGTCAGGGCTGAAGTTTATTCCGCCGTCTTCATCCTTTTTCTTTTTGTCAGCCAACAGGCTTCACCCTTTAGCTTTTTTTCTCGTCTTTCATCGAACGGATAATAACTTTCTTAGCGTAGATTTTCGCGTCCTTCAGGATTATCTTGAAGCCGCCAGCCATTATAGGCAAGGTTCCAGCCGTCGCCACAGGCATCATAGCACCTTCCTCTGCGGTCACTTCTAGAGGTGCTTCTTCAACTGCCGCCTCTTCAGTCCACCGTGCCATAACAGGGTGATTTTTGCCCTTCAAGAAAGCCTTCAGATCATCAATGTTCTGCACGTCTTCTTCGGTAGCTATCTTGTCTACAACGTCTGCTGGAATGAATTCTTTAACGCGTTCCTTCACTTCCTTTGGCAACCACACTATGCGGTTCCATCCATCGTCAGCAGCAAGGAACTTCTTTGACCGCATGTACTCGATGGACATGCCGTGGAAACCGTCTATTTGCCTTCCGCCCGCAGTGGAGTCCGCGAGAGTTGAGAATGGCAGACCGTTAACTGTAACGCCTTTGAAGCTTCTGTTTACCACGCCGAAACCTTCGACTTCTGGAATGTAGAAAGCAACAGCTTCGAAGCATCCGCATGAAGTGTGCGGGTGGTCAAACGCCGTGTACAGCCAGACTTGTTCGACGTCGCCCAGTGTGCGCTTCTTGACGGCCTCGTTTACGCCTGAAAACTCGCCTTTCTCGGCGTCTATCAATTCGCCTCTTTCGATAGCGAAAACTGGTCCCTTCGGATCGATTTGCGCTGAGGCACGGCCGTCAAACCAGCTGATGGCACCGCAGTTGCTGTAGCGTTGTGGCGTGATAACGCACACGTGGCTTGGGGCAAATGACTGGCAGAGGACACAGCCGTAAAACTTGTCAACTTCCTCGTCTTTCAACCCTCTTGCCTTCGCGTCTCGGGTTTCGTAGATTTGCAAGGCTTCAGAGTAAAGATCTTTAATTTTCGCAGGGTCAGTTATGAAGGTTATTTGCACTTTCTCGATTATGGGAAGTTCGCTCTTGAAAAGCTTGTAAAGCACTTTTCCGATGTACGTGAAAGAGTTCAGCCCTTTCTGGAAAGCTTTCTTGCCCAACCTTATCCAGATGTCGTAGCGCTGGTTAAGGTGCATGAAGCCTTCGATGAAGTTCAGATAGCCGTGTATGCGTCTTTCGATGACGCCTTCAAGCGCCTCTTCAAGCGTAGAGCCAGCAGCTTCAACCAAGATTCCCAGCGGATATGCTTTGCCTTCTTCCATATCTTTAATGTCGGGACCAATTATGGTTATTTTCCCGTCTTCAACTTCGTTCAAGGGTTTAACTTTTGCTAATTCAAATTTTTCTTTAAGTGATGGCCCACCGAGTTCCACCTGCATTTCCTTTCTGCGGATACGCTCGCCTTCGTAAATGACGCCAACATCGACAGGTATATCTTCAAACATTGACATTTTTATTGTCCTCCTTCAAATTTTGAAGTCATGACTTTAAGGTTGTTAGCCCAGTCATCCAAAGACCCGTTTGGATAAGACCAGCTAGCATGCGCATGATAAAGGTTGTCGATAGTCATAGTTTTGAGGTCTGGAGCGAAGTGCTTGAGTCCTGACAGGATAAGCGCTTCCAGGTAATAGGGCAAACCAACGAAGATTGCCAAGTCAGGATGACCTTTGCCGTCTAGTCCCTGCCAGTCTGGATCAACAAGGCGGTTACCTATGTCCATGGCGGACATGAATCCTGCAGGTGTATAACCTCGTTTCAGGAACTCGCTAACCATGTGCGCCGTTGCAACCACTGGAACTTTTGAGGCTTTGGCGAAGTCAATCAGGAAATCAATCAATTGCCTTCCTTCCATGCATCGTTCAGTGGCGTTGCTACCGACCACAAGAAGTGGGCGAGTAGCTCTTTTTATCAGCGCCACAGCTACTTCGGGTTTTGTTATTGGGTTTGCTTTCTTTGTTGCTGCTATTTCAGCACATTGCCAAGGTTCACACGACATTTCATATCACTCCTTCTTTTTCCTTATCATTCTAGGAAGCAACGTTGGGTCCGGAATCACGGTTTCTTTCCAGTTTTTCGCTTTCAGTATCTGTGTGATTTCGTCTTTCATGGTCATGGGTACGTCAGCCATTGTGCGCACGAACCTGTGTATGTCCGGAGGCATAAGTCCGTAGTGCCGCTTGTGCAAGTCAATGTAGTGCGACAGCTTGATTGAACGACCCTTCCATGTATCGTTGGGTCTTAAGCACAGCTTAGCGATGGAAACCATGGCTTCCTGCGGGGTTTCAACCGTCTGGAACAGGTGCTCAGGCGCAGGACCAACGTTAACTTTGTCACCTGTACGTGCATCGTAAACTTCCCAGTTTTCAGGTTTGTCAGCTCTTCCAAGGAGCATTCGCCGGTATTTGCTACCGTGTGGACCGACAAGCACTGGAATGCCTAAGCTCCAGAATCCAGAAGCAATAGATGCCGCTTTCTGCGAGTATGCACCCCAAGCTAAGCCGACCGCGCCTACACGGTTGTGTATGTAATCAGCTATTTCCTCGTAGTTGCCTCGGAGACTGCGTTTAGCGAATATGTTAGCAACTTTTACGGCTGCACCTGCAATGTGAGGGTTAGAAACGCAAGAACCGACGTTAATCACACCGCCAGCCTCAAAGCCACCTGGAAATTCCTCGTAAAGTGTCTTCCCCTCTTCGTTCTTGTAGGAACCAGCGGACATTGCTGAACAACCAGAAGTCATCACTATGAAGCGGCGAAGAGCAAATTCTCTGCATATATCGTAAACGTCTTTACCGCCGTGCGGATAGTTAGCGCAACCTACCAACGCGACAATACCAGGAATTTCACCGAGCACAATTGGACCGCCAGCGCTTCTGATTTCTACGTCTTGAACTGCGCCTCTGCCTGCACGACAAAAGTTCGTTTCCTCAATCATGTTCTTCTCGCCAGCTTTGATTATGAAGCTGTGGATTTCAAGTTTGACTGGGCAAGCTTCTTCACAGCGCCCACATCCGATGCATTCTTCGTATAGGTCGGCTAGTGGCGCAAGGTTTCCTTCAGCTGCGGCTTTTAGTGCTGCGGGGATGTTGAGGTCCTGTGGGCAGCTTCTCTGGCATAGGTTACATTGTCTGCATTTCTTAGCGAGTTCTTTAATCTCGTCAATTTCTGGAAGAGAATTCATTTTCTTACGTAATGGGGCAACCTTCTGAGCTACTTTTACGGCCACTTCACCAACTTTTTCAGGGTCAAGAATCAAAACACCAGGAACTTTGCCACTCACCAAATCTGCCACTATCTCGTCGGCAGGGTCATTTGTGCGATCCTTATACCCTATACAGTTCTTCTCTGACGCAGCGATAACTGGCGCGTGGACGCGTTGAGCCTCTAACGAACAATCTGTTCTGACACATTGTTCATCCAAAACCACTACGTCGGCGAATCCGCCTCGTATAACACGTAACTCCCATGAGATTGGCCCGACAATTTTTGCTCGGTCAAAGTACCTTGAGTTGTCGATGGCAGTGCAGCATAGACCTACAACGTCCATCTTACTGTCAAGTTTGTTATCTTTCATGTAATCGATTATTCCAACTGAAGGAACAACATTGTGACCGATGCATAAAATAACTGGTTTTGATGTGTCGATTGTTCCGATGCCCATTTCGATGAGTGGGGCTTCGGGGTCAGCCTTGGGGAAGTCAAAGACAGAAATTTGAGCAAGGTCTGCAATTTCCATGCCTACTTGGTCGATTCTGCCGGCGTGGAGTGCTTTGGATTCAAAATCTATGTTGTTGGATTCTTGACCTGTGTGCGCAACAGAAAGCAGGTGGGTAACTTGTGATTCGCAGTATGATAGAACCTCGTCCAAATCTCCGAGAGTTTGAGGTCTTATTCCAGTGACAAGTCTCGTAACAGGAGCTTCAACCTTCACATTAAAGCCGCCTACATCCAAAGGATAACGCCGACCATACTTCTCAATCAGGTGGTCAACCACATGGCGGGCGTGTCCATTGTGTGTTGCGGCGCCAATGCAGCAAGCGATAAGTACGATACGTGATGACTGATCGGCTATGTTAAGTCCACAGGCACCACGTTTTCCCGCTGTCAAATCGCACTTGCCATAAGTGCATAGACAGCACAAGTCACAATCCGGCATGTAAAAGGGCTTGTACTTGTTGAGAAGCGTCATGTCCCAGTTTCTCAGAGTAGTCAAACCGGGCATCGGGGTGGGTCCCATGGGTTCCTCCCAAGAGTCATCAACAATTTTTCCTATGGATATATCAAGATTTTTAACAAGACCAGTACTGGTCTTCATTTCACCAATTTTTACGCGCACGTTTTTGCTCGTCAAGTCTAAACCTCTGTAAAGGTTTAGCTAGAACCAACATTACAATCTTTTTAAACTTTTCCAGAAAAATTTAGCAAAAGTCATGATGCATCTACAGGTATGCAATCTTATTGGGAAAAACAAGAGTGAACGAGCGCTTTTTTTAGAGGTAGTCTGCGGTTTTCATTATTTTCTTCACTGAAGCGTAAGCCGCGTTGTCTGAAGGCAGCTCCAGCAGTGATTTTCCTTCAAGAACGTATTCATCCAAGGTTGGGTCTGCCGCTATTTTTCCCAAATATTTGAAGTTCAAGGTGGTTTCTGCTTGAACCCCGCGCTCCTCGGGGAACCTGTATCCGCCTATGAGGTAGAAGTTGTCGAACTGCACGTCAACTTCTTTGGTGATGCGGTGTGCTCTTTTGACGTGGTCAATGGACTTCTTTGAGTGATCCAGAATGTCGAAGATGTCATTCACTTTTGAAGTTATGCGCCGGTTTAAGTGTTCAATACCTGCTGGCGAATCGATAAGTACATACTTGTAGTTCTTGGTTAACGACCCCAATGCGCCTTTCAACGCCGAGTTTGGCATGCAATAGCAGCCTTCAACCCATTTTGTGCCAACAGATAAGAAGTCGAAGTGTTCACTTTCAAACAAGCCTTTCTCCCAAATCTTGCTTTCTATTCGTTCTGTGGGTGGAACTCCTACGGTTGTTCCGCCTTTTTCAATGAAGGTGCTGACAAGCAACTCGGCGATTGTGGATTTCCCAGCTTCTTTCAAATCTACTCCCAGCATTTCAGCTAGGTTCTGGTCGGGGTCAGCGTCCACCAGCAACAACGGAGTTTGACCAGTTTCAATGAAGCATTTCGCCATTAAAGCCGTGAAGCTTGATTTTCCAGTTCCTCCACGACCAATTGTTACAAGAGTCTTCATCAAAACATAACCCCATAAACTCAGATGTCTTTCTTAAGAAGCACGTCGCATATATTGTCTATGGCGCGTACCGCGGCAATCTCCTTGTTCTTAAGCGGTGTTTCCCCAAGCGTGTCCGCTTCAATAACTTTCACGTCAAACGGAATGAAAGTGAGGATGGATAAACCGTTTTTCTCGGCGAATCTTGTGACTGCTTCTTTCTGCTTTTCGTTCATGATTCTGTTTCCGACGAGGAAGAGATGCTGCATTCCAGCGTTTGCTGCCAAGTCATGTATGTGCTTGGCTATTTCAAGGGATTTCAAGTTTGAATCCGCAACAATCAACAAAGCGTCTACTTGCCGCGCGGTTCCTCTGCCTATGTGCTCAACGCCTGCTTCAAAATCTAAGACAACAGCTTCGTTGCGGTCCACGATTAAATGTCGGAGCATAGCGCGTATGACGGCGTTTGGTGCGCACATGCATCCAGCTTCCATGGCTTTGACGGTGCCCATCACTATCAGGTTCACGCCGAAAGGAGTAGCTGTAGAATACTCGCGCACTATGTCATCCACAGTGAAGGATAATCGGTAAACGCCAGAGTAGCCCGTGCCAGTTTTAGATTCAACAAGCTCCTTATTCTCGGATATTGGCACAATTTTTCGGGCTTCCTCCGCGGATAAGCCCAAAGTTAAAGCGAGATTAGGCGAGGAATCAGCGTCTATAGCCATAGTTTTCAACCCGCGCTCAGCGAAACCCCGTGCAAGACCCGCAGCAATCAGGGTTTTGCCGACACCACCTTTACCAGAAACTGCGACCTTCATCGTTCTCACAACTAGGAAAAATACTTGCGTTTGATAGTTTATTTACGTTTCCTTGAAACAACAAGAAATTGGATATGCAAAAGATTTTTTAATCCAAACCTATCTCCCCTTTAGCCGAGATGATATCTCGATGAAAATACTAAATGAGTTTGTACCAACACGGAAATTTGAGAAACTTGCTGAAGAACTTAAAGATCTAGTTGATGGATGGAACGTCACTGACAGCGCTGCTGGTTTTCCTGCAGCAAGCGGTGTAGTTGTAAGCTGCATACTCAAACACAAATACCCAGACAAATACGTTGTACCCATATTCATTCTCCACTACAAAGGTTCAGTTGAAGTGGGCGGTTTAGCTTTAGCCTCTGACATTATTGGACTCGATGGATTAATCGTCACAATGGGCGACAAACCCCATTTTGGTGAACCCATTAAAGAGTTAAAGTCATCTGAGGGTGCCCGAGAATTCTTGCGAGCTAACGTGAAACTCAAGAACCTAAAACTAGGATGCTTGCTCTCTTCTAGACGGTCTCTGGAAGATAACATTGAACGTGTAAGAGGCGACTGGGACTTCATCTACTTCATGAGGCTTGAAGACAAAACCCTCCCAATGCTTGAAGCAGTAGCAAAAGAATGCAAGAAACTGAACAAACCGATCTTCGCATACTTCCTAGTAGCCACAGACAAAAACAAGAAAACAATGGAAATGATTGGCTGGCCAGCAACCACAACAATGGACAAAGTTGAAGAAACCGCTGCAAAGCTGGATGGTCTCGTTGACGGCATAATTGCAACATGTGCCGGAGACGCTGAAGGCGACAAAGAGATGCTGCAGAAACTGCAGAAGTTCAGAAGCTAAAAAGGCTTAATCACTGCAGAAAAAGAGACGCTTTAGTCGTCTCTTCATCAAAAGTTTCCACCTTAAATCCTTTTTTCTTGCATAACTGAAGCATTTTGTAGTTGCTAGCGCTCACGTAACCGTAGATTTTATCCACACGCATATCTTTCCCGATCTCAACAAGCAGGTCCATAAGCTTAGAGCCGAGCCCAAGACCTTGCAGTTCATCGCCAACTAAAACAGCGAACTCACCGCTTTTCCCGCCAGGTTCAAGAATTAACCGCACAGCCCCGATTATTGGCTTGTTGCCATCTTGAAGTTCTGCCACAACGGCGATTTCCCGGTCGTAATCCAAATTACAGTATCGCGTTAACATTTCATGGGACATTTCTTTTATTATCTCGAAAAACCTGAACCGCATAGTTTCTACAGAGAGAGACTTCAAGAACTCGTTGAAACGATTTTCGTCTTCAGGCTTCACTGGGTGAAGCAGCACTTGAGTGCCGTTTTTTAGGCTCCTAGCGGCAATGTACTTCTTAGGGTAAGAAGCGATAAGGAGTTTATCTTGATGTTCGGCAACTTCGCGCATCATTCTGTCCCACTCTATGACTATTCGGGCGTCAACCGCCATTGCACTATTTTCGTTGACAATCAAGGGGTTTATGTCAATCTCTTTTATTTCTGGAAAATCTGTAACAAGCTGCGAAAATTTCACCAGAATTTTCTCAATAAGTGCGACGTTCAGAGGATGCCGCGTGGATGCCGCGTGTTTGTAAATGGCGGTGTCTTCTATCAGCCGTCTTGCAAGTGTCTGGTTCAGCGGTGGAAAACCAATACTCACATCCTTGAACATTTCAGCGGCGGTTCCACCCATACCGAAGAGGATTGTGAAGCCAAACTGATCGTCTTTTTTGGAGCCTATAATCAGTTCATGTTCCTTTTCGCGTATCATGGGCTGAACAGTGACGCCTTGGAACTCAGCTGCGCGGCTGTAGTTTTTGACTCTGTTAGCTATCTCTCCGAACAGGGATTTTGTTTCCCATTTAGAACAAACGTTCAATATAACGCCTCCGATTTTGGATTTGTGCGAAATCTGAGGAGATAGAGCTTTCAGGACTACAGGGTAACCTATTTCGGAAGATGTCGCGATGGCTTCTTTAGGGGTCCGCGCCACAAGCGTCTTCACGGTTGGAATCTTGTAGGCTTCCAAAAACCGCATGGACTCAGGTAAAGTGAGGACTTTTCGTCCCTCGCGGAAAGCTTGCCTGAGAATTCCCTTCAGAAAGGTTGAGTTGGGTTGCTCCACTGGTAGAGCTTCAGGAGTTTGATATAGAAGCTCCAGGTTTTGAGTGTAATTGTACATGTACATGAAGGTTGAAACAGCCTCTTCAGGAGATGTAAATGATGGAATCCCGTTTCTTTGAAGGATACGGCGAGCTTTCCAGCAACTCTCGTCTTCGCTCATCAAAGCCGTAAGAATAGGCTTCCTAGTTTGCTTTGACAAGTCAACAAGTGTCTTTGCAAGGTCAACGGGTTTTGTTGCACCCTGATGGGTGTAGATAACCAAGAAGCCGTTGCTGTTGGGGTCTTTCAGGCATATCTCCAGCACACTTCTGAACCTGTTTGGGGTAGCTTCCTCATAAATGTCAATGGGATTTGCTATGCTGCAGTAAGAGGGCAAAACACTCTTCAAAGCCTTAACAGTTTCATTGCTTAACCTTGAGAGTTTTCCATCTCTTGCGATGAGGTGGTCTGTAGCCATTATCGCTGGTCCTCCCGCGTTGGTGATTATTGTTAGGTTTGGATTAGTCGGGTTTGGCTGCATCGCCAAAGCTTCTGCACAGTTGAAGAGTTCGCGTATAGCCTCAACACGGACGATACCAGCACGTCTAAAAGCCGCGTCATACACTGAGTCTTCTCCGCCTAAAGAGCCACTGTGAGAGAGTGCAGCTTCACTGCTTTCTTTGAAACGTCCAGCCTTCACCAGCACGATAGGCTTGGTTCTGCCGGAGCAGCGTGATGCGCTCATAAATTTTCGGCCGTCTTTTATTGATTCGACGTAGAGCACAATGCTTCTGGTCTGAGCATCAATCCCGAAATAATCGATTAAGTCTCCGAGGTCTACATCAAGAATTGAGCCTGTTGAAACCACGGCGCTGAATCCAACTTGGGCTTCCGAAGCCCAGTCCAAAGCTGAAGCGCATAAAGCAGCGCTTTGTGAGATGAACGCGATTTTTCCAGGGCGTGCCTGCTTGTCGGCGAAAGTGGCGTAGAGGTTGATTTTTGGTCTAATCACACCTAAACTGTTAGGTCCGATTATGCGCATGCCGTACTTTTTTTGATGCGCCAGAAGCTGCTTCTCTAGGCGCGCGCCGTCATCGCCTGTTTCTTTTAACCCCGCTGATATTATTATGACCCCGGCGACTCCAGCCTTTCCGCATTCTTCGGTTACTTGCGGGACTGTGTGTGCTGGTGTAGCTACTACTGCGAGGTCGATTTTGCAGGGGATTTTGCTGATGCTTGGGTAAGCAGTTATTCCCTGAACTGCCTGCCTGAAAGGGTTCACGGGAAAAACCTCGCCTTTGTAGCCTGCTCCTGTTAGGTTGCTGAAGATTTTGGCTCCTATGGAACCTTCTCTGTTGCTTGCGCCTACAACGGCTATTCGTTTAGGATTGAAAATGCGGTTGAGGTTTTCGATTCCCAAGTTTGGCTGTTCCCTCGTTTCGTAGAAGTAACTTTTTGAATAAATGTATAGAACGTGCATGGTTTTTAAAACTTCTCGGAACCTCCAAGAGACTACTTGAAGCGGATTGAACAGCATTTGGGTGTGAAAGGCGTTTTCTTGAAGTAGATAAACTTAAGTTTTATTGCAGGGTTAGCCATTCAAGCCTAAGAAAGGGAGGTTTGCAACGTGGAATCCGTTGAAGTAATTGCTGTTGAGAATTTACCGTTAATAACGGAAGGGGATAACCTAGCTGAACTCATCTGCAACGCAGCTGAAAAACAGAACACGCCCATACAGGAAAAGGATGTGGTAGTTATCACTCATGTTGCTGTTTCGAAAGCCGAGGGAAACGTGGTTAACCTTGACGAAGTCGTGCCGTCGGAACGGGCGAAGGAAATAGCACGGGAAACCGACAAGGACCCCGCTTTAGTTGAGGCGATTCTCAGGGAGACAAAAGAAATCGTGCGCATGCGCCGTAACAGCCTAATCACAGAAACCAAGAACGGAATAGTTTGCGCAAACGCGGGAGTCGACAGGTCAAATATTGAAGGCGAAAGAAACATAGTGTTACTGCCTAAAGACCCCAACGCGTCAGCTCAGAAAATCAGGCAAAAAATTGAAAGTATAACGGGTCGTGATGTTGCCGTGATTGTTTCGGATACTCATGGTCGCCCGTTTAGGATGGGGGAGATTAACGTGGCGATAGGCGTGGCGGGAATCAAACCGATAAGGGATAGGCGCGGAGAAAAAGACCTGTTTGGATATGTTTTGAGAATCAAACGAACAGCTGTTGCTGATGAATTAGCATCCGCGGCAGAACTTGTGATAGGCCAAGCGAACGAGGGTATACCCGTCGCCATCATAAGAGGGTACAAGTATCAGGCAGCGGAAAAAGCTTCGGCAACCGAGCTTACTAGGCCGAAAGAGAAGGACTTGTTCAGGTAGTTGATTTGGGCGGGAGACAAGAAATGAGCACAAACGCCATTAAAGAGGTCAGCGAGCGACTAGTGAAAGCTGGCAGAGAACTGCATGAGCAGGGATTAGTGAGGGGAACTAGCGGGAACATAAGTGCGAAAATCCCTGGTACAAACACGTTTCTGATAAAAGCGTCTGGCGTGCGTATGAGATTCTTGAAGCCTGAAGAACTGGTTCTTGTAGACTTGCAAGGTAACAAGGTCAAAGGAGAATTGAATGTTTCTTTGGAGACTCCTATACACTCGGCGGTTTACGGAGCGCGGAGTGATGTGCAGGCGGTTGTGCACACGCATGCGTCCACGGCCACGGCTTTTGGAATTGCTAAAACGGAGATTCTTCCATTGCAAGTGGAGATGTTTATGCTTCTGCCAAAGGGGGTTCCCGTTGTTTCCTTTGAGCAGCCGGGTTCTGAAGCGCTTGCGGAGGCTGTTCAAAGAAAGATTATGGGTTATGACGCGGTTATTCTTGAAAATCATGGTGTTGTAACCGTTGGCTCAACTATAGAAGCAGCTTGCAACTTGAACGGAATGGTTGAAGAGGCCGCTAAGATTCAGTTTTTGGCTATGACGCTGGCGGGTAGAGACGTGTTGGATTTGGCTAAGTTAAAGGAAAAGTTCAAAACAGAGAATACATTAGAATAGCAAAAAACGTGAAGGAAGATGAGGTAGTGACGGACACTAAAACGCCTAAAGAGTTTTTCGAAAAAGTGTTGCCCATCAGGTTTAAACCAGAAAAAGCTGCGGGCATTGATGTTACAGTTCAGGTAAACATCACCGGACCCAACGGTGGCGATTGGGTAGTTACAATTAAAAACCAGAAATTGGAGGTCAAAGAGGGAACGCATCCTTCGCCTACGCTGGAACTTAAGATGGCAGAAGCGGATTACATGAATCTGATTAATGGTAAAATGAGCGGCGAAAAAGCTTTTATGACGGGAAAGGTCAAGTTCAAAGGTAACATTGGTTTGGCGCTACGATTGAGGGAAACAGGCTTCCTTTAGAAGGTCCCGGCGCGAGCGAAAAAAGTTAAGAGCTTTTTGCGGCTCTTACAACTTTATCCATTCTTATTTTTTGGTTTTGCCTTTTGATTTCACCATTTCGCGGGCAAGAAACAGGAAAGTAGGAGGTAAAGTGTTTTTTTCTTCGTCCAGATTGATTAAAAACGTGTTCATTTCGGTTATGCTTTCGCCCATGGCATGTTTTACGAAACTTCTGAATTCGTCGTAAGAGGAGTAGTCTTTGTGAAATGAACCTATTACCGTGTCGTATCCTAAGCCCATTCCGCGGTGAATTAAGACAACCCCGAACGGGTCTTTACCTATTGTTTCGGGATGTGCGTTCCGAAAGCCTTCAATGTCTTTCATGGTTACTTTTGGGTCTAATTTCACAAAGTTTAGAGCCATTATGGCATAGCCGATTTTGTTGAAGTTGGGAATAATTGTGTATTCTTTGATGTATCCTTCTTTTTCCAGTTTGCTTCTAAGTCTTGTTGTGGTGGGTTGTGAAACTCCTATTGCCTTAGCTAATTCCCTATCGCTTCTACGAGAATTTTTCATAAGCTCGGAAAGCAGCTTCCGCTCCAATTCTTTCAATATTTACCCTTCTCCTTTCTCCCTAACAACTTTAAATGACACTACTTGAACTTATTTCCAAAAATAAACGCAAAAATCTTCCTTATTAACTTGTCGCGGAAAGCATAAACGAAAATTACTGAGCGAGTTTATCCGATTTCTTTAGGCAAATTATCCTCGCTATCTTGAAGGGTTAAGGCGCCTCAATTTTAAGAATTGCCTGTGAAGCCTCAGCGTCAAGTTCGCAGAGGAAACGCGGCAACTCCTCTCGGACCACTTTAAAATGTTCCTTAAACAAACCGCCATTAGCGTACAAACCAGCTCTGCATGGTTTCCTCGAAGAGGCCCACTTTACCTGAAAGGCGCGTTAGTTTTTATCTCCATGATGTGCATTTGAGTGCTTTTCCGAAAGTGAAGTGGATGTCACACAATAAAGAGATAATTATTTCCTAACTAGTGTGTTATAGACACTCGACATAACTTTACACTCAAGATTCAAACCTTGATTTTGCTTTGAAGTCAACCTATTTATAGAGGGGGTATAAGCTTTTTCATGCGTCAGAGAATACATCATCGCAGCCTGTCAACCTGCCCAAATTGTCGCGCATGTCATCGCTTTGGCAAATCTTAATAATCTTTCTGCTAATCTCTGTATGCGTGAAGTGGAATGAAAAGGAAGTTAATGGAAATACTCGCTTGCCCCATAGATAAACATCACCCGCTTGAACTTCACGTTTTTGAAGAGAAAGACGAAATAACTGAAGGCGTAATCGTCTGCCCCAAATGTTTGCGATGGTACCCAATACGCGACGAAATCCCAGAAATGCTGCCTGACGAACTACGCAAAGAAGCTGAAGACCTGCCTTTTTTGAAGAAATGGAAAGCCAACATACCCGAAAAAATAGTCTCTGAAGGTAAACCTTTCAGCCTGAAACGTTAAAGGAAAACTATCTCAGCTTTATCGCTTGGTTCTTTGCCGAAGACCGCAATGCAGCTTCAGCGATTTGCAGTGCTTTTAATCCATCGACTCCCGTTATCAACGATTTCTTCTTTTCTAATACACAATCTGCAAAATGCTGAAGTTCACATTTTAACGGTTCCTGCCACGGATACCTCGGCTGCAAGTTTTCTTTTGGCTCTTCAATCCACAGCTCTTGTGTCATGTAGTCCAATCTCATTATCGCGTCGCTTCCAGTAACAGTCAAAGTTCGCGTTTTGTAGGGTGTCAACCAGTTAGATTCTATAAACGCGCTTTTTCCGTCTTCATAGGTGAGCATTATTTGGGCATAATCTTCAAACTTTCTGTGCCTCATGCTTCCAGTTTTCGCGTAAACGCCTATTGGGTCCTCATTGGATATGTATCGCATAACATCTATGTCGTGAATCGCCGTGTCTTTGACCACTCCCACGTCACCTATTCTCTCAGGCCACTGGGAAACTCGTTTCGCAGTAGCGCACACGAATTCGCCTATTTTCTTGTTTTCAACCGCTTCTCGAATATGTTGCAGCCCTGGAATAAACCGCATCAAAAAGCCTACTGTCAGATGCAAGTCGTTGTTTTCAGCGACTTCCAAAAGTTTTTCTGCTTGTTTTGTGTGGGTAGCCATGGGTTTCTCAACTAAAACGTGCTTTCCCGCCCTTAACGCTTTAAGGGCTTCTTCGGCAAGTTTTGTTGACCACGTACACACGCTTACTGCTTCGACAGCTTCGTTTTTCAACATTCGGGAATTGTTTGTGTACGCTTTCACGCCGAACTGGTCAGCTACAGCTTTTGCTCTCTCTCGGTTAACGTCACAAATAGCCACAAGCTCGGTGGATTCCAGCTCGCTGTAAACTCTAGCGTGGTTTTTTCCCCAGAAACCTGTTCCTACTACTGCAGTACCCAGTTTTTTCATTTCTTTTCAACTCCTCTTCCTAAGCCACGATATGTAAAGCCTTTGCGTTCAACCTTTTTAGGATCAAACATTCCTGTTAAATCAACCATTGCCACTGGCATTTTCATTACAGCTAGCAACCTCTTAAGGTTTAAACGTTTAAACTGGTCCTGCTCAGTCAACACCACTATGCAGTCTGCTCCTTCCACTGCCTCTTTCATGCTTCTCTTTAACACGCGCGCAACATCTGACAAAACATTTTTTGAAAACAACGGATCATAGAGACTTGCTTTCGCGCCTCTTTTTTCCAGCATTTTAACAAACATTGTCGTCGCTGTTTTTGGTTTCGCATTACCAAACACAGCAACTCTTGCTCTTCTTAATGTCTTCCCGCAACTTCGCAGCGCATCTTTTGTTAAATTAATTGCGTGTCTAACCATGTCTTCGTTTATTTTCCTAGCTAACACAGGAAGCCTAAGCTTAGCGTTCAGATTCTCCGCGCTTTCAAGCAAAAGATACGCTTCATTTCTGTTAACTTCTTCCGCTTCAACAGTCGGCGAAAAACTTGCGCCATTCACATCTACAAGTTTTAATGTTTCAAAATAGTCTATGCCTGCGCTTTCACAGAAAACCGCCAACTCGTTAGCTAAAGCCAAATTAACATCCTGCTTGGCAATCGTGAAAAGTGAAGCAGCTTCCGCTGTCTTAAAGTCTGAAACCTGCTTCACATTTTTTCCTGTTATTACTCCCAGAACCTTCGCAGCCGAGTCTATACTGGTTCCATCTAACGCGGCAACTTTCAACTCTTGATTTGCGATTGAAGCTGAAGGTTGCCTGCCAAAAAATTGGATTGGATTGTAAACCAAGCCAAAGTCTTCTCCCACCCTGAGCCCTGACGTGTTTTCCAGAGTTTCCTTGACCACTCCTTCGGTGAAACCTAAACCCGCTATGCCTCCATAAATAAACAATGCACCTCGGCTAAGTGCCTTTCCAACTTGCTTGCAGGTACTTTCTACTTCTGAGTAGTCTGGCTGTTTCTTACCGTCAATTTTCGCAGTAAGCGTCACGACAATTATATCGCTCTGGGAAACCGCGTTTTGTAGCTCGCTTGTTACGCTTAGTCGCCCTCTCCTCAAAAAACTCTTCAATTTAGGTTCTATTTCGCGGTCAGAGAACACTGTTTTCCCTTTTGACAGGCACTTCACCAAAGTTTGGTCTGCATCAGTGCAGATTACTTTGAAACCTGCTTCAGCAAAAGCAGTAGCGTAAACAACTCCTTTTTCGTCGCATCCTACAACACATACAGTGTATTTTACGCGTTTCTCCTTAGTATCTATCTCTTCGGGTTTCAAGTGTAGGACTGCAGGCATGAACAAGTATTCCCCATTTCTCAAACGCAACCTTCTTGGACATTTAAATGGCTGCAAGGATTTGTTTGAGCGTTATACTGTAGTCTTCGACTAGCTTTAATGCTTTTTCTTGATTTTTTGCTTCCGCATATAACCTGTAAGTGGGTTCTGTTCCGCTGGGTCTCACGAGGATGGCGCTTTTGTCTTCAAACCAGATTTTCACGCCGTCAATGGTGCTCACATTCTCGCCTTTCACCTGCTCAAGCAGCTTTCTATGCACCTTCTCTTTCTTGTCCTCTGCGCACTCAACCTTTCCTTTCTCAATGAAATACTGCGGTTGCTCAGCGACTAGCTCCGAAAGCTTCTTTCCCGTCTTAGCCATAATGTCCAAAATCAGGGCAGTTGTCATGGCTCCATCACGAACCGCTTGGTGAGGACCAAAGAAAACTCCGCCGTTTTCTTCTCCGCCTAACTTAGCTTTCACTTCTTTCATAGTCTGCGAAACCGTCACGCTACCCACTTTAGTCCACACGATTTCGCCCCTGTAAGCCTCAGCAACATCCTTGATAAGCGTCGAAGAACTCACAGGCGTAACTATCTTTGCATTAGGATTTTCAATAAGAAACTGTTTTTCAACCACCGCGAAAGTTTTGTCTCCCCAGTAAATCTCGCCGTTCTCGCCAACGAATATTGACCTGTCAGCGTCACCGTCGAAAGCTACACCTAAATCTGCACCCACTGCCTTCACGGTTGCAGCCATCTCCTGTAGGTTTTCTGGTCGTGGTTCCGGCATTCTTCCAGGGAAAGTTCCGTCAATGTTCGCGTTTATGGTTGTGACTTTGCATCCTATTTCTCGTAGAAGCTGTGGTGTTGCCAAGCCGCCTACGCTGTTCGCAGCGTCTATTACAACGTGGTATTTTTTGTCTGTTATTTTGGGAATGTTCACGTGTTTCTTTACGGCTTCGATGTATTCTTCGTTAACCGCGGCTAATTCGTGTTTTGCTCCTAGTTTATTCCATTCGGCGAATACGGTTTTGTCTTGGAAGTAAATGTTTTCTATTTTAGTTTCTTGTTCGTGTGAAATTTCTATACCGTCGTTCCAAATGACTTTTATGCCGTTATATTCGGGTGGGTTGTGGGATGCGGTGATTATTACTCCACCACCCATGCAGTGGTTTTTCACGGCGTATTGCAGTGCTGGCGTGGAAGCCATTCCTGCGAAGAACACGTTGCATCCTGTGGCTGTTAACCCTGAGATTACGGCTTTGGCGAACATTGGTCCGCTGGTTCTGGCGTCGTGTCCAACCAGCAAGTTTTTTTCGCCGAAGAATGTTCCGATTGCTGAGCCTACTTTTATGGCTATTTCGGGGGTTAATTCTTTGTTTACTAGTCCGCGGATGCCGTTTGTTCCGAAAAGCTTGTTTGAGGTTATTTTCTCATCTCCGTGTTTTAACAGATGCTTGTGGGTTTTAATATGTTTTCAGAGACTTCTTTTGCTGGGCAGACAGTGGTTTTTTTTGCGATTGTGATGTTGTCTCTGATTTTTGCGTGGTCGCCGATTATGCAGCCTTTGCCGATTTTGACGTTTTTGCCGATTTTTGCTCCTTCACCTATTATTGCTCCGTTTATTACTGTGGAGTCGTCGATTTTTGTGTCTGGCAGAATTACTGTCTCTTTTATCTGTACGTTTTCTCCGATTGTCACGTTTTTTCCTATTATGGCGTATGGACCGATAACTGCGTTTGCTCCTATGTTTACGCCTGTGTCAATTGCGAAGGGTTTTTTCGCGTTGATTGTGTTTTGGTTGTTAGTTTTTAGTGTTTTGGCGTTGTCTAGGATGATCTTGTTTGCTTGCAGGTACTCGTCTGGTTTGCCTATGTCCATCCATAAGCCGTTTATTTTGTGTCCGTAGAGTTTGCCTTCTTTGACTAGTTTTGGGAAGATTTCGCGTTCCATTGAAACGTGTTTTCCCTTTGGGAGGTAACTGAAGATTTCGGGGCTTAGCACGTATATTCCAGCGTTTATGAGGTTAGTTGGCGCTGTGCCTTTGGCTGGTTTCTCTATGAACCGTGTTATTTTGCCTTTTTCTGTTAATTCGGCAACGCCGTATCTGGTTGGGTCTTCCACTTCGCAGAGGGCTATTGTTGCTAATGCTTTGCTTTTTTTGTGGGTTTCAAGAATTTCCGCGTAATCCAGTTCTGCGAATATGTCTCCGTTTAAAACCAAGAAAGGTTCTGAGTGTCCGATGAGTTTTTCAGCGTTTTTTATTGGTCCACCAGTTCCCAGAGGCGTTTTCGGAGGGTCAATAGAGTACTTTATTTTTAATCCGTGTTTTGGGATTCGCTGATTTTTTATGTGGAACGCTGTTAATCCGTTGACCGCTAGTATTGCTTCTTGGATGTTGTTTTTTGCGAGTCTTTCGTAAATCCACTGAAGCAGAGGCTTGTTTACTATTGGAAAAAGGGTTTTGGGTCTTGTGCAGCTTAACGGTCTTAGTCTGGTGCCGAATCCACCTGCAAGGATTAAAGCTTTCAGTTAACGTCAACCTCTTTTTTTAGAGGCTTATACTATCTGCACGTTTTAATATAAACCGTTATGTTGAAACGCTTTTTGCCTATTGAAAAAACAAATTGATAACTTTAAGTTACGGAATGTGCTCTTGCTGACTGATATGCGATTTTTTTCTATAGCCCCCCTATATATAGAAACTATATAAAGGGAAAAATGACCTGGGCAGGTCTCTCTTTTCAGGCGCTTATTCCCATTCTATGGTTGCGGGGGGTTTGTGGGTTACGTCGTAGACTACTCGGGTGACTTCTGGTATCTCGTTTGCTATTCTTGTGGAGATTTTCTCTAAGACGGGGTAGGGGATTTGGGCGAAGCTTGCGGTCATGGCTTCACGGCTTTCCACAACTCTGACTGCAACGACGTAGCCGTAGGCTCTGGAGTCGCCTTTGACGCCTGTGGCTTTAGTGTCCGTTAAAACCGCGAAGTACTGCCAAAGGTTTTCTGCCAACCCGTTTTTTTCGATTTCTTCTGTTACTATTTTGTCTGCTTTCTTTGCGATTCTGACTTTTTCTTCGGTTAATTCGCCTATTATCCTGACTGCTAGTCCAGGTCCTGGGAATGGTTGTCTATTGACTATCGCTTGGGGTAAGCCAAGCATTTTGGCGACTTTCCGAACTTCATCCTTGTATAGGTCGCGTAGGGGCTCCAAGATTTTTTTGAATTTGATTTTTGCGGGGAGTCCCGCAACGTTGTGGTGTGATTTTATTTTGTCTGAGTGTTTTCGGAAGCCTGATTCGATTCGGTCTGGGTAAATGGTGCCTTGAAGCAGGTATTCCGCGCCTGTTTTGACGGCTTCCTCTTCGAAGACTCGTATGAATTCTTCCCCGATGATTTTCCGTTTCTTTTCAGGGTCAGTCACGCCTTCAAGTTTCTTCATGAAACGTTCTTGCGCGTTTGCTCTTACAAAATTGATTGGTAATTTTTGAAAAGTATTCTCGATGGCTTCGGGTTCGCCTTCCCGCATGAAACCGTGGTCAACGAAAACCGCTGTAAGCTTGTCTTTCAAAGCTTGGGCTGCGAGGGCGGTTGCGACGCTGGAGTCTATGCCTCCGCTTAAGCCTATTATGGCTTTGTCTTCGCCTGCTTCCGTTTTTATCTCTTTAACCATTTTGTCTATTATGTCTCCCATCTGCCAGTTGGCTTCGCACTTGCAGACTTCAAAGATGAAGTTGCGGAGCATGAGCAAGCCGTTTTCTGTGTGTATGACTTCTGGATGCCACTGCAAGCCGTAGATGGGTTTTTCCTTGTGTTTGAAAGCGGCGACTGGACAACTTTGGGTGTGAGCTAAAACCTCGAATCCAGGTGGCGGGGCGAAAACTGTGTCGCCGTGGCTCATCCAAACTTTTTCTTTCTTGCCTGCGCCTTCGAGCACGCCTACGGTTTTGTCAATTTCCACCTGCGCGATTCCGTATTCTTTGCAGGTTGCGGGTTCAACTTTTCCTTTGGCTATCTGCGCAATGAGTTGATGCCCGTAGCATAAGCCTAGAATCGGAACGTGCACCTCTAAGATTTTAGGGTCAAGTTTCGGCGCGTTTGGTGTATAGACGCTTGAGGGTCCTCCTGACAGAATCAAGCCTTTCACGTTGAATTTTTTGTTAAGGGCTTGGACTTCGTCTGGCGTGATGTCGTGGGGCACGATTTCAGAGTAAACTCCATGCTCCCTGATTCTTCTGCCTATTAGATGGCAGTATTGTCCCCCGAAGTCCAGCACTAGTATAGTGTCATATTTCATCGTCATTTTGACGTGCTCAGGTACTTTGGGGTTTGCTCTAGTAATTTAAGATTGCTATCGTGTTATTGTCAATTACAAATATGCTTGGCTTTTCTCAGTCCTATCTAACAGCTCTTTTTTAAAGGCCCCAGCATTTCATTTTCAGCGAGAGAAACTAAACTTATATAAATATAATCGGCTGATTATCAGAAGCGTGTTTCGAAAAGGTTTGTTTGATTGGAAAAACGTGTAAGAGGCAACTGTTATGGAGTTAACTGAAACTGACAAGAAAATCTTGAAGAACCTTTTGGAAGATGCCCGTTTTTCAAGCAGGCAAATAGCTAAAAACGTGGGTGTTTCTGTTGGCACCGTGCTTTCAAGAATCAAGAAGATGGAGGACGCTGGTCTAATAAAGGGTTACTCTGTCATTTTGGACCACGAAAAAATAGGCTACGAGCTTACTGTCGTGACGGAAATAACGGTTTCGAAGGGCAGGCTTGTGGAAATGGAAAACGCGATAGCCAAGATGCCTGGTGTATGCGGCGTTTACGACGTAACAGGCTTGACAGACGCCGTTATTATTGGAAAATTCAAAAGCCGAGAAGACCTTGGCAAGTTCACAAAGCACCTACTGGCTTTGCCGTATATTGAGCGAACAAACACGCACGTCGTATTAACAACTGTGAAAGAAAATTTCCGCCTGCTCTGAAACGATAAAGCCGTTTAGCGTTTTTAATTTTTGGTATTTTGGGTTCTGGGCGGGCGATGGCTATTATAGTGTCTGAGGTAAAATACCTAAGAACTTGTGCTTTTGAAGAGTTTTTTACGCATCACCCAGAATACGATTATAACCACGATTATCGCTGCAATGATTGCTAGAATGTAGATTAGGCTTGAATCGGGTTGCCCAGTTATCGAACCCTCATTTGTTATGGCGATTGTTCCGCCTGAAGGTCCCACAAATTCTCGTCCTTCTGGGCCTATAGAAGTCAGAACTGAACTGGTGACGTTTTCGATGAATGAAACATTGAATGTGATGCTGCCGTTATTACCGTTGTAGATTAGGATTCTGGCGGTGTTAGATGTGGTTTTCACGAACCATTTTTCCGCGGTTAATTCTGCATTATTAATCAAAGTCAAGCTATCGCTGGAAGTAAGGTTGCTGTCGATAAATTTCATGGAATCCCAGTTTGTAATGCTGGTAGACCCCGAACCAGAGAACTGAGAGTTTTCGAAAACAATTGGACCGCTACTTGACAGGATTGTTGACGCGTCAACTCCTGAATTAGAACCTGTGCAGTTGGTTAAGCTAACTTCGCCAGTGTTTAGGTAGTTAATCTTTCCGCCATTGTTGACGAATGAGCATGATTCCCATGTGGCGTTGTCACCCAAAATGTTTACGTCACTTTTTTTTCCATGAGATGCCCCTGAAATGTCCATGCTGCATTCAGTCGCGGTTAGGGTCCCAGTCAAAGTGTTGACGTTCAATTTTCCGCCGTAGTTAACGTCAAACACGCCTTGATTGAGTTTCAAGTCTCCGCTGTTGAATATTTCAATTTTCCCCTCAGCGCCGTTCATAACGAAAGTTGTTGTGTTAAAAACAGCAACACCATAATTTGTGATGAATGTTCCGTCAAACTGGTCCTTGAAGTACCCATTTTTCATAACCAGTGACCCCGTGTTTTTCAGGTACGCGTAGCCGCCAAAAACATCGATTGACATGTCAGTCATAATGCATTGGCCCTCGCTATTAACACTCAATGTCGAGTTCCCTATCACTGTTACGTGGCTGGTTTCAAGGGTTAGTGTACCCGTGTTCTGTATTGTAAAATTGGCGTGGTCACACCTTATTTGAGTGCTATCAATAATTAATTCGCCGTTGTTCACAATTTCAAGTTGGATTATTGTATCCTCTGTTCCATTAACATATAGAAAGACGCCATCGATAACAGCCGTTTCTCCTACATTCACAGTCAGTATGCTATCAGTTTCAATAACCCAAGATTCTCCCGAGCTGGGTAAATCATCCAAAGTCAATGTTTCAGCTGAATAGCCAACTTGGCAAGAAACAACCGCGACAAATAATAAAGAAACTACCGTTAGACAAATAAACCTGTTTCTCCGCATCTCCTTGTTCCCCTTCTCCGCTTAGAAGCTTTTCAGCAAGTTATAAGTTTTCCGTGACTTCCACACCAGTTCGCCATGAAACATATACCATTCTCATCGTGTTAATGTGGGTTAATTAAGGATAAAAAATAGAAATGCGCCTATAAGCGAGCGTGAGTCGGCTTAGGTTTTCTTCTTTTTGTAGTTGAGTTCTGGGCGGGCGATGGTTATTTTGGTGCCTGGGGCAACAGGGGAGGTGACCCATACGTTTCCGCCTATTACCACGTTGTCACCTATTATTGCGTTAGGTCCAAGGAGGGTTGCTCCAGAGTAAATCACAACGTTGTTTCCGATGGTTGGGTGTCTCTTTGCGCCCTTGATGATTTGTCCTTTTTCGTCTTTTGGGAAGCTTAACGCGCCAAGAGTTACACCTTGATACAGCTTCACGTTGTCGCCTATTTCCGCGGTTTCTCCGATGACCACACCTGTTCCATGGTCGATGAAGAAGTTCTTGCCGATTTTAGCTCCAGGATGAATGTCGACACCTGTTAATGAATGAACGTGCTCGCTCATTATTCTGGGAATCAACGGGACTCCGCGCAAGTAAAGCTCATGGGCTATACGGTAAGTTGCTATTGCCAAAACACATGGATAGCTGAGGATTACCTCTTCGATGCTCACCGCTGCAGGGTCTCCGTTGTAGGCGGCTTCAACGTCTCCGCTGGTAAGTGCCCTTATCTCGGGAATCTTCTCTAAAATCTCTTTAACTACAACCTGCGCTCGTTTCTGGCAGACATCTTGCGGGCACTCCGTGATCTTGCGGCAAATGTACTTGAGGCTTTTATCCACTTCACTCGTGAGGCGCGTGTAAACTGAAGCCAACGTGGTGCCGAGGAAGTACTTGATATTGGCTTTAGTTACGTCCTCTCTGCCTAGGTACCCTGGAAAAAGCACTGTAAATAGGTCTTCAAGAACTTCAATGACAACTTTCTTTGAGGGCAAGTCTTTTCCTTCAAGGTGGTCCATGCCTCCGAACGTTTCATAACTCTCTATAACACTGTCAACAAGCTTCGGCAAGCCTGCTTCAAACCCTTTTTTACCCATCTCTTCATGGTTCTTCAACAACGCATCCAACATTTTCTCAGCATTCCAACAGTACGTTTCCCCGCGGTTCTGAGAATCTTTGTTCTTTTTTGGATGTGACGGATTAGACTTTGCAGTCATCTTGTTCACTTGTTTCATACTGTAGAAAACGTCGGATATAAGAGAAACTCTTCGGGCGGTTATATTGCGGCGCTGGGTTTTTCTAGCTGCTCCTGAAAAGTGTTGTGCTGAGGTATCGTTCTCCCGTGTCAGGTAAAACAACAACCAAAAGTTTGCCTACGCTTTCGGGTCTCTTAGCCATTTCCAGCGCGGCGTACACTGCTGCACCCGAGGAGATTCCTACAAGCAGACCTTCCTTCAAGACTATCAACCGAGCGGTCTGCATTGCGTCTTCATCTTTCACTTGAATCACTTCGTCCACTAAGTCGAGTTTTAGGACGTCTGGGATGAAGCCTGCGCCTATGCCTTGGATTTTATGTGGTCCCGGTTTGCCGCCGCTCAAAACTGGCGAGCCGGCTGGCTCTACGGCTACAGCTTTGAACTGGGGCTTGAGCGGTTTGATGTACTGGGCCACGCCTGTAATTGTGCCACCTGTTCCAACGCCTGCAACCACCATGTCAACTTGCCCGTCGGTGCCGTTCCATATTTCTGGACCTGTAGTTTCTCGGTGAATTTTCGGGTTCGCCAAGTTCTTGAATTGCTGTGGAACGAAACTGTTAGGCGTGTTTGCAGCGAGTTCTTCAGCTTTTTTGATGGCGCCTTTCATGCCTTCCCCGCCTGAGGTTAGGACTAGTTCGGCGCCGTAGGCTTTTAGCAGGTTTCGCCGTTCCACACTCATGGTTTCAGGCATGGTTAGGATGAGACGGTAGCCTTTCACCGCGGAAACCATGGCTAAGCCTATACCCGTGTTGCCGCTTGTCGGCTCTATGATTACGGTGCCCTGCTTCACAAGTCCTTGTTTTTCAGCTTCCGCAATCATGCTGAGACAGACGCGGTCTTTGATGCTTCCTCCAGGGTTGCGGGATTCCGTTTTAGCCAAAACTGTGCACTTTAAGCCGCTGGTTAACGTATTCAAACGTATAAGCGGAGTTTTCCCTATGGTTTCGAGAACACTGTTAAAGACTTCTTTCATTCATGTTCACCAACAAATTATAACATAGCTATCTGGGCATGAAGCGTAACAATAATTGCTGCTTGCTCCCAAAAAATAGTACCGCTACATCGTTATAAAGAAACCTAAACCGTTTTTGGCTGGCACGTGAAGTAAAGCCTTTTAATACGATGCCTGTTTCTATTATTTGCCACCTAAAAAACTCTACGCAGACAAAAGCTGCTTGAGCGGGGGTTGCCAAGCCAGGTCAAAGGCGTAGGCCTGAGGCGCCTATCCTGTAGAGGTTCGTGGGTTCGAATCCCACCCCCCGCACCACTTTCTCAGTTATATATTCAAAGTTTCAAAAATAATTGCGCTTCATTTGATGGTTTCAATTGTGACGTAAGACCTTGTATCTTGTACGCCGTCTATTTCGTATAGTTTTTTGAGGATTTTATCCAAGTTTTCTCTTTCTACGATTATTAACGCGTCGACTTCTCCGGCTATCCTGAAGATTTTCGAAACTGCGATTTCTTTTATTTTTTCGTATGCTTGAATTCTCTTGACGGGTGATACTTTGATGAGGATGAAGGCGGGTGTGGTTGAAACACCGAGGGCGCTTAAGCCTTTATCTGTGACGTCTACGAAGCCTCGACCTGTGCGGATGTAACCTCTGTTTTTAAGCTTCCTGAGATGCACGTTCAAGGCTTGCCTACTTATGCCTAACTGTGTTGATAATTCGTCCTGCTTGGCGCGTAGCGTGTAGGTGGTTGTGGACTTGCCTTTCTCGTACAAAGTCCTCAAAAGCTGAACTGAACGTTTAGTTAGGGGGTCCAATGCTTTCACTTTTATGCCTGTTTTGTTAAGCTTATACTTTACATTCATCGCGTTATTAAGATTTAGTTTATTAAAAGAGAAAATGAAACATGTTTTTCGGGGCCCTCACTTTTAGCTCAGTTTAAATTAGAAGCTGGGAGTAACACCACAACGTATTTATTGCGGACAAAAAAACTTATGAAACCATACAAGAGAGGAAACTAGGAGTGAAGCGTTGACAATGTCGGAGAGCAACTCGGTGTTAATCGGTAGGAAACCAGTGATGAACTACGTGCTAGCTTGCATAACCTTCTTTCACGGCGGAGCAAAAGAAGTAAGCGTTAAAGCACGTGGAAGAGCTATTAGCCGAGCGATAGATGTCGTGGAAGTGGTTAGGCGCCGTTTTCTGCCTGATGTTAAAGTCGCGAGAATAGGCATTGGGACAGATCAGCTTTCACCTCACGAAGGGGGCAGTGAGCTGACAAACGTCAGCACGATAGAAATAGTCTTGGAACGATAAGCTCACGACTTCACGTGTAGAGCAGCACTCCGCCACTCCTCATTTATTCACTGGAGGAGGGCTTCTAAATGAAGACCGAACTATGTAGTTTCTGTTTAAAGAGCGGTATACTATGCCAAAAGTGTTCAGCTAAAGTTAAGTCTGGCGAAATCAGCGAGTTAGACCTGAAAATCGCCCGTTTACTCTTGTCTCTAGAAGGAAAGTATCCTTCCCTTCAAAACGTTACTTTTCACAAAGCAGTTAGCTTCGGCAAGACTCTGGCTGTAATCGTTGGGCATGGAGATGTGCCTCGGCTTTTGGGTTACGGCGGCAAAATAATCAAAACTTTGGGCGAGGAAACCCGCAAGTCTGTTCGCGTTCTGGAGTATGGTGTTGACGACCGCAAGTTTCTGGAGGACCTGTTCATGCCTCTCAACATTCTTACCATCAACACGATTTGGTTGCCTGACGGCACCACTGAAACCAGGGTTATCTTGAAAAGGAAGCGCGGAAACCAACTGCCTTTCGACCTTAAGGCTTTAAAGGAAGTCGCCACTAAAGTACGGAAAATGTCGTTACGCGTTGAGTTTGCTGACTAAGGAGCGCTTAATTAATGAATTTGGACTCCATTGGCGATTGGATTAGAACAGGCTACTCTTTGAATGTAACGCCGGACATGGACGGCGAAGAAGTTACGCTTTTCGGCTGGGTTCAAGAGATACGCGATTTAGGCGGCATCCGCTTCATCATAATGCGGGACAGGGAAGGCACAATACAAGTTACTATCCCAAAAAAGAAAGTGAGCCCCGAAGTATTGTCGAAGTCTGACGCTCTGCAAAAGCGGTACAGCATAGGCGTGAAAGGCACCGTGAAAAAAACCTCTATGTCGCCCAGAGGCTTCGAAGTACTGCCGAACGAAATCAAAATTTTAGGCACAGCCGCACTACAGTTGCCGATAGACATAACAGGCAAGACTCCCGCGAACATAGAAGTTCGATTAGATGCAAGAGCGCTGGATCTCTGCCAAGAACCCAACATTGCAGCATTCAAGATTCAGCACTCCGCCGTGGAGGCAATACGCGGTTTCCTATTCGAAAAAGGTTTCTTGGAAGTTCACACGCCCCGGATTATTGCTTCAGCAACTGAAGGCGGCGCAGAATTGTTCGCTGTGGATTACTTCGGCGAAAAAGCGTTTCTCGCTCAGAGTCCACAATTGTACAAAGAGCAGTTGGTTATGAGCCTCGAGAAGGTTTTCGAGGTTGGTCCTTTCTTCAGGGCGGAAGAGTCGCACACGCGGCGGCACTTAAGCGAGTTCGTTTCGGTGGATGTTGAGCAGGCGTTCGCTGACGCTGAAGCCGTTATGGTTCTTCTTGAACAGCTGGTGCATCACACGTGCAAGGCTGTGAAGGAAAAATGCGCGAAAGAGTTAGAGGTGCTCAAGTATGAACTGCAGGTTCCCGAGGTTCCTTTCAAGCGTTTAACTTACGATGAGGTTCTCAGCGACCTGAAAAAGGCGGGCGTTGAAGTGCCATGGGGCGAAGACATATCGACTGAAGCGTTCAGGGTTTTAGGCAAGTTGTATCCAACTTTCTACTTCATAACTGACTGGCCCACGCATTCCAAGGCGTTTTACATTAAACCGCGGGAGGACAATCCTGACCTTTGCGAGGGGTTTGACTTGATGTGGCGGTGGGTAGAACTCGTGTCGGGCGGAACAAGAATCGCTGAAAAAGACCTCTTAGTCACCAGATTGAGGGAGCAAGGGTTGAAGCCGGAAGCTTTCAAGTATCATCTTCAGGCTTTTGATTATGGAATGCCGCCTCACGCGGGTTGGGCTATAGGCTTGGAAAGGCTCACTATGATGCTTACTGGAAAAAAGAACATACGTGAAGTGACGTTTTACCCGAGAGACAGAGACAGGTTAACGCCGTAACGGCTGGTTTGTTCTCGAGTTTTCTTATAGAACTTTCCTTCAGAACCATAATAAAGAGGAACAGACGAAAGTAGAGTGGAGGAGTTGAAAGGAGTATGGCGAAAAAATATGGTGTGCTATTACTTGTTGCAGTGCTGGCGGTCGTTATCATTAATTTCTCTGTAAGCGACACAGGAGACTCTTTGGTTTTCGCTCACAATCAAGACTGTAGTACTGTTGATAAAGCCGCAGGGGACGCTTTCACAGTGAAAATCACGTTCAAGAACACTGGAAAAACCGAAGGCACATGGAGCGTAAACATAGCTTTCGAAGACACTGTCTGGTCTCAAGTTGGAACACCACAGAACCTGACACTTACGCCTGGGCAAACAGAGACTCTAGTATGGAACAGTGTGGTTCCAGCTAACGCTACCGTTGGCTCAGTGGCGAGGCTTGTGGTTTACTATGATGACTCTTGCAAAGCGCTCAACTGGTGGATCCGAGTGGTTCCAGGCGCAGAACTAAGCATAAAATCAAGCATAGTAGAATAAACCCCGCTTTCAAAACACGTTTAAGGAAAAAGATAGGCGCAACACAGCCGCAAAGGCTGGGCGCCTAATCAGTAAGCTCTGTTCTAAAAGTGAGTCTATTCTATAAATGGAAAAGCGGTTTTAAACAGCAATCTCTTTAGGGGTTATAGGTTTTGCTGTTCTAACCGTTCAGCTATAGGGCTTAGGAAAGTATTGCAGAAGCTTATAAAACAAAGGCAAGTTCTGCTAAATCAACAGAATCTTTTCGTAAAAAGCATAGATGATATACTTTAACTCATACTCTACAGACGTAGGTAAACATAAAACGGGCAAAAAATAAGTTAGCGCGTGATCAGATTTTTCAGTAAGTTTTTCCTCAGGATTTTGATTAATTAATTTTGAAATCTGGTAAAAAGTGGTCTGGCTGGTGCAGGAGGGTTTTTAAAGAAGGCATATATTGATGGGCCTCTTTAGCTCCTATTTTGTGAAAGAAATAAGTCTTAATTGGGCTAGTTTTCGAAGCGCGCTAGGTTCAAAGTGGACGGCGCGAGTAAGCACTGTAGCGTTCGTAAGTCTAGCTTTATTGTTCGCGCATCCAGACTCGGTTTACAGGTCTTACTTCAGACAAGCAGTCACTTCCCTGGTCGGTTGGACAAATTCTGCTGCATGGAACCTGATTCGCAACGCAACCTACGTTTTCTGT
>Ga0272441_10002760_pt1 | contig 34951 bp, 29 predicted proteins | sample SSMProp6N_FD_193582 | JGI IMG/M metagenome (GOLD analysis project Ga0272441, IMG submission 193582) | Marine sediment archaeal communities from Little Sippewissett salt marsh, Falmouth, MA, United States - SSM-Prop-6N | ecosystem: Environmental > Aquatic > Marine > Wetlands > Sediment ... | reverse complement strand
CGCGAGGGCGCCGAAGCGGCCGGCAAGCACAGAGCCTGAGGCCCCGGGCGACGCTCGGGCAGGCCACTCCTTGTCGGCTACTCATGCCGTCGGCCACCGAAGAGTCTTACCGGCGCTGCCGTGCTGCCGGGAAGCCGTGGTGTCAGGCATCCTCAGCTTCCGGCTCGGCCTCGTCGCCCGCCTTGGCCGCACCGCGGTTATCGGCAAATTCCGCCACCTTCTCGCGGGCTCGGCTGGCGACCTGGGCCGCCCTCTCTTTGGCGATTTCGGCGTAGTCTTTCGCCTTCTCGCCCAGTTCGGCCCGGAGTTCGCCGCCCGGCTTGGGCGCCAGCATCAGCGCAACGACCGCCCCCACAGCAGCCCCCACAGCCCCCGCGACGATGATGGTGCCGAGATCGCTGCTGCTCCGTTCACTGGCCATGGGAATTCCTCCCTGTAGTTCTGTACTGGTTACGATCATGTATATTCGACGCGAGGGCCGCTAGTCCTGCCACGGTGGCCACCACCGACGGCCATTGCGTGCCGGGCTTAGTTCGTGTCCTTACGCCACAGGCTCTGCCGCCCTCCCCCAATCCGCGCGCCGATGACGCCGTCGAGCCACGCAGGCGCTGGGGTGGGGGCCTAAGGCCTACTCAGCCACGAGTTTGGCGAACCGGCGCTTGCCAACCTGCAGCACATCGCCATCGCCAACCACTAGTTGATCGGCCTCGTCCTTGACGACCTCTCCGTTGAGCTTCACGCCGCCCTGCCGCACCAGCCTGCGGGCTTCTCCGTTGGTCTGCGCGAAACCGGCCGCCACCACGAGTCTGACGACCCACAGCTTGCCATCCTCGAGCTCACCCGACAGGTTCACCTCCGGCATATCACTGGGCAGTTGCCTGTCGGCGAAGACACGGTCAAACTCATCACTGGCTGCCTGGGCACTTACCTCATCGTGATAGATACCAACGATGGCCCTGCCCAACTCCGCCTTGAGCCGGCGAGGGTTCGCCCCCTCGGCAATAGCCTGATGGATCTGCTTCATCTCGGCATCGGTCTTGTGCAGCAGGAGCCGGAAGTACTGCTCCATGGCGTCATCGGGAATGGACATGACCTTGCCGAACATATCGTTGGGCTCATCGGTGATGCCGACGTAGTTGCCCAGGGACTTGCTCATCTTGTTCTTGCCGTCGGTACCCACCAGCAGAGGCCAGGTCATGACACACTGGGGCGCCATGCCGTAGGCCCGCATGATGTCACGGCCCACCAGGAAGTTGAAGAGCTGATCGGTGCCGCCCATCTCCAGGTCGGCCTCAACGGCCACCGAATCGTAGGCCTGTACCAGGGGGTACATCAGCTCGAGCATCGAGATGGCCACTTCATCCCGCATGCGCAGGGCGAAGTCATCACGCTCGAGCATTCGGGCCAGGGTGTAGTTGGATGAGATGGCGAGGAACTCCGCCGTGCCCATCTTGCTGAACCACTCGCTGTTGTATCGGATCTCGCACTTGTCGACATCGAGGATCTTGCCCACCTGCTTCGCGTAGGTCTGGGCGTTGGCATCCACTTGCTGTCTTGTCAGCATGGGGCGTGTCTTGGACTTCCCGCTGGGGTCTCCGATCATCCCCGTGAAGTCGCCGATGATGAACACGATCTGGTGCCCCAACTCCTGGAACTCTCGCAGCTTCCACAGCGGCACGCCATGTCCCAGGTGCAGGTCGGGAGCACTGGGGTCGGCGCCGTACTTGATCCGGAGAGGACGTCCTTCTTTGAGTTTCTCGAGCAGCTCTTCGCGCAGATGGAAGTCGACGCAATTGCGCTGCAATATCTCAAGCTGTGCCTGTGGACTCATCATGGAGGCTGATCTCCTCGAATGTCGGCAGCAGGGCAAAGCGCCGCCGTATCGGGTAGTAGGGTGCATGGGGGCCCGTGGCCGGGCGCGCAGTCACAGTCAGGCGCTGACTCCGCAAGGCGGGAGCAGCGCCTGGGGATAGACATACCTGTTCTTGCCGATGCGCGCGACACCCTTCGCAGGCGGCGCCATCATCTCCGCGGGCAACAATCTGCAGGGCCTGCCTTTGCTGTGCGTCCTTCAGGCCTGTCGCCATTGTGCGGCGATGTAGTCCATCGCCTTGGGGAACTCCTCAAAGGGGTCTCCCGGCACGCCGCACTCGAAGGCCATATAGTCATCATACCCAATCTGTTTAAGGGCGGCAAACCCGGGCTTGAAGTCCGTATGGCCGTATCCGGGCATCAGCCGCTGGCTGTCGGCCAAGTGCACGTTCTTGACCAGCGCGCCGGCCTTCCGGATGCTCTCACCGAAGTCGGCGTCCTCGATGTTCATATGGAAGAAGTCCGCCATCACCGATACTCCGGGCTTGCCCACATCATTGCAGATGTCGATGCCGTGCTGGATGGAGCAGGGCCACCACTGCTCGTAGCGATTCAGCGGCTCGATGATGATATCGGCGCCCTTCTGAAGGGCCACATCCGCCAGGTCGCTGAGGATCGCCGCAAGCAGCTTGCGCTCCAGCTCAGCGGTGTTCATCAGGGGTGAAAGGTCGGGGATACGCTGGCCGCCCTGCATCTTGATGGCAATGAGCGGAGGCAAGATGAAGCCCAGCGCCCCGGTTTCCTGGCACAATGTCAGGGCATCTGTCATGGCCTGGACGGACTCGGCGCGCTTGTCGGGCCGCGCATCCAGGCAAAACAGGTTGCGCGCGGACATCAGGCTGGCCCTCACGCCCGTCGCCTCGATGGCGGCCTTGATCGCCTCCAGATGCTCGAAGCTGCTGCTGCCAACCACCTCGATGCCCGAAAGGCCGATCTTCGCCGCGTTCTCGAACCTCTCGGTGATCGTTTTGCCGGGTACCATGCTCTCGCGACATGAAAACTTGATGTCCATGGGCTTGTCCTCTCTTGACTTGGGACCGGGTATGGGATACCCATTCGGGAAGTGTTACACTGTGCGCTGGGTCGGCAACCCGGCTCTGCGCCGGGGCATCTTGCCAATCATGACGAGAACTGTGTCAGAAAGCAGGCGGGAAGTCAATGCCGGATGATCTGCGTGCCGAGGACATCGCCCTCACTCACCCGGACCTGTACTTGCAGAGCCTGGGCTTGCTGATCAAGCCTGCCGGGCCCAACTGCAATCTGCGCTGCCGGTACTGCTTCTACCTGCCCAAACACAAGATCTACCCCGGGACGGGTCACGGCATGTCCCGCGAGGTGATGCACTCGCTCATCGGCCAATACATGCAGATGGCCGGCCCCAACCCCTCCTTCGGCTGGCAGGGCGGCGAGCCCACCTTGCTGGGCGTCGAGTTCTTCCGCCGGGTCGTCGCGGTACAGGCGCAGAAGGCCAAGCCCGGCCAGGCCATCGCCAATGGGCTGCAGACCAATGGCGTGCTCATCGATGAGGAGTGGGCGCGCCTGCTGCGCAGGTACAACTTCCTGGTCGGAGTCAGTCTGGACGGTCCCAAGTACGTCCATGACCACTACCGCGTCGAGGCCAACGGACGCGGCACCTTCGACACCGTGACCGCCGCCATCGAGACTCTCAGAAGGCACGGCGTTGAGTTCAACGTCTTGTGCATGGTCACCGACTTCTCCGCGAGCAAGGGCGCCGAGATATACGAGTTCCTCGTCGAGCGTGACATCCGCTACCTGCAGTTCATCCCCTGCGTCGAGCGCCACCCGAAGACCGGAGAGCTACGCCCCTATTCGTGCGATCCCGAGGAGTACGGCCGGTTCCTGTGTGACGTTTTCGACCGCTGGTCGGCGGAAATACCGGCCCAAACCTATGTGCGGATGCTCGACGACCTGCTGATGGTTCACATGGGCCATCCGGCCCCCTCGTGCATCCTGCGCAAGACGTGTGGCGATTACCTGCTGGTCGAGCATAACGGCGATGTATACCCGTGCGACTTTTTCGTGGAGCCCGAGTACCTGCTGGGGAACCTACTGGAAACACCCCTGCGAGAGATCGCGCTGTCGGACAAGTTCATGGACTTCCGGTTCCGCAAGGCCGAGTATGGCGCCCAATGCGAGAATTGCCCGTGGCAGGAATTCTGCTACGGCGGCTGCCAGCGCCACCGAATCACCGGGAACCGGCAAGTCCACGGCCCCAGTTACTTCTGCAAGTCCTACCGGATGCTGTTCGAGCACTCACAGGACAGATACCGCGAGATAGTTCAGGAGCTTAAGTCGCGGGGGATTGAGGGCCCTCAGGCTCCTGCTCAGCCCTAGTCCGTCATCCACCACTTCTCAGCGGCACAGCCCGCGCGATGCCCCACAGGAGGCCCGAAGATGGCTCATGAGTACCCGCTAACGTGTCTGGCCCCAACGATAGCCGGGGTCCTGGGTCTGCCCGCCCCATCGCAGGCCACTGGAGAGCCCATCGCTCAGATCGTGTCATCAATGGGCCCGGCCCAGCGCCTGGCGGTCCTTGCGCCCGATGCCCTCGGCTGGTTCCCCTTCTCGAAGTGGCGCCACGAGATGCCCTTCCTGGATTCGCTGCACCGGCGGCAGAGCATCCTGCTGCGCTCCGTGATGCCCACCATCACCCCGGTCAACTTCGCGACGATGGTCGCCGGAGCGGATCAGTCGGTGCACGGCATCGCGGCCTTCGGCGACGAATTCCAGTGCGAGACCTTGTTTGACGTGGTGCGCGCCGCGGCGAGCGTCAGCGCGGGCGTCGGTCAGCCGGGCTGGACGGGCTCCGAGCTACTGGGCAGGTGTGCGGACATCTGGGGGAAAGCAGACAGCAACTGCGACGACGACGTCGAGAGCGCGGCGCTGACCATTGCCCGGGAACACAAACCCCGCTTCATCATCGTCCAGATCGGCGAGACGGACAGCATCTTCCACAAGCATGGGCCCTCATCGGCTGAGGTTGCCCCCGCGATCAGGCGGATGGACCGGCGTCTGAGGCGGATGGTTGGCCAGATGCTACCGCTGGGATACGCCATCGTCATTAACTCGGATCATGGCCAGCACGACACTGAGACGGGCGGCTCCCATGGGACGGATTCCGACGAAGACGCCCTGGTGCCATGTACGTGGCTCCGGGCGGATGAGACGCTATAGAGCCCCGCTGGTGGCTTAGGCCACCGGGAGGTCTTTCACAGTAAGCAGCCCCGGCCGGGCCCGGACCACCTGCTTGAGGATATTCACCGTGCAGCCGGCCGTGGCTGTGTCACCGAAGATGCCGCCCTCGATGCGCATGTGCACCGGCGGGTCGGCGTCTACGATTACCTCATCCCGTGGGTCCGGCTCGCCGTGGGCCATGTGGCAAATCAACTCCACGACCTTACCACCCTCAGCGTCGATCCGACACTCCTGGTGGCTGCCCATCACCTGACCGGGCGCGATGTCGAAGTGCTCGGTGCCCGTCCGATGCTCAGCGATAACGGGCTTGCTGGTTTGCCTGAAGCCGTCAAACCGCCATCCCAGCCCACTGGCCAGCAGGGCCGCCGATTCGGCAAGCCCCACGTGGCCCACCTTCTCCCGGGCAGCCAGTTCACGGTAGGCCTCCGGCTCAAGACCACTGCCGACCTTCTTCTGAAGCTGAGCGCGGCGCAGGGACACATCCACGATGCGCCTGGCGGTAATCTTCCGTACCGACTGGCAGGGCCGGCACAGCAGCAGTGGCAGCAGGTCCAGAAGGAACCCCGGGTTGATCCCCGTACCCACCACGGTCACACCGCTATCCCTGGCGGCGCGGTCGATCTCATCCGCCGGCCCCGGGTGCCGCAGCCACGGCCACGTAAGCTCCTCACAAGTCGATACCACGTTACTGCCTACTGCCACCGCGGCAAGTACCTGAGGTGCGATGTCCGGGATTCTCGAGCCGGTGGCAAGGACAACACAATCCGCCTGCGTGTCCCCCAAAGCCCTCTCAAGGTCGTCGGTGATGGTGATCTCACCGACGCCGGGCCTATCGGCGGCCCGCCCCAGGTCGACACCCACAAGCTGCGGGTTGATATCGACGGCCGCCACAGGCTGCGACGTCGCCTCGTCGACGCTGGCGCGAAGGATCTGCATCCCGATGGGGCCAAGCCCCGCGTGGAGGGTCCGTGGTAAGCTCATGGCTACAGGCTAGCTCCCGGTGAATGCGGGCATACTTGCGGGACAGTCGGCGACGAGCGCCCGGCGGGTTGTGTTCAGAAACAACCGATTGCTGTCTCTCCCCTCGCCTGATCCCGCCACAGCGGGAGAAGGACAGAGGCAGGGCTGAGGCGTGCTTCACGCCCTTCTGAACACAACCGATGGGCGGGCGCGTCGTTTGGTCAGCAACCCCAGGCCGCTGCGTTTCTAGTACTCGCTTGTGTAAGTTCCCGCTGCAATCCAGTGGTCTCGTGTCCGGCTCTCTGAGCCTAGTCACACGGCTCGAGCGGATCGAAGGCCGCCTCTTCGACCGGCAGCCGCGCATGTAATGGGGTCTGGGGCCTATGGCCCTAGCGCAGTGCAGGGGCGGGCACGTGTTTGGCGTTCTTGGGGTGGGTGTGAGGCGCCGTCGAGGTGCGTTCGGTCAAGTCGCAGCAACCAAACGGCCCACGGCCACACCTCGGGCCTGCGGCCCAAACCCGCCCGGGGGCTGGCCCCCGGACCCCGGGTTACCAGCCGAGCGCTCGTACTCCCTGGCACGACACAGACGACGCATCGTGCTCGTAGTCGAGCGCCACCCGCACGCTAGGATCGCTCGGTTCGTGCTCGGAGTTGTGCAAAGCAATGCACGCTAGACACGTACAGGGGCAGAGCCCCTGCGTTGCTATGACGCGAGCTTCGACAAGTCAGTACTAATGCTGGCGGCGCCAGAGGGTCCCCTCAGGGGTATCCTCGAGGATGATCCCCCTGCCCTGGAGCTCGTCGCGAATCTCATCGGCCCGCGCGAACTGCCTGTTTTCGCGGGCCTCGGTGCGCTCGGCCACGAGGGCATCGATTGCCGCGTCACCGTCTGACGCCTGCTCTTCGAGGGCCGGCCCCAGTAGACCAAGCACACGATCGGCATCGCGCAGGGCGTCGAGGATAGCGTCGCGGTCCGTCTGCCCCACCTTGCCATCCTCAAGCAGCGGATACAGCTCCCTGATCATCTCAAACACCGCGCCCATCGCCCCGGGCGCATTGAGGTCATCGTTCATGGCGTCCTCGAACTGCGCCATAGACTTGCCAATGACCTGCGGTACCTGCGGGCTCTCCCCCGGCTGCAGAGGCAGCTTCTTCAGACGGTCGATGAAGGTATACAGCCTGTCCAGGGCGGCCTTGCTCTGAGCAAGTCCGTCAAATGTGAAATTGAGCTGCTTGCGGTAATGAGCGGTAAGTAGCTGGTGGCGAATCGCCATGGCGTCATGGCCCTTGTCCAGCAGGTCCCGTAGGGTGAAGAAGTTGCCCAGGGATTTGGACATCTTCTGGCCGTCGACCAGCAAGTGCTCAGAGTGCAGCCAGTGGCGCACGAAGGGCTCACCGGTGGCGGCTTCGCTCTGGGCCACCTCGTTCTCGTGATGTGGAAAGAGCAAGTCGACGCCACCATTGTGGATATCCAGGGTGGCACCCAGGTACTCCATTGACATGGCCGAGCACTCGATGTGCCACCCGGGCCTGCCCGGCCCCCACGGGCTGTCCCAGGCGGGCTCGTCGGCCTCCTTCTGCGCCTTCCACAGCGTGAAGTCGCTGGCCTGGTCGCGCTCGTATTCGTCGCCATCGAGCCTGCCGAAGGAGCTGTCGCGCGCCTCAGAGTCGGCCTGTACACCCGATAGCTTCCCATAGCCGGCAAAGCTCGAGATGTCGAAGTAGACATTGCCCTCGACCACGTACGCGTGGCCCTTTTCGAGCAGTGTGCCGACCAGTCCCTGCATCTGCTCGATGTGCTCGGTGGCCCGGGGGTACTTCCACGCCGGCTCGATGTTCAGCGTGCCGAGGTCCTCAAAGAAGGCTTCCTCGTACCTGCGGGTGTACTCATCCAGCGGCACCCCCTCGCGCCTGGCGCCGGCGATGGTCTTATCGTCCACGTCGGTGATGTTCATCACCTGGTGGGTTTCATAGCCCAGGTAACGCAACCACCGGCACAGGATGTCGCCGAACATGAACGCGCGGAAGTTGCCGATGTGGGGAAAATTGTAGACCGTCGGGCCGCAGCTATATACCCGGGCCGTGGTGCCATCGGCGGGCTGGAATTCCTGGGGGCGACGGGTAACCGAATCAAGCAGCTTGAGCATGTCAGTCCTCCTGTTGGCTGAAGTCAGATGGTTGCTGCGCGTCGACTGCAGCCACGTCAACAGGCCGGCGGCCCCCCTGAACGCCCAAACCTCATCTGGGCCGCGGGCTGCATGCTGTCCGTCTGCCTAGGTCTCATTGCGCTCCGCCCATGCGCGAAAGCGGAGGCACTGTCGGCCTCCGCTGCTGATGCTCGTGATGCACGGCTTCTCAGTGTTGTGTCTTGGGTGGCGCAAGCTTCTTCGACATGAAGGTCAGGAAGGATTTCACAATGCCCCGATCAGTCGCCCTCGACGCCTTCGACATACTGACCTCAAACAAGAACGTCCCTCGGTAGCACACACCGAAACTGAAGAAGCCCATGGTGCCAATGAGTGCACGGTCCTTGATTGACGTGTACCGATACAGCGGCTTGGCCTTCTTGTACCCGGCCAGTTTGGCGTCATGCAGCTTGCGGGCGGCGAGGGCACTGCTCATCTTATAGACGTCCACGGTTACGTACTTGCCTGTGGCGGCGTGCTTGTACATCCGCTGCGCAAACTCGGTGATCCCCTTGCCCTGCATCGCCTCCACGGCGCCGTCGTAGGCGTCATAGCTGGCCTTCTGCCCCATCTTGCCGGCGGTGGTGCTGTGCGCCATCACCTTCCATCCGGCGATGTCACCGTTGCCGGGAAGCAGGTCGCGGCAGTTGACGGCCGCCGATGGCAGCGCAAGGCCCATCAGAAAGGCCGTGGCCATGAGCCCCGGTAGGTATCTCTCGGTCGTGTGCATTCCTATGCCCCCTGTTGCGAGCCGCACTGGTCTCGCGACAGCTCAGCCGCGCCGGTCATACTCGCGCCGTCACGCGTCTTGTGGGCCGGCGCGGGAACGCCGGCTTTCAGCGCCGGCTAGATCACTTTGCCGCCGCCGTCGCCGTCTTCATCCACTTCAGTGAGTTGTCTCAGATCATCGGTGGCCTGATGAGAAACGCGCCGGAACTCTCGCAGGCCCTGGCCCACACCGCGCATGATCTCGGGAATCTTGCGTCCTCCGAACAGGATCAGGACGATGATGAATATGACGAGCAATTCCTGCGGGCCCATGTTGAACATCGCATCGCCCCTTTGTGATGCCTAGGTCCGGCTGAATCCGGTTCTATTCTATCAGTAACGCTGCCGGCGGACAAATCGTTCGCACGTCGCGGGGCGCCTGTATGACCTTCGGCGAGCCGGCACGCGTCACAGGCACCCGCCCGTTGACGCCACACCACCACCACGCAGAACCTACATTCAGTTCACGAGTGGGGGATATTTCAGTGTATGCGCGTCAAACTGAACCGTGTCCCTGCACCGCGGTAGTCCCGGGTCTGCGTTGTCGGGCCATATTTTGATCGAAGGCGCCCGCAGGCGCTCGCGAGCCCAGTAAGGCACTCGGGGGGCGTCGCAGCACTGAGGCGCGCCAAACCGGGGGGCTTGGACTGCAGGCCCGTGGCGCACGTCCCACGATCTATCCCCAATCCCAGAGCCTGCTGTAGCAGGAGTCCGGTCGGGGGTGTCAAATGGTTAGGCATCGGTCCGCGGGAAAGGCTCATGCGTTAGGCCCCGGAGCGGGCATTGCATCGCGGCAGGCCATCCTGCTGTCTGTGCGCACCGGGTCACTCACGCGGCCCGGAACCGAAACGCCGGAGGTGTTCCAATGACACGACGCGGCTTTACCCTGATTGAGTTGTTGGTTGTTATCGCGATCATCGCGATACTGGCGGCGATCCTGTTCCCCGTCTTCGCCAGAGCCCGAGAGAAGGCAAGACAGACAAGCTGCCTTTCCAATGTCAAACAGATCAGCCTCGCGGTCCAGATGTACGCCAGTGATTACGACGACTACGTGGTGGCCGTCAACAACGAGAATGGTGGCCCGTGGTACAACGTCCTCAATGCCTACATCAAGAACTCCCAGATCTGGGTATGCCCAAGCTATCCCACGGTCAGTCCGGGCTATGCCTACAACTACCCGCACGGCAGCTACCGTCTCGCATACCCCACGACCCTGGTGCACCTGGCCACCATCAACAGGCCTGCTGAGCGCCTGCTGTTCCTGGACAGCGAGAACACGGCCGAGTGGTACCGCGTATACGCCTACTGTCCCATCTGTTGGCCCATCCCACCGGGGATCCGGACCGCTCAGAACGTCATCGGCGACAGGCACAACAATGGCGCCAACTGCGGCTTCCTGGACGGCCACGCCAAGTGGGTGTCCTTCTCGCGCCTGACGGCCCGCGACACGGATAACCAGATCCGCTGGGGGCATCTGAACGCGAGCTAGACGGAGCAGGCTGTCTCTGGACTGCATGCCGGTGAGTTGGCTGCAGTGGACCGGAACCGATGGCTACATGGATGCAACAATACGCCCGCTGATTCCGGCGGGCGTATTGTTGTCTGCCGACAGCGATCGCGGGGCCCGCGAACCGCGCCGGTCGGTCAGGCCCGTCGCCGTCGCGAGGCCGACCAGGCCTGTCTGGGCTTCGCGCTGCGGGCCGGGAGCACACGCCCAATCGAGTACTCTTGGTCCTTTGAGCCACCCAAGCAGGAGTCGGGCCGGGCACGTCAAATGATTAAGCATCGGTCCGCGCAGACGGCTTTGGCGGTCTGTGGGGGCCGAGCACCAAGTTGTGGCAAGCCGTCTCGCCGTCCGCGCGTACCGGGCCGCGCACGTGGTCCGCCTATCCAGCACTGGAGGTGTCCCAATGACCCGACGTGGTTTTACCCTGATCGAGCTGCTAGTCGTCATCGCGATCATCGCGATACTGGCGGCGATCCTGTTCCCCGTCTTCGCCAGAGCCCGAGAGAAGGCGCGCCAAACGAGCTGTCTGTCCAACGTCAAGCAGATCGGTACGGCGGTCATGATGTACGTGCAGGACTACGACGAGATGATGATGTACGGACATGACAACACCACAGGCTACTGGTGTAGCGCCAATGGGTTCCTCATGCCCTACACGAAGAACGCGCAGATCTACCTGTGCCCCAGCCAGCCGAACTACGCCTACGGGTACGGCTGGAACTACCCCCATATGCCATACCGGACCTACTACGGGGGTGGGTTCGCCATTGCCGCGGTCAACAGGCCCGCTGAAGTGATGGTCATCTGCGACGCGACGGCTTACCCGTGGGTCTACTGCCCGATACACTACCCGGGCCATGGTGATGGCTACTGCCGAGTGGCCAACCGACACAACGGAGGCGCAAACGTCCTGTTCTTGGACGGGCACGCCAAGTGGATGAGACGGGACAACATTCTGCGCACAGACACCCAGGGCCAGACCCTGTGGTACCACATCAACCCCGCCTAGAGCCAGCCGGCATTGCTCACGAAGGCAGCGTTGCCTGTGAAGGGGAGCCGTTCTGGGCTCCCCTTTTGGGTTCTGGCGGCGTTGGAGTGCGAACTCCGAGGGTGCGAGCGCTATGGGGGCGTCGGACATCGCCACAGGCGGCCGGCGAGCTGCTGCCGGGCCTGCGGGCGGCTGCGGCCTGACAAGACCCGGCGTGGAAACCAGGGCTGGTGAGCTACTCGGGGGCCGGCGTCTGCTGCTGCCCTTCGCCGAGCGTCTCAGGATCGGGCGCGGGCGCCGGAGCCCGCAGGGGCTCATCGGGTCTCGAGATGCGAACCAGAGGCACAAGCCCCTCGATCTGTAGCCGGTCTGCGAGGCCCGCGCCAAGGGTGCCCGCGCACGCTGAGCCGGCGGCGACACCCCACTTGATGCGCTCCTGGAACTCCCGCCCCTCGACCGTTGCCGAGGCGAAGCCCGCCACCAGCGCATCGCCACAACCCACCGGGCTAACAGCCTGGACCGGAGGAACGTGGGCCCGCCACTCGCCGTGGTCACGCGTCGTGACGATAGCCCCGCCGGCGGCCAAGGAGCAGATCACCATCTGCACCCCAACCCCCAAGAGCTCCCGCGATGCGGCCAATACGCCGTCGGGGACGGACAGGTCTTTCTCAAACAGCGTGCTCAACTCGGCAAGATTGGGCTTGACCACCGTCGGGGCCGCCTGGACGCCGTCACGCAGCATCTCGTCGTGAGCGTCGAGGATCGTGACGACGTCTCGCTTCCTGCTGGCCAGGATCAGCTCTGCGTACAGGTCGAAGGGCACACCCCTGGGCGCGCTTCCCGAGATGATGACCATGCTGCTACGGGCGATGAGCTGGCGCCACCGCATTCGCAGCTTCGCGATCTCCGTGGGTGTCACCAGGGGGCCCACTTCGTCCACTCGGGTCTGCTTGCCTGTCTTGGGGTCGGCGATGTTGACGCACAGCCTGGACTCCTCACCAATCTCTGTGAAGGCCGGGGTGACGCCTTCCCGCCGCAGGGCCTTGGCTATGGTCCGCCCTACCGTGCCGCCGGCGAACCCGCTCACCACGGTCTTGTGCCCCAGCGCCCGCAAAGCTCTGGCCACATTGATGCCCTTGCCGCCCGGGGACGTCTGCACTCTCCTGGGGTGATGGAAGCCGCCGAGCGTGAACCCCGGGACTTCGAAGGTCTTGTCCAGGCCGGCATTGGCACACAGAACCGTAATCACAGGCACCAGACCTCATGTGTCGTGTGTCAGGAAAACGCGGGCACAAACACCGGCCCGCCGTGCAATTTCGGCGCACAGCGGGCCAAGCCCTCCCTCAACTTGCGGCAGACACCGACACGCTATTTCGGGTTCTTCTCCAGCCAGTCCTTGATGCGCCCCAGCGCCTTCTGGATGTTCTCGACGGAATTGGCGTAGCTGAAGCGCAGGTAGCCGTCACCGTACTGCCCGAAGGACGTGCCGGCCAGGCACGCCACGCCCGCCTCGTCGAGCAGCCGTGTCTCCAACTCTTTGCTGGTGTAGCCCGTGGCGGTGATGTTCGGGAACACGTAGAAGGCGCCCTTGGGACGCAGGCAGGTGATGTTGGGGATGGCGTTGAGGCCGTCGACGATGACGTCGCGGCGCTTCTTGAACTCGGCCACCATCGCATCGGACTGTTCGAAAGAGCCCCTCAAGGCGGCGATGCCGGCACGCTGGGTGAAGGCGGCCACGCAGGACGTGCAGTTGGTCTGCAGCTTCGCGATCTGCTCGGCCAACTCCACACTCGTAGCACTCCAGCCCAGACGCCAGCCCGTCATGGCGAACATCTTCGAGAAGCAGTCCAGCAAGATCGTCCGATCCTGCATCCCCTCGAGGGCGGCAATGCTATGGTGCGTCCCCTCGTACAGCACCCGCTCGTACGGCTCATCGCTCATGATCCACAGATCGTTGTCGATGGCCAGCTCGGCGATCTTCTCCAGGTCCGACACCTCGAGCACCCCGCCCGTCGGGTTCTGCGGGGAGTTGATGATGATCATCTTCGTGTTGGGTGTCACCAAGGAGGCCAACTCATCCACGTCAAAGCGGAATTCGTTCTCCTCCCGAATCGGGCACGGCACGGCCTTGGCGCCCACGAAGTTGATCATCGACTCGTAGATCGGGAACCCGGGGTTGGGGTAGATGACCTCCTCGCCGTCATTGACACAGGCGGTGATGCCCCAGTAGATGATGGGCTTGGCCCCAAACACGACGGTGATATTGTCTGTCGTGTAGTTCGTCCCACGCCCCTTATTCAGGTGCCAGGCCACGGTCTCGCGGAATTCTGGGTCGCCGGCGCTGGGGCCGTAGTGCGTGAACCCGGTGTTGAGGGCCTCGCAGCAGGCGTCGATGATGTGCTGTGGAGTGTCGAAGTCCGGCTCGCCGATCTCGAGGTGAACAATCTCCTTGCCCTGGGCCTCGAGCTGCTTGGCCCTGGCCAGAACCGCAAAAGCTGTCTCCGTGCCCAAACGCTCCATCCGCTGTGCAAGCTTCGGCATGCTTGTTCTTCCTCCCAAGGTTGTAATTGTCGATAGAAGCCGTCAGTGTGCGCCGACGTCGATCCGACTGAGGGATCTGCGTCCCAAACCCGGGGCGCCCAGGCCTTGAGGCCTGGGCCGAATAGAGCCGCCTTGCGTTACTGCGAATACTGTTAGGGAAGATTTCCTGACGACCATGGCTGTGGTCTACCGGTGCAACACTCTGGATGGGACGAAATGCCCCCGAGGGAGCCCGTCGACGACAGTGTGACCCAGTCCTGCAGAGAGCATCGGGCCTCGATCGGCCATCGCGCGTGCGCGACACGGCACGTCCCCTCGATCCGCGCAATCGGCACAGGCGGCCCCCCCGGCCAACCCGCTCGGCAGCACCCGCCCTGCGTGCCGCGTGCTACGCCTTTACTCCCGCCGCGACGGTGGCCACTGTATCGCTGGCTATCATCAGCTCTTCGTTGGTCGGGATGACCAATGCGGCCACTGTGGAGGCCGGCGCTGAGATATCCACCACGTCGGCGTCGAGGTCGAGGTGCTCGTTCTTGTCCGTGTCAATCTTGATGCCGATGAAGGCCAGGTTCTGCGGAACCAATTCCCTGATGAGCGGTTCGTTCTCACCGATACCGGCGGTGAACACGACGGCATCGACGCCGCCCAGCGCCGCGGCATAGGCGCCGAAGTACTTGGTGATGCGATAGCAGAAAACCTCAATGGCGGCCACAGCGCGCGCATTGGGAGGGTCGGCGAAGGCCGCGGCTTTCACATCTCGCATGTCGCTGCTGACGCCGGACACCCCGAGCAATCCACTCTTCTTGTTCAGTATCCGGTCCGTCTCTTCTGAGCTTAGGTTCAGCTCGTTTTGTAGGAACGGCAGTATCGCGGGGTCCAGATCGCCCGATCGCGTGCCCATCAGGAGGCCCTCAAGCGGCGTTAGGCCCATGCTGGTGTCCACGCACTTGCCGCCCGCCACCGCCGCCATGCTGCAACCGTTGCCCAGATGGCAGGTGATCACTCGCTGATCCTCCACGGGGATGCCCTTCTCTGCCTCGAGCCACTCCGTCGCCTTGAGGGTGACATACCGGTGGGAGGTGCCGTGGAAGCCATACCGGCGGACGCCCAGGTCGGTGTAGTACTCGTATGGCAGACCGTACAGGAAGGCCTTTTGGGGCATGGTCTGGTGGAACTCGGTGTCGAATACCGCTACCTGTGGCACCGTGTGCAGACGCTCAGCGCAGGCCCGGATGCCCTGCAGATTCGCCGGGTTATGCAGGGGACCGAACTTGATGCAGTCCTCGATGGCATCGGTGACCGCCTCGTCGATGAGCACGGAGGATGTGAACTTCTCACCACCGTGAAGCACTCGATGGCCGACGGCCCCTATCTGATCCAGAGACTCGATGACGCCGTGTTCGGGGTGCGTGAGAGCCTCCAACACGTGGCCGATGGCAACCGTGTGGTCGGGCATCGGCATCTCGGCGACGTAGTCGGGCCTGCCGTCGGGCCGGTGCTTGAGTACCGCGTCGGTACCCGAGTTGACCGATACGCGGTCGGCGAGTCCCTCAGCCAGCACTTGGTGTGTGTCCATATCGATGAGACGGTACTTCACGGAAGAACTGCCGCAGTTGATGACGAGGACTATCACAAAGTCTACTCCCTGTCTGTATGACGATCGATGAGATATGAGGGACTGCCTTGCTATCCACGGACCATGGCCGCTTCGAGCGGCGATATTGAGCGCCGGGTCGGCAGACCCATCGGGGCCGTCGACCTACCCGCCGCGGCGACGGCTAGTCGGGCTCCCGGGCCGGCCGTGGCTCAGCGCGAGTCCCCGGGCCAGGCGCTGGCCCGAGGGCCTTCTTGGCTTTATCCAGCGTTCCCTGAGTGCGCATGATGTAATTCTCGAGTCGCTCGATGACCCCACGTGCCCATGCCTCGGCCTCTGAACGGATGGCATCGGCCTCGACTTGGGCTTCCCTGACAATCTCTTCAGCCTGGCTTTCTGACTGCTTGACCAACTCGTCGTTGGATATCAGCAGTTGCGCTTGCTCGCGCGCCGCTTCCAGTATCTTTGCCCGTTCCTCGTGAGCCTCGCGCACGATCTTCTCGCGATCCCGCGCGATCTGGTTCGCGGTAGTCAGCGAATCGGGCAGGTTCTGGCGCAGGTCCGAGAGGATATCGAAGTAGGCCTGGGCATCGATGACCGTCTTGGTCCACAGGAATGGGAAGACGTAGCGGTACCACCGCTGACCGTGGTCCCCCATGTCCTCCAACTCATCGAGCAGGTCGAGAATCTCCATCGTGACGCCTCCCGATCGCCGCATCGCCGCCCGTCGCTCGGGTCTTACAACACCGGCGGCCAGCAGCAGGTCTGCAGTTCGACGCTCACGCAACCACCCGGTCCGGATGCGCCCTCGGACACGGGCCCGTCCAGTTCACGCAGCCATGGATGACATTTGGTGGTTCCCTACGGGTGTCAGGCGGTCGCGCGTCAGCCCCTCTCAGGCTCCTGCTCCGAGCCACTCGTGTGGCCGTCGCGCTCGCCATCACGCTGGCGATCCAGCATGTCCAGAACGAACGGGGTGACGAACCTGGAGACATCCCCACCAAGTTGGTGAACATGTCTCACCAGGCTTGAGCTGACGAAGGCATGCTCAGGAATGGCCATTAGGTAGGCCGTGTCCAACTCAGGAGCCAGATGCCGATTCATGACATACATCTGCAACTCGCGCTCAGAGTCGGACACCGCGCGAAGGCCCTTTACCAGCGTAACGGCCCCTCGCGCACTGGCATAGTCTACCACAAGTCCCTCAAAGCTATCCACGGAAATGTTCGGTACGCCACAGCAGGCATCCTCGGCCATCGCCACCCGTTGGGCGACGCTGAACAGGTGCTGCTTCTCCGCGTCCGCCGCCACAGCCACGATCACCTGGTCGAACAGCTTGCTTGCCCGCAGGGCCACGTCCATGTGGCCGACCGTCAACGGATCGAAGCTGCCCGGATACACCGCCAGATGGTTGCGGTTGTCGCTGTGCATTGTAGCCCCCAACAGGCGAGCCGGGCCCTGCATCGGCCGGCTGCGACGCCCCAATTCTCAAGGGCGCTCGAAGAATAGCAGCACCGTCTCGCCAAATTGCTTCACGCGAGTGCATTCGCCCAGCCCAAGGCCGTCATACCCGGCCCCGCATTGTAGCACGACAAGTCCCCCGAGGGCCACACCCTCCCAGCGCAGGGCCAGGCGCCGGGCAAACTCGCCGAAACTCGCCAGACCGTACGGCGGGTCGGCGAACACGATATCGAAGGGCCCACACTGGGCCGACAACGCGCCCCAGACGCGTTCCACGCGTCCCCGCACCACCTTTGCGCCCGCCTTCAGTCCGGTGTCTGCCAGGTTGCGCGCCATCACAGCAGTACAGCGCCCGTCGCTATCGACGAACAGGCCCTCACGTGCGCCTCGGCTGAGAGCCTCGATCCCCACGCTGCCGCAGCCTGCGTACAGGTCGGCGAACCGCGCGTCGACCACACGCGAGCCCAGGCTCGAGAACAAGCTCTCCCGCATCGCGTCAGTGGTCGGGCGCGTCTTGGCGCCCTTGGGGAAGCGGAGCGGGTGTGACTTGGCCTGGCCGGCGATTACCCTCACCTTACACGAACTCCTTGGCCGCAGACTCGGGGCCACGCAGCCGGCGGGAATACGCGATCGTCGTTCTCGGCGCCCAGGAGCGGCCGGAAAGCTCCTTTGAGTCCGGGACGCACCTGTCAGAGGGCCGCGAGGCCCAGCCGACGCCGCCTGTGGCGCGAACCCGGCCGACCAGGGCCGCCGCGGTCGATTACCTAGGGTATAACAGTTCACTGTCGATGGCAAACCGCCAAGTGCCCGCCGCAAGGAGCGCAGATGTGTCGGCCATACGCCGTCCTGGGTGGCCACAAACCCTCGCCCCGCCACGCCTGCCTCAGGGACCACACGCCCGTAGCGCCCGGCAAGCGGGGCCCGGATCCCCTTGGCCCATGAGCGCCAAGTTGCGCCGTCAAGAAAAGCCGCATGGGTGTCCGAGGCCGCACAGCGGCCGAAGGATGGGGCCCATCCGGCCCAAGCCCTCTTTAGGTTAGCGCCTGTGAGCCCCCGGCCCCAGCCGCGTTGGGGGCAGAGCACCAAGGTGTTGCTCTCAAGTCTCTGTCGCGCGAGTCGCCGCCTACGCAGTGCATCAGACCCGGGCCTTAAGACCGAACACTCCGGTGCCCAAGCAACGCAGACTAAGCCACGCGGGCACTAGTGACACTGCTCGCGGGCCTGTGATATAATCGACCCGTATGCGGACGCCCCTGGCGTCCGTTATTGATTGGTGCTGACATTGTTGCGCCGACGATGCAAGCGGCTGCATCGGTGGGGATCAACGTGCGTTTGAGGAAGATCGAGGCCGCCCTGGAAAGCGCCCTCGACGGCGCGTTTGATGTGCTTGTGCGCGGCCAGTTGCACCCTTTGGACGTTTTCCGCCAACTGTGGCGCAGCATCGAGGATAGGCGCATGGTCTCGGCGGGGACCTGCTACGTGCCCAACCGGCTGACCGCAAAGCTCAATGGCGAGGACTTCGCAGGCATCGAGGGCCTCAGGCAAAGGCTCCAGCGGGAATTCGAGCGAAATCTGGAAGAGGAGGCCCAGCAGGCCGGCTGGCAGTTCGGCGCCATGATAATGGTCAGGATTGTCGCCGACGACGGCCTGCGCCGGGGCAAGGTCCAGATTGACGCCAGGACTGACGAGACCCCTGTCCCGGCGAACCTTCTGCTGACGGATGGCGTCAATGGCCCACAGACCTTTCCGTTGAGCCCACAGGCCGTCCTCGGACGTCTCGCCCAATGCGACATCGTCGTCCCGGACCACACGGTGTCCCGCAGGCATTGCCGCTTCGACTGGCTTTTCCTGGGCTACCAGGTGGTCGATCTGGGCAGCAGCAATGGAACATTCGTGAATGGAGTGCGCGTCTCAAGTCACGTCCTTCACGATCAGGACGCCGTGACGGTTGGCGTTGCGCGCCTCAAGTTCGTGTACGACACGGAAGCCGCATGGTGTTCGTCGGACTCTCAGTCGGAGTAGAGCATCTCGACGGGGGCCGCACCAACTCAGTGCATTCTCAGGAGAGCGCTTTGGTCGCAGGCATTGTCGTAGTCATAGGCAAAATAGCCTTTCTTGCGGCTCTTTACGGGTTCATCTACACGGTCTACCGGGGCCTGGTCGGCGAGACGCGGTCCATGACGGAGCCTGCGCGGGCCACTCGAGGGCATCCGCCGGATGCATCGGTGGACACGTGGGAGTTGCGGCCACCTGCCGCGACCAAGGCCCCCGCGCCGGAACCAGCCGCTGCAGCCACGATTGGGCCGCCCAAACCACCGGCCCAGCCACCGGTCGCGCAGCCCACAGACAGCCCGACGTCGCCGGCAGCATTGACCACCGAGCTGACGCTCACACCTGTCCGGGACGCGCCCGCCGAGCACCAGCCGCCGACGCCTCGACCCCGGGAGTACACCGGAGCGGCTCTTGTGGTATTGACATCGCCTGAGGCGAGCCTTGCAGGCGGCACCCGCGTTGAGCTCGCACAGGGCGTTACGGTCGGCAGGACTGACGACAACACCGTCGTACTCAGGGACCGCTTCGTCTCCAGCCATCACGCCGAGATCATCAGGAGAGACGACACGTACGTGCTTCGCGATCTGGGCAGCACCAATGGCACCTTCCGCAATGGCGCGAGAGTGGAGGGTGAACGCGTCATCGGCGAAGGCGACCGCATCGGCATCGGGACGACGGTATTCGTATTCCACGACCCGGCATAGGCGGACGCGGCTCGACGGCGCACCGTTTCTCGGCCGTGCCGGCTCCGCCCCAATCTCACACACTGACGCCGGCGCACCTCTCCTGTAACAGCATAGGCTGCATAGCTTCCGGGCCATCAATTCACGACACCCAACCTTGCCAATGGATAGTCAGCGCCGCAATGAAATCGTCCTGTTGTGCGCGGTAGGCGCAATAACCGCTCTGGGCATGGCTCTAGTGAGCGTGGCCCTGGGCGACAGCCCCTTGCGCGCCACGCGAGGCGTCGCCCTGGCCGGCGCTTTGCTGGCCATCACCTTCCTCATGGACCTGACCGGTCAGAAGCGGGACCGGGCGCTTGTGCCCATCATCGCGATGATCTGCGGGCTGGGGCTGATCATGCTGTGGCGTCTGGACCGCCCGGCCCACCAGGCGTCGGTTCAGATCATCTGGATGGTGCTGGGCGCGAGCCTTATGCTGGCTACGTACCTGCTCATCACGGATGTGCGTGGCCTTGCCCGCATGAAGTACATCTGTGGCGTGGGGGCGGTGGGCCTGCTATTCGCGACGATGATCTGGGGCGAAGAGCGCTATGGGGCAAGGCTGTGGTTGGACCTGGGCATCATCCCTCCCTTCCAGCCGGGCGAGTTCGCCAAGATACTCATGGCCATCTTCTTGGCGGGGTATGTGGCCGAGAGAGGGCAACTCATCAGTGAGGTGGGCCGCGGACGTTGGGGCCTGCCGATCCTCGAGCTGCGCCATCTGGCCCCCGTGCTCGCCATCGTCGTGTTCTGCCTCGCCCTGTTCGTGACCCAGCGCGATCTTGGGGCGGCGGTGCTGTTCCTGGGCCTGGCCATCGCCGTCATGTACCTGGGCACCGGCCGCCGGACCTACGTGCTACTAGGTGCGGCGGCATTCGTAATCGGCGCTCTCATCGCCCCCCATCTGTTCGCGCATGTCGGCAAACGTATCGTGGCCTGGCTGTATCCGTACAGCGCCCCAACCGGCGTCGGCATGCAGTCCCTGCAGGCGATGTTTGCCTTCTCTGAGGGGGGCCTTCTGGGCACGGGGCTGGGCATGGGCATGCCCTACAAGATGCCCGCGGTGGCCACCGACTTGATCTTCGCCGCCATCGGTGAGGAGTTGGGCCTGGCCGGCACTTGCGGCCTGTTGGCGCTGTTTGCCATGGCGACCTTCACCGGCATGCGCATCGCGTGGCGCTGCCAAGACCGCTTCGGGATGCTGCTGGCCGCGGGGTTGACCACGGTCATCGCTCTGCAGGCCCTGGTCATCGTCGGCGGAGTCATCCGCGTCGTCCCGCTCACCGGCATCACACTTCCCTTTGTCAGCTATGGCGGCACCTCAGTAATCACGAGCTTCATCATGGTGGGGCTGTTGCTCGCGGTGTCTCGTGACTGCTGGGAGCCACCCCATGTGCGCAGACACGTTGTCAGACATCCGGCCCCGTCTGCCGGCGACCCTGGGCCGACCCAGCCTGTGAGTTGATAGACCTCAACATGCGCGACGTACAGCAACCACGGACCAATGTCCTCAACCTGTGTCGCAGCCTTCTGGTTGCCTTTGGGGCAATGTCCGTGTGCCTTGCCTGGTGGCACACGGTACGTGCTCCTGCCCTGCGCACTGATCGGTACAACCCTCGGGTTACCGAAAGAGTCAAGATCACCCGCCCCGGCGCTTTGACCACCGCCGACAATGTCGCGGTTCTGACCGCCCGCCAGACGCGAGGTCAGTGGATCGTGGCGTGCCCGGCGCCCCAAACGTACTGCCACCTGACGGGCTATAGCCCCCGGTCGGGCCTCAGACACGGACTGCGCAGCGCGCTGTATGCCCTGGGCCCCTACGAGGACGCGTGGACGAACATCCTGCGTGGGCCCCCGACAGGCTGCGATATCAAGCTCACGGTCTACTCGGCGCCGCAACGCCTCGCCACCCGGCTCATGCAGGGCAAATGCGGCGCGGTGTTGGCCCTTGACCCGAGGAACGGCGCCATACGCGCAATGGTCAGCGCACCGGCCTATGACCCCAACGAGGCGGCCCGGGACTACGCCTCGCTTGCCGAGCAGGTGGACCAACCTGAGCTGAACCGCGCGCTGCTGGGCCAGTACGCGCCCGGATCGATCCTCAAACTGCTGACCGCCGCCGCCGCAATCGACACCGGCATTGCCGGTCCCGAGGAGCAGTTTCGCTGTCCCGCCCAGGTCCGCATAGGCAACACCACCGTTCGCTGCCGACGCGCCCAGGGCCACGGCAAGATCTCCTTCGAGGAAGCCCTCGTCGACTCGTGCAACGTCATCTTCGCGGAGGTCGGCCGTATGCTGGGCCCAGAGACCTTCCGCCACTATACCAAGCGCTTCCATATCCTCAGCCCTCCGGAGCTTCCCCTGCCTGTCAGGGGCGGCAAGATGGCCGACATGTCCGGGCCACACGCCCAGGAAGAGCTTGCCGAGGCCGCCTTTGGGCAGGGCGCCACGTTGATCTCCCCACTGGCCATGGCACAGATGACGGCCGCCATCGCCGCCGGCGGCTCCGTGCCGAAGCCCAAGTTGGTCGACAGCGTGCTCAGCGCTCGGGGACGCCAGCTTTACACACTGCGACCGGAGAGCCTCGGACAGGCCGTTTCGTCCCATACGGCCGCCGCCGTTGGAGGAATGATGGTGCAGGTCGTCGAACGAGGTACGGCAAGGAGCGCCCGGATAGCCGGCACGAAGGTCGCGGGCAAGACCGGCTCAGCCCAGAACCCGTCCGGAGTGGCTCATGCGTGGTTCGTGGGCTTCGCGCCGGCGGATGCCCCGCGAGTGGCGGTGGCGGTGATCGTTGAGCACGGCGGTGCGGGCGGCCGCGTGGCGGCCCCCATCGCCCGTCAGGTCATGCAATCAGTCATTGAGGCCGACCGCAATTGACCTGCACGAAGCCCTAGACACGAGCCCGGTTTGCGGGAGGCAACCGCGGGCGCCCATGCTCCCCGGCAGGGTAGGTCGGCCCAGGAGCTTCGGGGCGCGGACCCGCGGGTTTTGCGGGCTCCTGCCGGCACCGGCGGGCCCCCGGGCGCATTCGTCCCGCAGCAGCCCGCGTCGCCTTACACACGCGCCACACCACAGCCCGGCGCCCCGACCCTTCGACCGGGGCGCACGAGAGTATTCGGAGAAGTGCTACCCATGAGCGAGATCAAGGCAGGCCTGTCAATGGCGGGCCGGTACCGGCTGGATGTCCTCATAGGCGAGGGTGGCATGGCCACCGTCTGGCGTGGCACCGACCTTTCGCTCTCGCGCGACGTAGCCATCAAGGTACTCCGCGAGGAGGTCACTGCCTACCCCGACGCCGTGTCCCGGTTTCGACGCGAGGCCCACGCTGCCGCCAAGCTCAACCACCCCAACGTCGCCCAAATATACGATACGGGCACTGATGGGTCGGTCCACTACATCGTGATGGAGTACCTGCCCGAGCCCGACCTGAAGAAGATCATCCACGACTGGGCGCCCCTGCCGGAGAGCAAAGTTCTGGACGTGGCCGTTCAATGCTGCCGCGCCCTGGCATACTCTCACCGCAACGGCATCATCCACCGTGACGTTAAGCCGCACAACATCCTGTTCACCAACGACGGGCGGGTGAAGCTGTCGGACTTCGGAATTGCGTCTGCGGCGGGGGTGAGCGAGTCCGAGCCGGGGGGCTTCGTCCTGGGCTCCGCCAACTATATATCGCCGGAGCAAGCTCAGGGCAGCCCGGCCGGGCCCCACTCCGACCTATACTCGTTAGGATGCGTGCTCTACGAGGCACTAACCGGCCAGACGCCCTTTGAAGGTGAGACAGGCGGGGAGATCACCGCCAAGCACGTACGCGAGCGTCCCCGGCCTGTGCGTTCGCTTAACTCGAACATCTCCCCTTCGGTGGAGTTCATCGTCAGTAAGGCCATGGCCCGTGAGGTGGCCCAGCGGTACCGCTCGGCGGAGGAGATGCTTGCCGACCTCACCAAGTTGACGGGGGGCGAGGGCCTCGACCGGACCGGCGTCCTCGCCGCGCCTGAGGATGCCACAACCATTCTGCAGCCCCGGCCGCCCGTGGCCACTGAGGGCACAGCACCTACCGCGGCGGCTACTGAAGGGCCGCCCGACCACCCCGATGGTGGTGCACAACAGACCCCCTCAGCCACACCGATTGCCCCCGTACTGCGCCCCGGCGGGGAACCCAGACGCACGCTGTGGGGGCCGATCTCCGCCCTGGTCATCGCGGGTATGGCGATCCTTGTAGTGGCCTATCTGCTGAAGACCTCATTGGGCCCGGGGGAGGCCCCAAAGAAGATCCAGGTACCCATGCTCAAAGGCGAGAAGATGGCCGAAGCCCAGGCCCTACTCAAGGGGCACGAGTTGTCGGTGGGTAAGATCTCATTCGAAGAAGACCCCATGCAGCCCGCGGGTGTCGTCATCGGCCAGACGCCCGAAGAGGGCCAGATGGTCGAAGCCGGATCCGCCGTGAACCTGCTCGTCAACCGTGGCACTGAGATGGTGGTCACGGTGCCGGTCAAGGGCGACACTCTCCAGCAGGCCAATGAGCGACTTGAGGAGGCCGGTTTGAGCCTGGGCGAGGTGACCCCCATCACCCACGCGACAGTGCCCAAGGGCATCATTATCGACCAAAGCATCAGACCCGGCGTGGAGGTCGAGAAGGGCACCGGCGTGGACGTCCGCGTCAGCATGGGTCCGGAGCCCGTGGTGACAGTCACGCCCCCGGAGCCCGACGGCGGACGGACCGCCGCGAACGAGGTGGAGCCCGACGTACGGGTCGTCTGGGACCAAAGCTACCAGTCCAGCAACCCGGCGGAGAGAAGGTTCATAGTCACCGTAACCGTGCAGGGCACGGAGCTTGGGCAGAGCATCCAGGTCGTCTACCAGGATGACCGCGGGGGGCGCGTGCCGGCGCTGACGAAAAAGCTCAACCCCAACGAGACGCACCAGGTGCCCATTGTTGCCGAGGGAGCGGTGACTATCGAGGTCCTGCACAATGGCCAGCAGGTGTACGTGCACGAGGCGCCGGCTCCCGAGCTGCCCGGGCTCGGAGACCCCGGACCTGAGGCGCCGGCCGAGGAGTAGGGGCCCCACCCGCGAGGCCCCGCCGCAAGAGCCGTGGCACCAAGCCAAACGTCAGTGGCGCGCGACGCCTCACACATCCTCGCCGTGGGCCCAACATAGAGTCATCGGCCGCCGCCCCGACCGGCCTGCGCAACCAAGTCGAGGCGGGACTTGTCCAAAACCAAAACAGAACCCGAAAGAGGGATGCACGACATGCGGCGAACAGCTCTTGGGGCGTGTGTGAGTTTGGCGATGCTGTTGGTGACCGCCCAAGCAGGTCTGGGCGCCGACAGCTCGGTCGCCGGAGCTACCAACATCGCGGCCGCTGAGAACGGCGGACAGCTCATCGCGGCATCCGAACAGGCCAAGAACAAGGACGGCCACATCCTCGAGAACTGGCAGGCCGCCAACGCTATCGACGGCCTATATGTCGTGGGCAGCCATACGCCGCCCAACTCCTATGGCTGGTCGACGGAAACGCCGCCCACCGTGGAGCGGCCTCACTGGATCATCCTGGCATTCGGCCCCAAGGCCAGGACCCATCTGATCAGCCGCGTCGTCATTGATCCCACGACCGACGATCCGCCCTACATAGGGCGCTGGGTGAGGAACATCCAGATCCAGGTCTCGACCACGGAATCGGCGGGCCCGTACAAAACGGTAGGGCGCTACATGGTCGTCAACAGGCCCATAAAGCAAGCATTCGACTTCCCACCCGTCGAGTGTCGCTACCTCAGGGTGCTGCTGCTGGACAACCACGGTTCAGACAAATGCGTTGAGGTAGGGGAAATCGAGGTCTACGAAGCCATCGTGGGACAAGACCAACTTGACCGGCTGATCCTGCGGCTTGAGAACCTACTGCAGGACCTCAAACGTTACCGCGATGCGCAGTCGTATCAGTCCCAGAAGAACACGCTTGAGGCGGTCACAGCCAAGGAGGCGCCACCGCAACCCATCCCGGACACCGGAGGGTAGACCGTGGCGGTGGCGGCACATGCGGCGCCACCCAACCAAAGGCAAACGGCCAGGCACCCTGTGCCTGGCCGTTTCATGTTTTGTCCGGGGCCCCGGCCGGCTGCTACTGCTCGCGGCTGCCTGCGGCCACCAGTTGCACGCCGAACTCCAGATCGAGGTCTATCTCGAACAGCCTTCGCCATGGCAGGGAAAGCCGCGTCTCCTCCAGGTCCGCCAGCACCAGTTCGCTCTGCTCGTCCCCCGCCAGGTCAGAGCCGATCAGCACGCAGTGCCGGCCCAGGAACTGGTCGATCCACAGGTCCGTGACCAGTTGGGTGAGCTCATCTCGCATAAGCGTCTCGGCCTGGCGATGACTCTGCGACAGGTCGAATACGCCCGACTTGAGGCCCTCGTAGATGTGCTCGAACAACCTGGGTCTCACCCGAGCCTGGTACAACCAGTCGTCGGCAAAGCGGTGCATCAGAAGGCGGATGTGGGCCTTCTCAGAGACGATCAGAGAGTCAAGTAGGGCAAGGTAGCGCATCGGCGAGATGTCCCCGAGAAGGCGCACCAGATCGAAGGCGCCCTTGTCCTGAAGCGAGATGATGCGCATCACCGCGTGGGCCAGAGCGGAGCCAAGGGAGTTGCTGGCGGAGTTCCACCCCGCGTACGATAGTAGCTTGGGCAACTCGGGTGTCACCGAGACAAGCTCCTGCACAAAAATGTCATCAGCACCATCGGTAAAGGCGGCATCACAGACCGCCAGTCCGCGTCCACCCGCTCGTTTGGTGGCGTCGGCAACGAACTTGCGCGCCCGCTCGCGATGGGCCCGGGCGACCTGCGCGTGAGCAAGGTCCGCGCGCGGATACTCGGCCGGCGGGTTCACTGCCAGGACCACATCCGGGTAGCGCTCATCGGGTGCGGCTTCTCGCGCGCCCACCAGCTCAAGGTGCTCGCGAATCGACTCTATGAAGGGCCGATCCTCGCCCTCCGCCGCCGCGGAGGCATCCGACCCTTTGGGCATCTGGATCAGTACAGTGGACGACTTGCCCATATGGCTCTGGACGAACCTTGCCAGAAGGCACATCCCCATCTGGTCGGCCCCGGACACGATTGCAGCGCGGTCCGCGATGTCCAGTCCATCCAGCTCGGCCCGAAGCGTCTGCTGCTCCCGCAGATGCACGCCATCCTGTGCCGAGGTGTCCTGGGCGCACGCCAGGAAGTCGATGTCCTGCCGCTGCAGGTGCTCCACTACGCGCAGGTTGACTTGCTCATTGCGCTCACGTACGGCCAGATACTCTCCCAGCACAGAGGCGGGAATCTGGCGTTCCAGTGCCTGGAGTTGTTCGGCGAGCTCTGCATCGTCCCCCACACGCCCGGCCAGGACCGAGTACTGCATGAGGCTCTCCAGGTACTGAGCGGCCTCGTCCGAGCTGGTGAGGGTACCCAGACGCGGCAGTGTGGCGAACGCGTATATTGTCGCATCCGGGCACGCTTCGCGTAAGTCGTGCAAGATGCCCAGTCGCTGCAAGGCAAGCTGGGTGCGTGTGCCCGAGGTGCGTGAAGCCCACAGGCCGCCATAGACAAGCATGTCGACGCTCAGGACCATGCAATCCACGATAGATGCCACTTGGCCGCGCAACCAGCCGGCCAACTCGTCGGGCTTGCCCGGTGTCCGAAAGCGCCCCAGCGTCTCGACCGGCGGCACGCTGATCTCGTAGTCCACCATGTTCGCCAGTAGGCGTGGGGCTCTGAGATTATACGGTCTGTCATCAAGGGGCACGTACAGGACCCGGTGCAGTCTGTGTCGTAGTGTCACTGCCGGCCCTCCCGGTCTGCGTGAGAGTGATTGCCTTCGCCAAACCCGTCCAATTCGCCGCGCGAGCCCCCTAGACCAGGGCGTCGTCTAGATCGTCCACGGCCCCAACGGGCAGGGCCGCCTGCCAGAAACGCTGTTCCCCGTGTATGGGATGTGAATGTGCCACCCAGTAGTGCCGCTCAAGGGGGTTGGCAAGCAATGCCGCCACCTCGGCGAAGGTCGCGACCAACATGCCTGTCCCCGCCAGCAGTGGCTTCAAACGCGTCTTGAAGCGCCTGTGCAAGACGTCCCTGGCGTGGCTTGTCACAAGCAGGACCGCAGACGGCTGTCTTTCATCCGCCGGCTCCTGCACCGCCACGGCCTCCAGACCCTCCGTCGGCATCTGGGAGATCGCCCCGAGCAGTTCGGCCGCGGCGCTACCCATCGGCCCTCCGGCGTCGAGCAGTTGCTCGCGCTGTTGCTGCGCCATAAGCGCCAGCCACACATGGGTCGCTTCTGAAGCGCGAAGCCGACACAGCACTTGCCTGCCGGCCTTCGCAGTCTCGATGACCCCATGGGCGGACAGGGAACGCACATGCTTGTGAGTCGGCTGGTACGACAACGTGATGCTCTCAGCAATGCGCAGGATGGGCACCGGAGTCCCGTACATGCGCTTCAGATAGGCGATTATCTGCAGTGCCGATTCGTAGCGCACAAAGCCACCTGCGGAATTGCGGCAGGCCTCGAGCCGAACTGGACGGCCCATCGACCGGTTCAGGTGCGCATATGGAACTGCCTCGGGGCGCTTGGGCCTATGCGCCGAACTTATGGGCCCTGCCCGCAAAGCTACTCAGCACACGCATGACATCCGGCCCCTGGATGTGCCCGATAGACCCCGCGGCGCACGCACGTTCGCCGTAGCTGACCACAGCGTCAGGTCGCACGCCATAGCCGCAGAACGCAACCGGGATCGCGTCCCCCGAATGGTCCTTGAGGCCGCACGGCGTGCAGTGGTCCGCCGCCAGCAGCAGTGCGGTGCGTCCCCAGTCCAGAGCGTCCAACAGGTACCCGGCCGCCCGGTCGACTTTCTCAATTGCCTGGATCTTCTGGAGTGGCTCGCCGTCGTGTCCTCCCAGATCCGGGGCCTTTATGTTCGCCAGGATGAAATCATGGTCTGCCCAGGCCGCTTCCACCGCCTTGGCGATGGCGTACTCATCAGTATCCGCACCGCCGGTGGCGCCTTCGACGTCGATCACGTCCATGCCCAGGTACGTCCCCAGCCCGCGGACCAGGTCTACCTCCACGATCATGGCGCCGGTCATCCCATACTTGAGCTCGAAGGGCTCAAGGTCAACAGCGGTTCCGACACCTCGAGGCAGCGCCGCGTTGGCCATGGGTTTGCCCTCAGCGGCCCGCTGCTTGTTGACCGGGTGGTCCTGCAGGATCTCGCTGCTTCGAGCGACGAACTCGTTGACGATGCGCGCGGTGCGCACCGCGTTCGTATCGTCGGCGGCCTCCGGCAGCGGCCTGCATTCCCAGTAATCGGTGTCTTCCTCGTGGGGGTCGACCTCGGAGACGCGGTGATCGAGTCCCTCACCGCGCAACACAAGGGCGGCGCGGTGCTCCACGGACTGTCTGAAGATCACCTCGACGCCCTCAATGCCGTCCCTGAGGCCCTCGTTGATCGCCTGAGCCAACTGGTCGGTTCCGGACTTGATCCGGCCGGCGCGTCTGTCGGTAACCACACGGCCCTGCAGCGTCGAGAAATTGCATCGGAAGGCAAGATCGCCGGGCCGTACGTCGATCCCCACTCCCTTGGCCTCAAAGGGTCCGCGGCCGCGGTAGTAGGTGAAGGGGTCGTACCCCAGGATCGCCATATGGGCGGTATCACTGCCAATCGGGACGCCTATTCCCGCTGGATGAAGGTACCCTGACTCGCCGCGCGCCGCGATGGCGTCAAGGGCGGGCGTGGAGGCGGCCTCAATGGTGGTGCGCTGGCCAAGCGACGGCACTGGGCGTCCGCCCATCCCGTCGCCGATGAAGATGATGCACTTACACTCCGAGGACATCCTGAACTCCCTTCAGCATAGGAGGAGGCCGCGGGCGGAACCCGGCAGCCTCAACAGAAGCGTTCGTGGGCCCCGCTGCGAGTGGAAACATTGCTGCAGTGCGTCGATTTTGCCGTGGGGAAGCGCGCGGGGACGCACGCGGGATTCTAAATCACACCCTCCTCGAAGTCAAGCGAGGGGCGCTTGCGGGGAGGGCAGGTGATTTGCACGCCAATCGCAGCCGGGCCGCCGCGGAACCAGGGCTTTGAGGGCAAATGGGGCAAGCCCGAAGGCTTGCCCCGTGAATACTTGTCCAATCGCGCCCCGTGACGCTACTAGCCGCCCGGCGCCGCTGGCGCTGCTGGCCCTGGCGCTGCTGGCCCTGCTGGCCCTGGCCCTGCTGGCCCTGGCCCTGGTGTGCCTCCCGGGGGAGGGCCCCCGCCCATCGGTGCGCCGGCCGGCGGCATCCCATCGGGCGCCCCCTCAGTCGCCGGCGAACGGAACGTCAGCTTGAAGATCACGAATAGCACGACCAGCAGAACCACGATCGCGATGACGATGGCCAATGGACTGGCTTGCTGCGAGCTCATCTGTCTACCTCCGTCTGTCACGGACCTGGGGCGTCCCCCTCGGCGGCGTTGGGGCTAGCAGTGACGCCGCCCTCCCGCCGCGTGGGCACGCAGACCGCAGGTCACATCGTTGTCGGTGTATTCAATGCACCTATTGGTTCATTTCGGCGTCCAGCCAGCGACTCCTTCCCCCAGATGTGCTGTGCGCCGTCGATGGCGTATCGCCATCACAGAACGTTGTGGTAGATGCGGTCCACAAGCTCCATGGTTTTGACGGCGTCACCCAGGTGCGTCTCAGGCTGCTGCTCGGTCTTGACGGCATCGATGAAGGCGCGGTTCTCGCCCTCGAAACCGTAGTAGACGCGGTTCTCGTCGCTGCCGGCGGCCTTCTGCGTCGTGATGCGCTTGGGCTTGTCGGCCCCGTCGATGTAGATCTCGGCCCGCACGTTGGGATTCACGTAGACCGAGATGCCCTCGCTGTGCATCTCGAACTGGTGGATGCGCCCGCCGACGCGCCAGTTCGTCATCAAGATGCCTGTGCCTCCGCCCTCGAACTCCACCAGGGCGTTGAAGCGAGTGTCGAAGGACATCCCCTGGTTGCTCACTTCCCCGACGACCTTCTTCACATCGCCGCCGATGAATCGCAGCGTGTCGACGGCGTGCACGGCGTCACAACTGAGTACGTCGGTGGCGCCGTTGTAGTAGGGGCCCCCGGTGTGCCATTTGTAGAAGCTCGACATCCCCTGCAGGATGGGCCCGCCATGATCGCGCGCCATGTCCCTGCACCGGCGCATGAGGGGAATGTAGCGGCGGTTGAAGCCGGCCAGGGTGATGCAGCCGTTACTCTCGGCGCACAGGGCCATCTGTCGGCACTGCTCAACCGTGATGCCGGGGGGTTTCTCGATGAACAGGTGCATCTTGTTGGACAGCGCGTGGATGGCGATATCGAACAGGTGGTGGGGCGGCATGAGTACATAGACGGCATCCGGCGCCGTCTCTTGCAGCATTTGCTTGTAATCACTGAACGTCTTGTCGATTTTGAACTTCTCGGCAGTGGCCTTCAGTTTGTCGGGCACCAGGTCGCATAGGCCGACCAGCTCCACATCGTCAAAGGAGACCAGTGACGGGTAGTGAACGCTGTTGGCCATGCCGCCGGCACCGATGAGGGCTACCTTGACTTTGCCGCTCATGGATACGATCCTCCCGGTAGGCATTTGGCCCCCGCGTGTTCCCGGGGGCTAACAAAAGTTCGGCGCCCGGCCGCCCATCACCTCCTGGCGATTCGAGCCATGTTGTACAGGTAGTTCGCCACTCTCAGGGAGGAAGGACAACCTGCAGGAAGGGTGGAAGTTTCTCAAGGAACCACGCATCAGGACTGCCTCATCTCAGGCAGCACCGGGAGGTACGTTCACATGTCCGAGAAGCTAGGATGCGCCATCTGGGGCGCGGGTTGGGTGTCCGTTGAGCACCTGAAGGCATATGCGGCCGGCGAGCAATGCCAGGTCGTCGCCGTTGGTAGCCGCCGCGAACAGTCCGCAAGGAGCGCCGCCGCGCAGGCGGGGCTGGACCCCGAAAACTTGCGCGTTTACACCGATTATGATGCTCTCATCGCCGATGAGGGCGTCCAACTGCTCTCCATCTGCACACCCAGCGACCGACACGTGGAAGAGGGCGTGGCAGCCATCGCCGCGGGCAAGCACATCATCATGGAGAAGCCCATGGCGCTGGAGCTCGAGGGTCTCAGGGCTCTCCGGGACGCAGCCCGACAGAGCAGCTCGAAAGCCGTCGTCAGCTTCGTCCTGCACTGGAACCCATCTTTGGTGAACACCAAGGCGCTGGTGGACGCGGGCGCCATCGGGGACATCTTCTATGCCGAAGCCGACTACTGGCACGGCGTCAGCGACTGGTACTCAGGGTGGGACTGGTGCCACACCAAGCAAGGTGGCGGCAGCAGCTTCCTGTTCGGCGGCTGCCACGCCGTGGACGCCATCCGCTGGCTCACAGGCCTCGAGATTGTGCAGGTTAGCGCCCAGGCCGGAGGATGGGACGACAGGTACGAGTATCCCGCCACTGTTGTCGGCGTGGTCAAGTGGAGCAATGGCGCCGTAGGCAAGATCGGCAGTTCGGTGGACTGCGTCATGCCCTACCAGTTCAACATCGACATCATGGGTGACAAGGGGTCCGTGCGAGACAACAAGCTATGGTCCACCACAATGCTGCCCGAGGCCACCGACTGGACACAGATCCCGGCCGTTCTGCCCGACAGCGGCGATGTCGAGCACCATCCCTTCATCGGTGAGATCGATCACATCGCGAATGCAATACTCAACGACACGGCGCCGTGTCCGGACATCGAGGACGCCGTGAAGACCCACGAGGTGTGCCTGGCGATGGACATCTCGGCGGCCAACGGCGGCGAGGTCGTGGATTTGCCTCTCCTGCCGGACTGATAGGCCGCGAGCCAGGGGGCTCTGCCGGGGCCCCCCGGCGAGCGGTGCGCACTGAATGATGCGGCCGGCGCAGACGCTCTCGACCGGCCGCCGGCGTCTTCTGCCTCACTTCGTGATCGCCGATCCGGAGGGGACCCTCATGCCATTGCGTCTGCCTGCCGTCGCTATCATCGCCTTGCTGGTTCTCGCGGCCGGTGCAGCCACGGGGCAAACTCTGGTCCTTGATGAGGATTTCTCAGGCTCCCTGGCATCGTGGGGATTGCCCGGCGCGGGCGGCGAGCTCAATATCCAGCGGGGCATGACGCTGGTACCCGTTTTTGGCGTTTCCGATGCGACGGTCGAGTACCGCACCAAGGTCCAGGGCGAGGGCCTCATCGAGCTCCTGCTGCGCTATGACCCCAATACTGATGACTACTACGTCTTCCGCGTCGATACCCGCGAGGCCGGCGGCAATCCGCCGGGGTTCCTCAAGCGCAACCACGGTGAGCAGCCATGGGTGCTCGTCGGGGAAAGATCAGGCGTTGCCCCCGCGGGGGACACATGGGTGACCGTGAAGGTGCAGATCGAGGGTGCCACCTTCCGCGGCTACGTGCAGGACGAACTCGTCGCTACCTACGAGGATGATACATATGCCAAGGGCGGCTTCGCCTTCAGACAGCAGCTCTCCACCGGCTGGGTTGACGACCTGCGGATAACGGTGCCCGAGGGCTCCGAGTATGAGTTGCTGCAGCCGCCCGTCTCGCCCCGTGGGCGCCCGACTGCCGCGTACACCGAAGGCACCTGGACGGCCCACTGGATCTGGTCGCCGGGCACCGATGAAGAGCTGGTCCGCTGGTTCCGCAAGACCTTCGAGGTCCCCGGCGCCATCCGCGAGGCCAAGCTGGCCGTAACCTGCGACAATACCTACGAGTTGTACCTCAACGGACAAAGGGTCGCCGGCGATGGGGACTGGTACAGCCTCGAGGTGCGTGATGTGGCGTCCCTGCTGAGAGCCGGCAGGAACGTGTTGGCGGCGCGCTGTACCAATACCGCCCCGGGCTCGGCCGGTCTGCTGGTCGAGCTGGGAGCCATTGCTCGGGATGGGCGGTTCGTCCATGTGCCCACTGACGCGACCTGGAAGGTGTCCAAGGCGGCCCCGGAGGGATGGCTTGGGCCCGCCTTCGATGATTCGACCTGGTCCGCCGCCACATCCGTGGGCAAACACCCCTGCGGTCCGTGGAGCAACCAGTCCGATCTAAGGCTGCCCTTCCTGGGACCTAAGCAGCCCGTGGAGCTAGTGGATGCCTCCGTGCCGGCGACGATCTCGGTCGCCGGCCCCCTCAAGCTGACCGTCGCCTTCAGACCCACCGAGGCGCTACGAGCCGATTACCCGCTGGTTCTTACGGGCAGGCGGGGCGACAACCTTCCCGTGGACCTCGCCATCATGCAGCCCTCAAAGCCCTGCTCAACCTGGGCCCCCGGACAGGTGCACCGGCAGACCATCGAGATGGCACTGCTCCCTGACGACGCCTACCTGCTCGAGCCGGGTCCCGTCGAGCTGGGCCTCGAGCTACGGGGGACCTTCTATCCCAACCGTGATGACTACGGGATTGGGCGCACGCTGCTGCAGACCCCCGACCCGCGAACCGGGGACATCCACCCGCGACACGCCGCCCCCGCTCGCGCCGGGCAGTTCACAGACCCCCTGGGCAAGGTGCATCAGTGGCGGCTCGACGGTCAGGGGCGCGTCGTCGTTGAAGGCACACCGTACATCCCTCTGGATGCCGAGGGTGTCTACTGGTGTGACGCCACCTCCGCCGGGCAGGCCCTGTCCCCCACCGCCTGGCAGAGCATTGTTCGCGATGTGTGCCAACGCGGGGGCCCGGCCGGCGCCGACTTCGTTCGAGTGCGACTGGTCGACCACATCGACGCCACGCAGACAGACCACGAGTTCGGCGAGGATGCGGGGCTTGCCGGCAACAGCAGGATCATGCGCATCTCAGATAGGCGGTTCCGGGTCACCTCGGCCCGCGACCGCCTGTCGTACTTCGCCTACACGGCCCTTTGCGAGCACCCGCGCAACCCTCATCTGATGATGTTCCAGTCGGTGAACGACATCGAGCGGTACACCACCGTGCGCATCCAACCGCCGTGGGATAACGTGGGCGGAGGCGTCTATACAGGTCGCGAACTGCCCTGCGACGGAGAGCCCTTCGAGCACCGGTTCATCTTCTACCCGCGCG
>Ga0272441_10002759_pt1 | contig 34967 bp, 28 predicted proteins | sample SSMProp6N_FD_193582 | JGI IMG/M metagenome (GOLD analysis project Ga0272441, IMG submission 193582) | Marine sediment archaeal communities from Little Sippewissett salt marsh, Falmouth, MA, United States - SSM-Prop-6N | ecosystem: Environmental > Aquatic > Marine > Wetlands > Sediment ... | reverse complement strand
AGCTCGCCGGCAAGGCCGTTGGGGTTCACGGCGACCAGCGCGTGGCGCTGCCCCGCGGGCAGCTCCGGGAGGGTAACGAGTAGCTCGCGCGCCGAGGGCACTGACACGCTCACAGCCTGCTTCCCACCGACCCGGACACGGCACCCGTCGGCGAAGTCCCGGCCGTGAAGCGTCACCCGTGCCCCCCCCGTCAGTACGGATTGCGTAGGCACAAGGCGCTCGATCTGCGGCGCGGGGCTGGCGTCGAGCAGGCGCCCCTGGATGCTCGTGACCGCGCCCTGCATGACGAAGGAGGGATAGCTGAGGTGGACCCTCGTGACCGGCATTCGCCGGACGGCAACGTAGCGGAGCGGCACGCCCGCCACTTCCGGGGGCATCTGCCATTCGCCCCGCCAATACGGCTTGCCGCGCTCGCCGGGCAGGCCCGGCCAGAGGACCGTGAACTCCAGCCTGTTGTCCTTGGTCCGCCGGATCCGGAATCGCAGCCGACTGCCGTCGGGACGCTTCATGGGCCAGCGCACGCTGGCCGTGCCCCCGCTGCCGGCAAGGAGCAGCCTGGAAAGGTCGCGGTCCCGGAAGCTGACATAGGCCCCCCGGCCTTCGGTCTGAAGGTCATAGAAGCCGCCCCTGCGCACCGAGGCCGCCAAGCCGCCCATGTGAACGCCGATCGAGACGGTGATATCCTCGGCCTTCATCCGCCCGGGCGGCGCGGAGGTCATCGCCACCGCCACGCCGGGGTAGAACCAGTTCTGCTCCAGGGCCCGCTCCAGGTGGACGTCCCAGCAAAGCTCGAACGGCTGGGTACCGATATCCCACTGTGCCCACGCCTGGCCGCGGCTCTTCATGTACTCGGCGACGGCGACGGACCGGAAGTGCAGGCCCCCCTCCTGCCCCCTGCCGTGCCACCGCAGGCATGCCGCCTCCGTGCCGGACTCGATGGTCCACCGTCGGCCGGGTCCGCCCTCGAACCGCTCGACGAAGACGGATTGCTTATCGGCGCTTCGCAGCATTCCCGGGAAGCCGACGAGCAAGGCCGCCCCGAGGCAGGCCGCACGCGCGGGCGTGACGAGGCCTTCTCTTCGGATGGAGATTCGGGCGCTGGTATGAGACATCGCTTGTTTGCTCCGTTGGCATGATGCCGCCATCGGGCCCGTGCGGAGGGCGCCGGGTTCCTCACGCCGTAAAAGGCCCAGACACATGTGCAGGAGTCCGACCAGTTCGGCCCAGTACGCCGTGTGCGGGTGCTGGTCGGATGGGACGGGCCGCGGCGTCTTTCGGGCTATGCAACGGAGGGAACCCTCGCAGGTAGCGGGCGAACAGGGGGTCCCGAACGACGATCGGCACCCGCCAAGCCGAGGCCGCGCGCCCTTGACCCCCTCTCCGCGTCTTGATAGAAGACGTACTCCCCCGTCTCGCCACGGTGGGCGGGGGCGTACGAACGAGTTGAGTCAGGAGTCCGCTCCATGCGTATCATCGTCCCTATCAAGCAGGTCCCCGAGACCAACGCGGTCAAGATGGATGAGGAAACCGGCACGATGGTCCGGGAAGGCGTGGAGGCCATCGTCAACCCGCTGGACCTCTACGCCATCGAGATCGCCATCCGCCTCCGCGAGCAGCACGGCGGCGAGGTCGCCACCCTCACCATGGGCCCGCCCAAGGCCGTCGGCGCACTGCGGGAGGCCATCGCGATGGGTTGCGACACGGCCGTGCTGGTGTCCGACAAGGCCTTCGCCGGTTCGGACACCTGGGCGACGAGCTACGTGCTGGCCGCGGCCATTCGGACGATGGGCCCGTACGACCTGATCATCTGCGGCGAGCGGGCCACCGACGGCGACACGGGGCAGGTCGGCCCGGGGATCGCCGCGTGGCTCGACCTGCCGGTGGCCAGCTACGTGGGCAAGGTCGACGAGGTCGACGAGGACAACTGCCGCGTCCACCGGCTCGTCGAGGAAGGCTACGAGGTGCTGGACGTGGACCTCCCGGCCGTGCTTACGGTCGTCAAGGAGGTCGCCGACCCCCGCCTGCCGACGCTTCGCGGCAAACAGAAGGCCCGGCGGACCGACATCCCCACGCTGGGTCCCGACAACCTGGACGTCGAGGCCGAGAGCCTCGGCCTGAAGGGCTCGCCGACCCGCGTGGTGCGGATCTTCCGCCCGAAGGTGACGCGGCAGTGCGAGAAGGTCGTCGCCACGGACGAGCAGGCCGTCGAGCAGGCCGCCGACCGGCTCGTGGCGTTCCTGCGGCAGCGCGAGTTGATCTGACGAAGGAGGCCGCCCATGGTCGAGTTCCGCCCCGACGCCACGGACCTGGTGGACAAGCTCAAGCGGCGTCCCGCGCTGGTCCGCAGGATCGCGCTGGCCGTGGGGGCCGCCCTGTTCGGAATCGGGCTGGGAACGGCACTGGGCAGCCGCGGCATGGCGGCCCTGACGATGGGCCTGGGCGGCGGGATCGTGGGCTTCTTCGCCCCGGCGTTCACCGGGCAATCCTGACAGCGAGACGACGCCAAGTGCACCGCCCCCGACCGGGGTCTGCAACTGAGGATGAACATGAAAAACGAAGGTGTGTGGATTCTCGCTGAGCAATCCGGCGGACGCGTCCTGCGCATCAGCCACGAGCTGCTGACCCGTGGCCGAACGCTGGCCGATAAGCGCGGCGTGAAGCTGACGGCCGTCCTGTTCGGCCACCAGCTCCACGAGGCCGACCTTCAGGGCCTGATCGACCGCGGGGCCGACGCCGTGATCGCGAGGGAGGCCCCCGAGCTGGAGCACTTCCTCGTCGAGCCCTACGCCGCGTGCATGACGCAGCTCATCGAGCAGCGCCGGCCGGAAATCGTCATCGCCGGCGCGACCTCGACCGGTCGGACGCTCATGCCCTACGTCGCCGTCAAGGCCGACGCGGGCCTGACGGCCGACTGCACCGTCCTGGACATCGAGGACGAGACGGGCAACCTGCTTCAGACGAGACCCGCCATCGGCGGGAACATCCTCGCGACCATCAAGACACCCAACCACCGCCCGCAGATGGCTACCGTCCGCCCGCGCTCGACCCGCCCCGCCGAGCCGCAGGCCGGCCGCACCGGCCCGATCGAACGCCTGCCCGCCCCGGCGGAGCTGCTGGGTAGCCGCGTTCGCCGCGTGGATTTCGTGGCCGACGAGTCCGAGCACGGCCTCCAGGACGCCGACGTGGTCGTCTCCGCCGGGCGCGGGATCAAGAAGGGGGAGAACCTGGCGATCATCGAGGGTCTCGCCGCCTCGCTGGACGCCGCCGTCGGCGCCAGCCGGGACGTGGTCGACCGCGGATGGCTGAGCTATCCCCACCAGGTGGGCTTGAGCGGCAAGACCGTCAGTCCGAAGCTGTACGTGGCCGTGGGCATCTCGGGCACGATCCAACACCTCGCCGGCATGCAGACTTCCGAGAACATCATCGCCGTCAACTCGGACCCCGACGCGCAGATCTTCCGCGTCGCGGATTTCGGGATCGTGGGAGATCTGTTCGAGGTCGTGCCGGTGACGATCGAGAAGATCAAGCAGGCCAGGGACGGCGTGTAGTCACCCTCAAGCAACAAGAGACAAGCGACAAACCGCAAACAAGAACCAAACGACAAGCACCAAACAACGGCCGGAGCAGGGCCACGACTTCATCAGGGCGACGGGCTCGGGAGACAGCCCGATGGCAGATGCCTCGAAGACGAAGACCTACGACCTGGAAGAGCGAACCTACCGATTCGCCGTGCGTTGCAGGGCCCTCGGTAAGAGACTGCCCCGAACCGTTGGGAACATCGAGGACAGCAAGCAACTGATCCGGTCGTCGGGATCGGTCGGCGCGAACTACATTGAGGCCAACGAGGCACTCAGCAAGAAGGACTTCCAGCACCGCCTGAAGATCAGCCGCAAGGAAGCGAAGGAATCACGCTACTGGCTGCGCCTTCTGGACATCGGCGAGGACACCGAGTTGCAGACAGACAGGGACGCCTTGGTCCAAGAAGCCACCGAACTCCTGAAGATCCTCAGCGCGATCATTCAGAAGGCAGGAGGGTAGTCAGCCCCGCGCACGTCCTGGTCAGGGCAAACGTCCGGTTGTCTGAGATTTGCCGTTCGTCCGTTGGTTGTTGTTTGTCTTTTGTGATCTGTCATTTGGAGCTTGTTTGCCGTTTGTCGTTTGCCGTTTGGAGCTTCCCGCGACGAGGACGCGCATGAACGCCAAGAACACGCACTACAACCCCGTCACCCCCGATTTAGCAAACCAACTCCGCCAGATCGTCGGCGAGAAGTACGTTATCTACGGCGACGAGGAAAAACTGGAGACCTACTCCCACGACGAGGTCGCGGAAAGCCACTATGCGCACATGCCGGAAGCGGTGGTCCGGCCGGACTCGGCCGAGCAGATCGCGGCCGTCATGAAACTCGCCAACCGCGAGCGGGTCCCCGTGACGCCGCGGGGCGCCGGCAGCGGGCTGTCCGGCGGGGCCGTGCCGGTCCGCGGCGGCATCGTCCTGCTGTGCGACCGGATGAACCGCATCCTGGAGATCGACGAGGACAACCTCATGGCCGTCGTCGAGCCGGGCGTGGTGACCAACGAGATCAACGAACAGATCGCCGACCGGGGGCTGTTTTTCGCGGGCTATCCGATGAGCCTGGAGACGTGCTACGTCGGTGGGAACGTCGCGGAGAACGCCGGCGGGGGCAAAGCGGTCAAGTACGGGGTGACGGGGCGGTACGTCACCGGGATGGAGATCGTCACGCCGACCGGCGAGATCGTGCAGCTCGGCGGCAAGCTCGTCAAGGACGTCACGGGGTACAACCTCGTGGGGCTCATGGTCGGCTCGGAAGGCACGCTGTGCGTGTTCACGAAGGTCTACCTCAAGCTCATGCCGAGGCCGAAGGCGTCGGTGGACCTGCTGTGCCTGTTCAAGACGCCGGACGAGGCCATCTCCGCTGTGCCGAAGATCCAGACCGGCAGCGGGATCATCCCGACGGCCATCGAGTTCATGGACAAGTCCTCCGTCCACGCCGCGTGCGACTACCTCAACGAGTCGCTCCCGTACGAGGACTGCGGCGCGATGCTGCTGATCACCGTCGACGGCACGGACGAGGCCCAGGTGGAGCGCGAGTACGAGGCCATCGGCGAGATGTGCCTCGCCGCCGGCGCGACGGAGGTCTACGTCGCCGACAACCACACGACGAGCGAGCGGATCTGGAAGGTGCGGCGCAACATCGCCGAGGCGTTCAAGATCGTCTCCCCCCACCAGAGCCTCGAGGACATCGTCGTGCCCGTCGCCCACATCCCGAAGATGGTCGAGGGCCTCCAGGAGATCAGCCGCACCTGGGACGTGCAGATCCCCTGCTACGGTCACGCCGGCGACGGAAACCTGCACGCCACGCCCGTGATGAACCCCGACTGGACGCTGGAGCAGTGGCACGAGAAGCTGCCCGGGATCCTGACGGAACTGTACAAGTTGACGGCCTCGCTGGGCGGGATGCTCTCCGGCGAGCACGGCATCGGCCACAAGCGCAAGGAGTACATGAGCCTGTTCGTCGGGGAGGCCAACCTGGCCATGATGCGCGCCATCAAACGCGCCCTGGACCCCAACAACATCCTGAACCCCGGCAAGATCGTGGACGTCTAGGATTGCACACGAAAGGGGAGGCAGCAAGAGGCACTGATCGGAAAGGCCAGTGGGAGCCGTCATGAAAGGCCGCGTCCAGTTCCGCCGGGAAGTCCGGCTTCAGCCGTCCGGGCCGCTGGGGTGCCTGCTGGGCGTTCTGGGCCTGGCGGGGCTGGTGCTCTTCGTGATTTTCGTGGCCATCCCGCTGCTCACGGTCGCGATCGGCATCGGGATCGGGCTGGTGCTCGCGGGCGGCGTGGTCTACGCGTATTTCCGCGTCAAGTGGGCCATCCGACGTTATCTCCGCCGCCGGCGCGGGGAGGAGGGCTACAGCGTCCAGGTCCTCGATGAGCCCGACGACGACGAGCCCCCGCGGCGCCCGCAGTTCCACACGAAGGTCGAGGTCCGCCGCCGTCCGCCGCGACGCTGAGCCCTTCGCGCTGTCCGCCAGAATCCCATCCTCCCCTGATGTGGGGATGTGGTACATAGAACCACGCAAGCTGCGGTGAGACGTCCCCGTCGCGAAGCGTTCAGCGGCCGGCAGCAGGCCGGCCCAACGCCCGTGAGGCTACCGTCCCGAAGCGCCAGCAAACGAACATGACCGACACACAGCAGTACAACCCCGTGACCCCCGACCTGGCGGACGAGCTGCGCGGCATCGTCGGCGAGCGGTACGTTCTCTACGGCGACGCCGAGAAGCTCGAGCCCTTCAGCCACGACGAGATCCCCGACCGTCACTACGCGCACCCGCCCGAGGCCGTCGTCCGCCCCGACTCCGCGCAGCAGATCGCCGAGATCATGAAGCTCGCCAATCGCGAGCGAATCCCCGTCACGCCGCGCGGCGCCGGCAGCGGGCTCTCCGGCGGGGCCGTGCCGATCCGCGGCGGGATCGTCCTGCACGTCGACCGCATGAACCGCATCCTGGAGATCGACGAGGACAACCTGATGGCCGTCGTCGAGCCCGGCGTGGTCACCGCGGAGATCAACGAGGCCCTCGCGCCGCGGGGGCTGTTCTACGCCGGCTACCCCATGAGCCGCGAGACGTGCTACATCGGCGGGAACGTCGCGGAGAACGCCGGTGGCGGCAAGGCCGTCAAGTACGGCGTGACCGGGCGCTACGTGGTGGGCCTGGAGGTCGTCTCGCCGACCGGCGAGGTGATGACGCTCGGCGGAAAGCTCGTCAAGGACGTCACCGGCTACAACCTCATCCAACTGATGGTCGGCTCGGAGGGCACGCTGGGCATCTTCACGAAGATCATCCTCAAGCTCCTTCCGCTGCCGAAGGCCTCCGTCGACCTGCTGTGCCTGTTCCCCGCCACCGAGCAGGCTATTGCCGCCGTGCCGCGGATCGTCAGCCGCAGCGGCATCGTCCCGACGGCCATCGAGTACATGGACCGCTCCGCCGTTCGGACCGCGTGCGAGTACCTCAACGAGACCCTGCCCTACGAGGACTGCGGCGCGATGCTGCTGATTACCGTGGACGGGTCCGACGCGGCCCAGGTCGAGCGGGACTACGAGGCCATCGGCGAACAATGCCTCACCGCCGGGGCGACGGAAGTCTACGTCGCCGACAACGCCACGACGTCCACGCGCGTCTGGAACGTCCGCAGCAACATCCCCGAGGCCTTCGCCCTCCTGTCCAGCCATCAGAACAACGAGGACCTCGTCGTGCCCATCGCCGCCATCCCCGCCCTCGTCGTCGGGATGGGCAAGCTGGCGGAGAAGTACGGCATTCCCATTCCCGCCTACGGGCACGCGGGAGACGGCAACATCCACACGCGAATCATCAAGGCCCCCGACTGGCCGGTGGAGAAGTGGGAGGAGGTCTCCCCGCGAATCCTCGGCGAGCTCTACGAGCTGACCGCCGCCCTCGGCGGGCGCCTGTCGGGCGAGCACGGCATCGGCCACAAGCGCAAGGGCCACATGGGCACGTTCGTCTCCGACGCCTACCTGGACCTCTGCCGCGCCGTCAAGCGCGCCCTCGACCCCAACCACATCCTGAACCCCGGGAAGATCTTCGACCTCTGACAGCCAGGCACTCTCCCCTCGCGAGCATCTGGCTCCCCACGAGGGCTGGCCCGTTCACTGGCCGGCTCTTCAAGGGGAGACAGGTCGCGTCTCCCCCCGCGCCCCGCCTGCCTCCGCGACGATGTCGTCCGCCTCCCCATGTCGTTCGAGCCGTCCTCCGTCGTCGTTCATGTTGCGCCCAACGCTGTACAGAAGGTAACCGTCCGCACGCGGCCGGTAGATCAGCGGCTTGCCCGTGAACCGATCGGGGGGAATGGCCTCCACATACTTGGGGCAAAGCTCGGCGAGTTCGTCGGGCCATCTGTCGTTGTCGTGATGGAAACACGCCAGGGCTACGGCGAGGATCTCAATCTCCCTGGCCATCGCCACATGGTCGACTGCCCCGGACGCGTTTTGCACGCTGGACGGCCCCGCCAGGGCGAGGAGGAGTCTCGCCACAATCTCGCTCCGAGCAGACCGGAAAGGCCACCCGCCCAGACGCAGCCAAGCCAGTCTGTTTCCGCAGGAGGAACGCCCCGCGTCTCGAGCGATGTCGCAGAGCTCGGCATCTACTGTCTGCGAAGCCTTGAGACGCGCCGCATATGTGGGCTTCCGCTGGGCCTCCGCCGCCAAGTCGTACCATCGGTTCGTGACGCGGAGCATCGTATTGTAGTCGAGGTCCCTTGATTCCCCGAGCGTCGAGAACACTTCGCTGAGGTCCATCCTGCCGCAGGAGATGGCGGCGATCGTGTCTAGGTTCTGGTACCTTGTCCATCCTCCCAGCGCGGTCTCAACACCACCAACGCGTTCAAGGGCCATGAGCTCTCCGAGGATTCTCCGAGCAAGGGCCGGCGGACCGGGTCCACGCCCAGCCATCTCTCGGCCCTCCTCTGCCGCGTAATTCTCGATGGCCATCGCCGTCAGTTGCGGGATGATCTCGGGGCACTGGCCCACCAGCCGTGCCAGACGGTGCGCCGCCAGGACATCCTCCCATGATTCCGCGGCGTCCCCACACCCGTACCTGACCTCCGCGCGGGCCAACAGCGCCACAGCCGCTTCGACCAAGTCACCGGAACGCAGATGGCGCGCCCGCACAAGCAGCAGGTCACGCGGATGGACCACGACAGGGACGTAGTACCGTGGGAGGCGGGAGGCCGCGACGATACGGTCGAGGGGTCTCTCATTCAGCACCAGCCAGGGACTCGGCCAGACTCGGGGCCATTCCTTCCGAAGGGCTGGGAGCAGCCCATGGAGATCGGGATGGTGTCTGTCTGGAGGCTGCCGCGACGTAGTGTCGCCGGGCTTAAGACTCCCCCGCGCCGCTTGCCCCCCGGTTTCCTGCTCCTCTGCCATGCTGTGTATCTCACACCAATCCCGCCAACTGAAGAAGCCCCCCGCTGCCTTCAATTCCGCATACGTGAGGCCCAGGCGTTCCAGGACCTCCTCACCCGTGTCCTCCGGCAGCGAATTCGGGCCGAGGGCGAGGATAATCTCCACGGCAGCGTTGTTCTCCGGCGTAACGCCGTCGGAGAGACAACGGTCGAGTGCGGCCGCGTAGTCGACCGTCCCGTCGGCGCGGAGCGGGCCTTCCAGAACGGTCGTCTCCGGCGAGACCTCGATTCGGACCCGCCCGACGGGGAAGTGGATGATCCCCACAAGAACGGCCAAGCCCACGAAGACCTTCAAGAGAATCCGCCGCCACTTGCCTTTCGGCTTCCTCTCGCCCGTCACTTCGTGCTCCCTTCGGCCGCCCGAGGCCGTCGCGCGGGTGGGCCCGACGACCTACCCACGTTTCTCGTAAGCTCGCAGGAACTCGTCGCGCGGGATGCCGGCCTGCGTGCAGATCATCCGCAATGTCGATCCCTTGATCGTGCGGTGGGCTGGAATGGTCAACGGCGTCACCTCGCCGTCGGGGGCGCGACGCCGCATCTGGATGTGCTCGCGGTCCCGTATCAGTTCGAAACCGAGGTCCTCCAAAGCCCGAATCACACGGCGCTTCGGGGCATCCCGGGGGAACTTCGACATCAGGCCGGGACCTCGGCCTCCGCGATGAAGGCTTCTATCGCGGGGCTGTCCGGCAGGACACTGTCGAGGCCGAACTCGGAAACGTGGGCGCGGATCGCGGATCGGACGTCCGCAAGGGCTTCTTCGTACGTATCGCCCTGCCCGACCACGACGCCCTTGACCCCGAGGGGATAGGCAACGTAGCCGTCCTCCGTCCGCTCGATAACCACCTTGACCCGGCTGATCCTGCCTTGCTGCGACGCCATCGTGCGTGTCCCTCGAGTACGTCAGGTTGGTCCAGCTTCCATCATATTCGGCGCCTCCCTTCGCGGCAAGCCCATGCGCTGATCCAGGAGGGCCGGCCAGTTCACTGGCCGGCTGTTCGGCCTCGCTCACACCTCCTCCGGAATCTCATACCCCTTGCGATACGGCGGCTTGGCGAGGGCGTTGGCGGCGTCGTTGTCGAACCGGCCGGCCTTCGCGTCGTACTTCAGCGCGATGTTGCCCACGCGGTGGGCGATGTTGCCCATGTGCAGCGTGGTCACGCTCTTGTGGGCGATCCCGATGTCGGCGTTGGGGCGCTTGCGGGTCCGGATGCACGAGAGGAAGTTGGCGTAGTGCGGGTCGTCGCACGGACGGCCGAACATCTTCTCCTCCACTTTCCCGCCGGACTTCTGCACGATCCACCCCCCGCCGTGCCGCCCGATCGTCATCATCATCTCCGAGCCGTACAGCTCGACGCGCGTGGCGTTGTGCGTCCAGTAGGGCAGGACGTCGTTGCGGCGGATCGTGCCCGTCGTCTTGAGCATGTACCGCGGGTAGCCCGTCAGGTCCATCGTCATCAGGAAGTCATCGAACTCCCAACTGACGAGCTGCACGTCCGGGCGCTGCGAGTCGTCGCCCTTGTGACACAGCCGGGCGCCCATCGCTCGCACGCTCTTCGGGAAGCCCGGGTCGCCCATCAGCATCAGCGCCAGGTCGAGCTGGTGGATGCCGTCGTCGGCCATGTCCCCGCCGCTGAAGTCCCACAACTGGTGCCACCCGCCGTAGAAGATCTGCCGATGGTATGGGCGCATCGGCGCCTTGCCCACCCACTTGTCCCAGTCGAAGCCGGCCGGGCATTTGCCGGGCTCGCCGAACTTGTACGGCCCGCCGGACTTCATGTTGTAAACCTTCACGAGGCAGATCTTGCCGAGCTTGCCGCTGCGGACGTACTCGAGGGCCTTGAGGTTGTACGGCCCGGAGCGGTTCTGCGTGCCGACCTGGAGCACCCGCTTGTACTTCCGGGCGGCGGCGATCATCTGCCGCGATTCCCAGATGTTGTGGGAGTGGGGCTTCTCGACGTAGACGTCCTTGCCGGCCTGGCAAGCGAGGATTGACGCCGGCGCGTGCCAATGGTCCGGCGTGGCGACGACCACGGCGTCGACGTCCTTATCGTCGTAGACCTCCCGCATGTCGGCGACGAGCTTCGGCTCGGCCTTCTGGGCCTTGGAAAGGAATCCCCAGCACTGCTTGAGCCGCTCGGCGTGCAGGTCGCACAGGTGCGTGAGCTTCGCGCCCTGCTGGATCAGCCCCCACATGACGTACCGCCCCCGGCCGCCGCAGCCGACCATCGCCACGTTGATCCGCTCGTTGGCGCCCTTAACGGCCCCGGCTTCCGCGGCCGTCAACGCCGACCGCCCCGCCGCCGCGACCGCCGCACCCGCCGCCGAGCCCTGAAGAAACGTCCGCCTGCTAATGCCCTTCATGGTCCGATCTCCTGTTCGGTTGATCTGGCAGCGTTCGCTGTCGGCCTCCGATCATGCGGTCTGGGACGCCGCAAGTACAGCGTCTTCTGTGCAGGAGGGCGGCCGGCAACCGGAGCGTGGGCGGAAGCGATGCCCTGCGGAGTACTACCCCCGTCCCAACCCAACGTGCCGGGCTCGCCGCGGCGCCGCTTCCCGTCAGGGCGCGCGGAGGCTGGCGCCCGCCGGGCGCGGCTTCGGGTCGTTCGCAACGGCCGGGCCTGCCCGGCTGCTTACGATTCGAGCGGCGCGGCGGTGGACTTGATGTGGAGGTCCCGCTGCGGGAACGGAATCTCGATATCAAGGCGGTCGAACTCGCGGTTGATGGCCGCGTTGAGCCGATCCCGTACCACCATCAGTACCGCGGGAGAGGGGATGAAGACGCGCAGGTTGAAGTCCAGGGAACTCTCCCCATGCGCCATGAAGACCACGGACGGGGCGGGGTCGCCCAGCACGTCGGGGTCCTCCCGAGCAACCCGGTAGAGCGTCTCCTTGACCTGCTCGACGTCACTGCCGTACGCGGCGCCGATCGGGACCACCAGCCGCATGGTCGTGTCACCCCGCGTCCAGTTGGTGACCTCCTGCGTGATCAGGTTCCGGTTGGGCACGACCACTTCCTGGCGATCGAAGTTCAGAATGGTCGTCGCCCGGATGTTGATCCGCTTGACCGTGCCGGACATGCTCCCGATGGTCACCAGGTCCCCGACCTGTATGGGGCGCTCGACCAGCAGGATGATGCCGCTGACGAAGTTCGAGACGATTTCCTGGAGGCCAAAGCCCAGGCCCACGCCGACGGCGGCCATCAGCCAGCCCAGCCGCCCCAGGTCCAGGTGAATCTCCGACAGCGCCAGGATCACCCCCAAGGCGAAGATGCTGTAGCGGGAGATCGTGAGAATGGCGTACTTCAGCCCCTCGTCGATGCGCAGTCGCGGGAAGAGAGTGAACTCGTAGATGCCGGGGAGGCTCCGCAGCAGCCAGAAGGTACCCACGAAGAACAGGACACAACGGAGCACGTCGGCCGCCGTAACGTGCTCCTCCGTCTCGCCGATGCCGCGAACGCTGTAGAGCGGGATCTCGTCCAAGGTGCGAAAGGCCTGCCGGTCCAGCCCCCACCAACTGGCCAGCAGGAATAGCGCGAGAACGACAAAGGCCATCCGGAGGAACCTCTGCAGGCGGAGTTGGACGACCTCGCCGGACTCGGCCTCTTCCCCCGGAGCCACCGCGCCGCTGGCTCGCAGCCTCCAACGGGCGACCGAGTGGATGCCCCGCATGACCGACCGGTAGAGCGGAGGCAGCAGAAGCAGCGTCGCCAGGGAGAGCAGCAAACTCCGGCCGAGGGTGGAAGCGGCATATCGGTAGCCGGTTACGTCGAGCGCCAAGACAAAGAGGGTCGCCGCGATGGCCAAGACGCTCAAGAGCGACCACTGCCTGGCGACGAGGCCCTCCGGGTCCACCAGCACCCACCGGCGCATGAGGGGGGATCGGGGGCGAACCAGCAGGATCGTGCCCCCCGCCAAGGCCAGTTCGAACAGCGTGTACGCGATCCGCGGCAGCCACAGCAGATCGAACGGGGGACGACGTAACGTCTGCCACCAGGGAAGGAACAGCACCGCACCGAGCAAGGCGATTCGCAGGAATCTCCCGAGACAGCGGGACGCCTCGGGCGCCATGCCGAACTGCGCTTGCGCCAGCCCGCGCTGCCGAAACGTCGTCCGCGCGACGAACAACAGGAACAGGGGATAGGCTGCGTATTCCAGCACGCCCCCCAGCAGGGCACTGCCCCCCGGCACGTCGGCCCATCTCGCCGTCCGAGCCGCCAGCAGGACGTACGCGGGCACCAGGGCGGAGTTGGCAGCCGCGACCAGCACGGCCGCGATGCGGCTCCTGCGAGAGGCGTCGGCGTCGAGCGCCCCCTCGTTCCTTCGGACGACGAAGCGGCGCAGTCTTCGGCGGACCAGGAACAGGCCCAGGGGCGCGACGGGAAACAGCAGCAGGCCCAGGGCGACCGCTCCCGGGCTGCGGACCACGGCGGCCAGCCGATCCCTCGCCGACGGCGACAGGACACCCCGGTCTCCATGGCCCAGGCGATGGAGCTCTCCGGCGGCCTCGTGGAGAATGCCGGGCCCGAGGGGCTGCCCGTCCCGCAACCAGAAGGCCGTGGAGCGGATGAATCGCTCCAGCTTGTCCATGTTCTCAAGGCGTTCGAGGTACAGGTTCTGCAGTTGCTGGCCTGTTCGCACGGCCTCGCCGAGCAGTGTCCTCTCCTTTCGCAGAGCCGCGCGGTACGGATCGAGCTGCTTGTCGATCTGCGACACGAACGCCGCCCGTTCCAGCTGCGGCAGGGAATCGAGGACTTGCTTGCGCTCCCGGCCCCAGTTCTCCCTCAGGTGGAACAGCGCATCCTCCACCTCAAACCGCCTGGCCTGATGGGTGGCGATCGCCTCCGCCCGGTCGCTTCGGACCAACTGCCGCAGCAGGCGCCGGCGGAGCGTGATCTGCCGCAGTGTCAGCTTGATGCGGTCGGCGGCCCGGCTCGACCCGCCGGCGAGCTTCATGTACTCCCGCAGGTTGTCGAACTCGTCCTTCTCGCCGGCCAGCCGTGCCTGTTGCTCGACAACATCCTGCTTGATCCGTACCAGGAAGGTATCGAGGTTGCTCTGGCTGCTTTGAGACTGTGCCAACGCCAGTTCCATGCGTGCGAGGAACTTCCCGGCAGGCGTTCGTGCGTCCTCCACGGCCTTCTGCTTCACGGCCACGTCGTCCGCCTTGTCCTCCGCTTGCCGAGCCAAGCGGTCCCCCAGGGCCTTCCCGTATGCCGAGAGCCGCTGCTCCAGGCGCTCCAACTCCCTCGCCGCAACCTCCGCTTCTGCCGCGACAACGGGCTCCAGCGCCTTGACGAGAGCCAACTCGCTCTGGAGCGTCTCGGCCGTTCGCTGGGCAACCTGCTGCTCGAGCCGTGCGTTCCCCGCGCGCAGCTCGATGAGCTTTCTCTCCTCGGCCTGCCCGGCGGCGGCAACCTGCTCGCCCAAGCTCGTGGCCTGCTCTGCGGCCTTTTCTGCGCGGGAGGCGGTGTCGGTGATCCGTTGGGGAAGGGCCTCCGTCCGGCGCTGAAGCTCGTTGACCGCTTCCTTGGCCGCGGCAGCGATCTTGCGCTGGCTCGTGACGGAACCCTCCAGTGCCTCAAAGCCCGTCTTGTTCGGGTCGGACGGTTTCGTGGCGGCCGGGGCGCTCTCCAGGGCCGCCAACTGCGCCGCGGCCTTCTTCGACCGCCCGTCCAGGGAGGCCTTCAGGGTGGCCAGGGCCTCCTCCGCCGCAATCGCCTTCGCCAGGTCCTCTAACAGCGAGACTCGTCGCGCCAGGCACGTCCTCCGCATGCCCTCCGGGCTGTCGGCAACGGCCTCGGAGGAAACGCCCTGCAGCGCAGCTCCCGCCTCGGCCAGTTGCGCGGTCACCTGTTCCTTCGTCAGCGGCCCGCCCGTCGCCGGCCAACTGGTCGGGGCGCTCGAGGGCGGGGAGGCCAGAAGGGGCCCGCACATCAGACCCAGGGCCACCAATCCGATCAACGCCCTTTGTTTCTCGAAGATATGCATGTCCGCTCCCAGATATTGAAACACGCTGTATACGCGCCCCCGCGTTGTCGGCGCCCCGCCGGCCGAGCCGGCTGAGTGCGGCCCGTCGCTGGGTCTCGGCCCGCTTGGCGTGGCGCCGGAGGATCACTCGCGATCGGGTCGGCGGCCCGTGGGGCCGGCAGGGCCTGCCTTCGTGCCTTCGGCCGGCGGAGACCCCAGCCAGCCCTTCCGCCAGAAGAGCACGAGCATGACCACCGCGATCGTCAGCATCAAGCCCAGCGCGAAGCGGTATCCCCAGGGCTGACTCAGCAGGGGCATGTTCCAGAAGGACTTGTCCGCGTTGAAGTTCATGCCCCAGATCCCGGCCAGGAAGCCCAGGGGGATGAAGATCGTCGCGATGATCGTCAGCACCTTCATGATCTCGTTCATGCGGTTGCTGATATTGGTGTGGTAGGCGTCCAGCAGCCCCGAGGCGATCTCTCGGAACGTCTCGACCATGTCGATGATCTGAACCGCGTGGTCATAGCAGTCCCGCAGGTATACGCGCGTCGTCTCGCCGATCAGGTCCAGCTCCTCTCGAAGCAGGGCATTGAGCGCCTCCCGTTGCGGCCAAATGGCCCGACGCAAGGCAAGCAGGTCTCGCTTGGCGTCGTGGATCCGCCCGATCATGCTGGGCTCGGGCCTGCCGGCGATCTCCTCCTCCAGGGCTTCCAGGTGTTCGCCATACTGCTCGAGCACGGGGAAATACCCGTCCACGACGGCGTCGAGGATGGCGTAGGCAAGGTAGTCGGCGTCGGCCTTGCGGATCCGCCCCATCCCTTTGCGGATCCGGTCGCGCACGGGGTCGAGGCAGTCTCCGGCCCGTTCCTGGAAGCTCAGCACGAAGCCCTTGCCCAGGAACAGGCTGACCTGCTCCGTGTCCAGGTGCTCGGCCAGCATCGCCATTCGCGTCACGATGAACAGCGTCTCGGCGTACTGCTCGACCTTCGCTCGCTGGGGGACGTGGACCACGTCCTCGAGGGCGAGCGGGTGAAGCCCGAAGGCCTTCCCGATCGCCTCGATTGCCTCGGCGTCGCCCAGGCCGTCGACGTTCACCCACGTCACGGGGGTCTTGCCCACGAGTTCGCCGAGAGAGGACAGGTCCGTCTCTTCCCTTTCCTCAAAGCCATCCGGGCCGTACGCGATTGCCCGGACCACCGGGGTGGGGGCCTCGGGGTCCACGTGCAGCGTGCCCGGAACATCCCCCACCACCTTGCCTGACATCCGACGGCGGCGCAGCTTCCGCTTCATGGTCGGCTCCTTTCCATCGCGTCCCGCCTGCTCGGAAGAGCAGCCTGTGCCCTGTGCCCTGTGCCCTGTGCCTGCTCGCGACGGGCGGGCGGCGGGCCCGGCTGCTCCTATATTGACAAGCCCGCGGACGATCGGTTCGTATGACTTGCGCCTGCCCCCTCCGCCGCGGCGGCCACGACAATGCCCCCTGATTCTACAGGTCCCGCAACAGGACGGCAACCCCGAGGGCCGACGCGGTTCCGGCGCGATCAACGGAGGCCCCGGCCCCATCGGGGTGGAGTGGAAGGCGTCGCCCGGGCGGGTGACCGGGCCGCCGAGAGGGGGGCTCCCTGGCCCCGCCGGGGCCCGACAGCGCGTTCGCCGAGGTGTCCGGCGAATGCGCTGCATCAGTCCCGACCGTGCTGCGTTATGCAAAGGACCGGGAAAGGGCCCAGCCCCGGCAGGCCGGACCCGAACGCCAATGAGGAACACCAGGAAGACAAACAGAAGGAGATGCAGCGCATGACTGAGGTGCTTGCTCCGGCCATGGGGCCGAAGGACAAGACGGTTACCATGACGGGCTGGCGGCTGCTGCCGCACGGGATCATCTTCCTCAGCTCGGCGTGCCTGATGATCGTCGAACTGGTCGCCGGGCGACTGATCGCCCGGGACCTCGGCAGCTCGCTCTACACGTGGACTTCGATCATCGGCGTGATCCTCGCCGGCATGAGCCTGGGCAACTTCCTCGGCGGGAGAATGGCCGACTGGTGGAAGCCGAGGGGCTTTCTTGGCTGGCTGTTCCTGGCCGGATCGGTCACCTGCGTGCTGACGCTCCTCGTCAACCACGTGCTGTCCGAGTCCGACTGGGTCTCCGGGAAGCTGGACGAGTGGGACCTGGGTCTGCCCGCGCGGATCGTCCTGTACACGGTGACGCTGTTCCTGCCGCCCGCGATCGTGCTGGGGACCATCTCACCCGCGGCGGCGAAGCTGGCCCTGGAACGGTCGCGCCGGGTCGGCGGGACGATCGGCTCGGTGTACGCGTGGGGGGCGATCGGCAGCATTCTGGGCACCTTCGTGGCGGGGTTCTGGCTGATCGCGACGCTGGGGGCGCGGGGCGTGGTGCTGGCCGTGGCGCTGACGCTGTGCGCCATCGGCCTAAGCCTGGGACCGCGCCGGATCGTCCACGCCCTGTGGGCGCTGATCGTGTGTGAGTTGTTGTGGCTGTCGCAGACCGCCTGGGACCCCGCCTACCAGCTTGCATGCCACTTCGGCGTCCAGGAGGGCGAACAGGGAACGGAATGGCTGGACGAGCCCCGCTACGTGCGCCCGGCCTTCGCCCGGGACAGCAACTACCAGTTCGTCCGGGTCACCCACTTCGACGACTACGAGACCGGGCGCCGCCTCTACCAGCTCGAACTGGACAACCTCATTCACGGGTACGTGGACCTGGACGACCCCTCGCACCTCGAGTACGAGTACGAGGAGGTCTACGCCGCTCTCGCCCGCGCCTTCGCCCAGGAACGCCAACGGGTGACCGCGCTGTTCCTCGGCGGGGGCAGCTACACCTTCCCGCGGTGGATCCTGGCGGAATGGCCCGGCTCGACGTGCGACGTCGCCGAGATCGACCCCGTCGTCGTGGAGGCCAACCACAAGGCGCTGGGGCTGCCCGAAGACACCCCCATCCGCACGTTCGTCAACGACGCCCGGGTGACCGTCAACCGCCTCCCGGCCGAAAAACAGTACGACCTGATCCTCGGCGACGCCTTCAGCGACCTCAGCGTGCCGTGGCACCTGACGACGCTGGAGTTTCACCAGAAGCTTCGCGGCCGCCTCAAACCCGACGGCGTGCTGCTGGCGAACATCATCGACGACGTGGAGGCCGGCGGCGCGTTCCTCGGCGCCTACGTCGAGACCGTCCGCCGCGTGTTCAAGCACGTGTACGTGTTCTGCATGGCCCCGTTCGGCGTCGAGGCGGGGCAGGAAACGTTTGTCGTGGCCGCCACCGACAGCGCCGACACCGCCCTGCACGAGCAGCTGTCTTCGCTGACACCCGACCATGGTGAGGAGTTCCCCGGCTCGCTGCTGACCCCGGAGGAACTGGAAACGCTGCGCCGCAAGTGCAGCGGCCGAATCCTCACGGACGACAACGCCCCCGTCGAAAACCTCCTGGCCCCCGTGTTCCGCGTCAAGGAACCATAGGGACGCCCGGGCTCACCGGACCTCGACCAGCGACCGCACGTCCCGGCCGGGGAGCTTGGCCCGACCGCTGAGAAAGCACAGCTCGATGACAAACGCCACGCCGACGATCTCCGCGCCGAGTCCGTCGACCAGCTCGCAGGCGGCCGCCATCGTGCCACCCGTCGCCAGCAGGTCGTCAATCATCAGGACCTTCTCGCCGGGCGAGACGGCGTCGGCGTGGATCTCGATCGTGTCCGTGCCGTACTCCAACTCATAGCTCTGGCTGACTGTCGCGGCGGGGAGCTTGCCCGGCTTGCGGATCGGCACGAAGCCCGCGCCCAGCCGTTCCGCGACGGGCGTGCCGAAGAGGAAGCCGCGGCTCTCGATGCCGACGACCTTCTGCACCCCCGCGTCGGCGAAGGGCTCGGCCAGGAGATCGCAGGCCCCCTTCAAGGCCGCCGCGTCCGCCAGGAGGGGCGTGATGTCCTTGAAGACGATCCCCGGCTTGGGGAAGTCCGGCACGTCGCGAACAAAACTCTCCAGGTCGATCATCTGCTGTCCTTCCAGGTGCCGTTCGAGCGCCGGCGGCGCGGGGGAAAGGATAGCGGAAGTCGGACAGGATGGGAACCGCGATCTCGCAGGGCCGCAAGGACCAAACGACAAGCTCCAAGACACAAACGCCATGGCCCAAATGGGTTCCGCCACGAATCGTCGCGGGGGCTGCGGCTGTTCGGCCCCTCGTCCTTGTGTGGACTTTGGGGCTTGCTGCGTGGGTCTTGTTTGGAATTTGTGATTTGGGCTTTGCGGCGCCGTCGCGTCGGCGTGACGCCCTTGCCCTAGACCGGACTATTCACCGCAGAGGACGCTGAGAGCGCGGAGGTTCTTTTCTTGGAGGAAGTTATAGACCAGATTCGGGCGTGTTGCTCTGGACAGTCTGTCCTGGGGCGCCAAGTCGGACCATGCTGCAAGTGTGAACAAGTCCCTTTCAGCAAAAGTCTTGCCTCTGCGTCCTCTGCGATCTCTGCGGTTACTGCATTATCCGGGCTAGACCATCTCCTCGACAAGCTCCTTGAGCTTCGCGAGGGCCTTCTTTTCAAGCTGGCGGACCCGCTCGCGGGTCAGGCCGATGACCTTCCCGATCTCCTTGAACGTCCGCTGCGGGCCGTCGTACCCGTCGAGCCCGAAACGAAGCTCCAGGATGCGGCGCTCCCGCTCGGGGATCTGCTCCAGGAGCCGGGCGATCATCGGCCCGACGGAGGAATCCAGCAGACCGCGGTCCGGCTGATCGTCCTCGTTGCCGGGGACCATCTCGGAGAGGGCCTGCGTTTCCTCGGCGCCCATCTGCGTCGGGGCGTTGACGGCCACGAGGCCCTGGCGGATGATCTCCGCCTTCTTGCGAGAGATGCCCAGCTTCTTGGCCATCTCCTCGGACGTGGCCGGGCGGCCCAGCTCGGCCTCCAGCGTGCGGCTGGTACGCCGCCACTTGGTGATGAGCTTGACCAGGTAGGCGGGGATGTGGATCGGCTGGCCGGCGTTGATCATTGCCCGCTTGATGGCCTGCTTGATCCACCACGCGGCGTAGGTACTGAACCGCACGCCGGCGTCGGGGTCGAATTCCTCGACGGCCCGCATCAGCCCGATGTTGCCCTCGGCGACCAAGTCTCCCAGCGTCATGCCCGGATTGCTGTACTCCTTGGCGATCTTGACGACGAGGCGAAGGTTGGAGTGGATCATCCGCTCCCGAGCGATCGGGTCGGAATGCTCGCGAATGCGCCGGGCGAGTTGCTTCTCCTGCTCCGCCGTCAGCAGGGGCGTGGACTTGATCTGGTCCAGGTACCAGCCCAGGCCCGTCTTTCCTCCGGTTGCCGTAGCCATGTGGCCTCCCTCTCCTTGCCAAGGCACTCGGGCCGCACGCATCGCGGCCCGGTCTCTGCTCCATACGAGACTTCGGCGTGTTCGGTGCAGCACTTGAACAAGGCCGGCCCGGCGACGGGGAGGCGATAAAACACCGCCGCCCCAGGCAGCGAAGCCCGGGGCGGCGGGGGGTTGATCTGGCCGTGCGGCACGCTACCAGGCGGCGCCGTATCGTGCTATTGGTCGTTTTCCTCTTCCGGCACGTCCGCGTGGAAATCGATGATGCCCGCGTCGATCAGCGGGCCCGAAGTGCCTTCCAGCCCACCGCGGCGCGGTGCGACCTCGCCGGGTGCGACCTGGGCGCCCTCCTCGGCGGCCCACTGGGCCCGCTTGAGGCTCAGGCCGATCTTCCGCTCCTCCGTGTCCACGCGGAGGATCTTGACCTCGATCTCCTGGGCGACCTGGACGACGTCCCTGGGGTTCTCGACCTTGTGGTCGGCCAGCTCCGAGACGTGCAGCAGGCCTTCCAGCTCCTCCTCCAGCTCGACGAAGACGCCGAAGTTCGTGATCTTCGTGACCTTGCCCCGGACGATCTGGCCCGGCACGTAGTGTTCGGGGATCATCCGCAGCCAGGGGTCCTCGGTGAGTTGCTTGAGCCCGAGGGCGACGCGCATCTTCTCCTCGTCCACGGCCAGCACGACGCACTGGAGCTGCTGGCTCTTCTTGAGGACCTCGCTGGGATGGCCGATCTTTCGCGTCCACGACAGGTCCGAAACGTGCAGCAGCCCGTCGATCCCTTCTTCGATCTCGACGAACGCACCGAAGTTCGTCATGTTGCGGACGATCCCCGTGATGACGGTTCCCGGAGGGTACTTCTCCTTGACCACCGTCCACGGGTTGAGCTCGGCCTGCTTCATGCCGAGGGAGATCTCCTGCTTGCTCTTGTCGATCTCGAGCACGACGACCTCGACCTCGTCGTCGACGCCGACGATCTCGGACGGGTGATTCACGCGCCGCGTCCAACTCATCTCGGAGATGTGCACCAGGCCCTCGAGGCCTTCCTCGAGCTTCACGAAGGCCCCGTAGGACATGATGTTCACCACCGTGCCCTTGACCTTCGAGCTGACGGGGTACTTCTCCTCGACCTGCTCCCACGGGCTCGGGGTCAACTGCTTCAGCCCCAGGGCGATCTTCTCCTTCTCCCGGTCGACGTTCAGGATCTTGATCTCCACCTCCTGCTCGATCCGGACCATCTCGGAGGGATGCCCGATCCGCCCCCAGCTCATGTCGGTGATGTGCAGCAGCCCGTCGATGCCTCCGAGGTCGACGAACGCGCCGAAGTCCGCGATGTTCTTCACCACGCCCTTGCGCGTCTGGCCTTCCTCGATCTCGGCCATCAGCTTCTCCTTCGCCGCGTTGCGCTGCTCCTCGATGAGCTTGCGGCGAGAGATGACGATGTTCCGGCGATCGTCGTCGATCTTGAGGATCTTCGCCTCGATCTCCTTGTCGATGTACTCGCCGATGTCGCTCGGGCGGCGAATGTCGACCTGGCTGGCCGGCAGGAACGCCGGCACGCCGATGTCCACCAGCAGGCCGCCCTTGATCTTCCGGGTGACCCGACCGGTGACCACGTCGCCTTCGTTGTTGTTGGCGACGAGGCGCTCCCAGCCACGGATGCGGTCGGCCTTGCGCTTGGAAAGCTCCACGAGCCCCGTGTCGGACTCCATGGCCTCCAGGAAGACCTCGACCTCCATGCCCGGCTCGACCGCGCCGGGCTCAGCGAACTCGTGCACGTCCACCGCGCCTTCGCTCTTGAGGCCGACCTCCACGATCACGTCGTTGCCGATCACGCTGACGACGTGCCCGGTGAGGATCGTCCCCGCCTTCGGGCTGGGCTTCTCCTGGATCATATCCCCCAGCGCCGTGGTGTTGTAGTCCTGCCCCAACGACCGGGTCAACTCCTGCTCAATGTCCTCGTCGCTGATCGCCAGCGACTGAATCAGATTGTGGTCTACCATGTGTATCCTATCGAACGGTTCCTCTTTGACACGCGGTGGGGTTCCCGACTCCCTGTGAGCGAATCCGCTCGGGGCCGCTGCTGGCCGCCCCGTCCGCGAACCGGGCACCGCGCCCGCCGAAACCCGCCTCGGCGGAAGGCTGGCCGGACCGTCCGGCCAAGGACGCCTGTCGGCGAAACTCCGCCTGCACGCGCAGACAACACCCGCCGAGCACAGCATGCTACCGAGGCAATCTGAGAGGATCAAGCCCAAAACAGAAGTGCCAAACCGCGGGCCCGCCCGGATCGTGGCACGAGCGTCTCGCCCGTGCGTCGCAGGACCATCTTGGCCCTGTCGCCACGGCCGGAACGGCCGTGGGACGCATGGGCAGGACCCGCCTGCCTGCGACAAGTGGGCAGGCGCCCATGCCATGAGTCTGACGCACACCCAGACCGCCGACCGCCAACCGCCGGGGCTGGGCAATGCTTCCCCCGACGCGGGAACCGTTTCCACGGCGAGGGGGAAGGTGTCTGGAGATTGGGGGTGTCGGGCCGGGCCCTGTCTGACGGGTACGATCGGCCGTTTGGCCTTGCGCCGCAACCGATCACGCACTTCGCGCGGTCCGGGCAATCGGGTAGACTGCAGCGTGGCCATGTCCCTGACGGTATGCGGAGCCAAGGAGCATCTAAAATGGCCGAGAACGAAATCGCACCCGAGGCAAACGCAGACGGGGGCCCTTTCACCGATGCCGGCCGGACCATGAGGAACGTGCTGGTTCTCGCCGTGGCCGACGGCGAAGTGGCCGACGCGGAAAAGGCCTACATCGAGAGCTTGCGGCAGAAGCTGGGCGTCGATGCCGACGAGTTCCATCGCCTGTGCCGGGAAGTCCGCGGCGGGGAGCGGAGCATCGTCCTGCCGAGCGACCCCGCCGAGGCCGAGGCGACGATGGCCGCCCTGGCGGGTCTCGCGGCCGCGGATGAGAAGATCTCCCCCGTGGAGCTTCGTGCGCTGCAGCGGATCGCCCGGCGGCTTGGAATCGACTCGGCGCGGCTCGACGCGATGATCGACCAGGCCGGGGGGTCGGACGAGATGGACGACCTAGCGGCTGCGGAGATGACAGAGGAGCTGTACCGCCACTTCGCCGAATGGGACGCCGCGGCGCGGCGCGCGAAGATCGAGGCGTTCACCGACATGGGGCGTGCGGCGGTCAAGCCCCTGGTGCGTATCCTGGAGAGCTACCGGAAGCCCGAGGACATGCCGGACGCGAACCGGCTCAAGACGCTGGTCGTCGAGCAGCTCGGCCGCCTGGGGGACAGCCGCCCCGTGTACTACCTCGCGCAGCAGGTGAGCATCGGGGACAGCGACGACGAGATCACGTGCCTCGATCTTCGGGCCGCCGCCGCGGAGGCGATCGGCAAGATCACCGGAGAGGGTTTCGCCCGCGACGCCGACGGCATCGCGGGCGCCCGGCAGTGGTGGCAGGAAGCGGGCAGGGCCCGGTACGATCACCTGATGTATTGACGGGACCTGGAAAGTAAGGTCCACAAATTGCACGAATTCCACGAAGGGGTCGGGTGTCCAGGGATCGCGCGCCGTGGGCAGATTCCGAAGAGGTACGCCCCTCTCCCTTGCGCCCGGGTTCCTGGTAGAAAGAACACTCGCGATCCATGCCTGCGCGGACGAAGGAGGTTGGTCGAATGACAAGGCCTCGGGTTGTTCTGTTGGCCCTTGTTCTCACCGCCGGGACGGCGGCCGGCGGGGAGTTCATCTTCAAGCAAGGCGGGCAGATCCGCGTGAAGCCCTATCCCGTGGACCCGCGGTTCCGGAACGCCGCCTGGCCGAAGAAGCTGGAGGACGGCTTCTGGCGGCGAGCGAACCACGCCATCCGGGCCTACGCGGACAACCAGGGCGGCGGGATCACCGGCGAGCACGAGAAGTGGACGTACCCGAAGAGCATGTTCGCGATCCTGGCGGGCAACGCCGGGAAGAACCTGTCCGTCCTTCAGGCCATCGACGGCGAGCATCCGCACACGCTGGGCGTGGACTTCTACTGGAGCTTCTGCCTCAAGAACCAGCCGCGGAAGTACTTCTGGTTCGGCAAGTACGCGGGCATGCTGGACGCCGCGTATCGGGAGCGGATGCGGCAGGCGGCGAAGCGTTGGACGGCCGACGACCCGAGGCCCACGATGGAGCTCGTCCTCGCGCTGGAAAGCCCGAACGCGGAGGTCCGCGCGGCCGCGGCGAGACGGCTCCGCGCCATGCGTCCCAAGGTGGCCGACCTGAAGCGCGACGCGCAGAAGCTCAGGGACACCGAGGCCGCCGCCCGCCGGGCCAAGGGGCGAGGGGAGGACCGCAAGAGCAACTTCGAGAAGTACGCCGACTACATCCTGGCCAACATCGGCAGGCTCGACGACGAGGACTACGGCACGGACCCGGCGAAGTGGTCGGCGTGGTGGAAGGTCCTCGCCGACGGCGACTGGATGGTTTACGAGGAGTTCGAGCGGCGCTACAGCCCTCGCCCCCACCCGAAGTACGGGCGCGGCAAGGGCCCGGTCGGCGGCGCGTGGGGCCCGGACGTTCGCGGTGGCTGGGCCGATGCACGCAACACCGATAACCTCCGCTCCATGCGGGAGACCTGCGTGTACCTCTTCGCCGAGGAGGTCGGCAACGAGACGGTCCGCACGCTCTACAAGGAGAAGCTCAAGCGGTTCGTCGTGGGGCTGTACCACGTGGGCATGGGCGAATGGGACAGCGAGAACTACCACGCCCACACCGTCGCGCCCTGGCTGGGTCTGTACGACTTCGCCGCGGACCCGGAGGTCAAGCTGCTGGGCAAGGCGGCGTTGGACTGGCTGTGTGCGGCCGCGGCACTGAAGTACTACCGGGGCGGCTTCGGCGGGCCGACGAAACGCGATTACGGCGGGGGCAACACGGTTTTCGGCGCGGGCGTGAGCCACATGATGTACCTGTACTTGGGGGACTGCCCGATCCGCGACCCCGCCCCCCATTACGACGACGTGCACGCGGTGATGAGCGCGTACCGGCCGCCGCTGGCGGTCGTGGCGCTGGCGAGGAAGGACTTCGACAAGCCCGTTGGGCTGCACAACACCAAGCCGACCTATTCTCACTGGCTGCCCGGCGCGAGCGACGAGCCGGCCTTCTGGGAGACATTGCACTTCGGCGACACCTACTACCTGGGCACGTGCGCATCGAAGGGCGGCGCGGGCGACGTCGGACCGTTCAAGATGCTGGCGTACAACACCCGGCGCGGGTGCGACTTCTTCGTCGCCGCCGCCGGCGATAAGTTCAACACGATGCGAGGCGGCGATCAGCGGGGGCAGTACGCCAACCTCGTGGTCCAGCTCGCCAAGGGCCAGAAGGCCTTCCGCTTCCTGATACCCAAGACCGCCCACGTCGAGGCCGACGGCGGCGTGTGGTTCGTCCGGCTCGAGAAGACCTGGATCGCCCTGCGCCCGCTGAATCTCGGGCAGTACAAGGTCGGCAAGGTCGGCGGGAAGTACGGGCGGAAGTACCCCGACGAGGCGGTCCTGTCCGCGGAGACCACCGGCGGGCCGTACGCCGGCTATGCCATGGAGGTCGGCGAGGCCCCCACCAGCTACGACGCCTTCAAGGCGGCCGTGAAGACCAAGGGCAAGTGCGACGCCTCCGGGCTGAACCAGGGCACGGTAACGCTGTTCGGCACGGACGGCCGAATCCTGGAGATGACCTTCAACCCCGATAACGACCTGCCGCGGATCGCCCGGGACGGCAAGCCGCGCGAATGGGGGAAGGAACTGGACCTCTACAAGCCCGTGGGCGCATCCGGGCCGATCCGGCTCGGCTGGAAGACCGGCACGCTTCGCATCGAGGCCGGCGGCCACCGGTTCGAGCAAACCGTCACGAAGGACGGCAAGGTGACGTTCTCACGGTAGCTCGTAGCCGTACTCCCGCATCGCCGGGGCGAGGAAATCGTAGAAGCTGTTGCCGTCGTCACGGCGCCACCGGCCGACGGCCTCGGGCCGAACCTGAATGCGCTCCAGCGGAATGCCCAGGAACGCCTCCAGCCGCCCGAGCGTCTCCTCCTGCCGAAGCACGAAGTCCTCGAACCGGACCTCGATCCAGTGCTCGGGCTTCGGCGTGGCGCGAACGAGGTCGTACTGGTACTTCCACGAGATCGCCCGACGCTGCCTCTCGTCCTCGGCCGGGGGATACTCCACGCCGAAGTCCCGCAGATCGTCGGTGAGGTGTCCGCCCAGGATGCAGTCCCGCGGGTCGCGCACCCAGAGGATGTACTTCATCCGCGGGAACAGCCGGACAATCCACGGGAACACCAGCGTCGTCTCGGGGATCTTCCAGCCCGCCCGCTCGCCCGTGTGCTCCAGCACGCTGTGCAGGTACGATCGCACCAGCCGCTCGAACGTGCCGGGGATCTCCGCCGCCAGCGCCCGGCCGAAGTCCCACGCCAGCCCGCTGGCCCAGTCCACGCAGTCGGCGAAGACCCGGCAGGCGTTGTACATCTCGTCCGGGGGGATCAGGTCGCCCGAGCCGTTGAGCGGCTCGCCCATGAACACGCCGCTCGCCGACAACGTGTGCGACATCGCCCGCGTCCCGGAGTGCCCCCGCCCGATCACCGTCACCCAAGGCTGCGACACTGCAATTCCTCCAACAGCCTACCGCAACTCATCCTTGATCCTCGCAAACTCCCGGCAGGCATGCGTCAACGACGGCGGGGCGTTTGTGGGGGCCTCTCCTCGCACACAGGCTTCATGGAGCTTCCTGACCAACGGGGCGATGTTGCTCTCGCACTCCTGGAACTTGTATCCCCTCCCCTTGTAGTCAGTTCCCTCATCCACCTCGACTCCCTGGAGGGATGCGAGCCACGTGTTGATCGCCCTTCTCGGGATGACGTGGACCACTTTGTCCTCGTCTTGGCGAACGGGAACAGACTGCTGCTCACACGCTTTCCGTAGTTCCTGCTCGTGACCGTGAACCGAACCCACATCGGCATCGATCACCGCAATGAGAAACGTCTTGGGAATCCGAGAACGGTACGTCTTGAGGAGGACCGGGCATCGATGGCGAACGAAGTGCTCTGCGGCGCCTTTGCTCGGCGCGGCCTGCTCAATGCGGAAATCGTGCTCCCTGTACCCGTACTGCTTCAGGAACAGCGTGACGAAGGTCCTGTGCAGCTTGTCCTCGCAGAGGATGATGACCTGCGAGGCCCTACTCATCATCCCATCCCCGCGCCATCGTCTCGGCCGCCGTCAAGCCGTCAACCATGGGATAATCGCGGCGCGCGATCACGTGCTCGTTGTCCGGTCGAGTGAACCAGATCCCGTCGTCCTTGACCAGGAGGTTGATGATCTCGGGATGGTGGGAGATCAAGATCGCCTGTCTGCCGTGCTCCCTGCAAAGGTCATCGAGCTTGAGGAGCCAAGGCTGGATCTCACGAAGTGTGACGTAGTTGTCCGGCTCGTCGATGAACAGGCTGTAGCCGAGCGATGGAACGGCATGGAGAATCGTGTAGAGAGCGATCAGGGCCCGCTGTCCGTCAGAGAGCTGGTGGAACCACAACGGGCGCCGCATGCCTGAGAACCGGGCTTGCAGCAGCATCACGTCCCCGCTGGGCTGGAAAAGCAAATGCTCGAGGCCGGGGATGACCTCCTGAAGCGACGCGACCAGTGGTGTCGTGACTTCGGGATGGGCTTGGGTCAAGTAGCGGTACCAACTGCTGAAGTTCTCGCCGTCCGCCTCAAGATCGGCGGCTTCCTCGATCGACGGATCGCCCATTGTGGATGGGACCAACTTGACTGTTACCCAATTCCGTACGGCGAGCCGGAAGCGAGACAGGGGCTCGAAACCGGGGCCTTCAACCGGGGTAGGGATGAAGGAACGGGAGGAATCGAAGGGAAACTCTACGATCTCTGCGCTCTTGCCTTCTCTGGATCGGTGGAGGTGAACCGCGCCTTCCTCGCAAAGGTAGATCTCCTCGTCACGCCAACAGAGCCTCTCCCGAACAATCCAACGCCTGTTCTTCTCGCGATCGTTCTTTACGCGCAGTTCATAGCGGAAGGGATCATCCCCTTCTCGCATTTCCACGGCGACATCCTGCGTGGGCCGATCGTCCCATGCCGTTCGTTCACCAAGCAAGCCGCATTCGCGAATGCTCTGCCCGCTCAGCAACCCACGGACCTGCGACAGCACGTCGAACACGCTGCTCTTCCCCGAACCGTTCGCGCCCAGGAACAGATGGAACCGGTCCAGCTCCAGCTCGAAGTTCGAGAAGCATCGGAAGTTGTCGATGTAGAGCTTTGTGATCATGGCTTGCCTCCCGCGGGACACGCGGCTTCGGCGGGCTCGCCTACTTGTTGCCCGCCTGGAGCTTTCGGGCGGCTTCGGGGTCGCCGATGTGGAGGGTGTCGTAGGCCTGCTGACTGGTCTGGAACGGGCCCGGGACGTCGGCTCGGCCATGCCACTGGAGGTTCGTGTACATCGGGTTCGTCCGGCCGGTCTCGCTCTCGCGCTTCTTGATCCAGTCCAGCATCCGCTTCTCGAGCATCTCGACCACGTCGGGGTGCTGGTCCGCGACGTTGGTCAGCTCGTCGGGGTCGGCCTGGAGGTCGTACAGCTCGATCTCGGGCTTGAAGTGGAAGTCCGGCTCGAGGGCGTGGATGTACTTCCACTTCGGCGTCCGCCACCCGTGCTTGCGCATCCACGTGCACTCGGTGATGTAGAACTCGTCGTTCGGCTCGCGCTCGCCGCCGTCGATCTCGCCTACGAGGCTCTCGCCGTCGAAGTCGATCCCCGCGTCGATCTCCATCAGATCCAGGATCGTCGGCATGACGTTGGCGAGGGTGGTGTAGCTGCCGATGCGTTTCCCGGCGGGCACGCGGCCGGGCAAGCGGAAGGCCAGCGGCACGACCAGCGTGGGGTCATACATCCCGTGGTGGTCGTACCAGCACTCGTGGTCGTGCAGCGTCTCGCCGTGGTCGCTGTCCAAGACGATCAGCGTGTTGTCCTCGATGCCCAGCGAGCGGACGGCCTCGAAGAGCACGGCGATGCAGGCGTCCATGTAGGCGACCTCGCCGTCGTACTGCGCGATGATGTAGTCCTTGTCCGTGCAGCCGGGCGGGAACCACGTGACGAAGTAGTCGCAGAACGGCTTGAAGTCGTAGACCGGTTTCAGCGACTCGTTGGCCGGGTCGCACTCGTCGCCGCCGTAGAACATCCGCTCGAACGGTCCCGGCGGGCGATACGGCGAGTGCGGGTCCATGTGCCGCAGGAACAGGAAGAACGGCTTGTCCTCGCCGGCGAGGCGCTTCAGCTCGGGGAGGGTGACTTCGTTGAGGTTTTCGGCCTTGTGGGCCCGGCCGTCGGGGCTGTTGCCCCACCCGGAGTAGTTGATGTACGCGTCGAAGCCCCGGCTGGCGGGGTTGCCGCGAAAGCCCACGCACGTTGTATTGTAGCCGTTCTCCGCCAGGACCTCGGGCAGCGTGCGGACGCCCTCGGCGAAGCTTCCCTTGTGCCGCAGCGCCACGATGTTCGTGCCGAAGCAGTCCATGCCGCTCAGCATCGAGCCGTACCCGCTGGTCGTCGGCACGGACGGGCTGAAGCAGCTCTCGTAGACCGTCCCGCCGGCGGCCCAGCGGTCGATGTGCGGCGTGGTCAGGCGGGGATAGCCGTACAGGCTCATGTGGTCCCGCCGCAGCGAGTCGATGCCGATCAGGATCAGATTCGTCTTGGCAGCCATGCTGGTTCTTCCTCAGAAAGAGAGTCAGCAGGGATGAACGCGGATCAACGCTGATCCGGACCGCTTCCTTCATCCGCGTTCACCAGCGTTCATCCCTGCGAATCCGCCGCGCACCGTGCGCAGCTACCGCCCGCCGAGGGCCTTGAGGCACGCGTTCAGGTAGCCGTAGCTCTCGGCCGCGATCACCGTCTTCTGCGCGAGGCTGTACTCCTTCGCGCCGATGACTTCCAGGTCGGCCGGGCCGTCGTAGCCGCCCTCGACCATGGCACGGCAGTAGCCCATCAGGTCGATGTCGCCGCGGCCGCACGCCTGGTCGCACGGGTCGCCCGGGCTTGGGCCCCGGCCTTTGCAGTCGCGGATGTGGACGTGCCGAACGCGGCTGAGCACCTGGGGCAGCGCCTCGGCGGGGTTTTCGCCGGCGCGGTGCACGTGGCTGGGGTCCATGTCGATGCCGAAGGCCGGGGAGGTGATCTTCTCCATCGTGCGCAGCGTGGTCGGCGTGTTGTAGATGCTCGCCTTCACGTGGGCCTTGACGCAGAGCGTCACGCCGTAGCCCTCCGCCTTGGCGGCCTGCTCGGCGAGGATGTCGGTCTGGCGCTGGAAGTCCTCCTCGATGTCGGCCTTCCCGCCCGGGCCGACGTTCACCACGGGAATGCCCAGCGCTTGGGCCGCCTCGAAGGCCTTCGTGAGGCGGTCGGAGTCCAGCCTCGCCTCCTCCATGCTCAGCAGTTCCAGGCCGAGGTCCTCGGAGAGCGACTTGATCTCGTCGACCTGCTCCTCCCAGCGGTCGAGCTCCAGGTGCTCGCACATGCCCTGGATCGCGGACAGCTCCACGCCGTCATAGCCCGCCCAGGCGATGTGCCGCATCGCCGTCGCCAGGTCGTGCGGGTTGAACAGAACCGTGTTGACGCCAAGTTTGATCATGCGTTCATCCTCGATGCTCACTCGTCGGCCACCGCGATGGCTCGGCTCGCCGCCTGCCGAACCGCCTTGTGCCTGCCCCTATACCGGCTCAGCCCCGGCAGCGTCAACCATGGAGAAGCCCGCGCCCCTGCGTTCCAGCCCACCTAACGTCCCCCGCCGCCCGCGTGTCTGCACAGGGACAGACCTTCTCCCCACCAGGTATGGGAGGGCAAGAACGTGAAGTGGAACAGACCGATCCTCGCCAGAGCCGCCACGGTCCTCGCAGGCCTGCTCCTGACCGTCGTGGCCGTGACCGCCCTGGCCGGGTGCGACCGGCACCGGCACCACCGGATCCGCTACGACGCCTACTACACCGAGGTCCGGCCCTATACGCACCGCGCCCCGGTTGTCGTTTACGGCGGCGGCCCCCATTGCCGACCCCGGCCTCACGGCCGGCACCGCGGCCACCGCAGGTGAATCACGCCCTGAGGCCTCAGCGATCGGCGATCGCCTTGCCGATCTTCGACAGGAACGTGCTGTAGGCCTCGTCGGTGATCCGCCGATTGTTCTGGTCGAGGCCCAGGCGCACGACGACCCTTCGCCATGCCGGTCAGCTCCCGGGCTTCTTCGCCCCGCCGCCGGACAGGGCCTTCTTGTCCGCCTGCAAGAGCTTCTTCATCCCCTCGCCCAGGGCGTTGCCGATCAGGAAGTAGCTCTCGGCGTTGCCGAACCAGTGGTGGCCGTGGCCCACGTTGGGCGATTCGGTCGCCGGCCGGGCAAACTCGGCCGTCTTGACAAAGGTCACCGTGCCTCGGAGCTCCGGCCGGGCCGCCGCGGCGGCCTGGGCTTGGCGCATCTTGGCCATGTTCCCCTTGGCGGGCCTCCCGCCGTTGCCCAGCTCGCCGATCACCACGGGCAGATTCGGCGCCTTCAGTTCCCTGCGGACGTCCTTGATCAAGTGGACGAGGTTCTGCTCGTACTCCGGCACGGCCGAGGGGGTGCACATGTCGTTCCAGCCATGGAACCAGACGAACCCCGCCAACTCGTAGCCGCTTCCGTCGTAGGCGGGGAAGTGCTTCTTGAGGCCCGCCAGCGCCTCGCGTGCCTCCGCCAGCATCTTCCTGTAGTACGGGCCCGCCTCGCCGCCCGAGCTCGGCGGGCGAAAGTCCTTCTGGAGGCTCTTGCCGCCCCAGGCCGTCTTGATCAGCAGCACCTGGTTGTCGAGGTAGTCGCCGAGAACGTGCCCGAGCTGGAGCTCGGGGCCGAAATGGTGCTTGCCGGGGTAGACGGCATACCCGATGCCCAACCCGCCCTTCTTGAGGCCCGACTTCTCCGTCTTGTACCACACCCACACGTCGTCGCGGACGACCCACGTACCGTCCTTGCCGCGAAGGTGGGCCACCATCGCGCCCTTGTCGGGATCGCGCAGGACGTGCTCGAGGTTGCCCTTCCCGCCGTTGTAATACCGCTCGTGGTCGAGGTCGACCACCGCCTGACCTTCCATGTTCGACTGGCCCGCCAGGAGGAAGACCTTCACCGGGCCCTTGCCCGCCTGCCCTCCTCCGGCCGGGGACACGGGGAACACAACGACCGCCGCCGCAACGGCGGCACAGATAAGTCGGATCTGCTTCATGTGGATATCCCTCTGTCTGGCAAGGCGTCATTCGGGCGCCTGCGTGGGATGGGAACGCTACTTCGAACTCCTCGGATCCTGAGACGTGTCGATCTTCAGCTTCGGCGCCAGCGACGCCGCAACCTCCTCCCAGCGGACCAGGAGCACCGGGCAGCCGCCGGACGTGCTGCTGTGACAGGCGAACAGGCCCTTGGGGAAGGCCTTGCCCAGCGCGGCGGCCGTCACGTCGATCCCGTCCGTGTCGCGGGCGCCCTGCACGCTGAACGCGCCGAGGAACCGGTGATCGCCCGTGCGGGCATAGACGTTGAATCGGTTGCGGCTCTGGTTGGAGACGAGCAGGTAGCCCTCACCCTTCGGCAGCGGATAGATCGCCAGGCCCTCGACGTCCGGCATCAGCCCGTTCTTGCCGACGGGCAGGATGAGCTTGCCGGGCGCGGGGTCGTTCGGCTCGCCGCCCAGCTCCCAGATGCCCCGGTCCTCCTCGCCGAGGTAGATCCGCCCGTGCTCGTCATCGCCGACGGCGCCCTCGGTGTAGCCCGTCGGCCATCGCCGCACGAGCCGGCCCGAGACCTTCCCCTTGCCGTTGTCGAACAGCTCGTACTGCTCGGCCCGCAGGCACGTGACGAGGAAGTAGAGCTTGCCCGTCTTGCGGCTGCGGTAGAACGCCCCGCCATAATTCTCGGTCGTGTCGATCCTGCCGTCGTCCACGCGCCGCAGCGTTCGCGTGGCCGGGTCGATCGCGTAGACCCAGATCTGATCGCCCCGCCGCTGGTTGAACGCGACGAGGTCCACCTTCTTGCCCCCCAGCGGGAAGTCGTACCGCAGGTCGATGTTCCCGGGCTTGACGGCGGGGACCGTCTGCACCGTCTTGCCCGCCAGGTCGTACACGAACAGCTTACCCGCCGCCTTGTCCGACGCGATCACCGTGCTTCGGGCCCGGTCGGTCGGATGGACCCAGATGCACATGTCGTCCTGGTCGCGAACGGCGGCATCCCGCAGCACCACGGCCGCGGGAACGCCGGCCTCTCGCGGCGCCGCATGCCCAAGCCCCACGGCCAGGGACAGAAGAGACGGCAACACGACAGCCATGCCGATCCGGATTGCCTTCACCGCATTCTCCCGCCCCACGCTCTACGACGGACGGTCCTCGCACGCTTCCACGGTCACGCCGCGCTCGGACAGGTACGCGGCCAGCTCCTGCTCTGAAACCCCCGTCCCCAGCCCCACGGCCCGTCCTTTCCCCTTGCGATCCACCAGTCGCAAGACTGGGTACGCCGCATCCTCGACGGAGACGCTGCCGAATTCCACGCGATCGATCTTCTCGTACGTCGTGAAGCGCGACCCGGTCATTCCGGCCTCCACCCAGACTCCTCGGTCCGTTACGCGGATTCGGCGGCACGTGCACGCGCCACACCACAGGCCGAATGCCACAAACACGGTCGAGAGCAGAAGCGTCGCCACGGCCATAGGAACCAGAAGACCGACCAGTGCGGCCCGGCCCTCAATGACGGAAGGGCCTCCGCGCATGGCGTCCCGCAAGACGAAGGGCAACACCAGGAGCGGCGGGGAATTGAGGACGAGCAGGATGAGGATCCAATCACCGCGGTTCTCCCAGGCCTCCGCCCAGAAGCGATGGCGATTCACCGCGAACGACTCCCGCCACTCGAACCGAACTGTCCCACGCCACCACCGGATCACCGGTCTACGTCTCCCTGCTCCGACCGACGGCAAGCCCATAGTGCCTGCATATGATAGGGCAATGCCTCTTGTGGAGCAAAGCAGCGACCTGCCGCGGCCCTCGTGCCCGCATGGTCTCAGAGAACGGAGTGGAGCGTGGCGGCAACACGCCATGTGTCCCAGGCAGACAGCGAGTTCTTCCGGTCGTTTCCGCAGCCCGGAGGGCGACTGGACCGTAGCCACGGGCGCAAGCCCGTGGGATTGCCGAGACCACGCGATACAGCCCCCGAACGGGGGCGTCTGGCCGGCAGCCACGGGCGCAAGCCCGTGGGATTGGCGGGACCACGCGATACAGCCCCCGAACGGGGGCGTCTGGACCGTAGCCACGGGCGCAAGCCCGTGGGATTGGCGGGACCACGCGATACAGCCCCCGAACGGAGGCGTCTGGACCGTAGCCACGGGCGCAAGCCCGTGGGATTGGCGAGACCACGCGATACAGCCCCCGAACGGGGGCGTTTGGCCGGCAGCCACGGGCGCAAGCCCGTGGGATTGGCGCCCCGGCCCCAACAGAGCCCCCGGAGGGGGCGACTGAATCTCAGGCAACTCCCCCGGCCGGCAATCGATCCCGGTAGGGACGCCCCTCGCGGGGCGCCCCCCGGACAGATCCCGGCGTGCGGAACTACCGCACCGGGCTCCTACCTTGGGTCATGACGGCCAAACGCTGGTTGGGATAAGGA
>Ga0272441_10002758_pt1 | contig 34972 bp, 33 predicted proteins | sample SSMProp6N_FD_193582 | JGI IMG/M metagenome (GOLD analysis project Ga0272441, IMG submission 193582) | Marine sediment archaeal communities from Little Sippewissett salt marsh, Falmouth, MA, United States - SSM-Prop-6N | ecosystem: Environmental > Aquatic > Marine > Wetlands > Sediment ... | reverse complement strand
CGGGGTGAGCGGTACCGCTCCCGTCTAGAGCTTCCGCTCCTGGGGGGCCAACAGCCGGGTGCCGGCCATGAGGGCGGCGATGAAGCGGGACTTGAAGACCTCGTTGGCCAGCAGCTGCTTGGCGGGGGGCAGCTTGAGAAAGGCGCCCAGGATCACGCTGGCGGCGCGGGCCGCGATCCCGTCGTCCACATCGATCATCAGCTCGTGAAGCTTGCCCTGCTCGAGGGCCATGGTGACCATTCGGGCCACGAAGTTCTCCGGCGCGAGCTTTCGCTGCGTCCGTGGCACCATCTCCATGGAGTCGAACCGGCACGCCAGCTGGCACACCCCGCAGCCGATGCAGACGTCGCGATCCACCACGGCGAGGAGCTTGACCTTCTTTTTGCCCACGCGCCGTTCGCTGGGCACCATGTCGATGGCGTCCACGGGACAGGCCTGTTGGCACTTTTTGCAGCCGGTGCAATTGGCCAGGGAGACCTGGGCTTCGAAGTTGGACGAGAAGTTGTTCTCGAAGACGGCGAATCGCTTGTAGCTGCCCAGGATCTCGCAGCAGCAGCTGCAGCAGTTGCAGATGAAAGAGGGCTTGTGCTGCACATTGTCGCCGATGTGCACCAGGCCCGCGTCCCGGGAGCGGCCGATGAGCTCGAGGGCCTCGGACCTATCGATGGACTTGGCCATGCCCCGCCGCACGAAGTACTCGGTGGTGCGCCCGAGGGTGAGGCAGACATCCTCCATGGGGAACCGCTCGCAGTCATGGCCCTTGTGGTGGGCCACGTGGCGGCAGTGGCAGGTGGACACCGACCAGGCGCCGGCCTCACGCACCTGGTGCTGGGCTCGCTCCCAGTCCAGGATCTCGGAGTAGGTGTCCGGCAGGGACTCCTCGTGGACCAGGGTCCGGAAGATGTTCGTCGGGGCGCCGTCGCTGAACTGCGCGGAGAAGTCGCCCTCCTCGAGCATCAGGCGATGGTAGAGGTCAGCGAGCTTGCGCTGGTCCATGTTGTCCCGCTGACGCATCATGGAAAACTCGAAGAAGCCCACCACCGTGGGCACGATCACGTAGCGTCGTTTGCCGCCCAGGGTGAGGTCCATGACGAGCCCCTTGTCGCACAGGGGCTCGAGCCGGGCGCGAAGCGCGTCTTCGGGTATTTGCAACCGGCGGGAGAGGGAGCCCAGGGTGCTGAACTTCAACGGAAGCTGGGAGGCCAGCTCGGCCTCCTCGGGCGTGTACAGGGTCTTTAGTATCTCGTAGATCGTGGCCGTGGCCGGCGCTCCGACCGGGTAGCGGTCCACCTTGGCGCGGAGCTTTTCGTATTCCAACCTGGCAGTGATGTGACCCATTCGGCTCTCCCGGTGACCGGTGTGCGGCTGGACGATGACGCATTGCGCCATCGTCCAGCCAGTTTTGTAGCGCGCGAACAGTTTTTTGCAAGGGGTGCGTGGGCCGGTTATGATTCCACCATGCGCCTAGGCTGGACTTGTCACCGGAGTGCCGTCCGCTCGCTCGTCCCCTGGTCCCCCAGGGACGTCCCGCCCCCTCGCAAGCACAACCCGTGTTCACTCGGTCGCGGAAGACCCTGGGAAACCAGCGGCCTTCGCGTGGGCACAGCATCCGGTGAGAAGTCCAGCCTGGTGAGACATGCGAGTCACTACTCCTGCAGAGTCCTCGTGGGACTGGGTCTGCTGCTGCTATTGGGCGGCTGTGGCAAGAAGACCGCCGACACCGCCCGGCTGTCCGACGCGCTGCGGCGACTGCGGAGCGAGGTCGCCGGGCATGTGGCTGACCACCGAAAGGCCGAGCGTCGTCTCCGTCTTCGCGTGGCCCGCCTCGAAGCCGACCTGGCCGTGGTCAAGCGTCGGCCGTCTCCGGGCGTCGTCGCGACCGTCCCAATCCCGGGCGAGAACGCGCTCCCGCGGCGAGATCCCGACGGCGCCGCGGACCGGCCCGCCCCGCGCGTCTCCTGCCCGGCGGCGCTTCCCAGTGCGGCCCGCAAGGTCCGGCGCCGCATGCGCCTGGCCAAGGTGCGCAGGCTCCTGGTCGGTGTGAAGCTCCACAAGTCCAAGGCCTTGACCCTCTCGGGCTCGGGTAGCCGCACCCGCCGCGTCTGGAGCGGCCCGTGTTTCCGCATCACCATCGAGGCGGGCCGGGTGGCCACGGTGGAGCTCGACGGTGTGAGCGAAACAAGACGGCGTCGTCGTCGGTAATGAATCTGGTCAGAACCGGGACCGCGCTTGCAACGTGGTGTGACCACATTATACTACCGGGGTCCGAAGGTGGAGCGTGAGGCCATGCGTCTGGTTCATCCACATCCGGGGTCGACCTCGCCCAAGGGACTGGTGATCGCCGGCGCCCTGGCGATGGCGGTGTCCGTGATCTCCTGCGGGTCCGAATCGGGGCCTTCCGCCAGCCGCATGGGCGCTGGCTTGGCGGAGCCGGACCAGGGCGGTTTCGTGTACCTGGACCTGCGCTCGGCGCACCACTGGTCCAACCTGCGTCAACCCGAGCGGGGAGAGCTCGAGCTGCGGGCGATGTTCGTGCACCACTGGGGTGGTGATCGGGAGGACGTGGCGCAGCAGCTGGGCCTGCGATTGGATGAGCCCAGCCTGACAAGGGGAACCTGCGCGCGAGGGGCGGACCTCGTCGCACTCCCGCTCGGTGACTTCGACGAGGACGCCGGAGAGGTCAGCGTGGAGCTCATGGACGCCGGCGCGCTCCTGTTCGGCCTGGAGGGGCGGTCGGAGCTCGTTGGCGGTGAGCCCTATCCGGAGGTCCTCCCGAATGTCTCGGGGCACCACTACCACCGGGTTCTGCCCCTGGCGACGAAGTCGGTGTCAACGCGCCGGGTGAGCGTGGTTGGTCTGGGCGGGCGCGACGTGTCCGCCTTCGAGCTGACGGGGGTCCGGGGGCCGGTGGACCTGCGATGGACCACTGTGGGCGGCTGGTCACCCGCCGACGGTCCGGCGGTGGTTTCGGCACGGGATCCGCTGGTGCTGCGTTGGGCGCCGGGCCAGCCTCGGTTCGGCACCCTGGTGCGATTGCGGTGGCCCGCCAGAGGCGCCCGCCCTGCGGGCGAGCTCGTGTGTCGACCCGGAACCCCGGGCCGCCTCACGGTCCCGCGCGCGTGGTTGCGACGCATCCCGATCACCGGCGCGGGCCTGGAGGCGACGCTGACGGTGGAGACCACCGCCCGGTCGTCGGCCGAGGGCCCTCTGCCCGACGGCGTGGTCATGTGTGTCACCCAGTACGACTCGGTCACCCTGCAGGTGGTCCGGTAGCGGCAGGTGGTCCGGTAGCGGCAGGTGGTCCGGTGGCGGCAGGTGGTCCGGTAGCGGCAGGTGGTCCGGTAGCGGCAGGTGGTCCGGTGGCGGCAGGTGGTCCGGTAGCGGCAGGTGGTCCGGTGGCGGCAGGTGGTCCGGTAGCGGCTACTTTTTCCGCTTCTTCAGGCTGAACATCTCCAGGATTGTGGAGCGTCGCTTGGGCGCGTTCTCGCGCTCCCGGCGCATGGTGAGCAGCCGTAGCTCCCGCATGGCCTCGATGTAGTTCTCCCGGATGGTGGTGGCTCGGCGGAAGGACTCCATGGCGGACTCCTGTCGCCCGGTCTCCAGGTAGAGCTTCCCCATGAAGTAGTGCGCCTTGGCGCACCGGGGAGACAGCTCCAGGCCGCGGACGATCATCTTCTGGATGTCCTCGAGGCGGCCGGGGCGCTCGGCCTTGGGGGCGGCCTGGTACAGGGTCCACGCCAGGAGGGCCAGGTGCTCGCCCTCCTGGGGATTGCCCTCCACGGCGAGGCGGAAGTAGCTCTCGGCCTGGGTCAAGTCACCCTTGCGCAGGAAGACCTCACCCTTTTGGAAGTTCACCTCGGCTTCGATGGCCCGCCGGGCCTCCTCCGGGTCCTCCGGCGTGGAGTCGCCGGAGTAGATCCGCCGGGCCTCATCCAGGTTGTCCTGGTCCGACAGGGTCTGGTGGGCCTGGGAGAAGCGCTTGAACAGCGCATCGGCCGCGTCGGTGAGCTCCTCCAACCCGATGGAAGCGAGGCGGTCGGGATGGAGCCGCTTCACCAGCCGCATGTACGCCTTTTTTACGTCCACCGTGGTGGCTTCCAGCGGGATCCCGAGCTGGTCGAAGGGGCTCTGACCACCCATGGAGTCCAGCCGGTCCAGGAGCTCGTCCAGAATCTCGGTGGCCTCGGGCTTGAGCTCGCCTGCGCTCTTGAGTCGGGTGGCCGAAAGGCGTGCTTTGCGGAGTACCATGTCAGGCACCTTGGCAGCGGCGAAGGTGCCCGACATGGGGGTCAGCGTTCTGGGCTTGCGGCCTCCACCCGCGCCTGGCCGGGCCGCGGGCTGCACGGGGTTGGGGGAGGGGCTGGTCTGTGGCACCGCCGATGGCGGGGGCTCGGAGGCCGCGCGCTCCACTGGTGGCGTCGCGGCCCCTGGGTGTTGCAACGTGACCCGCGCAACGTCCGCGCGTTTGCCGGGGCCGGAATCTCCGATGAGGTCGGCCTCGGTGCCTGCAGCTTCGGAGTCGGGTTGCGAGGTCGTCGCCGGAGCGGGCGTTGCGGGCGCAGGTGCCGGGCTGAGTATTCGGGGCCGGAGCCGTGGAACCGAATCCGGATCGGCGGTGTCCAGGCCGCCGGCGGACCACAGCGCGTAGATGACCATGAGCACCGGCAGCGAATCGGCCTCGCTTGCTGCGATGAGGTCCGCTAGGGTCCAATAGCCGTGGCGCAGGTACTGGAGGATGGACGCTTCCTCCTGTCCAAAGCCGAATCGAGCTACCAGGTCGTCGCTTTGCGGCTTGAGCCTGACGGCGAGCCCATCCAGCGCCTCGAGCTCGCCTCGGATCCGCGTCTCGTCGTAGCTGTTGCGGATGCCGTTGTACACCAGGTACAGCGGCTCGATGGCGACCTGCGGGTCGTGGTGAGCCATGCGGGGGTCAGGTTGCGCCGAAAGGACGAAGGGCGCATCGGGGATCGTGAAGAGTCGACACAGGTCCTTGAACAGCAGGTAGCGCTGGCCCTTGATCCGCTCCTTGGGCGTGACGCCGGCCACCTCGGCCAGGAGCTGCTCCTCCTGGGCACCCGCCTCGGCGATGGACGTCATGAGCCTGGCGTACTGCTCGGTGTCCAGGCGCCCCCACTCCAGGAACAGGCGGGTCAGGGCCTGGATCGTCTGCGGATACAGCGCTCTTGGGACGCCGTCGTTGACGAGGACCTCCCGCGCGCCGGTCGAGTCCTCGATGCGGAGCACCCCGGTGAACTCCTTCTGCTCCAGGAAGCAGAGCAGGCGAGGTAGGGGGTAGCGGTCTAGGGTGCCTCTGGTGTCCGCGCCCATGGGCTCAGATTTCTCCGTCCTTGGGGCGTTTGATGCCGTGCAGGAAGAAGAACAGCAGCGTGACCGTCGCCAGGGCCATGGCGGCCAGGCCCATCACCAGGGGGTGGGCTTCGATCAGGCCGCGCTGCCCCGGCTCGAACCAGACGATGTTTCGCACCTCCAGCCGAACGGACCGATAGATGTGCTCGTCGGGCTGCAGCACCTCGTCGGGGGAGGGCGGGTCGCCATTGGGATCCGTGGACGGGTCGGTGGCAGAGCCCATGCCGGGCGGGCCCTTGGTGTCGTCCATGCCTCCGGCCATGCCCATGCCTCCGGCCATGCCCATGCCTCCGGCCATGCCTGTGCCCATACCAACAGCCATGGGGGCCGCCGCTCCCGATCTCATGGGTTGCACCCGAGCCATGCCCATCCCAGCACCCATCCCCACTCGAGGGGCGGCAGCGAGGTCGCCGCCGACGATCACGAGGGCGACGGTCGCCGCCGAACAGAATGTGAACGTGATTTTTGTCATCTGTGGTCGGGTCACGAAGCCTTTCCTTGATTCGGAGTGATTTTGTAGGCTATGGGTCACGGTGTCAACTCAGGAGAGCGATCCGCGGCGAGTCGCCGGTCGCCGACATAGCGTGAAGCTCGTCAATCGTACCCTGGATCGCGTGGTCTGCCAGCGGATTGAGCTGGCGCGGACGATCTGGTCCCGCACCCGCGGCCTCCTGGGCCGCCCTCCCCTGGCCCGGGGCGAGGGGCTGATCATCGAGCCGTGCCAGTCGGTGCACATGTTCTTCATGCGCCACGCCATCGACGTCGTCTTCCTGGATCTGGACTATCGCGTGGTGGCCCTGCGGCCCGACCTGCGTCCCTGGCGGGTCACGCGCTACTTCCGGGACGCCTACGCGGCCCTGGAGCTCCCCGCCGGCGCCGTTGCCCAAGCCGGCCTGGAGCTCGGCCACCACCTCGCCCTCGAGGGCGACTGAGGCCTCTTATGGAGGAACCCATGCGACCCAGGGCCAGACGAACCCCGACGGGATGGACCCCGACGGGATGGACCCCGCTCGGCTCGATTGTGGTGTGTGGGCTCGTCGGACTGTCGGGCGGCTGTGGGGGCTGCGACCCCGAGACAACGCCCCATGCCTTCGAGCCGCCGCCGAGCGCCTGCGCCGCGCCCGGGTTGCCCGCGCCCCTCGGGCGGGCAGTGGTGGTGGGGGACGGGTCGGCGGGGAGCTGCACCTCCGAGGCGCTCGGTGACGCCGTCGCCCAGGGAGGCGACGTCTCCTTCGACTGCGGCCCCGGCGATGTCACTATCGACGTAACGACTGAGATCGGGGTCCCCGAGGACGTGATCTTGGACGGCGCGGGCCGGATCACCCTCGACGGTGGCGGCGTGTCACGTTTGCTGCACACCGAGGCCCGGGTGGCGCTCACGGTCATGGGGCTCACCTTTGTCAACGGCAACGCCACGACCTCCGCCGAGGCCCGGAGCGGGGGCGCCATCCGCACGGGCTGGCTGTCGACCTTGAGCGTCTTCGACTGCGTCTTCACCGACAACGTGGCCGCCGACGACGGCATCGAGGGCGGCGGCGCCATCTACCAGTCCAACGGCGGGGCGCTGGTGGTGGTGCGTTCCACCTTCGAGCGCAACCAGGCCATCAGCGGCGGCGCCATCGACAACCTCCTGGCCCCCCTGACCGTTGTGGACTCCACCTTCCTGAACAACACATCCACCGCCGGGGGCGGCGCCATCTACACCGACGGCGGCAGCGCCCACCACGACGACGGCGTGGGCGGCCTCATCACCATCTGCGGCTGTCACTTCGAGTCCAACGAGTCGCTGGGCACCGGGGGGGCGGTGTACCTGTGGGCCTACGCGCCGGACGTGCTGCTGATCAACCGCTGCACCTTCGAGCGAAACGCCGCCTACCGTCCCACCCCCGCCGACAGCGCCCTCGGTGGCGCCCTGCGCACGGGCAACGCCCCGCTGCAGATCGCCAACTCCGTCTTTGCCGACAACCACGCCGATGTTCATGGCGGCGCCTACTGGACCCGTGGAAACTACCGCACGGAGATCGTCAACTGCACCTTCTACCAGAACACGGCGGGCGTGGCGGGTCAGGAGGGCGGCTACGGCGGCGCCCTGTCGGGGTTCAACATGCAGCTGCGCAACCTCACCTTCGTCGGGAACCACGCCGAGTTCACCGGTGGAGCGGTGTCCGCTGAGGGGGACCGTTGGACCCTGGACAACTGCGTCTTTCTGGACAACACGTCGTCCAACCCCTGGGGGCTGAGCCAGACCTGCACCGACACCCTGCGCGGAAAAAGCAACCTTCAGTGGCCCGCGCCCGAAAGCGACGGAGACCCGCCCTGCTCGTCGGACGTGCTGCTCACCGACCCGCTGCTGGGCACCCTGGGAGATCACGGCGGCCCCACCCAGACCATCCCATTGCTGGGCGGCAGCCCCGCCACGGACGCCGCAGCGGGCTGCCCCGCCACGGACCAGCGCGGCGAGCCCCGCCCAGGCACCTGCGACATGGGCGCCTACGAGGCGCAGTAGCTACCACCCAGCTATGATCGTCGGCAATGTACCCGTTGCTCGGTCCCTCGTTATCGTGCTTCCTTCCATCTGGCGCGCAGAGTAGATCCGCCACGTGGTTATTCGGATGGTCGGCGGATCCGGAGCTTTTTGTCCGTGGCCACCACGAAGCATCCACGCCACCTCTCCACGTCCTCCTGCGAGAACAGAGACACAACGTGGCTGGTCAGGGCGAGACGGCCTGGCGACTATAGCCGCACCAAGAGCAGCCCATGATGACTGCCGGGAACGAACAGTCGGATGTCCGAGAAGTCGAGATCCTGGGTGATGAAGAATCGCTCCCCACGCTGAGCAGACGCCCAGACGTCCAAATCGGGCTTTCCGCTCAGTCCTTCTTCGGGCACAGTGTCAACATCATGTCCAAAGCTGGCGAGCATCGCCGCCAATCCTGCGGGCATGTTTTCGTCGAGCTTGATCTGCATCAGAGGCTGGGCACACCCGACCAGGGCATGTCCTCGGACGCCGCTTGGGCTGCAAAGGCGATCACGGCCTGGACATCATCTTCACCAAGTGTCGGGTAGTCGGTCAAGATCTCGTCAACGGTTGCACCTTCCGCCAGGGACGCCAGAACCGCTCTGAGCGTTACCCTCGTACCCCTGATGACCGGCTCACCGCCACAGATATTCGGGTCACGAACGATATGATCTGTCTGGGGCATCACGATCCACTCCCTTCGCCGCGAGTCACCACGAGTATGCCAGAAAGCGCCCGCGCGGCAAATATCGACCACTCGGGCAGACCGCCGCCATGGATCTTGTTTCGCAAGGGCGGGGAACCGGACCTGGCCTTGGATGTGGGCGAAGCACCGGTCGCCCGGGAGGCGGAGCCGACGCCGATCTTCACGATCGTTGCGTGCTCCGAGGCGACGCAGCGTTCAGGACCTCTTCTGGTTGTGCTCGCACAGCTCGGTGAGCACGCCGGAGACGCCCTTGGGGTGTACGAAGGCGATCCGGGCGTCGTGGGCGCCGACGCGGGGCTCCTTGTCGATGAGGGGCACGTCCTTTTCCTTGAGGGCGTCCAGGGCGGCGACCAGGTCGCCGGTCTCGTAGGCGACGTGGTGGATGCCCTGGCCCCGCTTGGCGATGAACTTGGCCACCGGGGAGTCGTCGCTCATGGGCTGGACGAGCTCGATGCGCACCTCGCCGATCTGCACGAAGGCCACGCGGGTCTTCTGCTCGGCAACGTCCTGGGGCGCGCTGACCTCGAGGCCGAGCACGTCCACGAAGAACCTGCTGGACTCGCCGATGTCGTTGACGGCGATGGCGATGTGATCGATCTGCTTGACCAGGCTCATGGGGCGTCCTTTCCGGTTGATGGATTCGGGGGCTGATCTTCGGGTTAGCTCGCGCGGTAGATGCCGAAGACCTCGCGCAGCACGTCGGAGATTTCACCGACCGTGGCGTAGGCCTTGACGGCGGTGACCATGTGGGGCACCAGGTTCTCGTCTGCCTTGGCCGCCTGGCTCAGGGCGGCGAGAGCGGCCTCGTGGGCGGCCGCGTCCCGGCGGGCTCGCACCGCCTGAAGGCGCTCCACCTGGGACCGCTCCATGGCGGGGTCGAGGCGGAGGATCTCGCGCTTGTCGCCGCCGGCCTTCTCGGCCTCGACGAACTTGTTGAGGCCGACGATGATCTGCTTGTCCTTCTCGATGTCCATCTGGGTGCGGTAGGCCGCGTCGGCGATCTCCCGCTGGATGTACCCGGCCTCGATGGCCTTCACCGCGCCCCCCAGGTCGTCCACCTTGTCGATGTAGGCCCTGGCGTCGGCCTCGATCCTGTTCGTCATGGCCTCCAGGGCGTAGCAGCCCGCCAGGGGGTCCGGCGTGTCCGCCACGCCGCTCTCGTGGGCGAGGATCTGCTGGGTGCGCAGGGCGATGGTCACCGCCTTTTCGGTGGGCAGCGCCAGGGCCTCGTCGAAGCTGTTGGTGTGCAGGGACTGGGTGCCGCCCAGCACGGCCGCCAAGGCCTGGATGGCCACGCGCACCACGTTGTTGTCGGGCTGCTGGGCCGTGAGGGTGTGGCCGCAGGTCTGGGTGTGGAAGCGCAGGGCGCAGGACTTGGCGCTCTTGGCGTCGAACCGCTCCCTCATGATGCGTGCCCAGAGACGCCGGGCCGCCCGGAACTTGGCCACCTCCTCGAGGAGGTTGTTGTGCGACGCGAAGAAGAAGGAGAGCCGCCCGGCGAAGGCGTCCACGGCCAGCCCGGCGTCCATGGCCGCCTGGACGTAGGCGATGCCGTCGATGAGCGTGAAGGCCACCTCCTGGGACGCCGTGGACCCCGCCTCGCGGATGTGGTAGCCGCTGATGGAGATGGGGTTCCAGGACGGCACGTTGTCCTTGCAGTAGGAGAACAGGTCCGTGATGATCCGCATGGACGGCGCCGGCGGGAAGATGTAGGTCCCCCGGGCGATGTACTCCTTGAGGATGTCGTTCTGGATCGTGCCCCGGATCCGCTTGGGCTCCACGCCCTGTCGCTCGCACAGGGCCAGGTACATGGACAGCAGGATCGCCGCCGTCGAGTTGATGGTCATCGACACCGAGACGTCCCCCAGGGGGATCTGGTCGAAGAGCGTCTCCAGGTCCTCGAGGCTGTCGATGGCGACGCCCGTGCGCCCCACCTCGCCTTGGGCCATCTCGTGGTCCGAGTCGTAGCCCATCTGGGTGGGCAGGTCGAAGGCCACCGAAAGCCCCGTCTGGCCGCGCTCCAGCAGATAGCGGTACCGCTGGTTGGTCTCGGCCGCCGTGGCGAAGCCGGCGTACTGACGCATGGTCCAGAACCGTCCGCGGTACATGGTGGGCTGGACCCCGCGGGTGAAGGGGTAGTCCCCCGGGAAGCCCAGGTCGTCGACGTAGTCCAACGAGGCGGTGTGCTCGGGGCCGTAGAACCGCTCCACCTCCTGACCGCTGGGGGTCTCGAACTGCTCCCGCCGCTCGGGAAACCGATCGAGGGTCTTTTTGAGTGTGCTGGACTCCCAGGCGGTGCGCCGCTCCTGGATCTTGCTGGTGTCTGACATGGGCTCGTACCTCCGCTTCGGTGCCCGTTTTACACCGCCCCGCTCCGGACGACAACCGATCCGGGTGACATCTCGTCTGGCGGTTAGCTGTCGTGCTCCTGGGCGAACTCCTGGCGGATGTTGTCCCAGGCCCCGCGGTAGGCGATCTGCAGCTTGATGCGCTGGATCTCTTCGTTTTCGTCGGCGGCGCCGCGCATGGCGGCGAGGGTGGCGATGATCTCCAGGTTGAAGGGGAGCCGTCCGATGGTGGACAGGTAGGTGTTGCGGATGATCTCGATGCGGCGCGGGGTGGCGATGTCCCAGACGTCCTTTACGGTCTCGATGCCGCGGCTGTAGAGGAACACCAGGATGTTGTTGATGTCGCGCTGTGCGCAGCTGATGCCCATGTCCGCCAGGACGGCGGGCAGCCTCTCCGCGGTCAGGGGATCGGTGGGCGCGAAGGAGTGCTCCTCCTGGAACCGGCTCAGCTCCTCGTACAGCAGGTTGAAGTTCTCGTCGATTGCGCCCAGCATCTGGCTGAGGATCCGGAGCTGCTTCTTGGCCGCCGAGTGGGTCCGCTTCAGGGGCTTGTAGCCGAGGTGGTGCTCGAGCTGGCTCCACAGGTCCTGGGCCGCGGTGCGCACCTGGAGCTCGAAGATCGGGCGGCGCTCCGCCGGGATGTCGGACTGCTTCAGCCGCACGTTGTAGTGCACCGAGCGGTAGCCGCTCTCCTTCTGGGAGTGTTTGATGTGGTCGAGGCTGAGGATCCGCGCCTGCTGCGAGCTCATGTAGACCTCGGGCGGCTCGACCTCGGCGATCTCCACGCTGTCGTTGCTGCGCAGCTCCCGGTCGATGAGCGGCAGGTGGCTCAGAAAATACACGACCACGCGCACGCCGATGGTGTCGTACATGGTCTTGTAGCTGTTGGGCACGAGGCCGTCGGGGAACTTGTGAGGCTTGCGGAAGATCTTGTCCACCACCTGCTCCGGGCGCTTGATTCGTGAGATGGCCGCGCGGATGGGTGTTGGGATGGGCAGGGAGTTGGTTCGCTGGTACTTGGACCAGTAGGTGGGCTGCTGCCACGCAGTGAGCAGATCCTTGATCTCGCGCTGCGTGGGCTGGAGCACGTCGACGACGTAGGAGGCATAGGAGTCGAGGAAGGAGGTCAGCGCTGCGGGGTTCGTTTTCCGGTACGGCGACATGGAAGGGTCTTGCCCCTTTCGTGGATTGGCCTTCGCGCCTCCACGGGGGACGAAGGTTGGTCTGGCTGTCCAGGGATGATTCTATCAGATCCTGGGGCTCAAATCAGAACTTCGGATCCGTCGTTCTCGGACCCGTAGACCCGGACCTTTTCTTGGCCGCGCAGCACGCGGAGGGCCCCGGCGGCCAGGGCGGGGAGCTCATCCTCCCCCGGGTAGATCCGGAGGGTGGCGATCCAGCTCACCCGGGCGTCGAGGGCGGCCACCAGGGCCTCGTCGTGGGCCATGCCGCCGGTGACCAGCACCGCGTCCACCCTCCCGCACAGCACGGAGGCCATCTCGCCGATGGACTTGCCGATCTGGTAGACCATGGCGTCCACCACCTGACTCGCGAGCCCGTCGCCTCCGGCGATGCGGCGGCGGATCTCCTGGAGATCCGTGGTGCCCAGGTAGGACCGCAGGCCACCGCCGCCGAGGAGCTCCCGGCGGATCCTGCGCCGCTGGGCGCCGGTCTTGAAACACCGGTCCACCAGGGGGCCCGTGGGCAGCCCGCCCGGACGATCCGGGGACATGGCCCCCTCGTCCCGGGGGTTGGACACGTCCACCATCCGCCCGTCGCGGTGGGCGCTGACCGAGATGCCGGTGCCCAGGTGGGCCACCACCAGCCGCAGGTCCGGGTAGGGGCGGTCCACCTCAGCGGCGTAGCGCCGGGCCACGGCCTTGGTGTTCAGGGCGTGACTGAGGGACTCCCGCTCGATGCCGGCCAGGCCGCTGATGCGCGCCACCGGGGCCAGCTCGTCCACGCACACCGGGTCCACCACGAAGGCGGGGACAGAGGTCGCCCCGATGGCCATCGCAGAGTCCCCCGCGCCGTGCTCGGTGACCACCGCATGGGCGATGAGGGCCCCCAGGTTGGAGGCGTGGTCGCCGCGGTCGGCGGCCGCCAGCTCGGCCCGCATGGTCCGGTCCACGCGATAGGTGCCGCTGGCCAGGGGCCGGAGGAAACCACCCCGCGCGGCCACGGCGTCGAGGCGCTCCGGAGCCGCCTCCTCCAGGAAGCGGCGCACCGCCGCGATACGAAAGCCCGCCTGGTCGGCCACGGTTTCGAACGGCGCCAGGTCCTCGTCGCTGTGGCGCAGGGTCCGCTCCTCGATCAGGGTCTCGTCCCGAAACAGCGCGAGCTTGGTGGAGGTCGCCCCGGGATTGACCGCCAGGACGACGTGCTGGGTCATTGACATGGAACCTCCTCGGAGCCTGGCCTGGTACTGTGCAACGGCCCCGGGGGGTGCTGTCAAGGTCGGGTCACGCGTGGTTGCCGATCCCGCCGGGCGCCTGGCCCGAGCGCCTAGTCGAAGTAGGAGGCGATGCGCGCGAGGTTCTCTTCGTCCACCTCGTCGAAGGCGGCGGGCAGGTCGGAGTCGATGTCGAGCACGGCCAGGAGCTGACCGTCGGAACCCAGCACGGGCACCACCAGCTCCGACCGCGTGGTGGAGGCGCAGGCGATGTGATAGGGCAGGTCGGCCACGTCCCGCACGTTCTGCACCGTCTGGTCCCGGGCGCACCGGCCACAGACGCCCTGGTCGAAGGGGATCACCAGGCACCCGTGCCCACCCTGGTAGGGCCCCACCTTCAGGGTCCGGTCCCCCATGTTCCGGTAGAAGCCCACCCAGTGAAACCGCTCGAAGGTCCCCTTCAGCTCGCAGGCGATGGTCGCCATCAGCGTGATGACGTCCGACTCCCCCTCACACAACCCGTCCAATCGCTGGAACAGCCGGTCGTACCGCGCTTGCTTGTCATCGGACATGACCCTGACTATCACGCCGGATGTCAGGTTGTCACGTCGTCACGTCGTCACGTCGTCACGTGGCAACGTCGTCACTTCGTCACGTGGCAGACCAAGGTGTTTGATTCACCGGCGAGCCGGGGATATGCTCGGCCACCATGATCGAGATTGAGAGCCGAGGCTGTGTCGCCCTCATCCGTGACCTGGGGGCGGAGCTGACGTCCTTTCGGGTCGGTGACGACGAGGTGATCTGGCAGTCGCGGCCCGAGGTCTGGAAGGGCAGCGCGCCGATTCTGTTTCCCATCATCGGGCGGCTCAAGGGGGGAGGCTACACCCACGGCGGCCGGCGCTACGACCTGGCCAAGCACGGGCTGGTGCGCTCGCGCCGGCTCACGGTGTCGGAGCGGGGACCCGGCACGGCGACGCTCACCTTGAAGGCCGACGACCAGACGCGGGCGTGCTATCCCTTCGACTTCGTGTTCCGGGTGACCTTCACCCTGGGCGAGCGACGCAACAACCGGTCGCTGCGCATCTCCTACCAGGTCCAAAACGACGGCGACGAAGAGATGTACTTCTCCCTGGGCTCCCACCCCGCCATCCGGCTGCCCCTCGACCAGGCGCCGCTACAGGACTACTACCTGGAGCTGGGCGTCCCCGAGACCCTCGGCCGCCACCGGATCGTGGACGGCCTCCTCTCGGCGGCCTCCGAGCCCTTCCTGGACAACGAGCGCGAGATCCCGCTCACCGAGCATCTGTTCGACGACGACGCCCTCATCTTCAAGTCCGTCGAGTCCACGTCCGTGTCGGTGAAGTGTCGGCGCAGTGCCCGCGCCGTGCGCATCGACACCGGCGGCGCCCCCCACCTGGGCCTCTGGGCCAAACCCGGCGCGGACTACGTCTGCATCGAGCCCTGGTGGGGATACGACGATCCGGCCGACGCAGCAGACGGCGAGCTCCGCCACAAGCCCGGCGAGCTCCGCCACAAGCCCGGCGAGCTCCGCCACAAGCCCGGCATCCAGCCGCTCTCCCCCGGCAAGACCTTCGAGACGGCCATCACGATAACCCTCACTCCTTTGCAGTAGCGCAAGCCACGGAAAAGGAGAGGGCGAGATGGAAAACGACGATCAGGGAAGGACGACAAGTGGAAACGGGGAGCGGGATGACGGCTTCGGCTGGGCAGCCGGAGCCGAGGGTCTGGAGGACGAGGTCGCGGCGGATGACGTATGGTAAGTTTCGAACAAGTGCGAAAAATACCGTTTGGACACGACGCAGATCTATACCCGGGTGTCGATCCGCGAGCTGAAGGAGATCCACACGGCCACGCACCCGGCAAAGACGACGCGGAAGTGGGTCTATGGAAGCAGCTTTTCCAAGGATGACGAGGACCACGAGGTCGACCAAACCGACCAGGCCCAGCTGCTTCTCTCTTTCGCCGCCGAAGACGCCGAAGAGCACGAAGACTGAGCGACAGCGCCTGCTACAGATCCTGGGGCGTGAGCCCGGTGCGCGTTGCGATACGGGCGAGCATGCGCGGGCCGATCTCCACATTGTCATGGAAGGCGAACACGAAGTCCGCCCAACCCGGGCGCTCGAGGATCCGGTGAGTGCCGGAGGTGCGCTTGATGGACCAGCCGATGCGCAACAGGGCGGCCAACACGCGCCTGGCCTTGGTCGCAGGCCAGCTCATGCGGTGGCAAAGAACTGGTCCACTTGAGGAATGGGCTCGCCGTGGTCGAGGCGGTCGGCGATCACGTGCAGGGCGAGCGCCCTGACCTTGGCCAGCGCTTCCTCTCGGGACTGCCCGTACACCATGACCCCGGGCAGATCGGTCACCTCGGCGATCCAGCGCCCGTCCTCTTCCTGCTCGAGCTCGATGGTGAGTGGCAGCTTCATGTAGACAGTATACGTCGCGGCAAGGGGAATGACACGCGTTGAGCGCACGCGCACCCCAGAGGGGAATTGGAAGGGGTCTCCGAGCAGCGCATCCTTGGGTTTCGACTCACCACCGCTATCGTTGCCGGAGGAGTGGCGCTCTTTTTCGTGGCTGCCCTGCGCCGGGCCAAGGAGCTGCAGCTCAATCGCCGCCTGACGGTCGACGGATCCATTGTCATTTTCGTATGTGCGCTGGGTTGCGCCTATCTGAGCCATTCGTTGTACGGTGGGCTGGTTGGGGGAGCGCTGGTAGCGGCGGGGTACTATCACCTGAAACGGGCACCCAAGCTGCTGTATCTGGAGCCGATCCTGTTCGGCGGTTTGGCCTTCATGGTGGTCGCACGGACGTCCTGCGCGTTGACGCACGACCATCCGGGAAAAGTCACCACCTTCTGGGGCGCGGTCAGAGGTTGGCCTGACGGAGCCACCCGCCACGATCTCGGCCTCTACGAGCTGGTGTTCCTGCTGCTTTTGACGGGGCTATTCTATCTGTTTCGCAACCGACGCCCGTTCCCGGGATTTCACCTGGCCATCTGCACGCTCGCCTACGCCGCGGTGCGCCTCGGCCTGGATTTCCTGCGTCAGCCGGAGGCTGGTCCCTCGGCCCTCATCCCGGAGTTCTGCGGCGTGCTCGCGCTCCTCGTCTGCGGACTCCTGTTGCTGCTCTACGGATTACGCAGCATGGTCGTCGATGGGCGGGAAGGACAGGAAGGGCTCTGATACCTCGGTAGGGTCTCGGTAGGGTCTCGGTAGGGTCGAGCGCTGGCGCGGTGGCCCGAGGGGCAACTGTCGCGGTGGATGGGGCATGCGAACAGCGGACCACCTGGAAACGAAAGCCCCGGTTCGGTACTTTCGGTACACGTACCGTCTGAGCCGCTTTCCTGGTCGTCCTCGGGATCGCTAGACCAGGTCCTCGAGCGTGATGATCGAGTTGAAGAAACCGCTGCGATGCACGGCGGCGGTGGCTCCGGCGGCAGAGACAAGTACGGGCTCGATGGAGATGCTCTCGGGGGCTGCGAGGCGCTCGATCTTGCGTTCGATGTCGTGGATGACGGCCTTGCCGATGGGGGAGGTCGAGTACTTCATTTCCAACAAGGACCATACGCCGTCACGGCGCTTGATCAGCCAGTCGATCTGTAGTCCCAGGTTGGCGCCCCGCGGTTGCTGGAAGGAGGTGCCCATCTCCTCCACATCGACGAGATCGAGCTCCAGGTGATCGAGGATGTCCTGCATGGCATCTTCGCTCAGGCGCTCGAAGGCGTAGCCGTAGTACTGCTGAAGCGTGGATCCGGCCATGGCACGCAGCAGGTTTCGTCCCCTTCGGTTGCGCGCGATGAGCGCCTGGTTTCGGTGGATGTAGTGAAAATAGAATCGCAGAAACGGATCCGTCAGCTTGTACAGACGTGTCCGTCTGCGGCGCCGGCCATCCGCGGTGACCGGTGCGTACTCGCGCACGAATTGCGCGCGGATCAGGTTTCCCAGCTGGTCCGCGAAGCCGCCCCCTTTGGGCGTGCCGACCCGCCGCGCTAGCTCGCTGAGGCTGGCCGGGGCTTCGGCCAGGGCCGCCACGATGCCCTCGTAGACCTTGAGGCTGCGGAACTGCTCCTTGAAGAGCGTTTCGAGTTCATTGTTCTTTGTTAGCACTACTGTAGTGCATACAGAAGCACGTGGGTTCAGTTTGCACTTCGATATCGCCACTCCCCTGGAAGCCCCGCACCACCTTGCCGCGCCTGATTGTGGACCGTGTCTTTAGTTTTTAATTTATGTTGACAGGGGGAGAGATTGCGGTCCGATTTTGACTATGAGTCGGGCATTGCGGGTCGAGTTTGAGGGGGCTGTCTACCACGTGATGTCGCGAGGGGTGGCGCGGATGCGCACGTTTCTGGATGACGAGGATCGATGGCGGTTTTTGGAGATCGTGGGAAGCGTGGTGCAGGAGCGGGGGTGGATCGTTCACGCCTACTGTGTGATGCCGAACCATTACCATCTGCTGTGCGAGACCCCGCGGGGGCAACTGTCGCGGTGGATGGGGCATGTGAACAGTGGCTATGCCCGCTACTTCAACTCACGGCATCGGCGGGTGGGGCACCTGTGGCAGGGGCGGTACAAGAGCATCCTGGTGGAGGATGGGAGCTACTTCCTGGACTGTGGTCGCTACATCCACCTCAGTCCGAACCGGTCGAAGCTGACGCGACCGGCGGAGCGATACGCGTGGTTGAGCTACCGGAACTACGTCGGGGCGGGCGTTCCGCGCGCGGACTGGGTGAAGACGAAGCGGACCCTGGCGCATTTTGGGGGTCGGGGTGTCGGTGATCGCTATCGGCGCTTCGTGGAATTGGGGAAGGGAGAGCGGGTGGTGAGCCCCTTTGAACGGGCCTTTGCGGGTCTGGTGCTGGGAAGCGAGGCGTTTTTCGAGCGCATCCGGCGGATGACCCAGGGGCGGTCGGGCGGGGCCGAGGTGCCGGCGCTGAACGCGCTGCGGCGGCTGGACAAGGCCGAGCCCGAGGTTGTGGAGGCGCTGGTGGCGAAGTTGTTCGAGGCCGAGCTTCCGCGACGACAGCGTCGGCTGGTGCTCTACGCATTGCGCAAGCACTCCCGTCTGCGTCCCTCCGAAAATGCGCGGCGATGTGGGCGCAGCGCCGGGGCGGTCACCTTGGCCGTTGTTGACCTGGATCGAGAGGCGGAATCGAGCCCCGACCTGGCGAGGAAGCTCAAGCGACTCGCCAGGGCTGTTGGGCGGGCGCGACGACCGTAGGGAGCTGGAGAATATCAAAAGTAAGACCCGGTTCGGTCCACCTGTCGTCGGACAAAGCCCTGGGCATCACGCAGTGTGTCGGGTTGTCACGTCCCCCAATGGAGTTGGCTGAGCTCAGTCTTCACTTGCTGAAGGCTGGTAGCCTTCGGCGAGCTGCTCGACGACCTTTGTGGCACGCTCTCTTTCTGTCTCCGGCACGAGGAACTGACAGGGGATGGCCGTGCCATCCATGATGAACACGGAGCTGTCGTTTCTGGCGATGAAGGGGATGGAGTCTGCATCCAACATGGCCTTGAGCAGGGAAACATCGGTCTGCATGGTCAGGTTGGCGACGGTGACCCACGCGCCTTCGTAGAGCTCCTCGGGAGCGGTCGGCGGGGGTGGCTCGGGGAGGGTCTGCACCAGGGGGAGGTCACAGTCGGCGCAGCGGTCGAAGCCGGGGCGGTATTCGGTGTGGCATTGGGGACAGAACATTGTCATCTCCCTGCGCGGCGCTCCCGCTCAGTGGTAGCCACCGATGCGCTCGTAGTACTTGTCCCGCTGGGCGGGGACGAAGTTACTCAAGAGAGTATCCTCCGGCAGATTCGGTTGCGTCAAGGAGCCCTCCGACATGGGCGCATACCCAATATGGGACTTATCCAAGGGTCGCGCTGACTGAATCGTTGAAATTTTCGCCGGCGGCGGACGCTGCTGGTGCAATGACTTCATCCCACCGCTTTCTTCGATAGCTCATCGTTCTTGCCCCTCTGCAGCTTCTTGAGGCGCTGTACCACGTTCGCACCCCGACGTTGGCCGCTCCACCCGACGTATCGCCTGAAGTGCTGAGCACTTGGGCCGATACGTCGCTCAAATCGCTGGTTTGGCGACATTGCCCCTTGAAGTGCTCCGGCACTCAGCGTCGTATGTCGCTCCGAACGGCGGAATCGCGACGTATCGTCTGAAGTGCTCAGCACTTGGGTCGATACGTCGCGTTCGGCCCGAGCGTCGGATGAAGTCGCGAACGCTCGGGCGTGCCCGATTTCTTTCTGAAACCAAAAAGAACCGGCACGCCCTAACGCCAGTGGCTTTGCCGACGTGCACGCCAGCGCCCCACGCTTGACGTCTCAACGCTTGTCAGAAGGATGAGCGTCGCGCAGCGATTCACCGCTGAGACGGGCTATGGAGCTTAAGTACGCGAAATCCCGGCGAACCGGATCCGGTGACAGGTCCCTCCGGGGATCGGCACCCTCCGACATGGGTCAATTGCGTGGTCCTGGGGTATGCGTTATCATTCGACACTTGGAGACGGATTTGGAATGTATGGTGCCTTAAGACTAGCTTCTGCGCTCTGTTTTGGTCTGGTGTGTGCCTGTGGTGGCGATTCGGGGAACGATGGGCCGGACGCCAGTGGGGAGCTGGAGGTGACGCTCCGGCTGGTGGACAACCCGCAGTCGACGCTGAGCGCGCTGGCCACGGTGGACACTACTTGGGAGTGCCGCGTGGAGCTGGAGTTTTGGAGCGATGATACGGCGCCTCAGCGCACGTGGCGGAGCCTGGCGGGGCGGGTGCACGACATCCCCGTGGTGGGGATGCGGCCGGAGACGACCTATACCGTGCGAGCCATCGCCTACGGGGCTGGCGGGGACAGCGTGGACGGCGGGGCTGGTGGGGATGGCGTGGAGGTCGGGGTCAGCGCGGAGCATGAGTATACTACCGGGTCGGTGCCGCCGGAGATCCCGCCCTTCGAGGTTACGACCTACGACGCGTCCCGGGTGCAGCCCGGCGTGACGTTCTTTGTGCCCATCGAGGCCCCCTTCGACTTTTTCGCCGACACGCTGACCTATGTGGGGGTGGACACCGACGGGGAGGTGGTCTGGTACTACCAGACGGCCATCGAGACGCCTCGGGTCAACCCCATCACGCGCCTGCTGCCCGACGGCACGCTCCTGGTGGGCATCTACCATGGCTTCCGCAACATCACCGTCGCCGGGGAGACCCTGTGGGAGATCACCGCCGACGACGTGGGGCTCGACGGCTTTCACCACGACGCCGCGCTGCTGCCCAACGGCAATCTGATGGTCATCGGGGGGTCCCGCCAGACGATCGATGTGCCGGCGCTGGGGGGGCTGGTGGAGGTGGACAGCGACTCCCTCTACGAGGTGACCCTGGACGGTGAGGTCGTCTGGGAGTGGGGGTACGTCGACCACATGGGCGATCAGCGTTACCCCGGCCCCCTGGCCCAGACGGCCAACCTGGGCGGCGGCTACGAGCTGACGCACGCCAACGCGGTGGTGTACCTGCCCGAAGACGACACGATCCTGTTTTCGGTGCGCAACCAGTCCTGGATCCTGAAGATCGATCGCGGCACGGGGGACGTGGTGTGGACCCTCGGCGACGAGGGGGACTTCGTGCTCACCAATGAGGACGCCTCCAGCCTGCACACGTGGTTCTACTCCCAGCACGCGCCCGAGCTGCATTCGGACGGGTCGATCTTCCTGTATGACAACGGCAACGACCGGCTGCCCCTGGGGGAGGAGCGGTTCTCCCGGGCGGTGCAGTACCGGCTGGACGAGACCCTCATGGAGGCCGAGGTGGTGTGGCAGTACGAGACCGACGTGTACACGCCGATCCTGGGGGACGCGGACCTGCTGCCCAACGGCAACGTGTTGGTCTGCGTCGGGGGCACCGGGATCGACGGCCTGACACCTGCGCAGATCGTCGAGGTCACCACCGACGCCACGCCTGCGGAGGTCTGGAAGCTGAGCTACCTCGGGCACATCCTGTACCGGGCCGAGCGGGAGCCGACCCTGTACGTCCCCCTGGAGTGAGGAGACAATGCGAACGAAGAGACGGCTATTTCTGGGTGTGGTGCTGGTCTCCGTGGGCCTCGCCTGGGGCACCGGCACCGGCGTCGGTTGCGGTGGTGAGTCCGACCCCGAGGCCAACTGCCGTGACGGCGTGGACAATGACGGCGACGGGCTCATCGACTGCGACGACGAGGACTGCGTGACGACCTCGGTGTGCCCGGAGGTGGACTGTGAGGACGGGGTGGACAACGACGGCGACGGGCTCATCGACTGCGACGACGAGGACTGCGAGCGGGCGACGCCCTGCGAGCTGACCTGCCTGGAGATCGTGGACTGCGCGCGCACCTGCACCATGGACCTGGGTTGCATCGCCGACTGCGCGGCCCTGGGCTGTGGCAGCGGGCAGGAGGACTTCGACACGGCGTCGGGCTGCTTCATGTCTCAGTGCGGCAGCCCGTGCTACACTGACGGGGATCCCAGCAGCCCCGAGTGCGAGGAGTGCATGTACGACAACTGCTCGGTAGAGATGCAGGCGTGCACGAACAGCACCTGCCCCTAGCTCCCCCGTTCCACCGGCGTACCGAGGAGACCCCAATGACCTTTTCTGCTGTACACCTCTCCCGACCCGGCGTGGCGCTGCCTCCGGACCGGCTCGACAACGCCCAGGTCCTGGGCCGCATCCGGGAAAACTACCGCGGCGACCCCACCTTGTGGCCCATGATCGAGGCCGGCGTGGGGCTGGTCTTCGAGAAGTGCAACTCCCAGTACCGGCACATCGAGTCCGACCAGACCATCGATCCGGCGGACTACGCGGTGAGGGCGGCGAAGGCCTGCATGGAGGAGAACGGGGTGGCCGCGGCGGATCTGGATCTGGTCATCTATGGCGGCATCGCCCGGGTGTACTTCGAGCCGGCCACGGCCATGGAGGTGGCGGCGAAGCTCGGCGTCAAGGAGATCCACGCCTTCGACGTGACGAGCGCCTGCGTGGGGCAGATGGAGGCGCTGCACATCGCCAGCGCCTACCTGGGCATGTACCCGCACATGAGCACGGCGCTGGTCTGCGCCGGGGAGCTGACCCGTGGGTTTCTAGCCTATGACATCCAGTCCCCCGAGGAGCTGTTGACCAAGGCCGCCGGGCTGACCATCGGCAACGCCGGGACGGCCTGGCTGGTGCGTCGGGAGCCCTTCGAAGGCGGGTGCGCGCGGCTGGTCGCCATGGACAACTACTCCCTGCCCGAGCACTGGGGGCTGTGCCAGGCGCCCATCGACGGCACCTTCACCTCCAAGTCCCGGGAGCTGTTCGCCCTCAACGTCCACGTGCCCCCCGCCCTCAGGCGGGTCATCGAGGGGTATGGTTGGACCCCCGACGACGTGGATCACTACGTGTTCCACCAGCCCAGCGAGCACATGGTCAAAAAGGTGCTCAACGGGCTGGAGGTGGACCTGGCCAAGGGCATCCTGACCCACCACCTGTTCGGCAACACCTCCAGCACCACCGTGGCGCTGACCATGCACCAGCTCCTGAAGGAGGACCGCGTGCGGCCCGGGGACAAGGTCTGCCTCGCCAGCGCGGCGGCCGGGTTCAGCCTCGTGTCCGCCCTCGGGGAGTGGATCGGCTGAGAGGCATGGGCTTGCGTAACGACGAGCTCGGCGCAATGTGGTGAAATCAATGTTTCGCGAGCCCAAGTACATTCGGTTGTATCGCATCATCCTGCGGAACTTCGGGTTCAAGCTCCGGCCGGTGGGCACCCTGGGGCTGATCCAGCTCCGTCACCTGGTCAGCGCGTCGGCCCGCGGGCTGGACCACGTGGTCGCGCCGGGCTTTCGGTCCCTTCCCATCGATCGCCCCGTGTTCATTCTGGGCAACCCGCGCAGCGGCACGACCTTCCTGCACCGGTTTCTGCTCAACACCGGGGACCTCTGCGCCTTCGAGCTGTGGGAGATGCTCCTGCCGGCCATCACCGGGCGCCGCGCTCTGGGGCGGGTCATCGACCGGTTCGCGCCGCTGTCGCCGGCGCGGTACCACAGCTCCGACGCCCACGAGACCAGCCTGCGGGACGTGGAGACCGACGACGCCGCGGCGTTCTTCCACTTCGTGGATGGCGGGTTTCTGTGGGCCTACTTTCTGGCCTGGGAGGACGACTGGGGCAGCGACTCGGCCCGGCAGGTCTTCGAGCTGGACGATCTGTCCCCCCGCCGGCAGGAGCGGCTCTTCGGCTACCTCGAAGGGTGTTGGCGTCGCAACCTCTATGCCAAGGGGAAGCGGCGCATCATCGTCAAGTCCTCCATGCTCGGCGCCGGCGCCCGGACCCTGGTTTCGCGGTACCCCGACGCCAAGATCATCTTCCTGGTGCGCGATCCCGTGTCGACCATCCCCTCGGGGATGTCCCTGCTCACCAGCGTGCTCGACCGGTCCTACAACATCTTCGAGACCACCGATCCCGCCCGCCGCGCGCGGTATCTGAACAACCTGTACCAGGCCTCCTGCCACATGTACCGCACCCTGGTCCGGGTGAAGCGGGAGGGCATCATCCCGCCTGGTAACCTGCGCATCGTCACCTACCCACAGCTCATGCGTGACCTGGAGCCCACCATCGCCGACCTGGTCGACTTCGCGGACCTCACCCCCGACCCCGGGTTCTGGGACGAGGTCCGTCTCCAGGCCGAAAAGCAGCGCGCCTACCAGAGCAAGCACAGGTACTCCCTGGAGAAGTACGGCCTCACCGAAGCACAGATCCGCAGCGATCTGGCCGAGATCTATCAGGAATTCGACCTGGACCTGGCGTAGGCACGAGGAACGGTCCGGCGCGTCGAGGTCCGGGTGGCGTCGTGACGTGTCACGTCGCGGCCGTGACGCGGCGGGGGTGGCCCCGGGCCTCAGGGGAGGGCCTTGTCTGGGCGGCGTCTGGGCTACTGACATAATGAGTTGATATTGTTGCTGTTTGGTGGGTAAGGGGGGCGTTTGCGTGACTTGGCCCGCTTGATGCAGAGTCTGAAAGCGAATCACGAGCCCGGGCGGCCGGGCAGGCAGGAGGCCACCATGAAATCTTCGACGCTCCACACGCTGGTCGCGGCAGTCACCATCGCCCTCTTCGCCGGGTGCAACGACGGACGCATGGACCGCGTCGACGGCGACTTCCGGGTGGTCACCATCGCTCCGGCGGACGGCGCCGTGAAGGTGCGGGCCGACCAGACCATCCGCATCCGGTTCAACGTGGCGCCCGCGGCAGGCACCGTGGACGCGACGAGCGTCACGGTGACCTCTGATGACGGCCCCGTGGCCGGGCGGCTTCTCACCGAGGGCGACAGGGTCACCTTCGTCCCTGCCCAGCTCCGGCCCGGCACCGAGTATCGCGTCACGGTCTCCGGCGCGGTGCTCGGCTCGAACGGCGCGGCCCTGGGCCAGGACGTGTCTGCTACCTTCGAGACGGCCCGGCTGGTCCGGGGCGCCGTCTCCACCTACGTGGATCCCGACGCCCAGGCCCCCTTCGCCCGCAGCAAGTACGTCTACCTCACGCGCCAGACCGAGGCCGTGGTCCTGGGCGCCGACTACAACGGCAAGAACCTCGTGGTGGCCGACCCGGTGGACTTCAACCCCGGCGACGCCACGGCCAACGACGAGGTCATGTACTCGGTGGGGCATCCCAGCCTCTCGGCCGGCAGCCGCAAGGTCGCCGCGGCGGGCAACCTGGACCGCGACCCCTATGACGAGGTGGTGATGGTGGTGAATCCCGAGACCACCGCGGGCAAGGTGCAGGTCCTCGACGGCGCCAACGGCGAGTTCGACCTGCGGGTGCTGGACCACGACCTGGTCATCCCCGGGGTGGACGGCGGCGCCTACCGCTACGACCTGGCCCTGGGCGACGTGGACGGCGACGGGTACGACGAGATCGTGGTGGCCGCGAGCCACGACAGCCGCAGCGCCTACCTCTGGGTCTTCGACGACAAGCGCTCGGGCTACCCCCTGATCACCGAGAAGGTCATCCCGGGCCGGGACGGCGGCGCCATCGACGACGTGCAGGTGGCCGTGGCCGACCTCGACGGCGACGGCCGCGCCGAGATCGCCGTGGCGAACACGCGGACGGCGACCGAGATCACGCACGTCGCTCCGACGAGCTACGGCTGGACCGTCCCCGATCCGACGATCGTCGTGCGGATGCACACCTGGAGCTACGAGGTGTCGCTCCTGGTCATCGACGAGCTCGACGAGGATCTCTCTGGCAAGCCGCAGCCCGTGCGCCGCAGCGGCGGCGAAGAGTACGGCTGGCTTTACCACGTCGCGACCCAGCAGATCTACTCCAATATCTTCGTGCCGGAGCCCGTGGACACCACCCCGCGCGTGGTCGCCGAGCTGCGCGCCCCAGATGTGGACGGCAACGGCGTGGCGGACCTGGTGCTCACGACCAGGGCTGCGAGGTATCGCTACAATGATACGATCATTGGTCTTCCGAGCGACGCGCTGAGCTTCATGGTCGAGTCCTGCGTGGACACCGCGGAGGCCAGCCTGGAGCGGATGGAGGCGGGCGAGCTGGTGACCCGCGCCTCGCTGAGCCGCGAGGAGGACGTCGAGTGCGAGACCGGCTATCCCGGCAGCGTGTGGGGTGTCGCCCTGGACACCGACGGCGACCGGTCCGACGAGGTGCTCTTCGACGGCGAGGTGCACAGGTGGAACGGCACCGACCTCGTCGCCACGGGAGACGAGGTGGACCTGGACGACGGGAGCAACCCGGTCCAGACGGTGACCCGGGGTGACGTCAACGGCGACGGCCTCGCCGACGTGATGGTCCTGCGCCGGGACGGCACCGTGGAGGTTTACGGCATGGGGCGCCGGAAGACCCACTACGACCTCGACTGGCAGCCGGTCTTTGCCTACTCCTGGAGCAACCTGGCGAACCTGCGCGTCGACGGCAACGCCGGCAGCGACCACCAGGTGCTCGTGGCCGCCAACGTCGACGACGACTCCGTCATCCTCGAGCCGAAGCTGGTCCACGAGTCCGATCCCGACAAGCGCACGGTGGAGCACCGCACGGTCTTTTCGGCCGACCGCGTGGTGGCCGTGCTCGCCGCGGCGCCCTGCTTCGCCGAGGCCTGGCAGGACGGCCGGCGGTGCGGCACCGACCTGGCCTTCCCCACCGACCACGAGGGCACCACGGACGCCTCGATGGTGGTCTCCGCCCGGGTGATGGTGACCTCCGAGGCCGACGACGCCACGGCGTTTGGCTCCAATGAGGTCGGTTATCTGCTGGCCGGCAAGCTCGCCGACGACCTCACCCGGAGCGGCCGCGGTCTCGACTCGGCCCAAAGTGAGGCGCTCCTGCGCCGCGCCGCCACCGGCACCGATGACCTGGTGGTCTTCTACACCGTGCCCTACCACCGCTACACCTACACCTTCGCCTCCCATCCCGAGGCCGACCTCCGAGGCAGCCGGGTCTACATCAGCCTGCCCCTGGCCCCCCGGGTCTTCTCCTTGAGCCGCGCCGCCTACAACGCCAACAACGGCCCCGAGGCCGACCTCGACGACGCCGTCCTGCCCCACGTGCCCGGCGAGCCCTCCACCTACCTGGGCTACGACGACATCGCCGAGTCCGTCAGCAATCACTCAGACGCCCGGACCGTGCGCAAGGACCGCCTCCCGGCCCACAGGCGCCTCGAGATGCGGCGGCAGGCCACGGCCGAGGGCGTGGTCGCCATGGACGCCGCCGGCGAGCGCCGCCTCAGCTGCGGAGGCTTCCACCTCGGCTTCTCCTGGGGCGACGTCCTCCAGCCCTCTGCCACGGCCTCCTTCAGCTCCGATCTGGTTGCCCGGGGCTCGGTGGGCGCCATCCACGAGACGACCTGGGACGACAACCGCTACGACTTCGGCCTCTTCTCCTTCCTGGGCACCCAGACCGACACCAACCAGTCGGTCACCCAGCAGTTCCTCGTGGTCAGCTACTACGTGGACTAGCCCCACGCCCCGGAACGAGCTTCCGGGGCGAGGGACTAGTTCTACGCCCCGGAAGTTCGTTCCGGGTTTCGCAGACTCCGAACGTCGATGGCTGCGTTGCTCCTCAGTTGGATACTCAGCGGACCTGCCGGTGCTGCTGGAGACCTATTCAGTGCCCTGGGCAACCGAGCTGGCGCGAATCAAGTGAGGTGCCGAACACGCCCGGGTAGACGACGACGCGCCCTATGCAGATCTCGCCGCCCGGCTCGACCGGGTATTCCATTACGCCCTGGAGCGCTCGATCCTGCCGGAGGAGCCCCCGGCGGCCGACGCGCTAAACGACTGGCTCGTACGCCACCGATTGGCTACTATGTGGCTTCACCCATGAGCTACAAACGCCTCACCTGCTTTTACGCCTCGGGCACGGGCAACTCCTATCAAGCCGCCCGCTGGTTGGCCGACGCCGCGAGTGACCGCGACATCGACTCAGCGGTGATCCCCATCGACAAGGCCACACCGCGCGAAGAGCTGCAGCGTGGACCCACCCAGCTCGTGGGCCTCTACCACCCCTCCCACGGCCTCATGCCGCCCTGGTCGATGATCAAGTTCGTGCTGAAAATGCCGTGGGGAGGTGGGGCCCATGCCGTGGTGGTGGCGACGCGGGGGGGCTTTCCCCTGGGGCCGCTGGTGGTGCCTGGTGGGGCGGGTCTGGCGCTGTTCTTCCCGCTGCTGGTCCTGGCGCTCAAGGGCTACCGGGTACGCGCCGGGCTGGGCATGGACATGCCTGCCAACGTGCTCAATGTGCACTGGGGGTTCAAGCCGCACAACGTGGCGAAGATCATCAGCTGGGGGCGTCGACGCCACCAGCGGCTCATGGACCGGGTGCTGGAGGGTCGGCGCTTCTTCAGCCCTGTGAACCTGCTCTGGGAACTCGTCTGGTGTTTCCCCTTTGTGCTCTGGCCCATCTTTCCCATCATCTATCTGCTCATCGCCCGGGTCTTGATGGGCAAGATCATGTTCGCGGATCGCTCCTGCACCGGGTGCGGCAGCTGCGCGAAGTTCTGCCCTAACGGGGCCATCACCATGGTGGGCGCCAAGCCCAAGACGCCTTTTTGGACCCACCGTTGCGAGGCGTGCATGCGGTGCGTGGGTTACTGCAAACACCAGTCCGTGCAGTCGAGCCACCTCTGGATGGTGGTGGTGATCTTCGCGATCTCGTTTTTGACGGCGACGTTTGTTCAAGACCTCGTTGCCCGCGTGGCCGGACAACGCATCACGCTCTGGGGCCCCATCTGGGAGCTGGCGGCGGTGCTCCTGGTGTTTGTGTCGCTCCCCTTGCTCTACTACGTATTCTGGGGCCTGCATCGACTCCGACCGCTGCACACGGTCTTCACCTACACCACCTTCACCAAGCTTTTCCCCCGCCGCTACCGCGCCCCGGACACCACACCCCAGGACCTGACCCGGGCCTGGCCCCGGGATACAGACACCGACAAACCACGCTGATCAAGGGAGGCTGTGTGGCGGCAGCGTCGGCGCCTGGATCGGCTGTGGGCCACCCGAATCGTCCAGCAGTGCCGCGGTGCCCAATGCCGTCAGGTCGATCTGGAAGCCGGTTCCTTGAAGCTGCCCGGTGGTGCCTTCTACGATGGCCAGGTGCTCCGGATTGGACTGGTCGTCGAGCTTGTAGACGCAAAGCAGCGCATCGGTGTCGCACAGAAAGCCCACCACGAAAGCCAGGGCGCCGGCGCCCGTGCGCAGGGCCACCACCACGCTCCGACCGCTCTTCGACCGCATTCCGACTGCAGTCCGACCGCACTCCGACCCTTTCCAACGAGCGCAGATTTCAGACCGATGAGTGCCAGTGACGGCGTCGGGGTCTGTCATGCCGTGTCACGCCGAGGCAGGACGGGTCGGGGGGCTTTGCTGCGGCGTGGTGGTGGGGTCGGTTCCCGGGCTCCCTGTGTAAACACATGTAATCAATGCGCAAATTGTCCCCGGCTGCCTTGCGCGGTGACTTGGCCTGGTTGATGCACTGTTTTTTCTCGACTGGACGCATCACCCCAGGAGGTTTCCATGACTACCCAATCCCTCAGAACGATACTGATGATTGTCGCGCTGGCCGTCTTTGCCGTGGGTACCGGCTGCAGCGGCGCCAAGGCCGTGCCGGACTTCCGCGTGAGCGAGATCACGCCTGCCGACGGTGACCAGGGCGTGGCCATAGACAAGACCATTTACATTAGCTTCTCGACGGCGCTGGACGCCGATTCGGTCAACGACGAGACCGTGTCGGTGTCGTGCGACGGTCGGCCCGCCGCCGGGCGGATCCTGGCCCACGAGAAGGTGGTCATGTTCGTGCCGGCCCAGCTCGCCCCCAACGCCGACTGCGCGGTCCGGGTGGACGCGGCCGTGACCGACACCAAGGGCCGCAGCCTGGGGCAGGACGTCGACGCGGCCTTCCGGACCGGCGAGACCACCGCCGACGGCAGGCCCTACGTGGACGCCGACGCCGGGGCTCCCTTCCGGGGCCGCAGGTACATCCACCTGACCCGCCAGGTGGAGTTCGTCTTGTTCGGCGCCAAGCTGGACGCCTCTGCGAACAACGTTCACATCCTGGACCCTGTGGACTTCAACCAGGGCGACGCGCCCAACGAGCTGGAGATCATCCACGCCTCGGCGAACAACGCCTACGCCCCCGGCGCGCACAAGATCGGCGCGGCGGGCAACCTCGACGACGACGCCTTCGACGAGGTGGTCACCCTGGTGAACCCCCCCACCGGCCCTGCCGTGATGCGGGTGATGGACCACACGGGCGTCGCCCTGGCGAGCCCCGAGGCGCCCCTGGTCATCGACGGCGAGCTCGGCAGCGCCTACCGCTACAGCCTGAGCCTTTTAGACCTGGACGGTGACGGCTACGACGAGATCCTCGTTTCGGGCACAAACGGCCTGGGCGGCGCCAGACTCTGGATCTACGACGACGCCAAGGCGGAGCACAAGCTCCTGGCCGTCAAGGACATCCTGGGCAAGGTGGACGGCGCGGCCTGGTCCGGCGTGCAGCTGCTCCGGGTGGCCGCGGGCAACATCGATCAAGACCCAGAGCCCGAGATCGTCCTCGCCATGCAGACAGGTGCCGGCGCCGGTAGCGCCATCATGCTGGTGACCATCGACGACCTCGACACCGAGTACGCCGAGCTCGACCGCACCGTCACCAGCGTCGTCCAGACCGACGCCGCCGCCCCCGACTTCGCCCTGGCCCTGGCCGACCTGGACGGAGACCGAATCGCCGAGGTGGTGGTGGCTCGCCGCCAGCAGCAGGACACCGCGGACGGCGGCTGCGCCCAGGCGCTCAGCGCCGCGGTCTACGCCCGCAACGGCGCGGCCTACACCGAGTGGACCTCCTACAGCACCGCGGCCAGCTACGCCAGCAGCTGCGACGTCGATCAGCGCCGGGATCTGGCGCTCCACGCCATCGACATCAACGGCGACCGCGCATACGAGCTCGTGCTGGAGGCCGCCATCCTGCGGTGGGACGACGAGGACGATGCGTTGAGCCAGGCCACTGACGAGCAGGGTGTCGCCTGCCGGGTCCCGCTGTTCGCAGGCGGCGGCACCGTGGAGACGGTGGCCGTGGGCGACGTCAACGGCGACGCCCGCGCCGACGTCATCTTGCTGCACAGCGACGCCTCCATCCAGACCTGGGGCCTGGAGTCCGAGCACGTGGGCTACAACCTCGACGACACCCCCCGGTACGAGTCCAGGTGGCAGCAGATCGACGAGCGCGGCGGGTACGACACCCCCGAGCCCCAACATGGCCTGATGCTGGTGCCCGCCAACACGGACGGCGACTCCCTCATCGTGACCCCGTCCCCCGCCACCCTCGGCAGCGAGGGCACCGACGATCCGGGCGCCGCGGCCGACTCCACGGTGGAGCACCGCATCGTCTTCACCAAGAACCGCATCCTCAACGTCCTGGCGGCGGCGCCCTGCTACGCGGAGGACTGGCAGGAGGACTGCAGCACGACGTTGTCCACCAGCGTGGGTGGCTCCATCACCGCCGGCGCCAGCTTCTCGGTGTGGACCGGCGTGGCCGTGGGCTTCTCCCAGGAGGTGTCCGCGGGCCTGTTCGTCAGCGCCAACACCCTGGAGGTGGAGGCCATGGTCAAGACGGAGATCGAGGCGTCGGTGTGGGCCAGCGCCACGGTGGGCGCCGAGTACACCAAGAGCGTCACCGCCGGCAAGGGCGAGGACCTGGTGACCTTCTTCACCATCCCCCATCACCAGTACGTCTACACCTTCGCCTCCCACCCCGACTCGGGCGCCAAGGGCTCGAACATGACCATCAACGTGCCCATGTCCCCCCGCATCTTCACCGTGACGGTGGACTACTACAACGCCAACAACGGCACCGACGCCGACATCGACGAGTCGGTGCTGCCCCACACCGCCGGGGAGCCCGACACCTACCTGAGCTCCTCCGAGGCCATGTCCCACCTGGTGGGCCGCCTGCCCCTGGGCACGCCCACGACGCCGAACCAGGTGGGCCAGGGCGCCGCCATCGAGGACAGCCTGACCCTGTCGGCCGAGGCCACCGTGGGCGGCGAGGTCAAGCTCTCCATCGAGGCCGAGGCCAAGGTGTGCGTGGCCGGTGTCTGCGTGGCCGGCAACCAGGGCGTGTCCTTCGCGGCCTTCGCCGAGGTGACCCTGAGCTCATCCACCAGCTTCTCGGGAGAGGTTGGCGGCATCGACGCCGATCACTACGCCGACCACCTGTACACCTGGGGCATGTTCTCGTACGTGGACACCATGAAGGACGCCTCCGGGCGGCTCAACCAGCTGTTCACCGTGGTCAACTACTACGTCGAGTAACCCCACCGAACCCAGAGTATTCCCGCCGACCTTCGGCAGGCGCCCCCTCTTACGGGGGCGCCGCCTTTTTTTGGGCGCTCGCTCTCCGGGCCCCCAAAGCCAGCCGGGTGAACGGTTTCCCTTTTCGCGCCGGAACGGGCTAGAGTGGGGTACCGAAATTCGAGGCTGCCCGACCATGTTGGAATCCGCGCTCGACCGACTGACTCGCTGGCTCATTCGCCGCCGCATCCTGGTGGTGATCTTCTGGGCGCTGCTGATACCGCTGTTCGTGTACGGTTTCGTGAATGTCGGCAAGAAGCTGCTCACAATCGTCAAGACCAACGAGGACGCCCAGTCCACTTTCGTCTTTCGCGCCAAGGCCAACCGGTTCGCCAAGCAGTCGCAGTTCCTGGCGCTGATGACCTTGCACCACGACAAAAAGAAGTACGACGACGAGGACTTCGCGCTGACCGCCCGGGCGGTGCACAAGCGCCTCCGGCCCATAAAGTGCGTCAAGGTCCTCATGGCGTTCGAAGACCTGCCCCTGCCCTCGCTGTTCATCTCCACCGACGGTCACTCCCAGGTGACCCTCATCGAGATGGACGTGCGCATGAACGACTTTCACGACGCGGGTCGCTGTGTGAACACAATCCGGGCCGGGGTGAAGGCCTCGAAAAAGGACTGGCAGCTCGCCGATCTGGAGGTGCTGGTGTCCGGGCCGCCGGCCATCGACGTGGACGTGGGGCGGTTGATGCGCAAAGACAGCCAGCGGGCGGAGCTCATCGTGGGCATCGTCGCGTTGATTCTGCTGGTGTGGATGTTCCGCAGCGCGACCGCGGCGTTTCTGCCGCTCATTACGGCCCTGCTCGGCGTGTCGGGCAGCTTGACCGTGGTGTTTTTCATGGCCGACCACGTGGATCTTTCGCTGTACGTGGCCATCGTGTCCTCCATGGCGGGGCTCGGGCTCGGGCTGGACTACGCCCTGCTCTATGTGTCGCGGTTCCGGGAGGAGCGCGCACGGGGCCTGGCGCCAGAGGACGCCATTTCCAAGGCGGCCCAGACCGCGGGGAAGGCCATCCTGGGGTCGGGCGTTCTGGTGATCATGGGCTTCGGCGGCCTGCTCATTCCCGAGGTGCAGTTCGTGCGCAGCGTGGGGCTGGGGGGCATGCTGGTCGTGTTTTTTACCCTGTGCACGACGCTCCTGCTGCTGCCGGCGCTGCTGACCTTCTGGCACCCCACCATGGCTTGGCCCCGGTGGCGGTGGTTTTTGGAGAGCCACAAGAAGGTGGATCGGTTCTGGGACTGGTGGAGCCGGTCGGTGTTGAAGATCCCCTTGATCCTCGCGGGTCTGGGGCTGGTGGTGGTGGGCCTTTGCGGGCCCCACCTGTTCAAGCTCAAGGTCAAGAACCCGAGGCATGAGGCCGTGCCCCGGACCCTGGAGTCCCGACAGGGCATCGAGCGTTTCATCGGCATCAAGGGCGAAGCGCACCTGTACCGGCTCGAGATCATGGTGGAGATTCGCGGCGACGGCACCTGGGACGACAAGAAGCGTCAGAAGCTCTGCCTCGCGGTGCTAAAGAAGATCCAGAAGTGGCCCGAGGTCGACAAGGTTCAGAGCGCCAACATGATGAGCAAGATCACGGGGGGCTTCATGGGCTGGGGCGAGGGGTTTGCCGAGCGGTTCATCACCCGGGACAAGAAGATCCTCTCCATCGACATCTACGGCAAGGATGGCTCGGATGTGGCCATGAATCACCTCGTGGCCAAGCTCCGCAGGGACCTGCCCCGGCTCTTTGCGCCCGACAAGTCCCTGCGTACCTATGTGGGCGGTCAGCAGGCGACCTTCTACGAGACCATGGGGGGCATCAAGGCGGCGATCCCCATCATGTTCCCTGCGCTCGCCGTGTGTGCCTTTTTGTTCATGGCGCTGTTTTTCCGCAGCGTGGTGATTCCCGTCAAGGCCCTGCTGCTCAACGTCCTGTCACTGTTTTCCACCTTCGGCATCCTGGTGCTGGTGTTCCAGCACGGCTACGGGTTGTCGCTGCTGGGCTACACCGCCGGGGCCCCGGGGGCGCTGTCGGTGGCCACCCCGATCCTGCTGTTCGGCATCGTCTTCGGCGTCTCCATGGACTACGAGGTCTTCTTGATGACCCGCATCCAGGAGGCCTATCGCCGCCGCGTCGCCGGCGCCGCGACGAAGCCCGAGCGCGACAAGGCCCACCTGGACGCCATCCACGAGGGGCTCTCCCGCACGGGCGGCATCATCACCAACGCGGCCCTGATCATGGTGATCACCTTCGCCGCCTTCATCAGCGGCACGGTCCTGCCCATGAAGGAGATGGGCTTCGCCCTCGCCCTGGCCGTGGCCCTGGACGCCACCCTCGTCCGCATGATGCTCGTCCCCGCCGTGCTCAAGCTGTTGGGCACCCGCACGTGGTTCTGGCCCATCAAGGACACCAAGCAGGACTGATCGGCCGACGCCAGCAAGCGAAGATATCGGTGACGGAGTCATCGTTACAACCGGTTTTAACCCCGGAGCGCGTCTGCTCATCGTGCGGGCGCGAGAAGATGGTGGCGCCCTCGTGAAAGAGCCGCGCGCTGTGCCCATCGTGCGTGGGCCGGAGAATGACCGACATCGCGGCACAGCTTCGGGATCGCCTGCTTCCGTTAGCAGAGTACCGGCAATTCGTGCTCTCCTTTCCGTACCTGCGCACGCATCCACCTCGCGTGGGACCCCCGCTTCCTATCAGCGATGCTTGGCGGCTACCTCAAGTGCGTCTTCGCCTGGCAGCGTCACCGCGGTCGCGTCGCCGGCATAGAAGACGGCCAGACCGGCGCGATCACAT
>Ga0272441_10002757_pt1:20000-34974 | contig 34974 bp, 28 predicted proteins | sample SSMProp6N_FD_193582 | JGI IMG/M metagenome (GOLD analysis project Ga0272441, IMG submission 193582) | Marine sediment archaeal communities from Little Sippewissett salt marsh, Falmouth, MA, United States - SSM-Prop-6N | ecosystem: Environmental > Aquatic > Marine > Wetlands >... | reverse complement strand
TCGAGCCTTTCGGCCAGACGTTCTGCGAGGTATTCGGGGATTGTCACGTCCGTGCCGAGGTTCGTGCAACCGTGAGCTTCGATAGTCCCCACCGGCAGAATCGCGCCCCTCGATGATTTTATGGCTTCCGCGAATTCGCGCCAGTTGAGATTCTGAATCTTACGTTCCATATCATTTCCCCTTGAATGCGATTGCGTAACGCTCCGCGCCGTATAAATCCCGGATAATTTCTGCGTCGATAAATGTTTCCGAAAGGAGTTCGAGAATTCGACTACCGGAATCCTCGTGGATTTCCAGAGCGATGAGACCGCCCGGCTTTATGAGCGGTTCGCAGTCGATTATTTCGCGAATGATGTCGAGTCCGTCCTCGCCGCCGTCCAGAGCGGTTTTTGGATCGGCTTTCACTTCTATCGGAAGGTTTTCCAACTCCGAAGTTAATACGTATGGCGGATTGCTGACCACGAAACCGAAACTGCCGGATATACCGTTTGCGACGTTTGTATGAATTAGTTTTAAGCGATCCGAAACTCCAAGTTTACGGGCGTTCTCGGCGGTTAGTTCAATAGCTTTCGGTGAAATATCCGTTCCTACCATACGTAAATCCGGTCTCTCCGCGAGAAGATTCGCGCAAATAGCGCCGGATCCAATTCCTATCTCGAGACCGTATAACTCTTCTTCCAAAGCGGTTCTATCGAGGATTAACTGAACGAGACCTTCCGTTTCCGGTCGCGGGATAAAAACGCCCTCGCGAATAGATATCGGTCTTCCGAAAAACTCCCACTCGCCGATTATAAGCTGGAGTGGTTCGCCGTTAATTCGCCTTTCGAGCGATGAGAAAAATTTGCGAGCAAATTCATCGGAGATATTTTCCGCTAGATAGCAACCACAAGTATCGCAATCCATTATACTCGACAGGAGAAATATCACCTCACGCTCCGCATCCGAGGAACCGGCAGCTTCGAGCTTTCCTGTCGCGTTTGCGATTAACTCTTTTGCCCTCATATATTCCCCGGCATATTCCTCATTTTATCGCGAATACGCTCGATATTCACCGCCACCGGATAATCGATTAGTATCCGGTTGTAATACTGCACCGCGAGGGTTAAATCTCCCTCGGTTACGGCTGAATCACCTAAGATTTCCAATGACATCGGGGCATGAAAACTCTCGATATAATTTTCGGCGATATTCTTCAAATCCTTTTTAGCGGCGGCTTCATTACCAACTTCGAGAAGCAAAAGCGCTCGATTCCAAATTAATAAATCGAGCCAAATCTCGCCTTCGAGTTCCTCAATTAGATTATCGAAAACCGCTATCGCCTCTCCCAGACGGTCTTGCCGCATGAGTTTGAAAGCGTCAGTTATCTGCGGTATAGATTCAGATTTTCCGGCGTCCACGATGAGCGCGAGATATGCTACCGCGTTGTTGGCTTCTTCCGATTTCGGGAAACTCAATGCTACCGCCCGGAAAATACCCGCCGCTGTATCGATTATTCCGCGAAAAAAGGTCAATTCGCCGAGTCCGTAAAGCGCCCACGGGTCCTGCGGTGCGACATCTCGACGCTGTTTTAAAACGATTTCAGCAGATTCAAAATCCCCACGTCGAAGATGGACATCCGTAAGGCCGCGATAGGCCGCTTCGGTGCCCGCTATTTTCGGGTATCGCTTTAAGACATCCGAGAAATATTTCTCGGCAGCGTCAAGGTCGTTTGAGTCATATAGTGCAATTTGTCCGAGGACGGTTAGTGCGGCGGCAGCAATAGAAGGTGTTTTGCTGTTCTTCAGCTCCGTAAGAATCGTTTCCGATTCCTCCAATCGCCCCAATCCACGGAGCGAAACGGCCATAATCAGCGAAGCTTCCTGGGCGAAACGCGGCTCGGCTGTCTGAAGATATTCGCCGGCAAATATAACTACTTCATGCTTTTCCGCAGCTTGAATTTCGCGCATGAAACCGAGGACGTAAATCCCCTTTTCGCCACGCTTCGTTTCCGCGTCGATAAGGCTTCGCGCCGCGCGCAAATATTCTCCCTGTCTTACTTGCAAGCGGGCCAAAAGGCGGTCTATCCGGTCGCCCTGGACTCCGGTATCACGCAATTTTTCGACGGCTTTTTCCAATTCGGAAAGCGCTTCCGGATCGGCGGAGACCTCGTTCATGCGATTTTCTACGTTCTTGAAACGGTCGGGGTATTTCTGCAAATAGCGCCCGTATTCGTCTGCGGCATCGTCCCAGTTCCCTAAAATCTCGAACATAGAGGCGATTTCCATTGCATAGGCCGCCTCGTCTTCGCCGGCCTTCCGTGCATCGAGTAACAGGTCGATTCCCTCGTCGATATAGCCCCATACGCGATATGCGGAGAAAATCGACATGATAAGGCTCTGATCGTTCGGGGCCAGTTCGAGTGCGGTATCGAAAGCGCCGATTGCCTTATCCGATCGCCCCAGCGAGAGGTAAAGTTGTCCGGCATCCGCCCACATCCGGGGATTTTCGGGATTTGTGGCGAGGTCCTGCTCGATCATCAGTAAAAGGGCTTCGTTGTCTTTTGTAGCACGATAGACCTGCTTGAGCATATTCCGCACCGATTCGTTTTCCGGTCGTTCGGAATAGAGTTTTTCCAGGACGGTTTGGGCATCTTCATATTTTTGCAGTGCAATGTATCGTTGCGCAAGTTCGATGTCTCTCGCAAAATCGCCCAATAAAACTCCACTTAAAGTGATAAGTAATATGATAATAGTTATTTTATTATTATTCAATGAGATACCTTATTCATTTTCTATTGTTTCTCCGCGAAGGGATTGAAAATATGATTTTATTAATGCCTCATATTCTTTCGGATATGGTTGATTCATTGCGCGTAGGAGCTGTTGTTGAAGGACATCGCGACGTTCGCCGAGGTCTTCCGGGAGTTGGTCGGGGCTTCTTCTAACTATCTCCTGACCAGTTCTGCTTTTACGCCGCTCCTCATATTCCTGTTTATGAAGTGATTTCTGTATGTCGAGCATCCTATTGAGGATACGCTCCTGACGCTGAAGCGTTCGCTCGTCCGCACCGCGATTCCGCAGATCTTTTACGACCTCGTCCATATCGTCGAGTATATCGTCCATTCGCCCGGCAATATCGGAGCGTTGGCCGGCTTCCTGCGAGAGTTCGCCCATCGATTTACGGACAGCTTCTTGTTCCGCAGCCAATCTCGATGCCGCAGCTTGCTGGTCTGGAGACAATCCTCCCGGCATCGAACCGCCGCTTTGCCCGCCCTGGGCTAACGGTATGGAACCTTGATTGATTTGCCCCTGTTTGTCGCACATCCCCTGCATCTGCTGGAAAAAGCTCTGCCCGCCGCTGCAACTGGATGAACTTTGCGAATTCATCATCTCCATCGTTTCGAGTAGTTTTTCCGCCGCGACGTTCATAGCGGCCATAGCCTCGGAACCGGCAGGCGATGCGGAATGTCCGCGCCCCTGTTCCAACTCTCCGAGCATAGCTTCCATTTGCTGCAAGGCGGTGCCCAGAATCGCGCCTATGCTTGGCGGGATCATAATATTCTTATTCGCGATCTCGACTATCTCCGCCGTTATTCTGCGGAGTGCTAAATCGATATCCGCAGCATCTTTGCCCAGCGAACGGGCGATTTCCCTATCAACTAGATTTCTACCGAGCTTAGTAATAATATTCTCCTGGCGGTCGGACAGGTCGAGAAGTCCGAAAACGGCACGGCGTATGGCTGCCATCGATTCCATAGACATATTTTGCTGCATCTGTTTTTGCATTTGCTCGAGTTGCTCCGCTGTTTGCTCGAATTGCTCGGATAGCTCCGATGCTTGTTTCTGGCATTTAGAGACAGCGCCGCTTTGCATATTTGCCGAGCACTGCCCGGATTTCTGTGAAGGGCTGTTCTCCGAGGTTTCCTGCGCGAGTTGTTGGGCTTGTTCGGCGGGCATATCGTCGAATTCCTTCATCATTTCGGCAAGCTCTTTTAGCCCCTGTTCGAGCAACTCGCTGCCCTCGGTAATTCTATCTTGCATGCGTTGCATGTCCTCCGGCGACATTTCGCCGGACTTCAATCCCTCGCTGACCTTATCCTCCATCTCCTGAAGTTTCTCTGAGAGCGCCTTCATATCCTCGATTCGCTGCTCTACTTTCATCCTCTGAAGCAATGATAGCGTTCGTTCGAGCCGCTCGAGCATTTCCTCCTGCGTGACCTGAAACTCTTCCGCCGCCCGCCGTAATTCCTCCGGGTCCATCGATTCGAGCGCCTCCTGAAGGTTTTTCATAGCCTCGCGCATTTCCTCTGTGGCCACCTCCTGCAGAAGTTGCTGGATTTCGAGCATTTTCTGAATGATCTCCATCGACGCCAATTGCTGTTCGGTGACTTTCTGGGTGGTTTGCTCGTAACGTTCTGCGGTTTCCTCGAGTTGTTGGGCGAGTTCCTGTTGCCGTTGTAACGCCTCGCGGAGGTCTTCGCGCTGTTCGTATGGCACCTCTGCCTGCGACTGGCGCATCATCTCGCGGGTAAGTTCGGTAAGCTCTTCCTGCAGATCGCGTTCCTGTTTCGCGATTTCCTCGACATCGGAAATCTGCAAGTTCCGTTCCTCGTTAACATCGCGGATAATCTCGTCGATACTCGGGAAACGCACCGAATAGACGCGGCTTTTCGCCTTTTTAGGGCCGGTTACGCAGTCGTTATCGAACGCTTCTACCCAGTAAAGCGCAATATCGTTCGGAACCATACCGATGACCGACAGGTCCCAAAGATAATCTAATGCCAGCTGCGGTTTGCCGCGAAGTGTGAATGGGAGTCCAATCTCCGAAGTATCTTCCGGCGCGTTTTCTATGAACCAGATTAGTTTGAAAGCCGAAAAACCATAATCGTCCTCGGCGAGAATGGATAACGGCACCAACATGTCCTCCGTAAGATCGATGTCCACACCGGGATTAGTGATTTCTACCGTGGGATACTCGTCCATGCGCACGCGAATTGCATATTCAATCGGATCGTCGTTCGGGAGTCCTTCGGCGTCTTTCACGCGGATGCTGTAACTGCCTTGTTTGATAGCGCGGAAGCTCGTTTTCGCGGATTCGCGCCGTATTTCCATCGCTTTCTCGGTTGTGTCCGAGAAAACGAGCGCACCCGATACGATTTCCTTAGAGAAACGCGCCTCAACTGTAACGAACGTGCCGAATGGAACATCCACCGAGCCTTCGTTTTCCTCCAACCGCTGGGTTGCGAGACCGGTGTAATTTGGGTAATCGAATGTCAGAGTTAAGCCAATAACGCGCGGGCGATTGACGACTTCGATATTGAATTTGCGGCTAACGAAATCTCCGCCGGTAACATAATATTGGAAATCCCGCTTTACATCCTCGAAAGTGAAAGTCCAACGTCGATCGGAATCCTCGACTTTAATAGCTTTGAAGCCGCGTTCCGAGCCGGTTTCGAAAATACGATAAACGAGGACTTCCTCGGGGATTTTCCCTGCGGCGTCTATCGTTATTTCGAGATCGCCGTATTTCGTGACCTGTTCGTCGCCGGGGATGACTTTGAGAGTGGTTAGAGTCGGTCTGGGGAAATATTTAATCGGGCTTACGCCACGTTTAAGTCCATCCTGAAAGGTGGTCGGAAAAGCAGCTAAAAAGCCCACTAAAATAAGCAATGACAATCCAAGGAACGCCGAGGTTTCGCGTACTCTGGTTAGCGGGGCGATCTTCTGCGGTTTGAGCTTGGAAATTCGCGATTCCGTGTTTTCGATTACAGCTTCGATGAGCTCCCGCGAGCAGCCCACGTCCAACGGTTCGATGTCCATCAGGTCGAACGCGGATATAAGGCTCGTTTTCAATTCCGGATATTTTTCCTCGATTTGAACTGTTATCCGGCGCATTTCCGGTGCACGGATTATCGGTTTTAAAACCCAGAATACGAGGACTATCAGCGATACGACCATCCATCCGAAAAAGAACATCGAACGCACACCTGAATCGAAATAGAAAATGCCGTTTAGAAGTATGAGGATTATCGAAAAAACAAGGATTGCGGATAAAGCCAGTATCAAACCCGAAACTGACGTTGTCATCATCAGCGCAAGCCTCCCGCGTGCTATGAAGTCGATAATATTTTGCTTTTTTTCGCCCATTATCGTGTCATCGCATAAACAATGATATTCGTTCCCATCCGCAGTGCCGCCAGATGCTTTTCTTCCGGGTCGTTATGGACATCGCAATCTTCCCAACCGTCACCGAGGTCTGTTTCGTAAGTATAGAAGATAACCAACCGATCTTCATGAAAAATACCGAACCCCTGCGCCGGTTTAGCGTCGTGTTCGTGGATTTTCGGTAATCCTGCGGGAAAATCGAAGAAACTGTGGTAAATCTCGTGATCGAAAGGCAGTTCCACCAATTCGTTATCCGGGAAAATCCGTTTTATCTCGCGCCGGAAAGAGGGATCGAGCCCGTAGTTGTCATCGACGTGGAGAAATCCACCTCCAGTCAGATAGACCCGCAAACGCTCTACTTCCTTACTTGTGAATTTTATATTGCCGTGACCGGTCATGTAGATGAATGGATAATTGAAAAGATCGTCGTCGTTTGGTTCGACGTATTTTCCATTATAAACGGCCGGCAAGCCGGCGTTTTCACGCACGAAAGCGATTAGGTTTGGCAGAGCGGATGGATTTGCATACCAGTCTCCCCCACCGCCGTATTTAAGCTGAGCAACGGTGAACGGGACCGGCGGTATTTCGTTATTCTGGGCAAAAGCGCCGGTGGTAATTATTACTACTGCGAGTATGGATAATATGGTTTTCATAATTTCTCTATTTTCTATACGAACCTATATTATAGAAATGAAAACGCGAATGTCAAAGGTGGATTTTCGTGAACGCGCGAATAAAGGTAGTTTATCGGTGTAGAACTGGCCCGCCGTCTGCCTTTTTATCTTGTTGGACTATCCGATAGGTTGTATATGCGAGGTCGATGTTTTCTGCCGCGTCGATGGCGTCTAAAATGGCTTTGTAAACTTGCGATTCTTTAGCCCGACGCGATCTTACGGGCACCAGGAACCTCGCGGTAAGTTGGACGCCAAAATCTACAATTGAAGTATAAACGATCGGAGTGAGCGTTCCCATTTTGATGAGGTATTTATTGCTTGCGGTGCGGATTGCGGCAGCAGCTTGTTCAGGCGTATCCCCGGATATTCCGTCGATAATTCCGGTAATCAGGCGCTGGGCTTCTTTCCAATCGCTCTCGAAAGTTACTGCCACCGAAATTTCGGTCCAGATATATTTGAAACCTGTTGTATAGTTATATAACTTCTTGAAGAATAACCAGTTATGCGGGATTGTAGCTAATCTACCGGTCGATTGTTCTCCCTCGACCCAACCGTTAACTTCGAGTAATGTCGTTTGAAATACGCCGATATCGACGACATCACCTTTTAGCCCGTCAATCTCGATTCGGTCGCCCAGCGAATAGACGCGGGAGATAGTAAGATAAAGCCATCCCGCAACCGAAGTAAGGGGATCTTTCAAAGCAAGCGCAATTCCGGCGCCGATTATCCCAAGAAAAGTCGTTAAGCCAGTTAGGAATTCGGTCCAAATCCCGACAACGAAGACCACGCCCACAATAGTTGAAACATAGGCCAAGCGCTTGCGAGCCGAATAGAGGACATCCGCTTTGTGTATCCATTTCGCGAATAATCGTGACAGGATTCGCGAAAGCAGGTAAACAACCAATATCGCCAGGATGGAAGCGAATATTTTCTCGGTAATGGATGTTATCGAGAAATCCAACATGATTACATAATAGTCGTAACAAATTTAAAGTCAAGAATGACTCATTAATTAAAATGCTTTGACTTTTCGACACAAGCGAAATAACTTATGTGGCTATGAAACCACAAGATTACGCCAGGTCCCTTTACAAACACTTCGATACCGAGAATATACCCATCGATGTCGTGCTTATTCTCGAAGCGTTGAATATCGAATTCCGCGAGGAAGACCTCGTCGGTATCGACGGAATCGCATTCAAGGGTGAAAAATCGAAGTTAATTATCGTAAATAAAAATCTGTCACCGGAGCGGCGCAGGTTTACTATCGCTCACGAACTGGCTCATATTGTCATGCCCCATGCAACGACATATTTAATTTGTCGTGGAGGCACGGCGAATTCCCGCATGGAATCGGACGCAGACAGATTTGCGGCAGAGCTTATAATGCCGGAAGTAGCTATGCGTCATATGTGGGAATTCTATAGGGATAATGTCGAATTTCGTGTGGAAGTTATGGCGGATAGATTCGGTGTATCACCGGCGGCTATGGGAATAAGGATTCGCCGCATAGGTCTGAAATGAACGATTTGAATACCGAAAATAAGGGATTTTGGAAAACCAAGGGCAATGTAGAATTAATAATTATCAATTAGCGATCCAAAATGAAAGAGAAAAAGCATTATCCATAAAATCCATTTGGGATTTTTGTTTTGTAACTTATTGTTATTTTGTGAGTTACGAGTTTTACATAATGTATAAGATCAAGCATAAAGGAGCATAAATGAGTCTCGATATGTTCGTAATCGATGGCGGTAGGCCATTAGAAGGCACAGTGGCGGTCAAGGGCGCGAAAAATGCCGTTCTTCCGATGCTCTGCGCAGCTTTGATTCCAACCGAAGGCGAGGTTGTTCTGCGCAATGTTCCCAACCTTGCGGATATCCGAATAATGATCCAGCTAATGGAATACATGGGCGCAAAGGTCGAATTCGATACCGAGGAAAGCCTTATTAGGATCGACCCGACCGGCGTGGAAAACAAGCCCGCGCCCTACGATTTAGTCCGTAAAATGCGCGCCAGCTTCATGATAATGGGTGCCATGCTCGCGCGTTTCGGAAATACTAAGGTTTCGCAACCCGGCGGTTGCGCTATCGGGGCAAGACCGATCAACTGGCATATCAGCAATTTCCGGCGCATGGGCGCGGAGATTACGGAATCCCACGGCTATGTTATGGCTGATTGCGCGGGTAAACCCAAGGGCAAAGTCCTCTATTTCGACCGTCCCAGCCATACGGGGACGGAGAATGTCATGATGGCGGCCACGCTCGCGGACGGCACTACTACGATAATCAACGCCGCTACCGACCCTGAGGTTGGCGATTTTGCGCGTTTTCTGACGGCAATGGGTGCGCGGATCAAAGGCGCGGGTGGACCGGTGATTACCGTCGAGGGTGTCGAGGGACTTCGAGGCGCCGACCATATTCCTATCGGCGACAGACTCGAAGCCGGGACTTATTTATATGGCTCGCTTGTTACCGGCGGTAATGTCCGGGTTGTCGGCATCGATCCCGATCATCTGTCGGTTGTTTTATTGAAAATGAAGGAAATGGGAGCGGAAGTCGAGACCGCACCCGGTGAAATCCGTGTTATAATGCGAGGGCAACCGAAAGCGGTAGACTATACTACCGCAGTGTATCCGGGATTCCCTACCGACCTACAACCCGCCGCAATGGTCGCTTTGACGGTATCGGAGGGTATGGGTTTTATTCGCGAAACAGTCTTCGAAAACCGCTTCCTGCATGTTATGGAGTTAATCCGGCTCGGTGCGAAAATCGTTATCAACGGCGACCGTTCGACTGTAACCGGCGTTCCAAGTCTGGACGGCGCCGAGGTTATGGCGAGCGATATCCGCGCCGGCGCAGCGATGGTTTTAGCCGGTCTTGCCGCACGGGACAGAACAGAAATTCTGCGTGTCTATCATATCGACAGGGGATACGAGGAATTCGAGGAGAAGCTCGGCTCGCTTGGAGCTTCGATTCAGAGGGTGGACCAATATAGCTGGCACGCCGTTTAGTTCATTGTTCCGGCGGTTTTTGGACTACGAAGGTTTTCCATACTGTCATATGCTCGAGGGCGAATTCCGGGCCTTCGCGGCCAAGGCCAGATAATTTATTCCCTCCATACGGGATTAAATCCGCACGCCACGTGGGTGTGTCGTTGATTATTACGCCACCGACATCCAGTTTTTCGAAAGCTTCGCGCGCCAGATGGATATTCTCCGTAAATATTCCCGCATGTAAGCCGAACGCCGAATCGTCTATTCGTGCTAACGCATCGCCGGAGGATTCTACCAACTCCACGACAACCACCGGGCCGAAAGCCTCGAGTCGGAGCAAATCCGAGTCCTGTGGGACGTTAGTGATAACTGTCGGTTCGATTATCGAACCATCGCGATTTCCGCCTATTAATATCTCTGCACCCTTGGAAACGACGTCCGAAATCCACAAACAAACTCTGTCCGTTTCGGATTCTGTAATCATCGGGCCAATATCGGTGCTCTCATCCATTTGATTGCCCGTTTTCAGAGCGCGTGTAGCGGAAATCAGGAGTTCGATAAAGCCTTCGAATATAGCTTTATGAATATATACCCGCTGGGTCGAAATGCAGACCTGCCCCGCCAGCGCAAATGCGCCTTTGGCTATTCGGTTTGCGGCGAACATAATATCCGCGTCTTCGTGAACATAAGCGGCGGAGTTCGAGCCGAGTTCGAAAGCGAATAGTTTCATTCCGGCGGTTTTCGCGAGATGCCGTCCCACCGACGGACTTCCCGTGAAAGTTACCACCTTAATCCGGTCGTCCGAAGCAATCGGTTCCGCGACCGCCGACCCGGGGCCGACCAGAACGCTAACAGCCTGTTTCGGCACTCCCGCGTCGAGCATGAGTTGGCCCAATTTTATTCCGGTAATCGGGGTGGGACTGGCGGGTTTTAGTATGAAGGAGTTTCCCGCAGCAATCGCCGGGCCAATTTTATGCATTGCGAGGTTCAAGGGAAAATTAAAAGGCGTTATCGCGAGGACCGGCCCCGCGCCAAATCTCTGACAGAAGCCCCATTTGCCATCGCCGTTGGGGGCGGCATCGATTGGGAGGACCTTGCTGCCCATATGCTCTTCTGCGGCAATCGCCGATAGACGCAGTGTTTCCGCTGCACGGGAAACTTCCCCGCGAGCCTCGCGAATGGTCTTCCCGGATTCGAGCGCGATGCTTTCGGCGAAATCTGCGGCGCGTTCCAGAAGAAGCGCGCGAGCTTTATCGAGCCAGGCGACTCTCATACGCACCGTGGATTCCTTTAAAATCTCAAATCCAAGGACCGCCGAAGCTATCGCAGATTCAATCTCTTCCTTACCGGCGATATGAACCCGTCCGACCGGCGAGCCGTCGTATGGATTTTTAACATCGAGCAAGCTGCCCGTCGCAACCTTTTCGCCGCCGATAATAAGCGCGTATTCATTCATTTTAAACCTCGAGTTCGTTGTGAACTATTTCTCCTGCAACTATCGTCATAACAGATTTACCGATTAGCTCCCAACCGTCGAAAACAGTGTTCTTAGATATGCTTGCAAATTTTGTTTTATCCACCTTCCATTTTAATTTCGGATCGAAGATGGTTATATCCGCGAAAGCCCCCTGAGAGAGCGTTCCGGCGGGTAGGTCGAGAATATTAGCGGGGTTGGCGCTCATCAATTCGACCATTCGGTTTATGTCGATTATTCCTTTAAGAACGAGGAATGTGTGGATTAGTGCCGCAGATGTCTCGAGGCCGATTACGCCGAATGGCGCGGTGATAAAATCGCGGTCTTTCTCGTGGGTTGGATGTGGTGCGTGATCGGTTGCAATTGCGTCGATTGTGCCATCTGCGACGGCCTCTTCCAAGATTTCGATATCCCCGGCGCTTCGCAGCGGCGGGTTCATTTTGTATAGGGCATCGAAACCGGAGCGGGGGATTTCCGCGTCGGAAAGAAGGAGATGATGCGGAGTTGCTTCCGCCGTAATATCGGCTCCGCGCGCTTTTGCCTCGCGAATAATCTGGACGCTTTCTTTAGCGCTGACATGACAAAAATGCGCGGGTGTACCGAGGAATTCGGCGATCATAATATCCCGCGCTATCATAGCGGCCTCCGCGATTCCGGGAATAGCGGGCATTCCGGTTCTTCCGCTCACCTCGCCCTCGTGCATGCTGCCTTTGTTTGCCAGATTAATATCCTCGCAGTGTAGGGCGAGTTTCATGCCGAGCATGTTCGAATAAGTCATGGCGTTGCGAAGAAGTTGGGAGTTTTCTACCGGGTAACCGTCGTCGGAGAAAGCCACCGCGCCGGCATATGCGAGATCGCCCATCTCGGATAGCTCCACGCCCTCGAGACCCTTGCTTATCGCCGCTATCGGATATACGCGACAGGGCGCAAACCGTGCACAATCGTAGATAAACCGGACATCAGAGGCGGAGTCTATCGGTGGGGATGTGTTCGGCATACAACATATAGACGTGAATCCCCCACGCACGGCGGCTTCGGCGCCTGTCTCGATAGTCTCGGCGGCCTCCCCCCCCGGTTCGCGCAAATGGACATGAATATCCACGAGACCTGGGATGACCAACTTGCCGGATGCGTCGATTACCTCGCGCCCCTGATAGTTCTTTCTTCCACCTATCCGCTGGATTATCCCGTCGTCGATGTAAAGGTCTGTAACCTCATCGATTCGGTTGACCGGGTCGATGAGATGCCCGTTTTTAATCACAAGCTTCAATTTTTCATCCATAATCTGCCCCGTTTAATTACGTGTTTTAGATAATTTTGAAAGAAGTAGTTCCGTTTTATCGACAATAGAATTCCATGATAGTTGTTCAATCGCGAGCTTGCGGCCCTTCCGACTCATTTCTTCGGCGATTTCCGGATTGCGCAGGATTCTCGAAGCCACCTGCGCGATAGCGATAGCCGTTCCGCCCTCTGCGGCTTGAAGAACTCCCGCGTCCTGGAAAAACGTATATGTGCCCCAGTCCGGCCCGACAATTGGAATCCCGCAAGCCGAATATGCAGATAAGCGCACCGGCCATGTCGATGCGGCAGTTTCCGACGTGGACCATGCGAGAGCGAGATCGAGCGAAGCAATGTATTTTGCACTTTGCTCGATATCGACCGGCCCGATCATTTTAATTCTATTTTTTATCGAGCTGTTGTCTATTTTTTTTTCAACATCTTCTCTGCCGGGGCCGTCGCCAACGAATATGAAACTCAATCCCGCAAAATCGCGGCTAAGCTCCTCTATAGCTTCGATAAGAGGGCATTCGACGTGATATGGCAGGATACTTCCCACCGCCCCGAGCAAAGGACCGTTTTCGGAAAGCCCCAATTCGCGACGCAATAATTTCTTATCATCCGAGGGAGCGAAAAGCGCAGTATCAACGCCATTTGGATGTAACTCGAATTTCTCTCGTCCACCGGCCTTTGGCGCGAGTTCATCGATTAATCCCGGCGCGACTACAATTATCTTATCAGCTTTTTTAAGACGCTTTTTAAGGTAAAAATTCAATTCAATTTCCGCCAAAATTCGGTATCTGAGGGGTATCGGCCCGGATGAGCGTTCTTTACCGACGTTACCGTTAATCTCTAAAACGGATGGTAAGTGATTTCGTTTTGCGTTATTTATAATAGCGTTCGAACTGTAAAAATCTCGAAGATAGACGATGTCGAATTGATTAGCATTTTCGCTAAGCCAGCGTCCGGCGCTCCCGGCCCAACCAATGGATGTGGGAGTTTTATGGGATAATCGAACTGTTTTTACGCTGTCGATTTCGAATGGACCGCACCGGTCGGGGATGATTAGCGATACTTCGTGGCCTTTTGATGCAAGACCTCCCGCGATTGCATCTACGTGAATCGGCGGCGCGCCGGGTTTGGAAAGGTCGGCATATGCGAAATAGGCTATTCTCAATCCCCCTCGACCTCCCTACGTAAAGGCGAAAGGAGGAACAGAACCGCCATCCTGACCGCGACGCCGTTTGTTACCTGTTCGAGAATAACGGAGTCCTCGGAGTCCGCCACATCCTGCGTTATCTCCACACCACGATTCATCGGACCGGGATGCATAATTAGTCGGTTTTCACTCATAAGGTCAACCCGCTCGGTATCGATTCCCCAAATCCGCGAATACTCGCGCAGAGAGGGGATATAACCTGAGCCTTGCCGCTCGAGCTGCAAACGCATTATATTCACGACGTTGGCGCCGGTTACCGATTCCTCGACGTCGTGGCTAATTTTGACTCCCCAGTTCTCCACTCCGACCGGCAAAAGCGTTGCCGGTGCGCAGAGAGTGACTTGAGCTCCGAGAGCTTTGAGGCCGAGAACATTACTTCGAATCACCCGACTATGTAATATATCGCCAATGAGTGAGACTTTTAGACCCTCCACCTCGCCGAATTTTTCGCGGATAGTGAATAGGTCGAGCAATGCTTGAGTTGGGTGTTCGTGGGAGCCGTCTCCGGCATTTATGACTATCGAATCACAGCGGCGGGCGATATAGTGCGGCGCTCCCGTTGCGCTGTGCCGGATAACGATCATATCTATTTTCATCGACAGGATATTCTCGACCGTATCGCGAAGGCTCTCCCCTTTTTTCAAGCTGCTTGTGGAAGCGGAGAAATTCACGACATCCGCGCTCATGCGCTTTTCGGCAAGCTCGAACGACATTCGCGTCCGGGTTGACGGCTCGAAAAAGAGGTTTGCTATTGTCACGCCTCGTAATGGCGGGACTTTTTTAATATCGCGCTCGAGAACAGCGCGGAAAGTTCGCGCATGGTCGAGAATCTCGAGAATTTCATCGCGAGAATAACCTTCTAGCCCGAGTAGGTGTTTACGTGGTTGCATTACGACTCCCGTTTTTTATAAAAAAGGGGCCGACGGCCCCTTCGATTATTCCTTCGTTACCTTGACAATTTTGTCCTCTCCATCAACTTCCACGACGCGAACCTCCACATATTCTGAATCTTTCAGGCTGATGTATTTTGCTACGTAGTCCGCGCAGATAGGGTATTCGTGGTTGCCACGATCCACGATTACCGCAAGCTGGATACTGTTCGGCCTTCCGAAATCGATAATCTCGTCCAAAGCGGCGCGCGCTGTCCGACCGGTGTAGAGAACGTCATCCACGAGGATAACGTCTTTCCCC
>Ga0272441_10002757_pt1:0-15000 | contig 34974 bp, 28 predicted proteins | sample SSMProp6N_FD_193582 | JGI IMG/M metagenome (GOLD analysis project Ga0272441, IMG submission 193582) | Marine sediment archaeal communities from Little Sippewissett salt marsh, Falmouth, MA, United States - SSM-Prop-6N | ecosystem: Environmental > Aquatic > Marine > Wetlands > Sediment ... | reverse complement strand
GACGCAAGCGTTTCGCTCGATATGGATGGCATAAGCCGATCTATGGCAATCGAACCGGGGTCATATGTCGCCGAGGCGAACATTCTGGACGGCTGGATTCTCCTTATTCGTCACTTCGATATTAAAGAAACCGACGCGACAGAGTTTTCCGTTTTCGTGCCACAGATGGGTCGTAGTTCTGAGACAAAACTAATTCCGGGGCAGTTTGAGATGACCGCCGGCGAAATGTCTCGAAAATTCAATGTTAATATGGAAGGTGTCGATATCGAATTTTTCGCCAAGGTCGATTCGAGGATGATAACATACTGGAATGTGCCTTCTCAGAACATCTCGGCACGATGGACACCTCGCCTGAATAGGGAGGAAATCGAGGCTTCGGCAACCGGAGTGGATATTCTGGAAACTGGAATGAGCCAAAGCAATATAATCGCGGATCTCGATATCGAATTTCCGCTTGAACTGCGGGAACTCGAAGTTATTGTGGATATTCGATTCGCGGTTGGAACCGAAGCTTATTTCGATAGCGAATATCAGGAATCTGATGGTGAAATCGAAGCCGGGCATTTCCGGGGAAGGATTAAAATCGACGCTAAAGGCTACGATGGTAAAAACGCATTGAGTTACCCCGTCGGGCCAATCGAGCCGCCGGATGAAACGAGCCTTTTATCGACCAAACAGATACAGAGCGACGAGGCGGAAATTATCGCCATCGCCGAAACTCTCGCGGCGGATTGTAAGGACATCTGGTGCGTGGCGAAGAGTATCAACCGGTTCGTCGCGGATTCCGTGCAACTTTCGGCAGAGACTCGCTTTTCTCTTTCCACGCTAAACCTTAAATCCGGTGATGCGTTATCTCACGCCCGCCTCTGCGTCGCGTTATCGAGGGCGGCGGGAATTCCCGCGAGGGTTGTCGGCGGGGTTATCCTCGACAGCGGTTTCTGGTTGCGGCATCATTGGGTGGAGATTTGGATGGGGAAAAAGCCCGGATGGATCCCTATCGATCCAACGACCGGCGAGGACACCTCATTTTCGGCCGCTCACCTTACGTTATGGTTTGACGAGGGGCATATCTTGCCTTCAGAGGCAAATAAAATCGAAATTAAATCGCATGAAATTACTGAATAAAAGTGGAGACCTGTTATGATCTATCATAGAGTATTATTTTTTATCGCCGTAATATCAGTTCTTGCTTTATCCGCGACAGTGGCTGGATATTTCGAATCCCCGGAGGAGTATTCGCGTTCGGGGAAACACTATACCGAGCTTGCTCCGCAGGCGTCTTCCCATACCGGCGATGCGGAATGGCTTTACGATTTGGCGTGGGCTTATTTTGAGGACAACAACTACGCGGATGCCGAACGCTATCTGCGTAAGGCACTCGAAATTCGTCCGACCATGGCGTTTCTCAACGCCCGCATGGGCGAACTTTTCGCGCAGTCCGGGAAGCCGGATTCGGCGATAGTCTATTATGAGGAAGCTTTGAACAACCACTACGAATATATCGAGGTCTGGGAAAAAATCGTAGTGCTCAAACCCGACTATTACGCGAATCTCGGGCTTCTTTACACCGATAAAGCCGAGGAAAACAGCGATCCCCTGTTGCTGCAAAGCGCGGATCGTTATCTGAACATCTATCTGGACCGCTTCCCGGACGGCGAATACGCCCAGCAGGCGAAAACCGCGCTCCAGAGAATCGAGCTGCGCAGACGGCAAATGGAAAGCAGGGAAAGCCTCGATGCGGGAACTCGCTCCATACAAGCCGAAGAGGCCAAAAGAAAGGCCGATATTAAAGCCGATCGCGAGAATTTCCGCACGGAAAAGCCGTGGCTCGCGGGTTTTGGATTCTATTCAGTCGGATTCGACGACGACCATGAATTCATCGCCAAGAATCCGGAAGACGTTATCGACGATACGCTTTCGATGAAGCACTATGCAACCAAACTCAACGAATTCGGGATTTCGGGCGGGTATATGACCGGCCCGTTTTTCCTACGCGCGAATTTTCATTACGGTTCGACTTCATCCGGGAAAAACTATTTCTGGCGCGATCCTGTGCCCTATCAATACGATTACGCCATAGATAGTTCTACCGTACCATGGGATTCCGTTAAGACGGACTCCACCGTCAGCACAAAGGACGACATCCGGCCTAAGATAAGCGCAGTCAAAACCATTCGTTTGTCCGTCGCCGCCGATTATAATGTCTATTATATGAACCCGGTCCTGCTCTATGTCGGCGCGAACGCGGATGTCGGAATAGCGAGCCTTATCGAGCCGGAGGACAATTTCGAGAGCGTCTCTCTCGCCGGCGCCGGACTTGGCGGCGGCATAATGCTCCGCTTCTCGGATTTCCTGTTCGACCTATCCTACCGAAGAAATATCGTTGGAAGCTCATCCGGCGGGTCGATAGTGCTAATGGGCATCTACAAATTCTGATCGTTCGATGAACTAAAGGGCGGGCGGGCAATACCCGCAGATATTTGTGCTCAACCGGCGTGCGCCGGAGGCATTTGTGCTCAACCGACTTCGTCGGATTCCCTTCCGTGGTCGAAAATTTTCGTCGCGTCACCCCTACATTTATCTGTCATTCCGGGCTTGATCCGGAATCCAGCAAGCGGCTTCCTCAGCCGCCCTAAAATAACATTCCCCTGTTTCCCAAAGAGGGGTGCCGCGAAGCGGCGGGGAGTGTTATTATTAAAAAGGCGACCCTCGCCGCCCTTACACATTCTCCAATTTTTCTCGTTACACAGCTCCAGCTGTATAACGCCTTTGTCTTAGAAGCTCTGCTTCATCTTCAAATCGAAGCAAAGCCTCACGCACATTCCCGTCGCGCAGCAAGAGCTACGCGACGAGAAGAAATGTTTGCCCCTTCAAACGGAGTAATTCATTTATTTGTGTTTCGTCTATCATAATTCTCTTTGGTCGTTGTTTCGCCTGTCGTTTTTTCCGCTTTATCGCGGGTTTTGGTTTCAATTTTCAAATCTTTCGCGTTTTTCGGGCGATTTTTGGCTCGGTTATGTCAATCTGTCCGTCGGTTGACTCAATCTGTAGCTCGGTTATGTCAATCTGTAGCTCAGTCGGGTCAATCTGTCCGTCGGTTGACTCAATCTTTTGCTCGGTCATGTCAATCTGTCCGTCGGTTGACTCAATCTTTTGCTCGGTCATGTCAATCTGTTTAACAGATAGGGTTCACCGAGCGGCAGAACGCATCGCCGGAGCAACAGAACGCCCCCGCCGACCTAAAAACCGGTTCGAGCGACGCACAAAACGGCCTCGGCGAACGTCAAATCGCATAAAACCTCGCGCAGAACGGCCTCGAAAAGAACAAACCCCGCTGCAACGCGCCGCATTTCGCCCCGCGCAACGCGAAACTCGCCTCGAACCACCCAAAAATCATCTCAAAGAACGCGGCAGGGCCGCAGCCAATTGTGCTCGACGGCTTCGCCGACTCGCTTCGGCTAACGAAAATTTTGCAAAGAACGGACGAATGTTTTCAAAAACCGTAGGGGGTTATCCCCTCGCGACTTTTTTGCGGAGGGCGGCAAGTGCTATGAAAAGCTTTATCATCTTGCCGCCGTCGCCGTCGAACCAGTCATCGAGAATCTCATCGAATAGTCTTCGTATAGCTTCATCGTCGGGGCAGTCTTCGAGCGCAAACCTCGCCTCTTTGAGGGCGTCGTTGATATTCCCCTGATTTCGGAGAATATCGGCCATAAAGGCTGAAAACGTGCCTCGTATTTCGTCGGTCGTGTTTTCTCGGAGTTCATTGAGGTTTTGCAGGGCTTCGAATTCATGCCCCATGTTCGCCTGACAATATGCCAGATAGAAGGAGTTGTCCTGTGACAGCGGTCTCGGTAATTCCATAAGGAGTTTGAACGCGCTATCTATCATGTGGTTTTCGATAAGCCTTAAAACTTCGTCCTCTGGCTCATATATCCTTTCAATCTCGCTCAAGGTATCTCCCTACTTCTCAAACCAACGACCGGCTTGAATTTGTGCCCATTCATCTAAGGATGCTGCAAATCTCTTTGAGAAGGGGTCATTTTTCTGTCTTACAACATTTGCGAATTCGGAAAATGAAATAACTAGATCAGAATCCCCATAGGGTTGAATATAACGGACTTTGGTTTCAGATACTCTTGATGTGATTTCTATATTTTTTGAAACTTCATTTATGCCTACGAGATTTTCCGATTCGATTAAATTATTCATTTCAGGAGGAAGCCTTAATAACCCCAATTCTTCGAGCTTTGTTAGAAGATAGAAATACTTTCTTTTTGAATTTGTGGCTTGAAAAATCTCAATGAGGCCTTCTAAGAGTTTATTTAAACCACATTCGGTCGATTTCTTTAAGTATTTGTCTTGTTCAAATCTTCTTGATTTTATCTCGGTTTTTAATTCAACCAAGACAGATTTAGTTTCATCTTTCGATATGCATAAGTAATCTATTTTATAAGATTTATTTATCGGGACTTTAGGAAAGATCGTCCCAATCCTTACTGGGAACTCAGGTATAATAATCTCCTTGAAGTCGAAACCAAGGTTGTTTTTCAAGACTTCTTTCAAATACAATGTAAAGAACAGATCAGCCCTTCTTTCTAATTGGTAATTCGGTAGATGTCTCCATGAGTCCATTCGGTCAAACAGTTTTTCTATCATCGTAATCCTTTACTGACGCACTGCGTCGGTTTGGTTTCGGTATTTGCGCGGGGGGTGTCTGGATGAGACATCCTGTCGCGCGGTATTTCTTCCATTTGTTTCATTGGCATCGTATAAATAAAGCAATTAATCCGGCGAGGTCAAGGTTATTATCGTGCTCAACCGCTTCGCGGATTCGCTTCGGGTCGCCGGGCAGTGCCGTTGCCTTAGGTGCTCAACCGCTTCGCGGATTCGCTTCGGGCGGCAATGCCGCAGATGATTGTGCTCGAACGCTTCGCGATTCGCTTCGGGCAGCAGAACCGCTCGCCGACGGGCGGGGGGGTGTAAAGCGCGCCTAAAAAAATTGCTAAAATTGCAGAAAAATCTTGATTATAAAGGGATTAATCCCTATATTCAAACGCTAAAAAAATAAGATTAGGGGGCTTCGAAATTATGAGGAGAAAAAGAGGTTTTACGCTTATCGAGTTGATGATTGTCGTCGTTATTATCGGTCTTCTTGCCGCGCTGGCTATCCCCCGCTTCATGAAAGCCGCAAAAAAAGCTAAACTCACCGAAAGAAAAGAAGTATTAAAGGGCATTTGGACTGCCGCGATGGCTTATTACGAAAATCATGGAGAATTTCCGGGGTATCATCGGTTTAACAATGCGGAAACAAAAAACATGGACTGGGTTTCATATCCCGACCTAATTGTCGATAGACCGAGCGGTTATCCGAGATTCACTTATTATATAGACAGTGATTTCGGCGATGATTTCATTGCATACGCTTATGCCTACGAACCAGATTCTTGGGATGCTTCGATTATCGCTACAAACGATTTAGTGATTGATGCGAATGGTGTTATGAATGAAGATGCAGCCCCTTATGAACCCGAATAAGGAGTTTATTTACTATGACGAAGTTATTTACCGTATTACTCCTGAGTTGCTTTTTACTCGTGATTATCGCCGGGTGTTCGAAGGAAGCTGAGACTGTCGAGACTGCCCCTATCGTTAAAACAGAAAAAAGTGCAGAAACGCCCGATGTCGAGATAGCGGTTTCATTAGGCTCCGCCGCTTGCATGTCCAACCCCAAGGCGAATGCCGTCACAATCTCGATAAAGAACAACGGCGATACGCCTATTAAGAAATTAGAGGGCGGGTTTATCTTCAGCGATTCCGACAAAAAAGAAATCGCCAGGATAAACAAAACACTTATAACGAAACATCCCGGGCGCGCGGAAGTTATGGGTGATAAAGGAATGATAAGATATGTCGTTCTGAATCCAGGTGAATCACACACATTCAATTTCCCATTCTTTGCTTTTTTCGCGGGATATCCTGAGATGAGAGAAAGCGCTAAAACGGGTTGGGGCAGTTGGAACGTCCAATTTGAGATTACTTCTATATTGAGATAAAAATCGTTTCGCGATTCGGCGGCAGGACCGGTCGCCGACGCGCGACAGCGTAAGGTGCTCGACGGCTGCGCCGACTCGCTTCAGGCAGCAATGCCGCAGATGTTTGTGCTCAACCGCTTCGCGGATTCGCTTCGGGCGGGTAAAAAAAGGAGGGAGGGTTTGGAACCCTCCCTTTCTAGGTTACTCTATCCAGAATACTCAGCTTTCTACGCTTTCCGCAGGCTCGGTTTCGTCCTTTTCGGCTCCCTTATCGGGTTTGACCGCACGGAAGATGAGAAAATCGTCGTCCTCGGCCAAATCGACGAAAATCACCGATTCCCAGGGCATGTCTCCGCCCACAAGTTGCGATGACAATGGATCCTCGATATATTTCTGAATCGCTTTTTTCAGCGGGCGCGCACCCATATTCGGGTCGAAACCCTTTTTGGCAATCCAGTGCAGGCTCTCATCGCTAAGCTCGATCCGCATTTCCTTGTGTTTGATGCGGGCGTTGACTTCGGCGATCTCGAGATCGACAATCTTTTCGATTTCATCGAGTGACAACGGGCGAAATACTACTACATGATCGAGGCGATTGAGCAGTTCGGGACGCATAGTCTTTTTCAACTCGCGGAGCATATCGCGCTTAGCATCCTCGTAATCCGGCGCGTTGCTATCGGAATCGAAACCGAGTTGAGAATTTACGATATGCTTCGTGCCGATATTCGATGTCATGATTACGATTGTGTTCTTAAAATTAATTCTCCGTCCGAAGCTGTCGGTTAGGATACCGTCCTCGAGGATTTGCAGAAGGATGCCGAAAACTTCGGGGTGCGCTTTTTCGACTTCATCGAACAGAACCACGCTATATGGATGCCTTCGGACTTTCTCGGTCAGAGCGCCGCCTTCATCGTAACCAACGTAGCCGGGAGGCGCGCCTACCAGCCTGCTGACGGAGAATTTCTCCATATACTCGGACATATCGATGCGAACCAGCGCGTCCTCCGAGCCGAACAGGAAACGGGTCAGGACTTTAGCCATGTGGGTTTTGCCGACACCGCTCGGTCCCATAAACAGGAAACTCCCAACCGGGCGGTTCGGGTTGCCCAAACCTGCGCGGCTTCGCCTGATAGCCGATGAGATAACTCCTATCGCCTCATCCTGGCCGACTATTTCGCGACCGATAACCACCTCGATATCCAGTAGGCGTTTTGCGTCCTCTTTGCCGATTTCCGTGATTGGAATACCTGTCATGCGGCTGGCGACCCGCGCGATGTCGCTAACTGTCACCTCCGGGCGATTTTCCTCACGAGCGCGATGCCAGTCCTCTTCTTCCTTCTCGAATTTTAAGCGGCCATTGCGGATTTTGTCGCGCAATCGCGCCGCGCGTTCGAATTCCTGGCTGGAGATCGCGGCTTCTTTCGACCGTTCGAGATCGACTATCTCGAGCTCCAACTGTATAAGGTGATTCGGTTTGACGTAGCCGGCCAAATTCACCATCGCGCCTGCCTCATCGATTAAGTCGATGGATTTATCCGGTTGATAACGACCTTGAATGAAGCGATCCGCGAAGCGAACAGCGGCTTCGAGAGCCTCGGGAGTAATCGTTACTTTGTGATGGTCTTCGTAGTGCCTTTTCAATCCGCGAAGAATATCGAGCGTTTCCTCCGGGTTCGGCGGATCGACAGTTATAGTCTGGAAGCGCCTTTCGAGAGCGCCGTCTTTTTCGATGTGCTTCCGATATTCCTCTAGAGTGGTTGCGCCGATGCATTGGAGTTCGCCGTTAGCGAGCATCGGTTTGAGTATGTTCGATGCGTCGAGAGCGCCCTCCGCGCCGCCCGCGCCGACGAGCGTATGAAGCTCGTCAATGAATAAAATCGTTTCGCCGTCGCCAGCAATCTCGTCCAAAACCGCTTTAATACGCTCCTCGAACTGGCCCCTGTATTTTGTTCCGGCGACGAGTCCCGTCAGATCGAGGCTTACAACGCGCTTGCCCTGAAGCAGATAGGGGACGTCTTTCGCGATAATCCGTTGCGCGAGACCCTCTACGATGGCAGTTTTGCCGACACCCGGTTCGCCGATCAAAACCGGATTGTTCTTTCTTCGACGACATAGGATTTGCGCAACCCTTTCGATCTCGCCCAACCTGCCTATCACAGGGTCGAGCCGATTATCGAGCGCTAACTTCGTTATATCTCTACCGAATTGGTCGAGCGCGGGGGTTTTTCCTCCGGATGGCAGCGGTTCTCTTCGAGCGCCGGGCCTGTCTTTCAAGCCGCCCGAGGAACTGAGATGTCCAATGAGGTTAAGGGCGTCGTTGTAAGTGAGGTCGAACATCAGCAGGACTTGCGCGGCGAGGGATTTACCCTCTTTCGCCATCGCTAATAGTAAATGTTCGGTCCCTATTCTCTGCGCTCCAAGACTCTTTGCTTCGGCGGCGGACTGCTCTATCGCCTTATTCGCCCGCGCGGTCATAATTATATGCCCGAGAAAATATGTCGTTTCGCCTGCGTCGAGCATATCCTCGATAGTGCGTCTTATTTCATGCGGATCGACTCGCGCGGATTTCATGATTTCCACCGCTCCGCCGCCACCCTCCCGGATAATGCCCAGAAGCAGGTGTTCGGTTCCAATATACGAATGGCCGAGTCTCGCGGCTTCCTCTCGCGAGAACTGAAGCACCTTCTTGAATCTTTCCGAATACATGCCGTTTATCATCGGTTCTCCGAAATTCGAATTCATTAAATTAACGTCGCTAATTTTCCCAAACAAGGGGTAGCTACACCTTGTTCAACAATACAATAGAAAACCCAAATGTCAAAGCCCAAATGCCAAACCAAATCCAAAGTTCAAATGTCAAAATCCTTTTCACATTAAACCCGTCATCCCCGGTTTTTTTGCTTTGGATTTATTCCTATATTAATCTTAAATCCATCATTTTTTATCAATCTCAATCTACCATAAGCATTTTATAATACGAAATAAAAACAAGTATGTCAAGTAAGCGAAATTGCAGCGTAAAAAAACCCGGGCGGAATCCACCCGGGTCGAAAATTGGTAGCGGCGCAGGGACTTGAACCCCGGACACGCGGATTATGATTCCGCTGCTCTAACCAGCTGAGCTACGCCGCCATTTTCAAAAGGAATTATAAACACGGGGCGGGGCGTGTCAAGGCAAAAGTTATATCACGTCCACTATTCTTCGGCGCAACTCCTTTTGTGCAAAGTAAAAAAAAGGCGACCGAAATAACCGGTCGCCCCTTTTAATGGTAGCCCCAACGGGAATCGAACCCGTATCGCAGGCTTGAAAAGCCCGTATCCTAACCGTTAGACGATGGGGCCAGGGAAAAAGTAATTTCAAATAAGGGTGGGTGAAGGGATTTGAACCCTCGGCCCTCAGAACCACAATCTGATGCTCTAACCAACTGAGCTACACCCACCATAATTTTCAATGGGAAGGCATCCCGAGGCTAACGTATTTGTGGGATGCAAAAACAACCGTCAGAACACCTTCCCTTGGATTTTGCGACCCTTCCGACGCCAGTAAACCCGCGCGCCTGACAGGATTTGAACCTGTGGCCTACGGATTAGAAGTCCGTTGCTCTATCCAACTGAGCTACAGGCGCGAATCGAAATGACATTTAAGCTTAAACCTATAGCCGCCTAATAATATCGATTATCCAGTTATGGTCAAGGTCTTTTTTTGAAAAACAAAAACCTTATTTCACAACTATAAGCTCATATTCCCCGCTGCTCGCGCCGAGTGACCCGGCATACTCGAATTGATAGCGATATGGAATACTCGGGAAAAGCTGAAGAATGTAATCCCCGCGATTCTTGCGTATCTGAGTGTTCTCCAAAGGTTCGGCACCGTTGAAAATATCGCAGGATGCAGCATCGATAGCCACCGGATCAGCGCTCACGAGGATACCCAGATCGGAGGTAAGCGGTTCCATCGGACGGCTCATGCAATCGCATTCCGGGGTGATATTCGCGAGAATTTCGATATGCAACATCCGACCGGAAAGTCGGTCACAAACCGCAGTTGCGGTCTCAACCATCTTTTCGAGAAATTTTTCCGGTGTTGTGCTCCAAAGAATGCGGTATGCACCCTCCGGGCACATCGCAATACACTCGGCGCAACCGACACATTTATTCCTATCCACTTTTGGATATTCATCAAACATTGCGATAGCATTCTCCGGACAAATCCTAACACAAACACCGCAGCCCGTGCATTTCGCCTGCTTCAACTCCGGGATAACCTCGGCATGCATGACCTGTTTCGTTGCCCGCGATGCCATTCCCATAGCGATATTTTTAATTGCACCGCCGAATCCGGAAGCCATGTGTCCTTTGAAATGGGAAACGGTTACGATACCATCCACGTAATTCACAAGGGAGGCTACTTTTACCGATTTCTGGTTCGTAGGATTTCCCGGCACGGGCAATTCCACGATGTCTTTGCCGGAAATCCCGTCTCCGACAAGAACCGGCGCGCCGGTTTCATTATATCCAAAACCATGTCTGTGCGCGGTCCAGAGATTATCCACCGGATCGCGCCTATCGCCGTGATAGAGCGTTGTCGTATCGAATAGAAAAGGCGTAGCGCCTTTTTCAATAAGCGTGGAAACAGTCGCTTTCGCATAATCCGAAGGCAGAAAAGTGATATTGCCCGGTTCGCCCCAGTGAACTTTAACGCCGATTTTTGAATTCGATTTTACCCATGGAAGGTCTAAATCCGCGAGGAAGGATCGTAATTTTTCAGCCATCCCGGCATGGCCGCCGTCCTGTGGGATATAATAGACGGCGCTGCCCATCAATCCTCCGGGTGTCTTCGCTTGTCGTAAAATTTCCCGGCTCTTGTGAGGATTGTCCTTTCGTCGGGCGTCAGGCTTTCTACGCCGTTCTTCAGGACTTTATCGAGTATTCTATCGACGTTGGCGGGGCTCATCGGGCCACCGGTAAGATCGTGTAGAACAGCCGATTGTCGCCGCGATCCACTCTTTTTACCAAAATGCCAGATCGCGAGAAGCATCCCGCCAAAAACCATCCCGCCAAGATGACTGACGTGCGAGATACCGTCACCACTCGTGTTGAGCGTAGCGAAAAACTCCATCAATGCAAAAAATACGACCATGTATTTCGCTTTAACGGGAAGTATAAACCAAACGAGAATATATCGGTTCGGATAGAGGACGCCGTAAGCGAGAAGTAGCCCGTATATCGCTCCGCTCGCGCCAACGACGGGATATTTTGAGAAAAGCGCCGTGATTATACCCGCGCCCACCCCGCTGACGAAATAGTAAATCAGGAATTTTCGCGTTCCCCAGCGCGTTTCAAGTTCCCGGCCAAACATAAAAAGGACGAAAAGATTGATGAACAAATGAAAGAATCCACCGTGAAGGAATATATACGTAACTAATTGATACAGCTTGAGTTCTGAAAATACTAAACGCGGGTTGAGAACGAAAGCGTTCCCAAGTGCGGGACTGACTATCTGAACTATAAAGAAAAATCCGGTTACGGCGATAATCCCGATAACGCCGGGACCCATAGGCGGAGCGCCGTAGCCGTAATTTCTTTGTCCACCGAAATAGCGCATTAGTTTTCGATTAGGCCGATTTCGGAATCCAAATATATCGAAAATCCGCTTCCGCCGCTGCGTAAATCGAACAGAAAAACAGTAGCTATCGAGCGGATGCCCTCCGCGTCGATAGGTCCCTCCCCTACAAGAATAGACCTGGCGATTATCAACTCGAGATGTTCATCGGTCAGAAGCCCTAAATTGCGGAGTTTGGTTAGTGCGCCATAACCGCTTGTAGTAAGATGCATTTTCTCATAGGCCGATAGTATGCGAACCGATTTATTCGGCGGAGAACTCAGGTTGTTCTCGGCCCAATCCATAGCCTTCCCGAACTCCTCGGTGGAATACCCCATATCTACAAACTCTCCCTCGATAGCTGCCCTATCGACGGGCAATAAGCCCTCTCGATAGCGCTTTTCAGCGAGTTTCTCTACTATTTCGAGTAATCGGTTTTCCATGCCGCCTAAAATACGGATAAAAAGAGAGGATGTCAAGGTCGTATAGCGCATATCACGAAAGTCATAAAACAATATTTGCATTAGGAAGCGAAAAAGAGTATCCTTACACGCAACTTAGGAGGTTAAATGCACTGGGCAATAATTGGTCTTCCAAATAGTGGCCGTTCGACGCTTTTCAGGTTGCTTACCCATAAAGGTTCATCGGCACGCTCAGGAAAAGGAATTAATTTAGCGGTCGTTAAGGTTCCCGACTGGCGCTTTGCAGCTTTAGCGGAAGTTTTTAATCCCGATAAAATTACACGGGCGGAAATCGAATTCGTCGATTCGACGGGTCGTATCGGAAAAGGCGGTGCAACTTTTTCCGAGCTTCAGCGTGCGGATTGCCTGGTTTTCTGCGTTCGAGCCTTCGATGGCGGTTTCGGCCAACCGAATCCACTTGGCGATCTGCAGGAATTGACCGCAGAATTGACACTCTTCGATCTCGGAGCTATCGAAAGGAAAATCGAGGCGTGCGAAAAAGGGCTTAGAACAGCCAAACCTGATGAGAAGAACCGGCTCGAAAAGCAGTTGAAATGGTTTAGTGAGTTCAAGATACATCTTGAAGCCGGTGGAGTCTTGCGCGACCTCGAACTGAATAATGAACAAAGAGAAATTATCGCCAATTTTGCACTTATCACCGCAAAACCCGTTTTCGTCGTTCTGAATTGCGATGAAGAACACTATGCGAATCGTGTTGAAATAATTGGCGAAGCACGCAAGAGAATTCCAAATATGGAAATCCTACCCGTGATGACGCAATTGGAAATCGAGTTGGAGGAACTCGAGGAATCCGAAGCGGAAGTTTTTCGTGTGGAACTGGGAATTACGGATTCCCCGGTGGAGGATGTTATCCGAGCCGCATACGATACGATGGGCATTAAAACCTTTTTTACCGGTGGCGACAATGAAGTCCGCGCCTGGACGGTCCCCAGCAACTTCACGGCCTCGGAATGCGCGGGCAGGATTCATTCGGACATGGAAAGAGGATTCATTCGTGCGGAAGTCGTCAGTTACGATGAATTAATCGAATTGGGAACATGGGCAGAAGCGCGGAACAAAGGCAAACTCCGTCAGGAAGGCAAGGAGTATTTTGTGAAAGACGGCGACGTAATCCTCATGAAATTTGCGGTGTGATATGCCAGCGCTCGTGACAATAGGGATTGTCGCCGGTGTTTTTATGCTTGCACTTAAACTAAAGGCGCCAATAGGTTTCTCCTTCTTAGGGATTTCCATAATATTGGGCCTTCTTGCCGGGATGCCCATCCTCGAAATCACCATAATAATCGGGAAACGACTTATCGCATTCGAGACTTTGCGACTCGTCGGAATAGTATATCTTATCAGCCTCATCGGGCTCGTTCTTGCAAAAGCGGGCGTTCTCTCGCGCACTGTCGATTCGCTTCGAATATTAATATCGGACAGGCGGATCGGTATGGTCATTCCCGCTAGTCTGATAGGGCTTTTACCAATGCCCGGCGGAGCGATGCTCTCCGCTCCGATGGTCGAAGAAGGTAGCCGGGATTTTGATATCTCGCGTGATCGCCTGACTTTTCTTAACTTCTGGTTTCGCCACATCTGGGAATACGTATGGCCTCTTTACCCCGGCATCGTCCTTTCCACGGGGCTTCTGGAAATTCACGCCTCGAAACTAATCGCACCGATGTGGCCTTTGACGATAGTTGCAATAATTGTTGGCGGATTAATCGGTTTCAAAGGTCTTAAGCTTTCGAAACCCGACGAAATGATAACGGGCTCGAAAATTGCCGCTTTCGCGTCCTTTATGAAACTGACATGGTATATTTGGACCGTCGTTGTCTTCGTTTTATTCTTTGGATTCGATATCCTACCGATTGTCGCAATTTGTGCAATGTTGATGTTGCTTTTCGCGAAATACCCGTCGAGAGAAAAAATAGTCTTCCTGAAAAACGCTTTATTGTGGAAAGTCCTTACTCTCGTCGCCGGAGTTATGATATTCAAAGGAGTGTTGGAATCGAGCGGAATACTCGGCTCTCTAACCGATAATCTCGGCGCGGTCCCGGATTTCGCATTATTATTTGCAATACCTTTTTCGATAGGCTTCCTGACAGGAGTGAACTCGGCCTACATTGGTCTTGGATTTCCCCTGCTCCTGAGCCTTTTTTTGCCCTCCGGTGGTGGATTCGACGCCGGCAATTTTGCTTTAGCTTATTCTGCAGGTTTCGCGGGTGTGCTGTTATCGCCGGTGCACCTCTGCCTTAGCCTTACGCGGGAATATTTCGATGCTAAATGGGGCGGGATTTATCGCTACCTCATACCCTCTATCGCTGTGGTTTTCGTATTCGCTATAGGCATTATGCTTATATTTTAATACTCAATTTTTTAAAAGAGCCTTGACTTAGAAGTTCTTTATACACTAATTGTATATATTAGGATTGACGATAATACATAACGTATATTTGGGGGTAAAATGAAACGACTGATTCTTTCGCTTTGTCTTGTCGGGACAATATGCCTTTTCGCCCAGGTTCCATCTACTATAAACTATCAGGGGAAACTGACCGATCCGTCCGGGGTGGCAATTGTTTCACCGGTGGATATCACATTTAATATTTACGATGCCATCACCGGAGGTTCTCTATTGTGGACAGAGAACCATCTTGCTGTAAGCATCAATCACGGATTATTCGATGTCATCCTCGGCACGACAACGCCGTTGACCATCGAATTTGACGAGCCGTATTATTTGGAATTGGTGGTCGAGGGTGAAGCGCTAACTCCGCGATCAGCCTTGAATACTGTCCCATATAGTTTCCGAGCGAAATATGCCGACAGTATTGCCGTATCCGGAGTTATCGATCATAACGATCTCGGCGGACTGCAAGTCGGCGCTTCCGGCGAATAC
>Ga0272441_10002756_pt1 | contig 34974 bp, 30 predicted proteins | sample SSMProp6N_FD_193582 | JGI IMG/M metagenome (GOLD analysis project Ga0272441, IMG submission 193582) | Marine sediment archaeal communities from Little Sippewissett salt marsh, Falmouth, MA, United States - SSM-Prop-6N | ecosystem: Environmental > Aquatic > Marine > Wetlands > Sediment ... | reverse complement strand
GGTGCTGGGATTGCCCTGCTATCCATCCCTGGCCGCGGTGCGGGAGGCGGGACACACAATAGATCTGGCGGCAATCCTTCTCAATAGAAACCTCGTGCTGCCCATCCTGGAGGAGGCGGCGGCTGCCGATGCCCGGGCGGCCTGGGCCTTCGCCAATGGTTTTGCCGAGGCCGGCGAGGAGGGCAGGGCGCTGCAGCAGCAGATAACCGATCTGTGCCTGAAGCACAATATCCTCTTCTGCGGTCCCAACTGCGTGGGGATTTTGAACTTCAACGGTAAAGCCGGGGCCTACAGCGCTCCGGCTCCCCGGGAAATCGTGGCCGGAGATATCGGTATGGTTGCCCAGAGCGGCTACGTCTGCATCCAGGTGGCCAATGCCAATCGCGGCCTGGGATTCAGCATGATCCTTTCGGCGGGCAATGAAGCGGTGGTGGACGCCACCGATTACATCGGCTACATGCTGGAGGATCCGGGAACCAGGGTGATCATGGCTTTCATCGAGCAGTTTCGCCGCCCCGAACGGCTCCCCGCCCTGGCTCGCAGAGCCCGGGCGCTGGGCAAGCCGATCGTGCTGATCAAGGTGGGTCGTTCGGAGATGGCCCGGCGGGCCACCGCGGCCCACACCGGTGCCCTGGCCGGTTCCGACGACGTTCAGGACTCTCTGTTCAAACAGCTCGGGTTGATCCGGGTGGAGGATCTGGATGAGATGTTCGAGACCGCGGAGCTGCTCGCCAAGTGGCGCGACAGGCTGCCCGGGGGCAACGGCGTGTTCGCCGTGACCCTATCCGGCGGCGTGATCAGCCTGCTCGCCGACCTGGGGGAGAATCTGAATCTTCGCTTTCCCGGCTGGACGGATGCGGGCCGGGCCAAGGTAAAAGAGTTTCTGCCTCCCTACGCTGGCGTGGACAATCCGCTGGATGCATGGGGTTTCGGCAAGGTGGAGGAGGCATACCTGCCCTGCCTGAGCGCCGCGGCGCAGGAGCCGGAAGCCGATTTGATCATGGTTTCTCAGGATGTGCCGGGAGGTATGGCCCCGCGCCAGGTCGACCAGTATGCCGCGGTGGCCGAAGCAGCCGCAGAGGTGTACACCGCCACGGGTAAGCCCGTCGTGTTTCTCTCCAACCCTTCGGGGGGATTCGACGCCAGGATCCGGGGAATCCTGGATCGCGCCGGAGTGCCCCTGCTGCAGGGAAGTCGGGAGGGACTGCGGGCTATCGAGCACGCGATCGGCTACGCTGAGTTTCTAAGGGGGAATCCTTCCCCGGACGCGGGCACAGCCCCCTCTGCGGCGGCAGAAGTGGTTCGCTCCCTGTTCGATGGAAGCCGGGGAGCCATGACCGAGTTCCAGAGCAAGCAGGTGCTGGCCGCCTACGGAGTGAGCTGCACCCCGGAGCTGCTGTGCGGCTCCGCCGATGAGGCGGTAGCGGCGGCAGGGGAGATCGGGATGCCGGTGGCGCTCAAGGTCATGTCCCCCCAGATCCTCCACAAAACAGAGGCAGGCATCATCGCTCTCGATCTCTCCGGCGAGGAGGAGATCCGCCGCAGCTACGACAGACTGCTGGCGGCGGCCCGCAGCTACGATGCCCAGGCGAGCATCGACGGAGTGCTGTGCCAGCGCATGGCTACCGGTGCGGTGGCCGAGGCGATCGTGGGCCTGTTGATCGATCCCCAGTTCGGACCGGCCGTCATCTTCGGTATGGGCGGGGTCATGGTGGAGGTACTGGGCGATCGGGCTCTGGGCATTCCGCCTCTGGATCGAGATACGGCCAGGGGCATGATCGAACAGACCCGCACCTCCAGAATCCTCAAAGGGTTTCGCGGAGCTCCTCCGGCGGATATGGAGGCTCTGATCGACGTGCTGATCGCGGTGGGCAATCTGGCGGTGGATTGGTCCGAGCGCATAGAGGCCCTGGATATCAATCCCCTGCTGATCATGCCGGAAGGAAAAGGGGCTTTGGCCGTGGATGCCCTGTTGGTGCTGAAAGAGGTCGAATGAAATTTGTAATGCCCTCTGCAACCGCTGCTGATGAGGTTGCAGAGCATCATCATAGCAGGAGGTAGGAAGTTTGAAGCAGATACTATCCGGAAACGAGGCGATTGCCCGAGGAGCCTATGAGGCGGGAATCGAGATCGCGACCGGTTATCCCGGTACGCCGAGCTCGGAGATCATTAAAACGATCGCCCTCGAGTACGGAAACGACATATACACCGAATGGTCCACCAATGAGAAGGTGGCCATGGACGCCGGTGCCGGTGCCGCCTATTCGGGCCGACGCACCCTGGTCACGACCAAGCAGGTCGGTATGAACGTACTCTCCGATTCCCTGATGTACGCCGTGTATACAGGGGCGGAAGCCGGCCTGGTCGTGGTAACCGCGGATGATCCGGGGATGTTCAGCTCTCAGAACGAGCAGGACAACCGCTGGTACGCCCGGCTGGCCAAGATTCCACTGCTGGAGCCGGCGGACAGTCAGGAGGCCAAGGATTACGTGATCCTGGGTATCGAGCTGTCCGAAAAGTTCGACACCCCAATTCTGGTGCGAACCGTGATGCGCACCTCCCACTCCAAGAGCGTGGTGACCCTGGGAGAACGTGCACAGGGCAAGGCGGAGATCGGGCCTTTCAAACGGGATCCTTCTAAATACAACTGCACGGCCAGCAATGCCCGCAAGATGCATCCCATGGTGGAGGAGCGGGTAAAACGAATCGCGGAGTTCTCCGATACGCTTTCGATCAACAGGATCGAGTGGCGGGACCGCCGCCTCGGCTTCATCACCGGGGGAGTGCTGTACCACTACCTGTTGGACGTGTTTCCCGACGCCTCGATCCTCAAGCTGGGAATGACCTATCCCCTACCGGAGCGGTTGATCCGGGAGTTCGCCGCCGGGGTGGAGCAGCTGATCGTGCTGGAGGAACTGGACCCGGTGCTGGAGGAGCAGATCAAGGCCATGGGCATCGATGTCCGGGGCAAGGAACTCTTTCCCCCCTGCTTCGAGCTGCTGCCCGATGAGATCAGGCGCTACAGCGCGGAGGCGGGGCTGCTGAAGGCGGCCAAGCTGCCGGAATCGGATGCCCCGGCGAGCAAGTCGGAGCCCAGCGGGGCGATGCCGCAGCTGCCGATCCGCTCACCCGTGTTCTGTGCCGGCTGTCCCCACCGCTCGACCTTCTATCTGTTGAAGCGGATGAAGCTACCCGTTGCCGGGGATATCGGCTGCTACAATCTCGGCACCCTTCCCCCTTTCGAGTCTCAGCATACCATGGGAGCCATGGGCGCCAGCATAGGGGTATTGCACGGCATGTCCCTGGCCGAACTGCCGGAGAATCGGGTCTGCACGATCGGGGATTCCACCTTCTTTCACTCCGGAATGGCCCCTCTGGTGAACATGGTGCACAACCGGAGCCGGGGCGTGGTGATCCTGATGGACAACAGCGTCACCGCCATGACCGGGCACCAGGACCATCCGGGGGTGGACTGGGCGGTCACCGAAAAACGGCCCGCCCGGCGGGTCGATCTGGAGGCGGTTGTGCGGGCCTGCGGTGTGGAGAAAGTCAAGGTGGTGGATGCGTTCAAGATCAAGGAGGTGGAAGCCGGGCTCAAGGAGTGTTTGGAGTTCGACGGCCCGTCGGTGCTGATCACTCGGGGGGAATGTATCTTCGTTTCCCGCAATCCTCAGGCCCCCTACCACGTTGATCTGGACAAGTGCGTCGCCTGCCACATGTGCTTCCGGGTCGGATGTCCGGCCATCGGGCAGTCAACAGAGAGGTATGAGAAGAACAAGAAGTTCAAATCCCATATCGATCCAACTATCTGCATCGGCTGTGACGTGTGCCGACAGGTCTGTCCCACCGGAGCGATCACAGCGCCCGGAACTAGCAAAGGCAAGGAGTAGAACTCGAAATGGATGCAAATTTTTTGATAGTGGGCGTCGGTGGCCAGGGAACGATTCTATCCGGGGATATCCTGGCGGAGGTCGGGATGAGGGGAGGATACGATGCCAAGAAATCGGATATTCTCGGACTGGCGATCCGAAGCGGCAGTGTGGTCAGCCATATCCGCTGGGGCAAGGAGGTTCATTCCCCCATGTCCATGCTGGGACAGGTGGATTATCTGCTGGCCTTCGAACCTCTGGAATCCCTGCGCATGGTGGAGTATCTGAAAGCGGACAGCACGGTGATCGTGAACGACTACCCGATTCCCCCGGTCGCGGTCACCACCGGAAAAGCCGAGTATCCCAGCCGGGAACAGATCGATCAGATGTTGGAGAGCGCCAGCCGGCGATACTACAGCGTCAATGTTACCGAGAAAGCTACCCAGCTGGGAAACGTCAAGGTCCTCAACATCATGCTGTTGGGAGCTCTCTCCGGTCTGCTGCAGCTGGCCCCTGAGATTTGGGAACAGACCATCGAGAAGTACGTGCCCGCCAAGCTCATAGACGTAAACAAAACAGCTTTCCGGGCCGGACGCCAGCTGATTGCCGGATAGAGGGGAGACGAGCAATGAAGATCATGGTTATCAATCCGAACACGTCCACGGCCATGACCGGCCACATGCGCCGGGAGCTGGTGGAAATCAAGCGGCCGGAAACCGAATTGACTGTGACCTGCCCGGACAAGGGTCCGATCTCGATCGAGTCGGCCTACGACGAGGCCCTGGCCATTCCTCCAACCCTGGAACTGGTAAAACGGGCGAATCGGGAGGGCTACGACGCGGTGATTCTGGCCTGTTTTTCCGATCCCGGCCTTTTCGCCGCCAAGGAGATCTCGGACATCCTCGTTGTCGGCATCCAGGAGATCTCCCTGCGCATGGCTACCACTCTGGGCTGCAAGTTCACGATCCTGACCCTGTTCAAAGAACGAATTCCCCACAAGGAGGCCGATGTCTGGCGGAACAAGCTCACTCCCTATCTGGCCTCTGTCCGGGAGCTAGGCATGTCGGTACTGGAAACGGACGAGAAGCCCGATCTTGCCAAGCAACGGATCATGGCGGTAGCCGAGCAGGCAGTGGAGGAGGATGGGGCGGAGGTGATCGTTCTGGGCTGCGCCGGCATGGTGGGCTATGCCCGGGAAGCGGCGGAGCGGCTCGGTGTGGTGGTCATTGATCCCACCTCGGTGACCCTCAAAGTCACGGAAGCCATGGTGGAAGCCGGCCTGGTGCAGTCCAAGCGGGCCTTCTATGCCCGGCCTCCGGAGAAAGAAATCAAGAGTTGAAGATGGACTTTGCTGATCGTTCAAAACGGTGTACGATTGAACGTGGAAATTTGGGTTAAGAAAAAATCGGTCTGCGGTGACGTCGTCGCACGGATCGATGAAAAAAATCACAAGAGGGAGGTATGCAGATGAAGAGAGGATGTTTAGTAGTCCTGCTTCTGGTCCTGGGGGCGTTGGTGTTTGCCGGCGGCGGCAAGGAAGCCGTAGGTGGTTTTGCAGACCACCCGGCAGATAAGCCGATGAAGGCAGCCGTGGACATGGGTTTTGTGCCTTTCGCCTATCTGAATGACGCGGGCGAGCCAGAAGGGTTTGCCGTTGATCTGGCAAACGCCCTGGCCGAAGAGCTGGGACGTCCTGGTGCAGAGATCGTGGATGTAGAGTGGTCCGGTATTTTTGCCGCCTTGTTTGCTAAGAAGGTCGAATATATCGTGGCACCTACAAACATCAGGAAAGAGCGAGCCGAGCAGATGGATTTCACCGAGCCCTACATGGATACCGCAGAGCTGATTGCGGTAAATGTGAAAGACAAGAATAACATCAAGACGCTAGAAGACCTGAAGGGTAAGACGATCGGCGTGAACACGGGCTCCTCCGGTCATGCCTGGCTGCAGGACAACCAGAGCAAGTACGGTTTCCAGATCGACGAGTACGACGCCATGCCGTCAGCCGCTCAGGCAGTTCAAGTCGGCCGCATCGATGGTGTGATCGGTGACCGTGATGCCGTCGGTTACTACGCGGCGGATAAGAAAGAGCTGGTCAGTGCGGTCCTTATCCCAACCGGAGAGCAGTACGGCCTTCCCCTGCGAAAAGGAGATCCGTACCGCGACGTGATGGAGGATGCTCTGGTCAAACTGAAGAAGAACGGAACCCTGAAAAGACTCTACAAGAAGTGGTTCGGCGATGATCCGCCTAAGGACGGCGCGGTAGTCAACGAGTTTCCCGGTTACGGTACTCCCGGTATGCCCGGCCACAAGGATTAGCAAGGACTGTAAGAACCGGTCGTTCCTTCCCCCGGATGCTACATCCGGGGGAAGGCGTTCTGAAGAAAATGGGCAATACCTGAAACATGAACTTCCGCGATTTGTTCTACTATTTCTTCAACTTCAAGTTTTTCATCATCACTCTTCCCGATCTCCTTCGCGGGCTTGTCGTAACCGTGGAGATTGCCGCCCTGAGTTTGGTTCTGGGCTTCGTTCTCGGGCTGGTGCTGGCGGTAATCCGGGTAACCATCAAGCATGCCGGGTCTTCCCGTTTCCTGCGCATCCTCAACTTTCCACTCGTCGTCTACGTCGATGTGCTGCGAGCGATTCCACCGCTGGTTACTCTGGTCGTGGTCTACTACGCTCTGCCTTTCATCAACATCACGATTCCGCGTTTCTGGGCTGCGGTTCTTACCTTTGTCGTGATTCTTTCTGCTTTTGCGGAGGAAATTTTCCGAGCCACCATCGAAGCAATCGACCGGGGCCAGGTAGAGGCTGCCCGTTCCTTGGGTCTCTCCTATCTCCAGTCGATGGCTTACGTGATCATACCCCAGGCCATGAAAATCGCCCTGCCGCCGTTGACCAGCAGAATGATTGCCGTCACCAAAGACGTCAGTCTGGCTTCGGTCATCGGGGTGGCCGATCTTCTCAAGAAGGCCCGGGGAGCTCAGTCCCTGTACGCCAACCCGACCCCGTTGTTCTCGGCGGCCCTGCTGTTCACCCTTCTGTTTCTACCGCTGGTGCGGCTCTCGATGTACATCGAGAAGAAGCTCGCCGAGTGAGGAAGGAGGAAAGGTGGAATCGATCATTTACAATTTTTTCAACGTAGAGGTGATGATCAGAGCCCGCTACCTTCTCTGGTTGGGGCTCCAGGTCACCCTCAAGCTCGCCTTTGTGTCTCTCCTGTTCGCTATCCTGGTAGGTCTGTTTCTGGCTGTCGTTCGAAATCTGAACGTACGATTTCTCAACGTCCTCATCATCATCTATGTGGACCTGTTCCGGGCGCTGCCTACGATCGTGCTGTTCATGCTGGTGTACTTCACCTGGCCCTATTTCGGGATTTCCCTGCCCCGCTACTGGTCCGCCGTGGTGGCCTTAACGATAAACGGCGGAGCTTATTTCGAGGAGATCTTCCGAGCCGGAATCGAATCCATTGACAAGGGCCAAACCGAAGCGGCCCGGGCGTTGGGGCTGAGTTTTACCCAGACCATGTCCTCGGTGATTCTTCCTCAGGCAGTCCAGGTCGTGCTTCCCCCTGCGACCAGCAATGCTTTGGAGCTCATCAAGACCACCGTGCTGGCCTCCGTTATTGCCCTGCCGGAGTTGATGAAGCAGGCTCAGCAAGCCCACGGCTCCCTGGCCAATCCGACTCCCCTGATTATGGCGGCTCTGATTTTTCTGGTGCTCCTCTGGCCGCTCGTTCGCCTGACGGGGTATCTTGAAAGAAGATTCGCCAAATGACAGGAAGAAGAGAAGCCATGAACAAAGTTTGGGTAGAAATCGATAATCTACACAAGTACTTCGGTAAGAATGAAGTACTGAAAGGCATCAACATGAGCATTCGGCGGCAGGATGTCGTCTGCCTGTTGGGCCCTTCGGGAGCGGGAAAGAGTACCCTCCTTCGCTGTATCAATAGGCTGGAAGAGCCGACCAGTGGTCGTATCACCATCGACGGGGAGGAGATCACCGGACACGGCGTGGATCTGAACTACATGCGCAGCGAGATCGGCATGGTGTTCCAGAGTTTCAACCTGTTTCCTCATTTAAATGCCCTGGAGAACTGCACTCTGGCCTTGATAAAGGTCAGGAAGATGCGCAAGAGGGAGGCGGAGCAGCGAGCCAGAGACATGCTTGGCCAGGTCGGCCTGGAGAACAAGGCCGACAGCAAACCGAAAGAACTGTCCGGCGGTCAACAGCAGCGGGTTGCCATTGCTCGGGCCTTGTCCATGAGCCCGAAACTCATGCTCTTCGATGAGCCTACCTCCGCTCTGGATCCGGAGCTTATCGGAGAGGTGCTCGATACGATGATCGATCTGGCCGAAAAAGGTATGACCATGATCGTGGTGACCCATGAAATGGGCTTCGCTCGAAAAGCCGCCACAAGAGTCGCCGTTCTGGATCACGGGCTCATCCTGGAGGACAACACCCCGGACAAAGTTTTCGACGCACCGGAACACCCCCGCACCCGGGAGTTTCTCAGCAAGATCCTGTAGCGCCCCGTTTCGGAACTTAGGTATGGAAGGATGAGCAGGAACATGCAAAAGAACCCGGAGAGCTCTGTACGGGCCCTGGAAAAGGCACTGACCGTTCTGGAGCATCTCAGCAAGCTCGAACAGGATATCGACCTGGCCACACTCACACAACAGCTAGAGATGCCCAAGACCACCCTGTTGCGTCTGCTGAATACCCTGAAAAAACACAACTTCGTGCAGCAGGATGAACGCAGCCGTCGATATCGTCTGGGCTGGGCATTGATCTACCTGGGCCAAGCTGCCAACCGGGTATTCGACATTGTCGAGTTCATTCATCCCTATCTGGAGCGGCTGTCTCGACAAAGCGGGGAGACCGCCAATCTGGTCTTCCTTGATCGGAATCATGCGGTGTACGTCGACCAGGCTGTCAGTGACAGTATCATCCGCGGAGTGCCTGTGGTCGGCTCTCCGCTCGGTCTTCACTGCACGGCGGCGGGCAAGGTTCTGCTCAGCTGCCAATCCGAGGATGTCATCGCCGAAATACGATCACAGATAGATCTGACCGCGTTGACGGAAAAAACGATCACCGGTTTGCAGCAGCTGCGCCGGGAGCTGAAGCAGGTACGCGAGCAGGGCTACGCCGTGGACGACGAGGAAACCGAGCTGGGGGGCTGCTGCGTGGCCGCCCCGATTTTCGGCAGGGAAGGCTCGCTGATCGGAGCAATCTCGATCGTGGGTCCCACCAACCGGGTCAATTCCGAAACGACTCCCGCCCTCTCCGAGGTAGTACGGGACACCGCCCGGGAAATCTCCCGGGACCTGGGGCACCGGGCGAATCGCCCCTAAAAACCTCAGATCCGACTATTCATCAGGTAGTAGGGATCTGTCTGTAATCTCTCGATCTCGTCGTGCCAGGGTTTAAAATGTGCGGCGATCGCCCGGCGCAGCTGAGGCATCAGGCGGTTGCCGGTATCGAAGCGCTGGCGATAGTCGGCGGGGATCGCCTCGCGAAGCTTGCCGATCACCTCATCCCGATCGATGCGGGTGAATTGTCCCTGATCCAGCAGCACCTCCCCGTCCACCAGCACGGTCCGAACATGGTCGCTCTTTCCCCGGTACAGCAGCAGGTCCAGGGGATCATGGCCCTCGTAGCTGTACGGTTCGCTCATTGCCTCCAGATCCAGCAGCACCACGTCCGCCCGTTTGCCCCGTTCCAGGCTTCCGATCAGGCTGTCGAAACCGAGCACCGCGGCGCCGTTGCGGGTGCCCATGCGGAAAAGATCCCGGGAACTCAGGCAGGGGGAGTCGAGGCGGTGAGAGCTCAGCCGATGGAGTTTGGCCGCTATTCTCAGCTCGGCCAGATAATCCTTGTCGTCGCCGACCTCCTTTTCATCCATGCCAATGGCCACCGTCACGCCGCGGCGCTCCAGCTCGAAAACGGGACTGATTCCGTTTCGAACCCGGAGGTTGCATCCGGGATGATGGGTCACCGAGGCGCCGGAGCTCCGCAGCAGCTCGATATCACCTTCGGAGATCCAGATGCAGTGCCCGCAGGTGACATCCGGGGCCAGAAAACCGATCTGTTCCAGATAGGCGATCAGAGACTTGCCGTAGTGCTTCAATCCGTAGGCTTGCTGCAACTGGGTCTGCTGCACGTGGGTGTGGATGCGTAAACCCAGCTGCGTTGCTTCCCTTCGGATCTGCTGCAGCGCCTCCTGTCTCACCCACTGGGGGGAAACCGGACCGTGCATGATCTGAATCTGCGCGCCGCTGTACTCTCCGTGCAGCGCTCGTACCGAATCGAAGTACTGTTTTTCTCCGAATGCGGCTGAACGCTCTCGGATCTGCCCGCACAGATCGCGCAGCTCCGGGGACAGGGAGGCGACAAACGCATCGTCCTCGCCGTAGGTGAACACATTCTCCGTGGCCAGGCTGGGGGCAAAAGCCACCCGCAGTCCGCAGCGTTTGTAGGCTTCCAGAACCGCGGCGAACTCCTCCCGGTAGCCCGCAGGATCGACCAGACCGTGGTTGTGCATCGTCGTGGTGACCCCGCTGGCCAGCAGCTGCAGGCAGGTCCAGCAGGTGTCCAGGTGGGGATCGACCGGGGGATAACTTCTCCACTTCCAGGTCTCCAGGGTGTCGTCCAGCTGGCCCCTTTGAAAATCCGTCAGCCCTTTCCCATGGCTGTGGGCGTTCACCAAACCGGGAATGATGAGGGTTTCGGCCGAGCCCAGGGTCCGGTCGGCCCTGTACTTTGCAGTGATCTCCCCGTGGGAACCGTAGTCGACGATCCTGTCCTTTTCGATGTACAGAGCACCGGATGGGATCACGGTGCTCTCGTCGATCACAAGATACTTTCCGTAGATGAGTTTCGAGGACATCTGTGTGTTTCTTCCTGCCAGCCTATGATTTCAGGGCGATCAGCTCGATCTCCACCAGCGCCTCGGGGTCGGGCAACCGGACTACCTCCACACAGCTGCGCGCCGGAGGATCATCGGAGAAGAAAGAGCTGTAGGCTTTGTTCATGTCGGCGAATAGGTCCATGTCGGTGATGAAGATAGTGGCTTTGACCGCCTGATCGAAGCTGCTGCCCGCCTTTTCCAGATGAACGGCGATATTGCGCATGGTCTGACGGGTCTGGCTGTCGATATCCCCTTTGGCAATCTCTCCGCTGCCCGGATCTCTTCCCACGTTTCCGGAGATAAATACCAAGGGGCCGCAGCCCACCGCCGGGCTGTAGGGCATCCCGGGTTTGGCGGGCTTGGAGATGATTTCTTTTCTGTAAGTTTCCATCTTGTTCCTCCTGTAGGTGTTTGACATTTCACGGCAAATCCGGAAAAAAAGCAAGGCTCGCTGGAGCGCGGCTCGCTGCGCCCCCGAGCTTCCAAGTGCCGCGGGCGGATACCAGCTACACCAGATCGGAGAGGTAGGCGGGGCTGCGGTTGATCACAGCCAGGAACTCATCGAATACTTCGAACAGCAGATCCAGATTCCCCGCTGCCTTTAAGTCGGCCAGGGCGGCGAGGGGATTCGCCTTCCTCCGGGCGTAAACTTCGCGGATCATGGGAAAATAAGGGCGGAAGGCGCGGTTGCACCGTTTCCAGAGCGGAAACCAGCGATCAATCGATTCCGGGCCATCCTCCATGAGGTGCAGAAGCAGACAGGTGCTCAGGGCGCTCTCCGTCTCTCCGTAACAGCCCCACACTCTATTCGTATCCACCCCTGTCCCGTCGGCCCAAGCCCGGCGTTGCCGCTTTCGGCCCTGGTAGCAGCCCACCAGATAGAGGCTCGTGCCGCCCGGCAGGCGCAGATCGGAGGGTCTCAGCTCCTCGGTCGAGTCGAGCTCAAAGCCCGCCTCGGTCGGACTGCCGTGACCGGAGATGAGTACTCGCTGCAACACCCTTCGCCGGCTTAGATCCGGAAGTGCTGCCGGCCACTCCAGCCGGTGCGAGCCGGGGAAGCTGTTCAGTTCCTCCAACAGCCTGAGGATGCCACCGAACTGTTTGTCATGGCTGCAGCCGATAAAGAGGTTGCGAATGCCGAACGGTACGCTCACGAGCCGGATTTCCCGGCTCCGTGGAACAGGGATCCGATGATGCGGTCTCGAGTGGTCTCCCGCATCGGAGCAAAACGCACATGAAGCACATCCCGATTCTTCGAGGTTCTCAGCACTTCGGCGACCAGGGTGAATCTTTCCCCCGCCGCTAAAAATGTCAGCTCCACCGCATCGCCGGAGCTGTATCGTTTATCCGGGTTTTTCAAGCTCGCTCCGTTTCCTCCCAGGTCGTAGAAGGTTGAGAGCGTCGGTTGCTCCTCGCTTCCGGGGTAGCGGATTCCCACGCGTTGGGATACCCGCCGGCGGTAGTACTTTCGCCGCTGCAGGCGCTTGATATCCTCTGCGTGCTGGAGCCGAATCAACTGGTTTTCGACGGACTGGATCCTGGTTGTAAAGTTGAACAATCCGGCTCGGTTCTGGAAGTAGACACGGACGATCTCTCCCCTGCGAAACGAGGCGTCTGTCTCGATCAGTTGAACGACCAGAGAGCCGGCCTCCTGTTCGTGCACCCGGCCGTGAGCCTGCCGTCTGTCCCGATCCTGCCGGGTTCCCGGCGCCTTCGGGTTGGCGGCAACCATGAGCACCCCCTGTCCCTCCGGGAGTTCCGCACTGGAAGCGGGGATCTGCTCGGGACCCTGCAGTCGGAATCCGAGCTTGCTGCGCAGCTCGGCGATGGCCGCTGCAGCGCTCCCATCCTTTGCTTTCAGTTTGGCGGCGCAGTAGGTGAAGGTGGGTTGATTGATCAGGATCAGGTACTTCTTCTCCGGGTTTTTAAGAAAATGGGCCATGCGCTGAACCAGATCCTCTTCAGAGGGCGCCAGGGTGTGCTTTTCTGCAGCCTGGCGGTAGCGTCTCTGTGCTATGAGTCGCTGCTGGCGGTGCACTTTGATGCGTTGCAGGCGGTAGATGAACACAAGCAGGGCGATGAACACGAGAAAAGAAACGATAACCAGGACGATCTCCAGCGGGCTGCGCTCGAATCCTCTTGAAACGGTCTCGAAAAAGGCGGATAATTTCTCCTGGTCGAAGACGATCATCGGTACCTTTCAGTATATTGATCGCAATCTCCAATTTCAATTCGAAATGAGGATTGGGATGTCTTCTGCCGGTCTGATCTTGTTATGAAAAAAAAACCGGCTGGCATCATTATAATTTTCGGCAGATTAGCTCAGGCTAACCATCAAGGAGCTGTAAGTTTTGATCAGTCGCCAGGATTTTACATTCACGATCGGCTATGAGGGCAACGTTGCCGTGGTGGACGGTACGTTGAAGAAGCGCTACGGATCTTTCAGCGCCGAGCAACTCGCTGAAAAACAGTTGTACAAGCAGGCGATCTGCAGCGCCGTTTATGAGCAATCCTGCGGTAAGACGGCGGGGGAAGCGCTGGAAAAGGTCCTGGAGATCTACAACCGAAGCGCCGCAAAACAAATCGACAATGTCGAGGACCTCAAGCATACCTTCGGCGTTCACGAGGTCCCCGACGGGATCGCCAAGGTGACGGTTATATAAAGGCGGCCAATCGCTTTCTCCGTTTACCTTGACGCTTGCCGGTTTTTTGTGTTACTTTTCACAGAAATCTCATACAGTAAAGGACAAAAATAATGGCAACTTTCCTTTCTTCACTTCCTCTGCTGCAGGCTGCGGCGGGCGGAGGCAATCAAATGATCACCATGATCGTTACTTTCGGCTTGATCATCGTTATTTTCTACTTCCTGATTATCCGGCCTCAGAGAAAGAAGCAGAAGGAGACCAAAGACATGCTCGCCACCATCCGTCCCGGAGATAAGGTCGCCACGGCCGGGGGTATCCGAGGTGTCGTCAAGCACGTCAAAGAGACCACCGTTACCATCAAGGTAGATAGCAATACCACGATCGAGTTCAACAAGAGCGCCGTCAGCAACGTGCTGGAGCGAAAAGAGAGCAAAGAGAGCGCGGAAGAGACCCAAGAGTAACGGGCAACATTACCGCAAACCGCGAATATTTGGCATCCTTAACCAACCCGTTTCGGAGATTACCATGTCTAAACGATTCAGATTGCTGCTGATTCTAATTCTCATAGGCGTTGCTCTGGCCTTCCTCTACCCCACGATCAAATGGTACTTCCTTGTCCCTGAGCAAAAGCGGGAGCTGTCGTTTGCTTCCAGAAATCAGATCAAGCTCTACTCAGAACGCAAAGCGGCGGATACCCTGCGGGAGCTCCAGAATATGGAGCCCGAAGAACCGCTGCCGGAGGAATACATTTTCCTCGCCGACAAAGCGAAGGAGAACTACAGAACCGAAGGTCGCTCCGTTCCCCGGATATGGACGGTGGAGCAGCTGTTCCGCGGTTATCTGAGCAGGGAGGAACTTCTTCTCGAGTTGGAGGACCACTTTCGCGAGGAGATCGTTACGCTCAAAGAGGGAGCGGACAGGCGCATCAATTTGGGTTTAGATCTGCGCGGAGGCATGCGTGTTCTGATCCGTGCGGACCTGGAGCAGCTGGAGGAAGCCGGCGGCCAGGCTTTGACCACGGCGGAGCGGGAAGATGCCATGCGCCGGGCTCTGGAAATCCTCAACAACCGGGTGGACCAGTTCGGTGTGCGGGAGCCTCAGATCCGGCGTCAGGGAGACGATCTTATCCTGGTAGAGCTTCCGGGAGAGGCGGACCGGGAAGCGATGAACCGCTACGTTCAGGGCAAAGGTATCTTGAACTTCCATCTGGTTGACGAGGAGGCCCTGGCTGTCTTCATCGAGTTCCAGGAATCCAATCCGGGGGCCTTCATCGGTCCCAGCGGGGAGATCCTGCAGCCGGACATCCTACCCGCCGGAACGACCCTGCGGGGGGTGTACAGCAAGGATGCCTACGGCATCGACCAGTTGCGGGGATTCACCGTGATCGAAAGCGAACCGGGTCTGTCGGGCAACTACATCCGCAATGCTCAAGTGAACGCGGATCCGATCACAGGACGGCCGGTTGTAAACTTCTTTCTCACCGGGGAGGGAGGAGAGATCTTCTACAAGCTGACCGGGGACAATGTCAACCGAACCCTTGCGGTAATCCTGGGGGATAAGGTGAAAGCCCAGGCTCGTATCAATGAGCCGATTCGGGATGCGGTACAGGTAAGCGGCTTCGATCGGGATGAAGCTGAAGATCTGGCCCTGGTTCTGCGAACCGGGGCGCTGCCCGTGCCTCTGGAGGTGATCAATCAACAGTCTGTCGGCGCCTCTCTGGGAGAGGACGCGATCCGTATCGGGCTTCAGGCGATTACCTACGGTTTTGCCCTGGTGATCCTGTTTATGTTGATCTTTTACAAGGGCGCCGGTCTGATTGCCGATTTGGCGCTGGTTTTAAATCTGTACATAATGGTCGGAGTTCTATCGGTTCTCGGTTTTACCCTGACGCTTCCCAGCATAGCCGGTGTGATTCTCACCGTCGGTATGGCCGTGGATGCCAACGTGATCGTATTCGAACGGATCAAAGAGGAATACCGTACCGGAAAATCCGCCAAGGCGGCTGTAAAGGCAGGTTTCGACAAGGCCCTCTGGGCCATCCTGGACGCTAATATTACCACCTTCATCGCGGCGGTGGCGCTGTCGCTGCTGGGAAAAGGACCGGTCCAGGGCTTTGCCAACACCCTGGCAATCGGAATCGTCTCCTCTCTGATCACCGCACTGTTTGTATCCCGACTGATCTTTGATTTTGCCACGGATGTGTTACGGGTCTCCCGATTGAGCATCATGTGGCGGAGGGTGCAGGGATGAGAAGAACGATCAACTTCCTCGGCTTACGCTTTGTCATGATAACAATCTCCCTGCTGTTGATAGCTGCAGGAATAGCCGGATACTTCCTGCGGGGTGGCTTGAACTTCGGCATCGACTTCACAGCCGGGTTGGTGCAGCAGATACGCATCGATCCTGCCGCTGTGTCCGTGGATATAGCGGAAGTACGGGACGCCTTGAGCGAGATCGACGGGGTGGACCTTCAGGTGGTAGGCCCTCCGGCATCTCAATCGTTCAGCGTAAAGGTGATCGTACCGGGGGAGGATCCGAGCTTTCAGACCAGAATGGAGGATCGGCTATCCGAACTTCTGGGGGAAGCATTTGGAGCGGAGAACCTGGAGATTCAATCCAGCGACTTCGTCGGACCTCGCTACTCCAAGGAGTTGGCCGGGCAGACCGTTTCGATTGTTCTGGTGGCAATGTTGCTGATCCTGATCTACACGACCTTTCGTTTCAAGATCCGGTATGCTACGGCCGCGGTGCTCTGCCTGATTCACGACACCCTGATCATGATGGGGGTCATCGCCGTGTTTCGGTTGGAAGTGACCACCATCACCGTGGCCGCAATCATGACAATCATCGGTTACTCTCTTAACGACACGATCGTAATCTTCGACAGGGTTCGGGAGAACCAGGATTTGATGCGGGATTCCGATTTGGCGGTGATCCTGAATACAAGCATCACCCAGTCCATGGGCCGTACCTTGCTCACCTCCCTGACTACGCTGCTGGCGGTGGCCACGATCTTCATCTTCGGTACCGGAGATATCAAGAATTTCGCCCTGAGCCTCATGGTAGGCGTGGTGGTTGGAACCTATTCGACTGTGTTTATCGCCTCTCCGGTGGTTCTGGGCTGGAGCCGGCTGGCGGACAGGAGACGCAAACGGAGAGACATCCAGATGTACGGCCGCCAGGCAGCCGCCCCATCGTCTCAAACGCGGCATGAAGAGGCGGCTTCTGAGAAAACTGCAGCAGAGGGTAAAGAGCACGCCAGGCAGGAACCGTCGGGACCGAAAGCTCCGGTTAAGGTTACCCGGGTTCAGCCGACCCGCAAGAAAAAAAAGAAAAAACGATAGTTACGCTATCCAGGCTAACTTCACCATATCCAGGCTATCTGCTGCATCGGCGATAGTCACACGGGGGCCAGAGTTATGAAAACTGAGGGAATCCAGAGCGCTGCCACGGCGGTACGCGTGCTTACCATGGATGCGGTACAGAAGGCGAAATCCGGGCATCCCGGATTGCCCATGGGCTGTGCCGAGCTGGGCGTGCTTCTGTATGGGGAGATTCTCAAGCACAATCCCCAGGAACCTCAATGGATCGACAGAGATCGCTTCGTGCTTTCGGCGGGACATGGCAGCATGCTGCTGTACTCCCTGCTTCATATGTGCGGCTACCCTCTGAGCCTGGAGGATATCAAGAACTTCCGACAGCTGGGATCCAAAACCCCAGGACATCCGGAATACGGACAAACCGTGGGCGTGGAGACCACCACCGGACCTCTCGGGCAGGGCGTGGCCAATGCCGTGGGAATGGCGGTTGCCGAGCGGATGCTGGGCGCGGCCTTCAACACGGACAGGAAGGTAATCGACCACTATACCTACGTCTTGGCCGGGGACGGGGACATGATGGAGGGGATCAGTGGAGAAGCATCCTCCCTGGCGGGCCACCTCGGTCTGGGAAAACTGATCGTCTTCTACGACTCCAATCGCATCACCATAGAGGGTTCTACGGATCTGGCCTTTTCCGAAGATGTGAGCAAGCGTTACCAGGCTTACGGCTGGCAGACCCTGGAGGGGGATGCCTACGATATCCAAGGCATCATGAAGCTTGTCGAAGCGGCCAAGCGGGAATCCGCCAAACCGACCCTGATTCTGCTGCACTCCACAATCGCCAAGGGTTCGCCGAATATGGCCGGCTCTCACCATACCCACGGCGCTCCCCTGGGGGAGGAGGAAATAGCGGCTACCAAGCAAGCCCTCGGCGTACCGCAGGATCCGTTTTACATTCCTGAAGCGGCGTTGGAATACTTCCGGTCCAAGCAGGAGGGTTGGAAGAACAGGTACGGGAGCTGGCAGGATCTGTTCGCCGCCTGGTCCAAGGAAAATCCGGAGAAGCGAAAGGCTTGGGATCGTGTTTTCGCCCCGGTGGATTTGAGCCGGGACGTCTTTCCGGAGTTCAAAGAGGGCGACACCATGGCCAGTCGCAAGGCCAGCGGTGCGGTGCTCAATTCGATCGCTCCTGCGGTACCTCAATTGGTGGGGGGATCCGCAGATCTGGCGCCGTCGAACAACACCCTGCTCAAGGATTTCGGCAGCTTCCAGGCGGATGCCGCGGATGGCCGGAACATGCATTTCGGGATCCGCGAGCATGCCATGGGCGGGATCGTCAACGGAATGGCCCTGCATGGGGGTTTGAGGCCCTACTGTGCAACCTTCATGGTGTTCTCCGACTACATGCGCCCCTCGATCCGCCTGGCGGCGTTGATGGGGCTACCTGTAATCTATGTATTTACCCATGACTCGGTCTTTGTGGGTGAGGATGGCCCCACTCATGAGCCGGTAGAGCATCTGGCGGCCCTGCGAGCCATCCCGAACCTCCTGGTTCTGCGCCCGGCGGATGCACAGGAGACCGCTCAGGCCTGGTGTATGGCCCTGGAGCGCACCGATGGTCCCACGGCCCTGGCCCTGACCCGGCAGAACCTTACCGTGTTCGCCAAGGCGGACGCCAAGTGGGCGGAGCACCTGGCCTACGGTGCCTACACGGCCTCTGAAGAGGCCTCCGGCGGGCAGCCTGAGCTGGTTCTGGTGGCAACCGGATCGGAGGTCAACCTGGCTCTGGAGGTGAAAGCCGCTTTGGGAAACGCGGGTCAGAAGACCCGGGTGGTATCCATGCCGAGCCGGGAGCTGTTCCTAAAGGCACCGCGGGAGTATCGAGAGAACCTGATACCGGACTCCTCCCGCCGGGTGTTGTTGGAATCCGGAATTTCCCAGGGATGGGCAGCTGTGGTGGGAAGGGACGCCCTGCTGGTGACGATCGATCGATTCGGGGAATCCGCTCCGGCGGCCAAGATAGCCGAACATCTCGGCTTTACAACGCAAGCTGCCGCAGAACGGATCAAATCGCTGTTGACCTGATCCTGGAACAGGTGGGTCTCGAACCCACGACTTGACCGAAAAAACCCCGATCCTCCTGACGGTGCAAGACAGGGACTCTCTAGGCCGTCGTCCCGTATACTCTGCTCCATTGTTAATTATCTGCACTTTTAGCCGGTTCTCTTAGGTATCTAATTGAGGGAATGCGGGCATGTATACGGGAGCTGTATTCCCCAAGCCAAGCGTAGGGAATCAGGCTACGGTAACCGATTTGTCCAGATAGATGTCCTGAATCGTATTGAGCAGCTTGACTCCCTCGGCCATCGGTTTCTGAAAGGCCTTGCGTCCCGAGATGAGTCCTGTGCCCCCGGCTCGTTTGTTGATCACTGCGGTCCTGGCCGCCTGAGCAAGGTCGTTCTGCCCCGAGGCGCCTCCGGAGTTGATCAACCCGGCACGCCCCATGTAGCAGTTCACCACCTGATAGCGGGTCAAATCAATTGGATGATCGCTTGACAGCTGTGAATACACCTTGTCGTGGGTTCTGCCGAACTTCAGCGCGGTGTAGCCGCCGTTGCACTCCGGCTGTTTCTGCTTGACGATATCCGCCTGGATCGTGACCCCGAGGTGATTCGCCTGTCCGGTGAGGTCCGCTGACAGGTGGTAGTCCGCCTCTTTGGTCTTGAAGGCGGGGTTCCTTAGGTAGGTCCAGAGTACCGTGAACATGCCCAGACTGTGGGCGTATTCGAAGGCCTCGGTGATCTCCTGAATCTGTCGCGTTGCTTCCTCCGAACCGTAGTAGATCGTAGCGCCTACCGCTACAGCCCCCATCTCGAAGGCCTGGTCCACGCTGGCAAACATCACCTGGTCGTACTTGCTTGGGTAGGTGAGCAGCTCATTGTGATTGATCTTGACGATGAAGGGGATCCTGTGGGCCCACTTGCGGGCCACCGCGCCCAGAACGCCAAGGGTAGAAGCCACGGCGTTGCAGCCGCCCTCTACGGCCAGCTTCACAATGTTCTCCGGATCGAAGTACAGAGGATTCGGCGCGAAAGAGGCGCCCGCCGAGTGCTCGATACCCTGATCTACAGGCAGGATGGACAGGTATCCGCTTGCGGCCAATCGACCATGGTTGAAAACGCTTCTCATGTTTCGCAGGACCTGGATCGGCCTGTCCGTGATGGTCAGGACGCGGTCGATAAAATCGGGGCCCGGCAGATGCAGTTGCTCCTTGGCAACTGTCTTACAGGTATGTTCGAGCAGATCCTTGCTCTCCTTGCCTAAAAGTTTTTGTAGATCAGCCATATTACCCTCCTGCTATCGGTTTGAATTTATTCGCCGGCAATGCGGCGCATTTTTCTGCCATTCAGCGGCCGGAACGCTCGCGAGAATCCTCGCCGCTGTCTTCCAGGTTGTAGTAAAAATGTACCAGCCCCTCCATCCCCCTGAACCAGGTCGAAAGATCGAGCTTCTCGTTCGGCGAGTGGGCGTTGTCATCCGGCAGGGCGAAACCGGTTTGAACCGAATCGACGCCCAGCAGTTCCTGCAGATATGCGCCGATAGGCACGGTTCCCCCTTCCCGGCGGAACACCGGAGGTTTTCCCCACACCGTCTGGTAGGCCGAGCTCAGAGCGGTGACGCCTTTCGAATCCCGGGGACTGAGAACCGGCGGAGAGCTGGCCAGCGGTTCAAGCTTCCAGGTTACCGTGTCGGGCAGGTGTTGTTTCAAGAATGCCTCCAGCTGTTCGGCCACCTCTGCGGGTTTTTGATCCGCCACCAGGCGGCAGGACAGCTTGGCCATGGCCACGGCGGGCAGCACGGTCTTGCTTCCCTGCCCTGTGAAACCGGAGAGCAGCCCGTTTACCTCCAGGGTGGGCCGGGCGCCGATCCTTTCCACAACCGAGAACTCCCGCTCCCCCCAGAGTTTCTTCACGCCTGCGTTTTTCATGTAAAAGGCCTCATCAACCGGCAGCCGGGCCAGCTCCGCCCGCTCCTCGCCGTCCAACTCCCGGACCCGGTCGTAGAAACCGGGAATCCTCACCCTCCCGTTGTCATCGTGCAGTTCGGCGATCAGCTCGCACAGAACCTGGGCCGGATTGTGGATTACCCCGCCGAAGGAGCCGGAGTGCAGATCCTGAGAGGGTCCGCGCAGGCTCAGCTCGAAGTAGGCCATTCCACGCAAGGCGTAGGTTATGGTGGGAAGCTGGGGTCCCACCATTCCGGTATCCGGGTTGAGACAGAGATCACAGGCCAGGATATCCCGGTGGGCTTTGATGAACTCGTACAGATTCGGAGAGCCGATCTCCTCTTCCCCCTCCAACAGGAACTTGAAGCGGATTGGCAGCTGTCCTGTCTGTTGTACCGCCTGCAGAGCGTTCACAGCCGCCATGATCTGGCCTTTCATGTCCGATGCGCCCCGGGCATACAGCCTGTCCTTTTCTCGTCGCGGCTCGAAGGGATCGGTCTCCCACTCATCAAGGGGATCCACAGGCTGTACATCGTAGTGCCCGTAGATGAGCAGTGTCGGTGCGGTGCCATCCCCGGCCCGGCTGGACGCGTAAACCACCGGAGCTCCCTTGGTCGGGAAAATTTCCACCTCGTGTAGATCAAGCGCCCTCAGCTTGTCGGCCAACCACCGCGCCGCCTTATCGACATCGTCCCGATGTGCCGCTTCGGTGGAGATGGAGGGGATGCGGATCAGCTGCCCCAGCTTGTCAATCAGATCTTCCCGGTTTTTCCTCAGGTACTCGATTGCCCCTTCTCTGTTTTTTTTCATGGGTCTTTTATTCCTTCGTTTCAACAATCCCGATCTGCTGTTTCGGTTAGGCTGAATCAAAAGTACTGAAGAATCGAGGTATTGTAAATTGGTTGACTGGGCATCTTTAAGTATTTACTTTTTGAACATAGAAATCCGAAAGCAGGAGGACACCGTGGCACAACTACAAACGGGAGCCGAAGCTCCGGCATTTTCTCTGATAGACCAGGATGGGAACACTGTGAACCTGAGCGAATTTGGGGGCAAGAAGCTGCTGCTGTACTTCTATCCCAAGGCGGATACTCCGGGCTGCACGACCCAGGCCTGCAGTATCCGGGATGAGACGGCGAATCTGTCCGGTTTGGGGATCGCTGCGGTAGGGATCAGCCCGGACCAGCCGGAAAAGTTGAAGAAGTTCAGGGACAAGTACGACCTCAACTTCCCACTGCTCTCCGATCCGCAGCACAAAACCGCCGACGCCTACGGTACCTGGGGCAAGAAATCGATGTATGGCAAGGAGTACGAGGGCATCATTCGCTCTTCCTTTCTCCTCGACGAGCAGGGAAAGGTGATTCAGGCCTGGTACAAGGTCAGCCCTAAGGATACGGTTCCCTTTGCCAAGCAGGCGCTGGAATAAAATCAGACGCGGCTGTTTTTTTGAAGATAGAACAAGTTACATTTGCCCCGCCGCTACGTCCTCATCCGCGTGGCGGGATTTATCGGCGACGCGATAGATGGAATAATTCCAGCTCAATATTTCCGCAATCAACAGAGGCTCGTAGAGCTCGAAGCGGCACTCGCACTGCTTTTTCACCACTCCTTCGGAGGCCGATCGAGGAACCACGACGTAATCGTAGTCCCGGATGGAGCCGTACGGTTCGGTATCGGGAATCGGTCGATCCAGAAACTCGTGTTTCGTAAGCACGAGTATCTTGGTTCCCCGACACTTTTGCAGAATCATCTGCTTTACTCCACGCTCGGCGTGGGATTCGATGAACAGCAACCCGTCATACACGCAGCTGGTCCCCTGGACGATGAAATCGAAGGCGGTGTCGGTTATCTGGGATGTATCAGCTCCCACGATGGTAAAGGTGACCGGATCCACGGTGCCCGACATGATGGAGATGGTTATGCGATCGAAGTTCACGTTGTGGCCCAAGAGCGTCTCCAGGGAGCCGAGGTTGTGGGTGTAAACGGCGAACCGGATTTCGTCCTCCCATGACTTGTTCGCGATTATGTGGGCCAGGTGGTACACGGTACTACCGGCCCCGAGCAGCAGGCGAACGGGCCTGCGGTTGTTCCATTCCGCCGTGGTATTGCGGATCTTGTCATAAACTCCGTTGGCCACTTTAATTTTGTCGCTCACATATAGGTGTTGCTTTTGGTGGAACTGGGTCATTTGATCATGCACGGCCACCGAGAAATGTTGCCGTGATCCCAATCCTCCCAATTTTCTGAACAGCCGGACGCCGATCTCTTCTTCGTAGCGCCTCAGCTGGGTATAGATCCATTGGCCGCTCTTGTAGTCCACGTCGTATCTCGTTTTCAAGTGTTCCCGGATCTGTTCAATGGGCAGCTCGATCTCCCATATCGATTCACTGTCGCTCTGTTCGTACACTTCGGAAAACAGGTAGAAGATCTTGGTCGCCAAATCTTTGCGTTTCAGCCGGTGCTTGGGCCGTCTTTCTTTTTTTACGTTCTTCATCAAATGCGCAGTCCTTTGAATCTGCTAATTATATTACACGTATTAAGCTCATTTTGCAAAACAGGCAAATCCATGGTCTTTAACGTATATCGAGAAAACCATAGGGAATCTCTCGGGAATGTTATACTAATGGAAAGCTATCATTCCGTCGGAAAAGGATATGTTAGTCTGAAAAAACACAAGGAGGCGAGGCATGAACAAACAAGTGCTATTTTGGGCTGTTGCCGCCCTGCTGCTCTCGGTAGCCGTGATCGGAGCCGCGGGCGGGCAGGAGGAAGAGGCCAAGGTGACCCTGACGGTCGCCGGCCGCGACGGAGCCTACGGTGAGGCGATGCAGCTTGCCGCTGATGAATACAGCGGCCGGAACCCGAACGTGAGCTTCGAGATTCTCAAACTGTCCGGTTCGAGCCTGCTGGAGAAGACCGTGGTTGACCTGAGCAGCGGTACCGGAACCTACGATCTGATCATGATCGACGATCCGAATGCTCCGCGAATGACGCGCGCAGGCTGGCTTGCCGATCTGGACGAGCTGTACCGAAAGCACGGCGCCACGCTGGACAAAGACCTGATCGCCAATGTGGTCAAGCTGGGACGCCAGCCGTATTCTGACAGCGGGACACTGTACGCATTACCCCATGTCGGCAATGTCGAGCTGTTCGCCTATCGCAGGGATTTGCTCGACAAGCACGGTTTCGGGGAGCCGGTCAAATGGGATCAGGTGCTGTCGGCGGCTGAGAAAATGTCGGCGGCTGAGACCGGGGTTGCGCCGATTCTGTTTCGAGGCGCCAAGGGCAATCCCATCGTAACGGGGTTCTTGCCAATATATTGGGCGTTCGGTGCTGAAATTCTTGAAAACGATAAACCGGCTTTTAGCTCTTCTCAGGCTCAGAACGCTCTGGAGTTCTTCCTCGAATTGGCCGAATATGCCCCCGAAGGGGTTTCCATGTATCAATCCGCCCAAGTTCGCGACGCCCTGTACTCTGGTACCGGCGCGATCGCCATCGAAGTCTGGCCAGGCTGGATCGGGGATCTGGATAACCCGGAGAAATCCCAGGTCGTCGGCAAGGTGAATGTGACCATCCATCCCGGGCAGGCCGAGCCTTCCTCGCCGCTGATCGGGGTCTGGCTGCTCGGTATTCCGAAAGACTCGGGGCATAAGGACGCGGCTTTCGAGTACCTTCAATTCATAACCAGTGTGGAAATACAGTCGCTCATGGCCCGGGAAACCGGAATCCCGCCGACGCGTGAGAGCGTTCACCAGAATCAGGAGCTGGTGCAGAAATACCCGTGGTACCCGGCTCAGCTCAAGGGTTTGCAGGGAGGCGTAGCCCGACCGCGAACAGACTTCTGGAGTGAGATCGAGAGCAACTTCGGCACCAACCTGCAGCTTGCTCTGATTGGGGACGTGAGCGCGCGCCAGGCGCTGCAAGCGACCCAGCAGCGGGTGCAGGAGATCATCGGCCAATAGCAGCTATGTAGTAATACGGGGCAGCCTCCTCGACGAGCTGCCCCGTATTTTCATAAAGATTGCGCAAGAAGGAATCATGATTCCATGATACGGCAGCAGCGCGGCAACCTGTTCTACTATGTGATCTTTCTACCGGCGTTTTTGGTCATCCTCTTCCTCACCATCTACCCCGTATTCAGCGTGCTGTTGAACTCACTGTTCCGCTACAATTTTCTTGCCGGGGAAAGGTCATTTCTCGGAATCGGGAACTTCCTCAGGATAATCGGGGAACAGATGTTCCGAAAGGCCTTTCTCAACACCCTGATATTCTCCTTCAGCGCCACCCTGGTAGAGGCCTCCCTGGGAGTTTTTCTGGCTCTCCTGTTCTACGGCAACTATGCCGGCAAAAGACTCACCATGATCACCATCATCTTTCCCATGATGCTCTCTACGATGGTGATCTGCGCCATCTGGAAGACGATGTATCACTACGAGATCGGCATCCTGAATCATCTGTTGACGTCCCTCGGAGTGCCGCGGATGGGCTGGCTGATCAGCAAGAGGATGGCCCTGTTCTCGGTGATCATCGTGGATGTATGGCAGTGGACCCCCTTCGCCTTTATAATCGTTCAGGCGGGGCTGAACTCGATGCCCCGCGAGCTGTTCGAAGCTGCCAGCATAGACGGGGCAGGGTACCTATCTACGGTGTTCTACATCGTCTTTCCGATTCTGGCCAATCAGATCCTGCTGGTGTTTCTTCTGAGGACGATCGATACCTTCCGCATCTTCGACAAAGTCTATGCCCTGACCCAGGGAGGACCCGGTAATGCCACCGAGACGGTGTCCTATTTTATCTACCGGGAAGGATTCTCCTTTTTCAACCTCGGAAGGGCCAGCGCCGCCGCGGTGTACACGTTGATCGTCATTGCCCTGATCGCTTCTTTCTACATCCGCAATATATTGAAAAAGGAGATCTGATGTCCTCCCTTGCCCGAAAAGGCGTCGTGTTCTGGATCCTGCTCGCCGTGGTCGTTCTGCTCGTGTTAGCCCCGATCTACTGGATCGTGGCTACCTCGTTCAAGACGCCGACGGAAAATATATTGCCTGAGCCCACGCTATACCCCCATGTCTTTACACTGCGCAACTACGTACAGGTGATCGAAGCGGGCATCCTGCGCAATTTCATCAACAGCCTGTTCGTGGCTATCACCGCGACAGTTGTGTCGCTGGTGCTCTCGTTTCTGGCCGCCTACGCATTGGGGCGGCATCGTTTCCCTCTGGGATTGAACTCGGTTTTTCTCGTTTGGGTGCTTGTGGTGAAAATCCTGCCGCCCATCGTACTGGCAATTCCGTTATACACACTTTTCACACGGGTAGGGCTGATCAACAGCCTGTGGGGCCTGATCATCGTGTATCAGGTATATACACTGCCCTACTGTCTGTGGATCGTTTTCGGTTTCATAAAAGCCCTGCCCGTGGAGTTCGAGGAAGCAGCGACAATCGACGGCGCTTCCCGTACGAGGATCCTGCTGTCCATTGTGTTGCCGCTCACAGGCGGGGGATTGGTGGCCACCTCGATCTTCAGCGTAATTATCGCCTGGAACGAGTTCCTCTTTGCCCTGCTGTTCATCCGCACTCCCGCGCTCCTCACCCTTCCGCTGAAGATCGTGAACTTTATTGGCGAGTACGAGACGTTGTGGGGTGAGCTCATGGCCGTAGGAATTCTGGCTACGCTTCCCATCCTGCTGTTCTCGGGGTACGTCTACAAGCGCCTGACCACCGGCTTCTCCATGGGGCTGAGATGAGTCGGATTGCGGAACGGGCAGCACGAAGGGCAGGGATATGATACAGAGAAGTCCGCTGATAACGGCCCATACAGGGTGTGAGGGTTCTCCGATCAATACGGTTTCTTCGATGCTCCAGGGCGTTAGCTCCGGAGCGGATGCGGTAGAAATAGATATACGTTCTACGCGGGACGGCGCGGTGGTCCTGATGCATGACGCGTTCATCCCGACCAGCTCAGGCAGGCGGATCCTGCTGAAGAATCTTACCCTGGATGAAATGCTCGAATTGGAGAAAAACGGAGAGATTCTCTATAGTCACCCCCAATCGCGGATAACCCGACTGGAGGAAGCCCTGGAGACAGCGGAAACTTTTAGCTCAATCCTTAACCTCGATCTGAAGGATGACCGTTCGATATCGGCGCTGTGTCAGGCGGTGAAACGATACGGCTTGATAGACCGTACAATCGTGACCGGATGTGATGGCGAGCGGGCCGGAAAAGTTAAAGAGGAATGTCCGGAAATTCAGGTCCTGCTCAACATCTCTAAAGGACATGGTAGGGAGGGTGTTGAAGGTGAAGAGGCAATGAGAAGGATATGCGGTCAGGCCGTTTCCGCCTGTTGCTGTGGTATTAACATTGATTTCGGGCTTTGCAAAGAACAGCTCGTCGATTACGCGTGGCTGCGCTATCTGCCCGTATCGGTCTGGACCGTGGACAGGATGGAAGACATGAACTCTATGATCGCCAAGGGAGTGTATTCGATCACGACATGTGAGCCGGCCAGACTGAAGCAGCTCGTGCTGAAGCTGTGTTCGGCACCTGTTGGGCAACAATGAGTTGAACGCCGAATAGAACTACGGCCGTACGAACGCGGCAGTGAGTATTGCGTCCCTGTAAAAAACCGATCCCCGGCATTGACAAGGGACAATTTTCTTTTTACTTTTAGCCGGGAGTCGTAAAGAAATTGATGTTTCAGGCAATCACACATAAATAATTCCGCTTCCTGCCAGAAAAGGAAAGCGGAGAGGCCTTTGTACCTCGGATGTGTCATGATTCAGTCCGTTGTGCGAAGGCTTTTTTATTACCCGGAGGTTTACGATGGTAGAACAGGCAACTGTGGAAAAAAACCAAGACAAACTATTGAAGATCCGACACTCTACCGCCCACGTCATGGCGGAGGCGGTGCTGGAGATGTTTCCCGGAACCAAGATCGCCATCGGCCCGGCGATCGAGGAGGGCTTTTACTACGATTTCGACCTTCCTCAGCCTCTCAAAGCGGAAGATCTGGAAAAAATCGAGAAGAGGATGCGGCAGATCATGGCCGAAAAACACTCCTTCTCCCGCCGGGTCGTCTCCCGGCAGGAGGCGGTGAAGATGTTTTCGGATCAGCCCTACAAACTCGAGCTGATCCGTGAGCTGCCCGAAGAGGAGGAGATCTCCCTGTACAGCCAGGACACCTTCACCGACCTGTGCCGCGGTCCCCACGTGGAGGACACAGGTGAGCTTCGCCCCGATGCCTTCAGGCTGCTGTCCATTGCCGGTGCTTATTGGCGCGGACATGAACGAAACCCCATGTTGACCCGCATCTACGGCACCGCCTGGGGCAGCCGTAAAGACCTGCAGGCCTACCTCAAACGGCAGGAGGAGATCGAGAAGCGGGACCATCGACGGCTCGGAAAAGACCTGGACCTGTACTCGACCCACGAGGAAGCCGGAGCGGGCCTGATCTACTGGCACCCCAAGGGAGCTCTGATCCGCCACCTGGTCGAGGAGTACTGGAAGAAGGAGCACTTCAGGCACGGCTACGATCTGATCAACACGCCCCACATCGGCAAGTCCTGGCTCTGGGAGACCTCGGGGCATCTGGATTTCTACAAGGAGAACATGTACGCCCCGCTATCCATCGATGAGACGGACTACTACTTGAAGCCGATGAACTGTCCCTTCCACATCATGATCTACAAATCCTCCCTCCGTTCCTACCGGGAGCTGCCCCTGCGCTGGGCGGAACTGGGTACCGTATACCGTTACGAAAGATCCGGGGTGCTGCACGGTTTGCTGCGGGTGCGGGGTTTTACTCAGGACGATGCCCACATAATCTGCACCCCGGAGCAGATCGAGGAGGAGATCCATTCCACCTTGCGTTTTTCCCTGGACATCTGGGAGGCCTTCGGCTTTGAAGAGATCAAGGCCTACCTGGCCACCCGGCCGGGGGAGAAAAGCGTAGGGGAAGTCGAGCGTTGGGAACAGGCCACGCAGAGCCTCAAGAAGGCCATAGACCGGGAGGCCCTGGATTTCGAGCTGGATGAGGGCGGCGGGGCCTTCTACGGGCCGAAGATCGATCTGAAGGTCAAGGATTCTCTTGGCCGGGAGTGGCAGATGACCACGATCCAATTCGACTTCAATCTGCCCGAACGTTTCGACATGACCTATGCGGCCGATGACGGCACCCTGCAGCGGCCCTACATGGTGCACCGGGCCCTGCTCGGGTCTCTGGAACGGTTCTTCGGAGTTCTGATCGAACACTACGGAGGTGCTTTCCCCGTGTGGCTCGCCCCGGTGCAGGCCGTGGTGATTCCCGTGGCCCCCGCCTTCAATGAATACGCTGAAGCGGTGGCCGGACAGCTGCGGGACAGGGACGTGCGGATTGATACGGATCTGAGCGATCAACGCATGAACGCCAAGATACGCAGCGCCCAGAACCAGAAGATTCCCTACATGATCATAGTCGGGGAGAAAGAACAGAGCAGCGGGCAGCTCTCTGTTCGTACTCGGGGAGGTGAGCAGATCCAGGAGCTTTCTATTGAAAAGTTCCTCTCCATGCTCCATGATGGTTAGAGCATGATCAAGCAAATTCTCAAACGGGACGGGCGGATCGTTCCCTTCAACCGGGAAAAGATCACCTTCGCCGTGCTGCAGGCCGCGGTGGCGGTGGGAGGCCGGGACCGGGTCAAGGCGGAGAAGGTCACCGACGATGTTGTTCAGATGCTCGAGAGCCGCCAACAGGGTGACAGTATCCCCACGGTGGAAGAGGTCCAGGATCTGGTGGAGAAAGCGCTTATCGAGCGGGGCCACGCCAAAACGGCCAAGGCCTATATCGTCTACAGGTACGAGCACGCCCTGAAACGCTCCGGCCGCAAGAGCCTGACCTATTCGGCGGACAACATCCCGTACGAAAAACTTTGGGAGGCGCTCTCCTGGGCCGTGGATCATCACTGCGTACGCCTGGACCAGATTGCCGAGAGCATTCATCAGCAACGATACGGAAAGTTGATTCAGGACTGTGAGGAGTTCTACGCCCAGGAGTTGAAGCGCGCGGTGGAGAAGCTGACCGAACGGTTGGGCACGGTGAAGATGGTGATCATCGCCGGCCCCTCCTCTTCCGGAAAAACCACCACCACGATCAAGGTGGAGCAGCAGCTGAAGCCTAAAGGCTACAGGTTCATTCCGATCAATGTTGACAATTTTTTTCTGGATCTGAAGGATCATCCCAAGGATCTTCGTGGGGATTATGATTTCGAAACGCCTCAGGCCCTGGATATCCCGCTGATCAACAGAACGTTTTCGGCTTTGCTCCAGGGCGAAGAGGTGGAGATTCCCTTCTACAACTTCAAGACCGGAAAACGGGAGGGCGCCTCAGGGCAGCTCCAGCTGGCCGAAGGGGAGATCCTGTTGGTCGACTCGCTGCACGGATTATTTCCCGAGATGACCGAGGGAATCCCGGAGGAGCGGAAATTTCCTCTCTACATCGAAACCCTCTCGCAGGTCAAAGACCAGAACCACCAGTTCGTGCGCTGGGCGGACATCCGGCTGTTGAGACGGATGGTGAGAGATATGCAGTTCCGAAACTACAGCCCGGCGCAGACGATCCGCCATTGGCACTTCGTGCGGCGATCCGAGCTTCGCTACATCGTACCCCGGCTTCGGGAAGCTGAGGTGATCGTCAACAGTTTTCTACCCTATGAGATCCCAATCATGAAGCAGCGGGTAGGGAAGCTTTTTCCGCAATTCTTGAGGGAGTTCGAGGAGGATGCGGACAGCGCCGATGCCTACGACAGGGCGCTGCGGATCCACCAGGTTTTCGAGCAGGTACCGGCCTGGACCCAGGAACAGGCGGTTCCGGAGGATTCGTTGCTGAGGGAGTTTATCGGCGGAAGCCTCTACAAGTACTGAGAAAGGAATGCCGGCGCCCGGATAACGTTCCAACCTTCGAAAGGGAATCATCTTGTGAGTGAAAACAGTAAAAGCCAAGCAGCCCTGCAGCGGCTGAAGGAGATCGACAGGGAGTATCATCTGTTGGGTCATACTGCTGCGATCCTCGGCTGGGACCAGCAGACCTATATGCCCGAGGCGGCGGTCCATGAGCGGGCCGACCAGCTGTCCCTGGTGAGCGGATTGATGCATGAGCGCATCACCCATCCGGAGATTGGCGAGAAACTCGGCGCCCTGGGTGTGGTTTTTGATGTGGATCCGGTCCCGCAGGTTCCGGAGGCTTTTACGGGGATCGACAGGGCTTTTCTGCGGGAGCTGGCCCGGCAGTACCGCCGCAGCTCCAAGATCCCTAAACGGGTGGTGGCGGAGCTGGCCAAACAGACGGCGATCGGCCACCAGGTCTGGGCCCAGGCCCGCAAAGGTTCTGATTTCTTCAAATTTTCCGGCCAGCTCGCCGTGATTCTGGATCTGGTCAGGGAGGTCAGCTCCTGCCTGGGATTCGAGGACCATCCCTACGACCCCCTGCTGGACGAGTTCGAGCCCTATATGAGCAGCGCCGAGGTGACGGAGGTGTTTACCTCCTTGAGGCGGGGTTTGACCAAGCTGCTCGACAAAATCAAGGGATCCGGGAAAGCCGTGGACACGGAATTCCTGAACCGCGACTATGACATTGAGAAACAGAGATCCTTCGGACTCCAGGTGCTCGAAACTCTGGGTTTCGAGTTCAAGCGGGGACGCCTGGACAAATCGGCGCATCCCTTTACTACGGCCCTGGGAGCTTCGGACGTACGCATCACCACCCGCTACGACAGCAGGTTCTTTCCCACCGCCATCTTCGGAACGATCCACGAGTGCGGTCACGGGCTCTACGAATTGGGATTCGATCCCACGATCCGGGGAACACTCCTGGCCGAAGGCGCGTCCCTGGGCCTGCACGAATCTCAGTCGCGGATGATGGAAAACATGATCGGGCGCAGCCGCGCCTTTTGGGTCCACTTCTACCCGGAGTTGAAGCGGCTGTTTCCCGATTCTCTTGCCGATGTGCAGCTGCGCCGCTTCTATGAGGGGATCAACGGTGTTGCCCCCTCCTACATCCGCGTGGAAGCGGACGAAGTGACCTATAACCTGCACATCCTGCTGCGCTTCGAACTGGAGAAGCAGCTGGTCAGCGGTGACTTGGCCGTGAATGATCTTCCGGAAGCCTGGAATGCGAAGATGGAGCAACTGCTTGGGCTAACGCCTCCGGATGATGCCAGGGGAGTGCTGCAAGATGTCCACTGGTCCGGGGGAATGCTCGGATACTTCCCCACCTACACCCTGGGCAATCTCTACGCCGCCCAGTTCTTCTATGTTCTGAAGGCGGATGTCCCTGAGTGGAGCAAGCAGGTGGAGGAGGGGCAATTTCAAACCATTCTTGCCTGGTTGAGGGAAAAGATCCACAAGCATGCCAGGGTGTACCCCGCCGGAGAACTTTGCACCCGGGTTACCGGGCAATCCCTGAATCCACGCTACCTGCTCGACTATCTGGAGGAGAAGTTCGGCGACATATATGGATTTTAATACCCTGGTGTTGCAGAGTCCCCATATCTGGCTGGTTGTTTCCGGTCTTTTCTGCGGCGCGGCCTTGAACAGGGCTTCCCGCTCTGCGGTGTACCCCCGCTGGCGGGCAACGGATCCGGACAGGGCCAGGACCGCCAAGTGGATGTTCTTTACCCTCTATCTGTGCCTGGCCGTTGTAGCCGCTTTAGGGGCGGTATTCGTACCCGGTCCGGAACAGATCCTGGATCTGGGTCTGCTCTATCTGTTTGCCGGCAGCACTGTATTCTTCTTTCTCGTGTTTCGCTTCAAGCGAACCATCGGGTTGCTGGCCGTAATCCTGGCCATTGCCCTGGCCGGAACCCTGATGCTGTTCCTGCAGAGCCTGAACGCCTTCACCGGGGAAACGGAGATAGCCCAGGTACGGGTGTTGGATGCCCGGGGAGGGCGTATGCAGCTGGAGATTGTTCCGGCTCAAGGGGAAAGCGTGATTACCGAGCTGAGTGGCTCCTACTTCGCTCCAGTTGTCAGGGTGGTGATCTTCGATGACTATGTGGTTTTTCTTGGAGCCAAGAGCTGGTACCGTTTCGAAGGCGTAACCTCCTTCGAGATGGAGAAGACCGATACAGGTGTGGAGTACCGCCAGCAGGACACCGACTATTACTTTCCCTCTCCCTCCGGAATTACGGCAAAGCTCTGGAATTTCTATGAGCGCTATGAGACCCGGATTCCCGGAGTGCGATCCGTGCAGGTTGAGATGGACCTCAAGCGAGTACAGGATACGCGGCGGGTTCGAGAGCTGTCTGTATATTCCCTGCGCATCCAGAACGACGGAGGACTGCAGATCATCGAGATCTAGGGATTCCCGGAGTTCTCTTTCCCAAGCTCTCTGAGCGCATTTGCGAAGGATCTGCGCAGGGAGATCGCTTTTTCCAAAAGAGATATCCCGACAATAGCGGATGCCAGGATTTCGAGAACCCTGATTACGGTGGGCTGGCTCAGACCGGGCACCCCGAGGTACTCGAGCAGCTCGATCCCATAGATCGTAAAAACCGTGAAGACCGAGGCTTTTCCCAGGAAGGAGAGTTTGAGATACGAATAGCCGCGGAGAAAGTACAGTGTGATAATTCCGATGGCCTGAACCAGGAGCCGAACCAGAACCACGATGAACAGCCAAATAGGGATAAACTCAATGAGGAAAAATACCCAGGAGATGCCCAGGATCAACAGATAGTCCCCCGCCGGGTCCAGTATCCGTCCGATGCGCGTGGTTTGCTGCAGGGAGCGGGCAAGAAGTCCGTCAAGCAGGTCCGTCAAGAAGAGGAAACCGAGCAGTGGCACAACCGCCACAGACGCGTTGATCTGTTCGATGCTCACGAAGAGAAAGATCAGAGTGGGAACCGAGCAGATACGGAGGAAGGAGAGAAACAGGGGCAAATTGATCCGGTTCAGAGTCTTGCCGGTGGTTTCCAGCCTGAACTCTTTGGCCACAATCAGAGAGCCGAGGATCAGCAGTCCGTGGTAGAGGAAGTTGAAAAGCACGTAGGTGCCGTAGATTTGCATCTGTATACCATAAACAGATGCCGTAATGTAGGAGTACAGGCAATAAACAATCAGTAGAGGAATCACTGTGTAGATAACGATCACGAGCAGTTGTTTCCTCGTTTTTTTGGATTGACGGTTTTCTCCCTCCTGACCGATCAGGGGCTTCACGTACCAGTACATCGAGCCCAGGGAAGCGGCTACCATCAGGGAAAGCATCGGCACGGACACGGCGCGTAGCGTGGCAAAGGACAGGAGCTCCAGGTGATGGAGGATTGCCAGGGCTGTGATGATCGAGACCCCGGTGTTTTGGAATACGGTTTTCAATTTCCCCGGTGTCTTGGCCGCCGGATCCATCTGTCTCTTGATATACAGGGGGCGTACCACTGTATACATGGAGATTTCTCGCAGAAGAAAAAGAACAAGAAGGATCAGGGGCATGAGAGAGACCGTATAGAAGGTCAGATATACGCAGAAGAAGAAGCTGAAATCCGACAGCGGATCGATCCATTTGCCCGCCATCGTGACCAGGTTGTTTCGCCTTGCCAGGGCCCCATCCAGGTAGTCGGTAATCATACCCGCAACGATGATTCCCAGGCAGATCGCGGCGTTTACAGGCGTGCCGCGGCGAAAAAGAATAAAAAACAGTGCGCCCAATAAGACACGGGAGAGGGATAACATGTTGGGGATATGTTTGCGAGGTTTGATGAAACGGAACTTGGCTGCAATACTCATGAGCTGGCCCCAAATTGTAAGTTTGCCTATTCCCTTGGTCAAGACCGTAATTTGTGTCTAAAGCCCTTGATCTTTTTTCCAGATATGATTACTATTGGGTCAGTGACTCGGGCGGGTATGAGTACGTGCGACAGGCTCGCCAGAGTGGTCTTTTGATAGTACCGTAAAAACTCATTTTATTTTTACATTAGTACTTGACAGATAATATTTGAGTGAAGTAAATTCGCTCTTGCGTCTCAGGGGTCTCACACCAGTGTACCAATCGGCTGAGACGAATAGATCTTTGATAGCAGTGAAAGGCGCCGGTGTTGGAACGCGGGGTGCTGGTTCTGAGAAGGGCGGGTGCCGGGTGTGAAGGCAGGCGGTGTTTTTTGCGAATAGGGAAGGAAGAGAGAAGAGAGGTAAGGATCGAGAGAGAGAGCAGAGCGGGTCTGAGAGTGAAGTGAACAAACTGTAAGAAGCAGCTCTCTGT
>Ga0272441_10002755_pt1 | contig 34980 bp, 35 predicted proteins | sample SSMProp6N_FD_193582 | JGI IMG/M metagenome (GOLD analysis project Ga0272441, IMG submission 193582) | Marine sediment archaeal communities from Little Sippewissett salt marsh, Falmouth, MA, United States - SSM-Prop-6N | ecosystem: Environmental > Aquatic > Marine > Wetlands > Sediment ... | reverse complement strand
ATTGCTGACTTTTTTGGTCTTTGCCTGTGCCATGGTAAATCTCCTTGTTTTCCGATCCGTTTGGTAGTGGGTTGCCTTGTTGTTTGCAGCCGTTGGGCCGCTGCCCGTGATAACGCAGTGCGTTATAGCCGACAATATGATGCATTGCGTTATGATTGTCAAGCAGTTTTTTAAATAATCGGAAATTGACAAATTCGAGAAAGATTGGAAAGATAGCCAATCAACTCAACCAGCCCATAACGTCCGTTCGACATCCAACACAAGGGGACACGCGTATGCATGTGATAAAAAAGTACGCCAACCGAAAAATGTACGATACGGAGGACAAGCGCTACATCTCGATGGTCCAGCTCTCGGAGCTGATTAAACAAGGTGAGGAGGTAATGGTAATCGACAACCGCACCGGCAATGATATCACTGCGGCCATTGTTTCCCAGCTAATCGGAAGAGACAACCAGGAAAAAGACAAGGCGGTATCCTCCCAGCTGCTGATGCAGCTGCTGCGCAAGGGCGGAGGCACCTTGACCGACTATGCCAAGAAATACGTCTCGCTGTGGCAAGGCGCCTTCAACATGGCCGAAGATGAAGTCAGCCAATTCGTCAACCGGTTGGTGAAAAACAAGGAACTTTCCATCGCCGAGGCCGGCAAATTGAAAAAAGAAATCATCGGTTATACCAATTCCCTCAAAAGCTGGATCAGTGACCGCATCGACAAGCGGGTCGGGGAGGTGATGCAATCCATGAACCTGGCCACGCATGATCATGTCAAAGCACTTTCCGCAAAGGTGGACGCCCTTGCGAAAAAAGTGCAGCAATTCGAAGAAGATAAGATCGCGGCCAAAAAAAAGCCACGCCGGAAAAAGACCGCGCCCCGCAAGAAATCCAGCTGACGGCCGGTTCCCGCCAAACGAACGGTTTTTGCCTGCCTGAGGATAAATCCGCTTGACATCCATGGGTATTGCTGCCAAAACACAACGCAATGCGTTATGAGCCACCCCCCCCCAAGCGTCGACCTGATGCGGCCGGTGGACCGGGGCCCACGTTGACGAAAAAATGGAACAAGGAAGCCATCGGATGAGCCGAGAGAATGATCCCGAAGCATTTATCCGCTTAAAGCGGGCGCTCCAAAAGTTTCAATCCGTGCGTCTTGCTCAAACCTACAAAGATCTGATGAATGATCCGCAATATGAAAAAATAGGCCACTTCTTCTTCGAAAAGCTATACGGCCCTGAAGATTTCTCTTTCCGCGACACGAGCATAAAAAAACTGCACAAGTTGCTGAGGGGAAAAGTTTATTCAGGCATCATTTCAGCCGTCAGCAAGGTAATCGAATTGCATGAGCTATCGGACCTTCTCGATGATCGCATGGTCGAGCAGATGATGGCCAGGGGTATTGGCGAAGATCTGGATATGGAACAATACCAAGCGGTGTATCGCAGCCTGGACAACTACGACCAGCGAATCTACCAAATCGATTTGGGTGCGGAAGTGACCCAGGTCTTCTATAAACTAAGCAAGAAATGGGTCGTGGCCGTCTCGCTCAACACGGTTCGGACAGCCGCCCATCTCATCGGCATGGGCAAGATCATCGACTTCATCTATGAGGGCTACGAGGGATTCCGTGCGATCAAGAATATCGACTATTTCTTCGAAACCGTCGACACACGTGAACACGCCTGGCACGAGGAACTCTGGTCCAAAACCAGCCCGTTTAGCGGATCGTCGATGACGTCAACCCAATGAAAAGAGCATTGATTCTCTCCGGGGGCGGTGCACGGGGTGCATTTCAGGTCGGTGTGTGGAAATACCTGCGGGAAATCAACTGGACCCCCGACCTGATTTGCGGAACCTCCATCGGCGCCATCAACGCCGCGGCCATCGGGTCCGGCATGCCTGTCGAGCGCCTCGCCGATCTGTGGAGAACCCATAACCGCTCTGAGATTTACCGTCTCAAGATACTCCATTTTTTAAAGTCGGCACTCCGTGGGAAACCCTTGAAATCGTTGCTGGACGGGGCCCCCCTGCGATCCATGCTGACCCGCAACCTGAATATGGAGGCCCTGCGACAAAGCCCGATCGAAATCATCATCAGCGCCGTTCATCTGGCCACCGGACGACTCCATCTTTACAATCAAGCCGTCATTGAGATCGATCATTTAATGGCTTCCAGTGCGATGCCCATTCTGTTTCCCTGGCAGCCCATTCGGGGAGAGCTCCACTGGGACGGGGGCGTCATGGCGAATTCACCCCTTTTCATTGCACTGGAAAGGAAGGTTGAGGAGATTATCGTGGTCTTGCTGTCGCCGGTCGGGCATCGGCCCCTGCCGCCGCCGGCATCCTTGCGCGAAGGGTTGGAACTGGTTTTTGAACACTTTTTAATTGGCTCTTACCAGACCGCCATGCCGCTTTTCAATGGGCAAGAAGCCGCAGCATTCAGCCCGCAACCGAGGATTTCAGTGGTCGCACCGTCCCAGATGCTCGGATTTGCTTCCCTGCTCAATTTCTCTACCCGACAGGTCAACCGGCTGATCAACGCCGGCTACCACAACGCCCGCCGCCAGCTGGGCCAAAAGGGTTACGTCATCACCAGATGACGCAATCCCTTTTCTGCTAAAAATTTCGGATAGAGGGCATAACTGGGTTTAAGGATCGGAAGCAGCTTGATGGTCTTGGGGACATTGCCCCTGGCCTTCACCTGCCGGCGGGTCAGGGCGCTTACCAGGTTGGCCTTGCCGTGCCAGAAGGCATGGGCAAAATCGGCATTCATGGTCAAGACGACCTCCGGTTGCCCGTCGAAATCACCCTGGATGATCTTCATTTCAGCACCGGTGGCATCGATGGTGATCACCGCCGATGGGTTTTTATATCTGAATTGGACGCACAGGTTGCTCTGGGCCAGCTTGGGTCCGATCTCGGGATTGTTTTTCAGCACTTCATAGAACTCCATCAACACCGCATAGAGCATCTTGGCGTCCTTGAAGACGTGGGTCATCGCTTTGTCTGATCGCGCGGCGGCCAGTGGCCGCAGGTCCGCTTTCGACACCGGCAGGGGCGTTGGTTTGGCGTGGTAAGCCCGCTTGACAATCTCGATGACGGCATCGCGCTCCGGTTCGATCGGGTTGTAGAGCATGGCGCCGTCCTCCATGGCGATCGTGGCGACCTGTTCGAGCCTGGCCAACTTATCGGAGATGCCGGCATCTTTCAAATTCAAGGGCATTTTGGTCAAATAGGCCAGCTGCTGATTGAGGCTGCGTATCTTCTCCACGGCCGCCTGGGCAGCCTGTCCGCGGACCCATGTGTCGATGAACCCGAAATTGCCGATCGCCGTGGCGAGTTTGTGGCGGGCCTGGTGAGAACTCGTCGAGACCAGCTCCTTGAGCGAATCGACAGCGGACAGATTGGCAAGTTTGGAGAAGACGTCCAGTCGTGACGAACGCAACAGGCTTCGGCTCTGACCCACCACCTGCGGAAAGAAAATCCCCATGGCAAGGGCGATATCCGCATAGCGGTCGATCCTGGCCTCAAGGTTGTAGGCCATGACCTCTGGCAGAATCAGGGCGTTGGCCAGCCCATGTGGAATGTGATAGACGCCGCCGAGGGCATGGGCAATGCCGTGCACCATCCCCACCATGGAGTGTGAAAAAGCGACACCTGCCAAAAAACTACCCACCTGCATGGCACCCCGCGCTTGCAGATCGTCAGGTTTGGCGCAGGCTTGCAAGATATTTTCCGAAATGAGGGTGATCGCGTGCAGCGCCAGGGCATCCGATGCCGGCGACCATTCTTTGTCGACATAGGCTTCGATGGCATGGGTAAGGGCATCCATACCGGTCATGGCCGTCAGTTTACCCGGCATGGAGACCGTCATGGTGGGATCTAAAATGGCCAGATGCGGCAAAAACTGGGCTTCGGCGAAGGGCAGTTTGACGTCGTTTTCCGGATCCGCAATCACGGCCACTTTGGTAACCTCTGATCCGGTTCCGGCGGTTGTGGGAATGACGATGGCCGGAAAGAGGGTTTCATCGCTCCCGAGAAGATAGGCCCCCATGTGATCCTGAAGGCTGCCCCCTTTGACTGCCAGGAGATTGGCCACCTTGGCGGTATCGATGACACTGCCGCCCCCGACGGCGATAAACATATCGCAACCCTTCTGCGTGGATAGGGCGGCACATTTTTCAACCGTATCGATGGTGGAATTGGGCGGCACCTGATCGAAAGTTGCCGCAATCTTGATTGACGTCCCTTTGAATCCGCTTTTTACTTTTTCGACCAGACCGGTTTTGACCAGAATTTCATCGGTCACCAGGATCGCTTTGCGCTTTCCGAACGGTTTGACCGTCTCGCCGAGATTCTCCAGGATACCAATGCCGAAAACCAATTTGGTCGGAAGCGAAAATTCAAAATAGTCGGGTAACATGTCCGTTCCTTTCCTGCCAACATCTGCCGAAGCCGGTCTCAAGGCAACTCGCAGTGGTTAACGCGTCAACTCCCGCATTATCTTGGCCACATCCTGGAGCTGGGTCTCTTCCGCCCCCTGCTGATGGTGGACCCTGCAGTAATCCGAATCGGCAAGGGCCCGGTTTTTACACGGGTGGCCGTTTTTGGTGAGCGCTTGACAGGAAGCCTGAGACTTGCGCGCTCCGATTTCAGTCATCGCTATCGTTCCAGCAGTTGAACGGGCCTCCTGGTAGCGGTCATGCAACACCAGGGGTTCATCGTAAACCTTTCCTGACTGGACCAGCGTTAAGAGGCTGTTGAACTCATCTTCAAACCCTTCCAGCAGAATCTCCGGATCGGGCATCAGGCCCTCGTCCGAAGCCACCCCAACGGTGACTTTCCCATCATAGCTGAAAATGCTGATCCCGAGTCCGATCTTTCCCGAGCGGGGCACCCAGAACATAAAATTTTCGATCTTCTGCCCGGCAAGATAGAGCGGCTGGCGGGGACCCGGAACGTTGGTCAAGACACCCGAGGCCTTATTGCCAAAAAATGCCGACGCCCGCTTGGCCAATACCGGCGGCAAATACCCCATGACACTGAGAAGCGCAAAATTGATCAAGGGATCCGGTGAGGTTTTGAGTCGATCCATGCGTCTTTTCACCTCTTTGAGGCGCAGGATCGGATCTTTTAAGTGCACCGGCAGGGGCAGAAAAACGAGGCTGAACTTGTTGCCCAGCTCGAATTCGGTACCCGGTTTGCGGATATTGACTGGTACGGTGACCCTTAAATCAAGCTCGTTGACCCGCGTGTTGCGGCTTTTCAAGTAGCGGCGCATGGCGCCGGTAACCGTGGCAATGAGCACATCGTTGAGGGTGGCCGTGCTGATGGCGCGTCCCACCGTTTTGATTTTATCCAGGGACATGGGCTCCGTCCAGGCGACGCGCTTGCGCACCCCCAGCTTGCCTTTAAACGCACTGTTGGGATCGGAACTCATGATCATGTATTTTGAAAGCACCGAAGCGAAATCGGTAGGAATACAACTGTATTGCTTGCCCAGCTGCTTCAAATGCGCCGGATCGGAGATTGATTTTTCCAGTTCTTTGATTGCCTGCCGACCCAACTTCTCGGCAGTATTGAAGGTCTTCGTGGCCGTGTTAATGATCGAATCGATGGGCAGCAACGTGCCCAGAGAGAAGGGTTTGGGCTTTTTTTGGGGCTGGCTTTTCGGCCAGGGCGCATCGGGGTCTTGATCGGCCATCGAGAGCAACAGGTATATGCCGGCAATGCCGTCCGTAATGCAATGGTGAATTCTGAAAAAAAGGACGCAGCCGTCGGCGTAATTTTCGATCAAATGAACCTGCCACAGCGGTTTATGAGGATCCAGGGGGGCAACCGTCAAATTGGCAATCATCGCCTGCAGTTCAGTTTTATCGCCCGGCGCCGGAAGGGCAATGCGTTGCAGATGAGATCTGAGGTCAAAGTGTTTGTCCGCTTCCCAATTCGGCACCCCAAGGCCTGATTTTGGCTGAACGATTTTTCGTTGAAACCGCGGAAACGACGCCAAACGGCTGTCGATGGTGGCATAGAGCCGATTGAAATCGAGCGGCTTTTTAAACTCCATGAAACCGGTGATCACCATCAGGTTGGTGGGTTCATCCATACTGAGCCAAAAGTTGTCGGCATTGGACATGCGTTCGGCCATTGCGTTTCTCCTCGTTGGTTATAACGAAATGCCTGTACCAGGCCCTGTTTCCGGCTAATCGCGGCGTATTCGGATCGGATGGCTGTCGCCATAAAAAAATTGAAGATTCCCCGTCGCAAGCGTCGGGGAATGCGCTCACTATCGCGGTTCAGGGACAAACAATGAAAACCCTTATGGTCCAGAATATATGATGTTCGAAAATATGCAAGCCCAATTGATTGAAGCCTTTTCGGGGTGGACCACAAAAAGACGCCGCCGTATGGACACGATCCATCTCAGTGTACTCGCAGGGCCGGCCGCAGGCAACAGTGAACGCGCCGATTTGACGCCTCCGTGAATGGGTTCGAATGATCGGCGGATGGTGAAGGAGACCGCCGTAAATGACGACCACGCCGGGCCAGATTGACCCGGCGCGGGATTTCGGCTTGAGCCCAACCCATTTCGAAAGCCTTTGGCGCCGATCGATCAGCAAACCAGATGCCGGTTTCAGGCAGCGACAGCACGATGGAGCGCATCGACCTTTTTGTTGAGGGTGCCGACCCGACGGGCCAGTCCATCGATATCCTTCTTGCTGGGCAGGTTAAACTGGGCCGGAAGCCGCCGGATTCGGGCCCGGACCTCTTTTTCGATCTTCCGTTTGCCCGGGACCTTGTCCAGCGCCTGCCGGCCACCGGTCACCACCTCGTCCACGACCAGGCGCGCATCCTTTTCGATCCCCTTGACCAACGACCGGGCGTCCGCCTTCAAATCCGCCATGCGGCTGCGGGCGTCGTCGCGCAGATCTTCAACCAGGGACTTGCCGTCATCAAATACGCCATTGAGGGTTTTCCGGGGGGCTTTGCCGGCTTTGGTCAAAAACGCCTTGCCATCTTTGATCATGCCGTCCACCGTCGAACGGGTCTCCTGGTTCAGATCCGTGATCATCTCCTTGCCCTCATCCAGCCATCTGGACAGCGTTTTGCGCGGCGTCTGTCTCAAATCCGTCACCCGTGCCTTGCCACTTTTGATGGGCCCGGAGATATAGGTATCGCTGTAATCTTCTAGTTTGTCGCTCACCCGGCGGCGAGTGCGCTGAACCGTATTGACCACATAAAAGCGGGTCTTGGCCGTGCTCTTTTTCTTGCTGACTTTTTTGGTCTTTGCCTGTGCCATGGTAAATCTCCTTGTTCTTTTCGAGCCGTTGATTGTTTTGTCGCTGACGGCCACCGGCCGCCCTTGTTAACGCATTGCGTTATGTCCGACAATATGATGCAGTGCGTTATCGTTGTCAAGCGATTATTTCGTTTTTATAAAATCAAAACCAGGCGCTGAATTGACCGACGCACCGACAAGGCGCCGCGACCAAGGCAATCGGGCAACCGACGCCTCGGCTGATGAAGAATCCATGCAGACCGGACAGTATCGGAATGATCATCGCAGGAAAAAATAGCGTATGGCAGGGAAAATTATATCGTGGCCTCGCACCCAGCCGCTTGCCGCTGGTTACAGCCGGCCCTTTTTGACAATCGCGACCAGCAGCCAGATGCCCATGACCGCGGCAGCCAGAAAACCGATGATGCCGATCAGCGAGATGCCGTAGAATAGCGGCGGGGTCTTGGAGATGACGATCAGGGCAGAGCCGATAATCAACGCGGCGATGATGATCGAAAAAGAGATGCGGTTGCTGATCTGATCGTGGGTGGAGAGCATGCTTTCCATGCTTTTCAGATCCAGCATGAAGGTGAACTTCTTCTGGCGGATGGTGCGGGTGATCTCCAGCAGGTCCTTGGGGAACTCCTGGATGAAATCCATGTACTGGGCGAAGATACTCACGGCATCGCTGCCCAGGCGCTCGGCGGAAAAACGCGAGAGCTTGACCTGCCGGATATAGGGCTCGGCGTGGGCAATCATGTCGAAATCGGGGTCCAGCACGAGGCCAACCCCTTCCACGGTGCTTAGGGCCTTCATCATTAAAAAAATCTCGGGCGGGAGGCGCAGCCCGTGCTGGGCGGCCAGTTCCAGCAGGTGGTGGAGCAGTTTGCCGATCTGGATGTCCTTGAGCGGCTTGTACAGATGCTCTCCCAGAAAGTCGGCCACGTCCTTGCCCAGCAGGCGCAGGTTGGGCTCATCGTCCCAGAGGGTCAGCTTGAGCATCACCTGGGTGGTGCGCGGCTCGTCGCGGCGCACCACGGCATCCACCAACTCCACGAACGCCTCTCGGGTGTTGCGGTCCACGGTGCCCATCATGCCGAAGTCAAGCAGACAGATCACGTTGTTGGGCAGGACGAAGAGATTGCCGGGGTGGGGGTCGGCGTGGAAGAAGCCATGGTCGAAAATCTGGGTGAGCAGGATGTCGGCACCGCGGCGGGTGATCAGCTGGCGGTCATAGCCATTCTCGTCCAGCCGGTCCAGCAGGGAAACCTTGATACCGTCCACGAATTCAGTGGTCAGCACGCGTTCGGTGGTCTCCTCCCGGTACACCTTGGGGATGTAAACCGTCTCGTCGTGCAGAAAGGAACGGGCCACCCGTTCCATGCTGGTGGCTTCCAGGGTGTAGTCCATCTCCTTTTCAATGGATCGGGCAAACTCTTCGACGATCTTGACCGGGCGGTGGTGGGCGATCTCTTCGATGTGGCGCTCGGCCAGGGTAGCCAAATGGAGCATGATCTCCAGATCCACCTCCACCAGCTTGCGGATCCCCGGCCGTTGAACCTTAACGGCCACATCCTCACCGTCTTTGAGTCGGGCGCGGTGAACCTGCCCGATGGATGCCGAGGCCAGGGGTTCCGGATCCAACTGGTCGAAAAGGTCGTCGGCCGGACGGCCGGTTTCTTCATAGATGATTCGGCGGACGTCAGCAAAGGGGAAGGCGGGAACCTTGTCCTGCAGCTTGGCCAGCTCGCGGACGAAATCCACGGGCACCAGGTCCGGGCGGGTCGATAGGATCTGGCCCATCTTGATATAGGTGGGTCCCAACTCTTCAATGGCCATTCGAACGCGAACCGCCCGCGAGAGGCGCGCCACGCGTTCACCACGGTTACGCGAGATCACCTGAAGCCCGATTTCGATGTACTGGTCGATCTTGAGCAATTCGACAATATCATCGAAACCGTATTTGAAGAGCACCGCCAGGATCTGCCGGTAGCGGTTCAGGTTTCGATAGGTGCGACCAACCACACCGATTTTGCGTATGCTTATCATTCGGACCGATTCAAGACGTTTCCGCTTCGCCCTGGCTGCTGATCAGCTTCTTCAGGTCACGAATCTCTTTTTTCAACCCCTTGAGCTCGTCCTGGGTCACCACGTCGGCTTTCTTGAGCAGTTCCTTGACGCTCTTTTCCACGCGTTCTTCCAGCTTTTTCTGGGCGTCTTCGTATCGGTTTTGAATATCGTCGATAAACTTTCGGCCTTCGGTTTCGGTCATTTTACTCTGCTCGGCCACCTCCTTGGCCAGATCCTCCACCTCGTCCCAGGCCTTGAGGGCTAAACCAACACCGGCAAGCATGCTCTTTCTGACCAAATCAAACATCGGTGTCTCCTTCACTGATAATGAGAATAAGTCGCAGTTAAACCGCCAACCGAGGGCAGCGTGTCCGCCGGCGGCTAAATGCTATGTCATGACGGGTATGGGCCAATCGGCAAGCCAACCCGGTTGATCCGTCATCCGATCAGGGGAACGATAGCGCGAATTTAACACAAGGCCCCAGTCTTAGCAAGGTGTTTGCTTTACACCAGATTCAGACAATCCGTCATGCGGACGACCCAACAAATCGCAGCGAGTGACAGCGGCATGTCGACACCCGATGAGACCGGGCAACGAGAAAAAAACCACATGGGACAATCTCCTTGACTGTTTTCCCTAACTGGCTTAATGATTTGTGGGTTGTCCGGCGCCGATTGACCGCCCAGACACAATTTTCAACTGAATATAAGGAGCGCACCATCATGCCAGTATCCATTGCCATGGCCGGAAAAGGGGGGACCGGGAAAACCACCGTCTCCGGCATGTTGATCAAATATCTGGTCAGCCGGGACAAAACCCCAGTGCTGGCCGTCGATGCCGATGCCAACGCCAATCTGAACGAAATCCTGGGCCTTGAGGTAACCGAAACATTAGGCAACGCTAGGGAGGAGATGAAAAAAGGAATCGTACCCAGCGGCATGACCAAGGATGTATTCATCTCCATGAAACTGGAACAGGCCATCATGGAGCACAAGGACTTCGACCTGGTGGTCATGGGCCAGCCCGAGGGCGCCGGCTGTTACTGCGCCGCCAATACCCTGCTGACCGGTTTTCTGGAGCGACTGTCCGGTAATTACCCCTACGTGGTCATGGACAACGAGGCGGGCATGGAGCACTTGAGCCGGCTCACCACCAAGAACGTGGACGTGCTGCTGATCGTCACCGACACATCACGCCGGGGGCTTCAGGCCGGGCTGAGAATCCACAAACTGGCCAACGACCTGAAAATCGGTGTGGAAAAATCTTATATCATCATCAACCAGGCCAAAAGCGATCCAACCGATGAAGTCCTGAAAATGATCGACAACGACGGCCTGCAACTGGCGGGTGTGATCCCGGATGATGAACAGGTGTACGAATTCGATCTGGTCGGTCGTCCGACCGTCGATATCGGTGAAGGCAACCCGGCCCTGAGCGCAGCCTACGCCATCTTCGACAAAATCATCCCCTGAACGGGCCAAACACCGTGAGGCACCCGGCGCCCGTAAAAGGCCGTACCGACAGTTGAAACCGCTATCAAACCCTAAACCCGGTCCAACCGAACGAGGACGCCTATGAAACGAACCGGCTATTTGCATGACAACAGGTATCTGCTCCACGACACGGGACCCTATCACCCGGAAATGGCCGACCGGCTCATCGCCGTGTACAACGGCATCAAGGAGGCCGGGCTGCTGGACCAGTTGACCCTCATTCCGGCGGTTCGTGCCGACCTCAAGTGGATCGAAACCGTCCACGACCCCAACTACATCCGTCGCTTCGAGGAGATCTGCCTGTCCGGCAACCGGACCTTCTACTACCCCGACAACCAGATGTGCGTAGACTCTTACGAAACCGCCTACCTGGCGGTGGGGGGCATCCTGGACACCGCCCGGCGAATCATGGAGGGTGAACTCGACAATGCGTTTTGCGCCGTCCGCCCTCCCGGCCACCATGCCGAACGGGATCAGGCCATGGGGTTCTGCTACTTCAACAATGTCGCCGTCACCGCCCGCTACCTGCAGATGGAACACGGCATCCAGCGGGTGGGCATCATTGACTCCGACGTCCACCACGGCAACGGCACCCAGCACATTTTCGAAAAGGACCCCACGGTATTCTACTACTCTATTCACCAGCACCCCTCCTTCGCCTTTCCGGGAACCGGCCGCGAATTTGAAGAAGGCGCGGGGGACGGTCAAGGGTTTACGAAGAATTCATTGGTGTTGCCCGGCCAGGGGGACGACGTTTACGAACAGTTGCTCCTAAACGATCTGCTGCCGGCCTTCGAGCGGTTCAAACCGGAAGTGATCATCGTCTCCACCGGCTTCGACGGTCATCGGGACGACGACATGTCCGACGTCAACCTCTCCACGGAGGGATATTCCTGGATCATGGAAACCATCATGAAACTGGGCGACCAATATGCCGCCGGCCGGGTGATTTCGGTGCTGGAAGGGGGTTATTGCCTGGATCGGCTGGGAGAACTGGCCGCCAACCACGTCAGAATTCTGCTCAACGGATGAAAACCAACTACCGATTGCTTGGAGGATAATAACATGTTTGTCAGCCGATCCATGGTTTCACAGGTCATCACCATCGATAAGGATGCGTCCGTTTTTGAAGCCCAGGAAAAAATGGCGGCCAATGGCATTCGCCACCTGCCTATCGTGGATGCCGACAACCGACTGATCGGCATCGTCACTGACCGGGATCTCCGCAGTGTCATGCCCTACAGCCTGATCAAGGAAAAAGGCATCGCCCAGGAACGGGAAAAACTAGCCCACCTGAAAGTGGAAGATATCATGACCCGCAATCCCATGACCATCTCACCCATGTACACCATCCAGGATGCCTTGCTGATGATCCAAAAGGAAAAAGTGGGCGCCTTTCCCGTGGTGGACGACGCGGGCCATCTCGAGGGGATCCTTTCCGTTCGCGACCTGTTGAGAGCCTTCGTCAATGTCCTGGGCATCGGCCAGCCCGGCACCCTGGTGGGCATCGAAGTGGAAGAGAAGGTCGGGCAGATGAAAAAGATCGTGGATGCCATCACCGAAGAGAACGTCTCATTCGGCAGCATTCTGGTGGCCCGGACCTGGGAAGAAGGAAAACGGGCGGTGTTTCCCTACCTGCTGACCAACAACGTGTCCAAGGTCAAGAAAAAGTTGTCCACGATGGGATACAAGCTGATCAATCCCATGGACTGGTACCTGGACAAGCTGCCTAAAAAATAAAGGGCGATCAGCGAAAATGGAGCCCGCACCCGTTAAGTCCAATCCTTACCAGGACCTTTACATCTACTACCTGTCTGGACGGTTCCGTCCGGGCCGGGCTTTCAATCCGGAACACTACATCGGCAGTTGGGAAGAGGGAGAATTCTCTTTTCTCTTTTTCACCCGGCCAAACATGGCCCTGGTGGAGGCGACCGTCAACCGTCTGGCGGGCCTGGAACTGCTCGACCACTACCACATGACCTATGAGCAGTGGCAGGGTGGCGGCATCGTGCCTCGCCGCATCGGCCGATTTGTCATCTCTCCCCCGTGGTTCGAGGTGGGCAAGAAGAACGCCGATACCACGATCGTTCTCGACCCGGGCGTCGTTTTCGGCACCGGCACCCACCCCACCACCCTGGACTGCCTGGAGGCCCTCCAGTTGGTTTTCGAAGACACCCCCATCCGCAGCGCGTTGGACCTGGGTACGGGTACCGGCCTGCTTGCCCTGGCGGCGGCGCGGATGGGGTGCTCGAAAGTCCTGGCCGTGGACCTGACCCTGCTGGCCGCCCGCACCGCACAAAAGAACGTGAGGCTCAATGGCCTGTCAACGCGAATACTCGTGGCACAAGGGGATGCAGAGAAATTTATGGACTTTACGAGCGATCTTGTGGTAACAAACGTCCATTACGACGTCATGAAAAACCTGATTGGGACCTCGGGTTTTTTGAAGAAAAAGCGTTTCATTCTGTCCGGGCTGATGCGCAGTGAAGCAGCACGTATCGAATCGGCGATGGCCGATCTTCCGGTTGAGATTATTCGCCGATGGAATCAAGACGGCATCTGGCACACCTTCTACGGTGCATCGTATTGACATGCGGAGATAAAAAGGACTGACCATGGTCATCACGTGCTGGGGCTCCAGAGGGTCCATACCTGTCTCCGGAAAAGAGTACATCAAGTATGGCGGTGATACCACCTGCATGGACATCCACACGGACAGCGACGACATCATTATCGTGGATGCCGGCACCGGCATCCGGCGGCTGGGCAATCATCTCATCGATCAAGGCCGTTACCGCTATAATTTTTTGCTCACCCACGGCCACTGGGATCACCTCATGGGGTTCCCTTTCTTTAAACCCCTGTTTCTCAGCCGCACCGAAATTCACATGCACCGGGCACCGTTTCACAAAAAGTTCATGGAGAGTATGTTTTCCAAGGTGATGGCGCCGCCCAATTTCCCGGTCCGATATTCGGACCTCAAGGCGAAGATCGTCTGGGAAGAAGGTCATCCGGCGGAGTTTCAGATCGGGTCGGCAACCGTGGTGCCCATCCCCATCAGCCATCCCAATACCGGCAAGGGCTACAAGTTCATTGAAAACGGGAAGACTTTCGTCTTCCTCACCGACAACGAATTGGGATTCGTTCATCCAGGCGGGCTGCCATTTCAGAACTATGTGGAATTCTGCACCGGAGCGGATCTGCTGATCCACGACGGAGAGTACACCAAATCCGAATACCGCAAGCTCATCGAATGGGGGCACTCCTCATATACCGATGCCCTGCGGCTGGCATTCGCGGCAGGGGTCAAGCGCCTGGGCCTGTTTCACCTGAACCAGGAACGCACCGACGACCAGATGGATGCGATCGTGAAAGAATGCCGGAAGATCATCGCCCAAAAAGGCCAGCCTCTGGAATGCTTCGCCGTGGGCACGAACATGACCTTTACCGTATAGGCCATACCCCTGCAAGACCAATAATGTGAGAATCGATGGCCATCTTACCCCGTCTCACGCCAGCCATAATACCATGCCATGTCTGACCTGATTGAACGCACCGCCGACGTTCTGAGCACCGCCAAACGGGCCGTGGCCCTGACCGGCGCCGGCATCTCCGTGGAAAGCGGTATTCCGCCCTTTCGAGGCAAAGGCGGGCTGTGGGAAAAGTTCGACCCCATGAAAGTCGCCCATATCGATGCATTTCTGGACGATCCGGAGACCGTGTGGAAGGTGTTGATCAAGGACATGAAGTCCCTGTTGGACACGGCCCGACCCAATCCCGGACACACCGGGCTGGTCGATCTGGAACGGCTCGGCATCCTGGAGACCGTCATTACCCAGAATGTGGACGGCCTGCATCAGATGGCGGGTAACAGCGACGTCATTGAATTTCACGGCAATTTCGCCTGGCAATCCTGTCTGGACTGCAACCAGAGCATCAAAACGTCACAGGTGGATCTGGCGCAGATGCCCCCGCGATGCAGCTGCGGTGGCATCCTTCGACCCGACTGTGTCTTTTTCGGCGAGATGATCCCCCACGACGCGCTGGTCCGATCCCAGCAGGTATCGGCGGCCTGCGACGCAATGCTGGTGATCGGCACCTCAGCTATGGTTCAGCCGGCAGCCACCATGCCATTCATAGCCAAGGGCAGCGGCGCCGTCATTATCGAGATCAACCCCGAACCCACGCCGCTCACCGCGCGCATCAGCGACCTGCCCCTGCTGGGCGGTGCAGGCAGCATCATGCCCCGGTTGATCGAGGCGATCCGGCGGCGACTGGCATCCCCATGACGCATGACAACCGCTGGGTGAAGAAGGTCACCCTGACCCCTCCTTCTTTAGGGGACAACACCGCCGACGCCGACCGACTGGTGGCAGTATTGCAGAGGTCGCTGGGAGTCCGGACCGTCCACATGGATCTGGACCTTTTGAAACAACTGCCCGCCCGGCTGCGGGAATGGAATTTTCGGGCCACCGCCGTGCTGTTCAAAGATGGTGGCGGCAAGGGCATCCTGGTCCACCTGGCCGCGGCGGATAGCGCCGACACCCTTTGCGGCCTGGCCGTTGATCTGGGCACCACCCGCGTGGTCTTGCGCATCATCGATCTTTCCACAGGCGTACACATGGGCGAATCGGTGTTCGACAACCCCCAGATCGCCGTCGGTCCCGATGTGCTGGCCCGCATCCACCACGTGGAAAAACCCGACGGCCTGAAACTGCTCAACCGGCTCATCGTCGACGGCATCAACGATGCACTGCGGATTCTGTGCGACCGATGCGGCGTATCTCGCACAAACATCCACTTGATGGCAGTTGCCGGCAACACGGCCATGACCCACCTGCTGATAGGCCTCAATCCCCGATGGATGATCCGGGAACCTTACATCCCGGTGGTGAACCGGCCAGGCATACTCACGGCGGCCGAACTGGGCATCCAGGTTCACCCCACCGCGAGGGCATTGATCTTTCCCAATGTAGGCAGCTACCTTGGCGGCGACCTGATAGCAGGAATCCTTTACTGTGACATGGACCAGCGGGAGGAAACGGCCATCCTGGTTGATGTGGGCACCAATGCGGAGGTGGTCCTGGGTAACCGCAACTGGATGATGGCCTGTGCCGGTGCAGCCGGCCCGGCGCTGGAAGGGAGCGTCACGCGCATGGGAACCATGGCCGGCCCGGGAGTCATCGACCGCATCGCCATCGATCCGGAGTCAATGGCTGTCGACATTCATACCATAGACGATCAGCCGCCCCGGGGCATCTGCGGCTCCGGGGTCATCGACCTGGCCGCAGCCCTGTTCCGATCGGGAATGATCGACATCCGGGGAAAACTGCTGCCCGATCGCTGCGGAAATCGCTTTTCATTGAAAGATGGGCTGGGACAGTTGATCCTCGTGCCCGCCGGCCAGTCGGCCACGGGCCAGGATCTTGGCTTCACCCAGGCGGATCTGGACAGTCTGGTCCGCTCCAAGGCCGCCATGTACACCATCCTGGAAACCATCACCGGCAGCGTGGGCATGCAGCAGCAGGATCTGGAAACCTTTTTCGTGGCCGGTACTTTTGGCGCCTACATCGATCCGGCGTCCGCGATCACCATCGGCATGATCCCGGACCTGCCCCTGGCGCGCTTCCAGAGTCTGGGCAACAGCTCGCTGGGCGGCGCCACACGGGTGCTGGAGAATCCAGCGTGCTTCGACCGCGTCAATCAAATCCGCGATGGCATCACCTACATGGAGTTGAACGTAAACCAGGACTTTATGAACCGCTTCTCCGCGGCCAAATTCCTGCCCCACACGGATACCTCGCGGTTCCCTTCGGTTCGATGGCCCACCGCACGACCGCCGATGGCCTAAACCGGCCATTTTCTCACTACTTGAAACGCCCCATTCCGTATTCTTTTCAGCAGGTTGGTTCCTACCAAATAAAGCCTTGAAAGGTTTTGTGCATTATGATAGTCGATGTGTTGATTTTTTCTACCCACGTGTGCATCACAACCCAACTCCAAAAAGGATCGAGACCACATGACGTCGAAGAAACAGTTGCTGTTTGCTTACGGTCTGGCAATCCACCTGTTGCTTGTCGGCATTATCTGTTATGCCGCCTTCCCGGTCAACGCGCCCGATGAACCCATTCGGATCATGTACCAGACCAATGCCGGAAAAGTCCTTTTTGATCATCACACCCACTCCGCCGCATCCGGTTACGGGGCAAGCTGCTTTGACTGCCACCATCATCCCAGCGACGACGACAGCGCACTGATTGCCTGTGGGGAGTGCCATCAGGCGCCGGCCGAAGACGGGTCCAAGCCGGAAGGTTGTCTGGATTGCCACGATGAGAGTGACATTGAGGATTCGGAAGTGCCGGCACGGGCGGATGCATTTCACCAGCAGTGCATCGAATGTCATGAGCAGTTTGAGGCAGGCCCGCAGTCCGGCTCGGACAACTGCTCTCAATGTCACGTCCTGTAGTCGAGGCAGCCAGCATTCATGAATCTGTTTCGATGGTTTCATTTTTTCACCGCGGCCCTAACAAAAGGTTAAGCTATGCGAAAGCGATCATTCTTCGGTCTGACCAAACCTTCCTTCCACTACGAACTGGCCACCGGCACCATCGCCGATCCGGTGGCCATCCCGACACCGGAAACGGTTACCCTTTATATCAAGCAGGAGCTGAAGCGAACCAGCAGCAGCCTGAAAGTGGGCACACCGGTAAAAACCGGTCAACGGCTGGTCGTCAACGAAGGTGACGACATCTGTGCCATCTCCTCGGCTACCGGCACCATCTGCGCCATCGCTCCTTTCCTGGCTGATTACGGACGGGCATGGACCGCCGTGACCATTAAAACCGAAGGAAGCGACACACCGGACACCGAATTTGCCGAAGCCAGCCAAGCGCCGTCTTTAAAGACCCTCAACCGCTATCTGGCCGCCTGCCCCGGCGAACCTGAGATCGAACCGCTGATGGACGAAGGCAACCCCGTGCACACCATCGTCATCTACGGCGGCAATGCCGACCTTCTCATCGACACCAGCCTGTATCTGTTCAAACGAAGCGCCGAAGCGATCAACGCGGGCATTGAGATCCTGAGAAAAGCCACGGGCATCGAAGACATCGTCATCGTAATCCCGGAAGAGAGCGTACAGAACTACTCCGGTCATCTAGATGCCCGCATGCAGCCGGTTTCATCCCAGTACCCCTATGCCCAGCCGCTCATGGTTCTTCACCAACTGACCGGGCGACTGCCCGATGAAAAGGGCATGGCATCCATGGGTGTCCATTTCATCCGTGCGGAAGCCGTGGCCGCCATCGGCCAGGCTTTCTCATCCGGCAGCCTGCCCGTCGAAAAAACGGTTGCCGTCATCGACAAACAAGGAACCAGGCACCTGGCCCGGGCGCGGGTGGGCACACCGGTGGGTTCGCTGCTCAACACCTTCGGTGTGCAGGTCAACGACCAGGACAAGATTATTTTCGGTGGGCCGATGACCGGCAACGCCATCTACAGCGAAGACCTGCCCATCCGGCCGGATACCGACGCCATCCTGGTTCAGGACAAGCGCGTCATTCCCCTGTACAGTGACTATCCGTGTATCAATTGCGGCGATTGCGTGCGTATCTGCCCGGCCAACGTGCCGGTGAATCTGCTCGTTCGCTTTCTGGAAGCCGGACAGTACACCGAAGGCGCCGACCTGTATGACCTATACGCGTGCATCGAGTGCGGCCTGTGCAGCTATGTCTGCGTGTCGCGCATTCCCATCTATCAGTATATCAAACTGGCAAAATACGAAATAGGCCGGATCACATCTGCGGAGGAGTTGAATGAACAGTAAGAAGACGCTAATCGTATCCCACGCACCGTTCTGGCATGACGGCAGCGGGATTCCCGAGCGAAGCTACCACACCATGATCGCCGCCCTCCCCGCCGCTTGCGTGGGAATCGCCTATTATGGCGCCCCGGCGCTAGGCGTCATCAGCCTGGCCATGGCCTCGGCGATTCTCTGGGAACTGCTGCTCAACTACGCCAGCAAACGGCCAATTACCGTGGGCAACGGCAATGCTGCCCTGATCGGATTGCTGATCGCCATGGTGCTTCCCGCATCGGCCCCCTGGTGGCTCGTCCTCATCGGCACCTTCCTAGCCATCGTCATCGGCATGCAGATATTTGGTGGCATCGGTGCCAACCCGTTCAACCCGGTGGCCCTGGCGATCGCTATTTTAATGGTGTCCTACAAAAACCATCTCGATTTCGACGCCGCATTGGTCAATTTCTCACTCGACTTCCCGTCCACAACAGATCCGCTGGCCGCCTTGAAAGCCTTCGGCCCGGCGGCTGTTGAAAACCTTAACCCCATTGATCTGCTCATGGGACGGCAGGTGGGCGGTTTAGGCAGTTCCTGTGGCCTGGCCATCGCCATCGGCGGCATCTACCTCATTCTGCGGGGAATCATCCGCTGGGAAATCAGCATCGCTTTTATCGTCGGCGTCTTCATCAGCGCCATGCTGTTCAACATGTCCGATCCGGTCCGCTACGCCCCGCCGGCATTCCACCTGCTCACCGGATACACCCTGATAGGGGCCTTTTTCCTGGCCACGGAATCCTCCTCCTCACCGGTCAACTTCATTCCCATGCTCGTCTACGGCGCGCTTGGCGGTGTTATGACGGTCCTGATCCGTAACATCGGCGCCTATGTGGACGGCGTAATCTTCGCAATTCTCCTGATCAATCTGATAAATCCGCTGGTCGACAAGATCAGACCCAAGGCAATTGGAAAGGTGGCGTGACATGGGTGAAATGATCAAAATGGTTGTGGTTTTGACCATTCTCAGTGTCATTTCAGGCGGCGGCTTGAAAGGGCTGGAGGAATGGGCCAAGCCCAAGATTGAAAACAACGTGATGAACCTGGTCAAAGGACCCGCCATCCGGCAGATCCTGGAAGCGGCCGACAACGACCCCGTGGAAGATCGTTTCAAGATCCAGGACGGTGAAGAAGAACGCAATATCTTCGTGGGTGTATTCGGCGGCAAGGCCGACACCGTCGTGGTCGAAGCCAGTGCCAACGGGTACGGCGACAAGGTCGGTATGGTGGTGGCGATCAACATGGCGGAGGAAACCCTGCGCGGCATCGGTGTCACCACCCACAAAGAGACCCCGGGGTTGGGCGGTAACGCCAAAGCCGACCCCAAATTTGCGGCACAATTTGCGGGCCAAAGCATCGGCAGCCCCTTCGGCGTTACCAATGACGGCGGTCAGATCAGCGCCCTGAGCGGCGCCACAATTACCTCACGCGCCGTCTGCAGCGGGGTCAACCAAGCTGTTGAGATATACAACAGGTTGAAACCGCAGCTGGAAGAACAAATCAAAGGCATGGGCAAATAAAGGAGTTTACTCAATGGCCAAATCGTTCGCTTCTGAATTTACCAAAGGCCTCTGGAAAGAGGTCCCGCCGTTCCGGTTGGTTCTCGGGCTCTGTCCGGTGCTGGGCGTGACCACCTCCTTGAAAAACGGCATCGGCATGGGGTTGGCCACCACCTTCGTGCTGCTCTGCTCCAACATCCTGGTCAGCCTGCTGAGAAAGGTGATACCTGCCAAGGTGCGCATCGCCTGCTTCATCATCATCATCGCCACCTTCGTCATCGTGGTCGAACAGATGATGCAGGCTTTTGCCTACACCCTCTTTCTCGACCTGGGTGTATTCATCCCCCTGATCGTGGTCAACTGTATCGTTCTGGGCCGCGCCGAGGCCTTCGCCTCCAAAAACGGGGTCGTCAAGTCGACCGCCGACGGACTGGGTATCGGTCTCGGGTTCACCTGGGCCTTGGGTCTGCTGGGTGCCGTGCGTGAACTGATCGGAACCGGCTCCTTGAAAGGAGACGTCTTCGGACTGGTCCATTGGGATATCCCCAATATCTTCGGTGCCGCTTTCGAGCCGTTCGGTTTTGCCGTCCAGGCCCCGGGCGCGTTTGTGATCCTGGGATTATTGCTCTGCGCGATGAACCTGATCCCCAGCAAATAGCGGGAGGAGTTAAGCTACCATGGAATATATTGAAATCATCATCGCCACCATTTTCGTCAACAACATTCTGCTGGCGCAGTTCTTGGGCAACTGCCCCTTCCTGGGAACCTCCAAGAAGATGGAAACGGCCATGGGCATGGCCATGGCCGTCATCTTCGTGTTGGTCATGGCCGGTGCTATGACCTGGCTGATCTTTAACTACCTGCTGGTGCCCAACAATCTGGTGTTCCTTCGAACCATCGCCTTTATCCTGGTGATTGCCTCCCTGGTGCAGTTCGTAGAGATGTTCCTGAAAAAAAGCATCCCCGCCCTTTATGCCGGACTGGGTATTTTTCTGCCACTGATCACGACCAACTGCGCCGTGTTCGGTGTGTGCGTGCTCAATATCGACAAGGAGATTGGTTTCGTGCCGGCGCTGGTCACCTCTTTCGGATATGCCGCCGGTTTCGGCCTGGCACTGATCATTTTCGCCGGGCTACGCGAACGCATCCTGCTGGCCCGTGTGCCCAAACCGTTGCAGGACACCTCCATCGCCCTGATCACCGCCGGTGTTATTTCCCTGAGTTTCTATGCCTTCCGGGGCATGGTATAGATTGAATCAAGGAGGTTTTCGTGACCATCGCCATTCTTGTCATGCTGGGCATTGGCGCAACCTGCGGCATTATCCTCAGTGTTGCCTCCAAGGTCTTTTACGTCTATGAAGATCCACGCATCGCCGAAGTGGAATATTTTATGGCCGGCGCCAACTGTGGCGGCTGCGGCTTTGCCGGGTGCAGTGCGGCGGCTGTTGGCGTCGTTGAAGGCAAGGCCGGCCCCGGTGTCTGTGTCGTCGCCGACGCGGAAGCGGCCATCAATATCGCCGCTGTCATGGGTGTGGATCCGGGAACCGCCGAGCCCCTGAAGTCCCTCAACTCGTGCAGCGGCGGCGACCGTGCCGATGACAAGTTCATTTACAACGGTGCCATGACCTGCGCGGCCATGACCGCTCTTTACGGGGGCAAACGGGTCTGCTCCATCGGTTGCATGGGCATGGGTGATTGCGTCCAATCCTGTCAATTCGACGCCATCCACATGGGCCCGAAAGGGTTTCCGGTGATCGACGAATTCAAGTGTGTGGGCTGCGGCGCCTGTCAAACGGCCTGCCCCAAGGGTCTGATATCCGTCAAAACCATGTCCCAGCGCCTGCTGGTCTTCAACCAGGAAGACCACGCCCTGGCGCCCTGCCAGCAAACCTGCCCGGCGGAGATCGACATTCCCAAATACATCCGCCTGATCAAGGAAGGCGACTACGAGGGGGCCGTCAACACCATCCGCGAACGCAACCCGCTGCTGCTCTCCTGCGGCCGGGTGTGCCCCCATCCCTGCGAGGACTACTGCCGCCGCGATATCGAAGATGAGGCGGTTTCCATCAACCAGCTCAAACGCTTCGTGGCCGACTACGAAATGAACAGCGGCCGGCGCTACGCCATCCCCTGCGCGCCGGATACCGGCAAGCGCGTGGCCATCATCGGTGGTGGACCGGCCGGTGTCAGCTGCGCCTATTTCCTGCGACGCTTGGGCCACCATCCCACCATTTACGATGCCATGTCCAAATTGGGCGGCATCACGCGATACGGCATTCCCGAGTACCGGCTGCCCGACGACGTGCTGGATTGGGAAATCGAAGGCATCTTGAACCTGGGCATCGACGTGCACTACAACACCACGCTGGGCAAGGATTTTACCATCCAGAGCCTGCGTGACGAAGGCTATGAGGCGATCTTCATGGGCATCGGTGCCTGGAAGGACTATACCCTCGGCATCAAGGGTGAAGATTTAAAGGGGGTCTCGCAAGGCATCAACTTCCTCTCCGCGGTGGCCAATTCACCAGACAAGCGGGTTCCCATCGGCCGCCGGGCAGCGGTTGTCGGCGGCGGCAACTCGGCCATCGACTGTGTGCGTACACTCCTGCGCCTGGGTTGCGAGGAAGTCTACATCGTCTATCGACGGACACGCAAAGAGATGCCGGCCAACGAGGTGGAAATCGTGGCCTCCGAACACGAAGGCATCAAATTCCAGTTCCTCGCCGCTCCCACGCGGGTCATCGACGATGGCCAAGGCAACGTCAAGGGTTTGGAGTACCTGCAGATGGAACTGGGCGAACCCGACGCCAGCGGCCGGCGCCGACCGGTGCCCATCGAGGGGTCGGAGACGATTCTCGACGTGGACATGGTCATCTCCGCCATCAGCCAGCAACCGGATATCGGTTTCATGGAAAAGGAAGCGGACCAAGAGAACATCACCATCACCCGCTGGAACACCTTTGACAACGATCCGGAGACCCTGCAGTGCAGCGTGCCCTATCTGTTTACCGGCGGCGACGTGGCCACCGGTCCTTCCCTGGTGGTCGACGCCATCGGCGGTGGGCGGCGGGCGGCGCGCTCCATCCATCAGTACATCACCGGCGAGGAGGTCAAAGGAACCCCACGTTCCCTGCGCAAGCGGCATATCCCCGAATCCCTGTTCGAAACGGTTGCCGGCGTGGTCAAGTCACCCAGAACGCCCATGCCCGAGTTGCCCGTGGCCGAGCGCATCGACTCCATGATCGAGGTGGACCAGGTCATCTCCGAGGCCGACGCCAAGCACGAATCCAGCCGCTGCCTCGACTGCTGCCGGATCTGTTACAACCCTGACTTGCGCGACCAGAACGCCGCCTGAAATCCTCCTTCCCAAAAACAATCAACGGTGCTGCCAATCCGGCGGCACCGTTTTTTTCTTGTATGTCCCCCGCTGACGAGGTTTACCTAAAGGGGTGAGGTGCTCAAAGACGAGACCGGAGGAATGCATGCACAATCGTTTAGCCACAGCCTGTTACCCCGAACTCGGCCTGCCAATGATGCTTTATCTGGCCGACCAGAACAGGTTCGATCTTGAATCTGCCCTATTGGCGAATGCCAATGCCCGTGGAGACAATGTCCATCGCGGCATGGTACTGGGTCTGCTGGTTGGTGCGGCGTCAGAGGAGGTTCTGGCAATGCTTAAGACAGGCCTGGTCGACCATGTCGAGTTGGCAACGGAGATTCAAGCCTTTTCCGAATTGGCAGTGACATCAACAGCGTTCTGATGGGAGGGATAGATGACTTATCCTGCGGAAAAAGTCTTTAGCCATCTGCGGGCAATCTCAGTTCGAGCCTTCGAACTGATTCATGATCTTGACGCACGACGCAAGTTAATTGACCAGTATTTCTGCGTACACCCGTCAACGTCTGAAATACATGGACAGTGGTATCCCGTTAAAACAGGCCACCTTCCGATGGAATGGGTGATCGCGAACGGCGCCGACCCTGATCGTCGAATCCTTTATATTCATGGCGGTTCCTGGATTTCAGGTTCTCTTACCGGCTATCGCCCTTTTTTATCACGCGTATCGCAAGCCACGGGGGCCGTGGTCCTTTCAGTTGATTATCGTCTGGCACCCGAGCACAAATTTCCAGCCGGATTGGAAGATTGCACGCGGGCCTATCAATGGGTGCGGGAAAATGGTCCGGATGGCAAGGGACCTGTCTCGGCCGCTTACCTGATGGGTGACTCCGCCGGGGGTAACCTGGCATTGTCTACTCTTTTGAAAGTCAGAAATTCTAAATTACCTTTTCCCACGGCCGTGATTGCCATTTCTCCAGCAACTGATTTTACCGGTGGAAGTCCTTCGTTGGTTTCTCGAGCTTCAGTAGACCCGATAATCAAGCCGGAAATTTTGCCCGCGCTCATCCCTATCTACCTGGGCAAGCATACTAAACTCACCGATCCGTATGCATCACCACTGTTTGGTGACTATAGCGGGATGCCCCCGCTTTTATTGCAGGCAGGCGACGCTGAAGTTTTGCTGGATGATTCCACTCGATTGGCAACGCATGCAGCCGAGCAGGGGTGCGATGTGACACTTGAGATATGGGATGGCATGCCACATGTGTTTCAAGGATTTGCCCCTTTCCTTCCAGAAGCCTCAGAAGCGATAGCAAAGATTGGGGAATTTATCCGACAGCACTGAACGGGTCCGTCGTTGGCAGGTATGATCTGTTTGATGGGGCTTTTCAGCCTTGGAAAATCAAACGGAGATGAAGCCGATGGATGGCCTAAGGATCTTGGAACTGAAAACCACTGTCACCACCGCTTTTGGACGATACCTCCCTGAATCGGTCGATTAGGCTGATCATGTCCAAAGGTATCGGCGCTTCCATCGTCATGCGCGCTCCGGTTGCTGGATGGCTGAACGAAATGCACCAGGCATGCAGCATCTGACGATCCAGCGCCATGACCGCCCGACCCAGCTCGGGTGAAACCACACCCAGCCTTTTTTTATCACCGCGGTTGCCATACACCGGGTCCCCGATGACCGGGTGCCCGATGCTTTTGCAATGCACCCGGATCTGGTGGGTCCGGCCCGTGCGGATATCCAGTTCCAGCAAACAGGCTCCGGTAAACGGCTCGCGCACCCGCCAGAGGGTCAGCGCCGATCGGGGCGTGTGGGTGGTGACGGACATCTTTTTCCGATCCACCGGATGGCGGCCGATGGGCTCGTCCACGCTCCCCGCATCATTGCGTGGAACGCCGTAGACCATCGCCAGATAGTGTTTGTGCACCTTCCTTGATTTGAACTGGGCTGCCAGATGATGCATGGCGCGGCTGTTCTTGGCCACCACCAGCGCACCGGAGGTATCCTTGTCCAACCGGTGGACGATGCCCGGCCGAAGGCTTCCGGAAATTCCAGTCAAGTCCGGACAGTGGTGCACCAGGGCATTCACCAAGGTCCCTGAGCGGTGCCCCGGGGCCGGATGCACAACCATGCCCGGTGCCTTGTTCACCACCAGCAGTTCAGAGTCCTCATAAAGGATGTGAAGGGGGATGTTCTCCGGAAGGAAGCTTGACGTTTCTGGTGGGGCAATCTTTCCGCAAACAACCTCTCCGGCCTTTACCGCATAGCCGGGTTTTTTGGCCGCCCCGTCAACTAAAATGCATCCCTGCCGGATCAGCGTGGCGGCAAATGAGCGTGAGCAGTGATCAACTTCGCTGGCAACCAGGGCGTCCAGACGCATCCCGGCCTTCGCGTGACCGACGCGGAAGGTGAAGGTCGACGGTGGATTGGACATGGGTGGAAAACTCAGGCCTCATCGGTTTTGAACAACGCCTCAATCTCTTCGATAATGGCTTTTTCGGTTTTGTTCTTGGCGGTGGACAGCTCTTTGACGAGAAGGTTTTGGGCGGTGTCGTAAAGTTTACGCTCCCCAAAAGAGAGGTCTTTGGTGGTCTTCAACAGGGACAGATCCCTGTAAACCTCGGCGACTTCGAACAGCGAACCGGTTTTAATCTTTTCCATATACTCTCGGTAGCGCCGGTTCCAGGTCTGGTTGTCCATGGGTTGTTCCTGCCGCGAACGCATCACATCGAAAATCTTCGGGATCTCTTTTTTCTGGATCACGTCCCGCAAGCCCACCGAGTCCACATTCCAAGTGGGAATCATGATCACCATGGCGTTTTCGATGACCTTCATGATGTAAAAGTCGTGTTCTTCACCGTTCACGACTTTGGTTTCGATGGATTCGATGCGCCCGACCCCGTGGGCCGGATATACGGCAAGATCGCCAACCTTGAAGCGTTTTGGGGACGCTGCGCTTTTTGAACCGTCCTTGACCGATTTATCTGCCATGTGGGTACCAGTGATCAGGGGTTATAACCACCTTGAGCGGGGTTGCTCTCCCGGGGCGAAAACCGGGTGTTCCAGGCGATCAGTTTAGCAATGAATTCCGTAAGGGGAGGCCCTCCGCTGCATGCTGGAAGGGGACAAATAATAACCATATGGAATGGCAGAATATACCACTGGAGCGGTCAATAATCAATAAAAAAAGGGTTGGCACCGTCCGGCGCCAACCCATTTTAAATCAACGACTATTGCGGTTCAAACCCGCATTTGCGGCTACAGCAGGAACGGAACCATCAGCAGGGCCACCACGTTGAGGATCTTGATCATCGGGTTAACGGCCGGGCCGGCGGTATCTTTGTAGGGGTCGCCGACGGTGTCGCCGGTGACGGCAGCTTTATGGGCATCGGAGCCCTTGCCGCCCAGGTGGCCGTCTTCGATGTACTTTTTGGCATTGTCCCAGGCAGCGCCACCGGTGGTCATGGACAGGGCCACGAACACACCCGTAACGATGGAACCGATGAGCAGGCCGCCCAGGGCGACTTTGCCCAGCAGGAAACCCACCAGCAGCGGCGCGATCACGGGCAGCAGCGCCGGAATCAGCATCTCTTTCAGGGCGAACTTGGTGACGATGTCCACGCATGCGCCGTAATCCGGCTTGGCGGTACCTTCCATGATGCCCGGAATTTCACGGAACTGACGGCGAACTTCCTCGACAACGGCGCCACCGGCGTTGCCGACGGCCTTCATGGCGATGGAAGCGAACAGGTAGGGCAGCAGGCCGCCGATGAACAGACCGATGATCACGTTCACGTCGGAAAGATCGAATCGGATCGCCTTTTCAGCACCCTGAATCGAGAACTCCATGACGTAGGCCCCAAACAGCACCAGGGCGGCCAGACCGGCGGAGCCGATGGCATAGCCCTTGGTAACGGCCTTGGTGGTGTTGCCGACGGCATCCAGGGGATCGGTGACGGCGCGGACGCTCTCGTCCATGCCGGCCATTTCAGCGATACCACCGGCGTTGTCCGTGATGGGTCCGTAGGCATCGATGGCGATGACCATACCGGTCATGGAGAGCATGGACATGGCGGACATGGCGATGCCGTAGAGCCCGCCGAATTTATGGGCCAGGAAGATGGCCAGACAGATGGTCAGAACCGGTGCCGCCGTGGCCTGCATGGAGACGGCCAGACCGGAGATGATGTTGGTGCCGTGGCCGGTGGTGGAGGCCTCGGCAATACCTTTAACCGGACCGTAGATACCGGTGTAGTATTCGGTGATGATGACGATCACGACGGTCAGGATCAGCCCGATCAGGGTGCAGTAGTAGATGTTCATGGCGCTGATGCCGGGGACGTCGGCCATGAATTTCGTACAGGCGTAGTAGAAGGCCACTGCCGCGATGATGGCGGCGCCGAACATGCCTTTGTAGAGGGCGCCCATGATGTAGCCGCCGCTGCCCAGCCGGACGAAGAAAACGGCGATCATGGAGGCGATGATGGAGATGGCGCCGAGAATCAGCGGGAACTCCGTGGCCATTTGAAATTTGGGGAAGAGCAGGTGGCCGATCAGCATGGCGGCCACGGCGGTGACGGCATAGGTCTCGAACAGATCGGCGGCCATACCGGCACAGTCACCCACATTGTCGCCCACGTTGTCGGCGATGGTGGCGGGGTTTCTGGGGTCGTCCTCGGGAATCCCGGCTTCGACCTTGCCCACCAGGTCGGCACCCACGTCGGCGCCCTTGGTGAAAATGCCCCCGCCCAGACGGGCGAAGATGGAGATCAGGCTGCCGCCGAAACCGAGGGCGACCAGGGCGATGACGTCATGGGTGGCGGTATAGTAACCGGCCACGGAGGTCAGGGCCAGTCCGGCAACGATCATACCGGTGACGCTGCCGCCCTTGAAGGCCATGGAGAGGCCGGCGGCCATGCCCTTTTTGGCCGCTTCGGCGGTGCGCACGTTGGCCAGCACGGAGACGCGCATGCCGATGTAGCCGGCCATAAATGAAGCCACGGCACCAATCATGAACCCAAAGGCAGTTTTGGCGCCCATGGTGAAAAAGATAACGGCGAAAATGATGATGCCGGCAATGCCCATGCTCTTGAGTTGGCGGTTCAGGTAGGCGATGGCACCTTCCTGAATGGCGCCGGCGATGGCCTGCATTTTCTCGTCTCCGGCAGGTGCGCCTTTAACGATACCTGCGAGGATAATCGCAAAGAGAACACCAACAACGCCGACCAACGTACAAACGAGCGGTATGTTGTTCATTACAACGTCCATTCTTTCCTCCATTCAGTGTTTAGCGTGAAATCAAGGTTTGCGGTTAAACCGATTCATGGCATCCTTTGTTCCCTCACAAAGAATCGCCGCGGCAGCCTCGATGGCGCGTGATAGGAAGGGTTCCAGAATTGTTCGTTGATTGGCATCGAATCCCTCCAGAACGTAATCCACCACCCCAATGTCGCCTTCAGGCCGCCCGACGCCCAGTCGCACCCTTACGAAATCATCGGTCCCCAGGGCGTCAATCAGGGACCTCAGTCCATTGTGTCCTCCATCCCCCCCTTTCTCTTTGATTTTCAATCTTTCATAAGCAAGGTCAATGTCATCGTGGATGACGACCATATCCTCGCATTGAATCCTGTGTGCTTGAACGATGTTGCTCACCGGGTCGCCGGACCGATTCATATACGCCATCGGCTTGGCAGCCAGCAACCGGACACCGGCGATATCCCCTTCGGCGATCTCTGCTTTGATCCGGCTGCGGCAGGCGGTCAACCCATATTTGCGCACCAGCCGGTCTACGGCCATGAACCCGATGTTGTGGCGGGTCGCCGCATACGCCGGGCCCGGATTGCCGAGCCCGACGATCAGACGGTGTCTGAGTTCAGCCTTCATGGCGATGGCAACCCGCAGCGAGATAGGGCAGGCCACCCGTGATCAAAACTACTCGGCCGCCGGTTCTTCTGCAGCCTCGGCACCTTCTTCACCTTCTTCTTCGCCTTCCTCTTCTTCAGCCTCGACTTCCTCCTCTTCCTCGGCCGTCGGGCTGAGAATGGTCAGAATCGTGAAGTTGACGTCGGCGGGAATCTCGACCGTTTCCTCCAGCGGAAGGTCTTCAACGTGAAACGAGTCACCAATTTCAAGCGCGGTGATATCGATGGTGATGTTCTCTGGAATCTGATCGGGCAGGCAGAACACTTCCAGTTCCCGGCGAATGATCTGCAGCATGCCGCCCACCTCCACGCCGGCGCTCTTGCCGGTGGTGACCACGGGAACCATGACTTTGATCTTCTGATCCATGCTCACTTCATAAAGGTCCAGGTGAAGCACAGTTCGGGAAACGGGATGTTTCTGCATCTCTTTGATCATGACGTTGCGGATGGAATCGACACCGTCGATTTCCAGTTTCAGCAGTTTCTGGGCCACGGCGCCGGATTTAAAAATGGGTTCCAGTTCCAGCCGGTCGATGGCCAGTTTAATCGGTTCGGTTTTTGGGCCATACAAAATGGCGGGAATTTTTCCGTCCCGCCGCAGAACTCTTGAAGGCCCGTTACCCACGGCCTCCCGTTGACTGGCTTTCAATTTCATTATTTCCAACAATCTTGTCCTCCTTAAAGAATATTACACGAACAGGGACGTTACCGAATCCCCGGTGTAGCTTCTGATGATGGCTTCCCCCACCAGGCTGGAGATGGAAAGCACTTTGATTTTATTGCAGGCAGCCGCCTTCTCGTTCAGCGGAATGGTATCCGTGCAGACGACGCTCGTAAGGGGTGAGGCATTGATTCGTTCCACGGCCGGGCCGGACAGCACCGCATGGGCGCAGCAGGCATGGACTTCCTTTGCACCTCTTTCCATGATCGCATTCACGGCCTCGGTGATGGTCCCGGCGGTATCGATCATGTCATCCTGAATGATGACGGTTTTGTCGGCCACATCGCCGATGACTGCCATGGCTTTTGCCTTGTTGGGTGCCGACCGCCGTTTGTCCACGATGGCCAACCCGGCGTTGAGGCGTTTGGCAAAGGCACGGGCCCGCTCCACGCCACCGGCATCGGGCGATACGATGACCAGGCCTTCACTGAAGTTGGATTTGATGTAATCCAAGAGCACCGGTGCAGCGTAAAGGTTATCCACGGGAATGTTGAAAAAACCCTGAATCTGTCCGGCATGCAGGTCCATGGTGATCACACGGGTGGCCCCGGCGGTCGTCAGCAAATCGGCGATGAGTTTGGCACTGATGGGCACGCGGGGGGCCACTTTTTTGTCCTGGCGGGCATATCCGTAATAGGGGATCACGGCGGTGATTAGACGGGCCGAGGCCCGTTTCAGGGCATCCACCATGAGGAGCAGTTCAACCAGGTTGTCGTTGACCGGGTGGCAAGTGGATTGAATGACAAAAACGTCTTTGGTCCGCACGTTTTCATCGATCTCGATCTGAATCTCACCGTCACTGAACCGCTTGACGACGGCACCACACAGGGGCGTCCCCAAGTATTCAACAATCTTGCATGCCAGGTCCGGATTGGAATTGCCTGTAAAAACGCAGAACTTTTGTTTTTTCGTTGTCACTTGCTGAACGCTACTCCTGTTCAATGAGATTGGCTGGGGCGGGAGGATTCGAACCTCCGAATGCAGGAACCAAAATCCTGTGTCTTGCCACTTGACGACGCCCCAGCAGAAAAATGCCGGTGTCCAGAGTCCGGACTTCGGCAACAACCGGCACTTAGATCAAAAGATCCGCGACATAAAGCGTCCAGTTATTGTTTTGCTGATTGTCACACAAGGCAGTACAAACTGAATTGGCTCGTTCGGGGTCCACAAACAACCCGAACACCGTTGATCCACTGCCGGACATCATGGCCCCGGCCGCTCCATGTGCCAACAGCAGGCGCTTTATTGCTCTGATGACCGGAAACGCCCTTTCGGTGACCGGTTCCAAATCGTTGACCAGATGCTCATCGACGTTGAAAAATCGGCCATCAAAGTGGAATTTACTAAGTTTTTTTTCGTCTTTTGTCAATCTTAAATTCAGATTTTTGTAGACCCAGGCGGTAGATACCACCTCGTTGGGATAGACCAGCAACGCCGTCCATGGCGTCAGGTGCGCAAAGGGTTCGAGCCGGTCACCGATTCCTGTGGCCTGCGCCGGTCCGCCCAGAATAAAAAAGGGAACATCCGCACCGAGGCGCGTGCCCAACGCCATGAGTGCCTGCGTGGAAAGGGGTTTCCCGAAATAGTCGTTCATGGCCACCAGGACGGCAGCGGCATCGCTGCTGCCACCGCCAAGTCCGGCACCCACGGGAATTTTTTTATCAATATGGATGGTCAGACCGGATACTGGCGGCGTGTTGCCAGCGAACACGGTCTCTATAAATAGATATGCCGAACGGGCCGCCAGGTTGGATGCATCTTGCGGGACGCCGGGATGGTCGCAGACAACAACCACCCCTTTCCCGCCGGTGCTCAGGGTCAGGGTGTCATACAGGGCCAACGGGCACATGAGGGTATGCAGGTCATGATAGCCGTCGGGACGTTTGCCGGTGATGCGGAGAAACAGGTTGATCTTCGCCGGCGCTTTTACGTGAAGCGGTTCCATATCTGGTGATAGCCGTGTTTGGCTACGCCTTCTCTTTTACGTATTGGATCCGCAGGTCGTAAAGAATGTTCTTGAGCATCCCCGCCTCATCGACGTCCAGGTTTCCCCGTGTCTTTTCTTCGAGCATGGAAAGGATGTCGATGGTCTGTTTGGCCAGCGGCAGATTCTTGGTTTTCTCACCGGTCATCGGGTCCTCAATCATTCCCAGCTGAACGAGAGCCGATGAATTGAGCGAAAAGATGAAAGTGGCAAAATTGAGGGTTGGCAGAGAGGCCGAAGCGGATTTGGGTGGGTCAACCGGATCTGCATTGCCGGTATTTTCCTGTTTTTCGTCTGTCATGGGAATCGCTCCTTTAAACGATAGAAACCACTAAAACTCAAGCGGCGTAACGGTCTTGACGAGAGAAAGATGCCGCATTTCCTCCACCACATCCTCTGGGATGGGGGTATCGGTAGTCAGGAAAATGATATTACGATCCCCCTCTTCCTCCTGTCCCACCTGCATTCTGCCGATATTGATGTTGTGTCGGCCCAGGGTGGTGCCGATTTCACCGATGGAGCCGGGCTTGTCGATATTCTGAATCAACGCCATGTGGCCGTGGGGTATCATCTCCAGCCGGAACTTGTCGATCTTGACGATCCGCGGGTCCTTTTTGCCGAAGATCGTGCCGGACACCACGCTTTCCATCTCGGTGGTAATCGCCCGGACCGTAATCTGGTTGACATAATAATCCGACTCGGCACTGCTGGTTTCAGTCACCTTGATGCCCCGCTGCTGGGCCATGACATGGGCATTGACAAAATTCACGTCATCCTTGACCACCGGTGTCAGGATACCTTTGAGCACTGCCGTTGACACGGGAGAGAGATCCAGGTCTTTGAAATCACCATGAAACTCGACGACCACCTCCTTGATGGGGCCGTGGACCAGCTGAGCCTGAAGGCATCCCATCCGATCGGCCAGGGTGAGGTAGGGGCCGATTTTTTCCAGCACTTCACCGGTCACCGAGGGCATGTTCACCGCATTGGCCACCGTGCCGGCAGTCAGAAAATCGATGATCTGTCGGGCGATGGCCACGGCCACATTGGTCTGGGCTTCACGGGTGGAGGCCCCCAGGTGGGGCGTACAGATCACCCGATCATGGGTGATGAGGGGGGACTGCCCGGGCGGCTCGGTCTCGAAGACATCCAGCGCCGCGCCGGCCACTTTGTCGGAAACGATGGCATCGTAAAGGTCGCTTTCAACGACGATTCCGCCCCGTGCACAGTTGATTACCATCACACCGGGTTTCATTTTGTCGAATGCGTTCTTGTCGATCAGGCCGACGGTATTTTTTAGCTTCGGCACATGCACGGAGATATAGTCGGCCCGCTGGTACAAGGTGTCCAGGTCCACACTCTCGAACCCCGCCTTTTGAATCTGGTCCGGGGTGACATAGGGGTCGTGGATAATCACGTTCATCTTCAGCCCACGGGCCCGGTCCGCCACGATGGCGCCGATCTTGCCGTATCCGATAACGCCCAGCACCTTGTTGAAGATCTCCCGGCCCTGCAGTTTTTTCTTCTCCCACCGGCCGCTCCTCAGGGAGGCAGTCCCCATGGGGATGTTGCGGGTCAGGGCCAGCATCATGGCGATCGCGTGCTCTGCCGTCGTTACCACGTTGCCCGTGGGGGTATTCATTACCACCACCCCGCGCCGGGTGGCTGCGGGAATATCCACATTATCCAGACCAATGCCCGCCCGGCCCACCACCTTGAGCCGGGTGGCCGCCTGCAACAGATCCTCGGTCACCTTGGTGGAACTGCGAATCACCAGGGCGTCGTAATCGGCGATAATCGCCTTGAGCGCCTCCGGTGCCAGGCCGGTCTTCACATCCACATGAATACCCGGAGCCTCCTGAAACATGCGGATTCCATCTTCACCCAGATTGTCACTGACCAGCACCTTCATTCGTGCATCCTTGTTTTGTGGTTAATGATTCGTCCACACCCGTTTGGGCCATGGTGAATGGCCCGGGAGACAGCCCCGAAACCCTGCGAAAACCTACCCTCTCTTATCAGCGGAATTTACCAATCGCCGCGATGGACATGATGGAACAAGTGGCAAGCGGCCGGTTGCTGGAGGCGCATTTTAGTTAAAACCGATTGAACATTCAACCCATATTTTTATCCATCCGGCAGACCACCCACCACGTTTGTCAACACCAGGGTTCCACGGCAGCCTGTTCATTTTTTAAAATCGGCCGCCAGGTAACGGTGTAATGCATGTCCGTATCCTGGTATCGGGGGGTAAAGACAGCCACGTAGCGTGCACCGGGAAGGTCGGTGAATGCCTCGACCCACAACAGGTCATCCACATTGAGGTCGAAATCCCTGCAGATCCGCTTTCCGATGCTTTCGGCACAGCTGGTCTTGAAAATGCCGCCCTCCATGCGAAAGGCCAACACGGCATAGGGACGGATGTGAGGATGCATGGGGTCGCCGGATGAAAAATTGATGATCTTCACCCGCCAGGTGCAGGCATGGGCCGAGCTCGCCCCCGGATCCTCTTTTCGTTCCAGCATGTAGGTGCCGTCGAAGACAATCATCCCCCCCCCTATTTTCACCCATGGTGAGTCAGGTACCACTCTAAAGAATCAGGCGGCTGACGGCAAACCTTTTTTACCACCACGCCACTAAATTCCCGGCGTTGATGGCCAACAGCCGATCCCCGCATGCCGGATTAAGGAGTGGCGCAAGAGCTTACCCAATCACCAGTACGACACCAACGATGGCCTCACCGAAAGCACCGGCCCCGGCTGCATCCATTTAAGAATGGAAAAGGTGCACAAAGCGCGAGCCATCGGTGTTCCCGG